>Ga0233425_10000400_pt1 | contig 114301 bp, 98 predicted proteins | sample Watercolumn_Towu_2_FD_181712 | JGI IMG/M metagenome (GOLD analysis project Ga0233425, IMG submission 181712) | Freshwater microbial communities from Lake Towuti, South Sulawesi, Indonesia - Watercolumn_Towuti2014_140_MG | ecosystem: Environmental > Aquatic > Freshwater > Lake | place... | reverse complement strand
CCACGGCCCCCAGCACCGCACCCTCCACGACCGCGAGACCGGCCGACCCCTGGGCACCCTCACCACCACCGGCAAGCTCCACACCATCGAGCTCACCGACGACTACGCAGCCCACCTCGCCACCCGCGCCACCAGCCCCAGCAAGCGCTACCACCGGCCGGCACCCGACGAGCCGCCACCGTTCTGAGCCTGCGGCCGACGCCCCCGTCTCGGCCATCGGCGAGCCCACGACATACCGGACTTCTGACCCAAGCGTGACGAATCCTTCGCCAACACAACGGATTTCGTCTACGCCTCTCGGCCGATTCCCAACGCCACGATCGGCGAGGACACTGGCTGGTGGTTGCAGGGACATCTCACCACGCACGCTCGGAGAGGTCATGCCAGCCAGCCCACCACGCCGCAGAACCAACCACACCCGTCGACCGTCCCGCGCCGCCCTCGCCCTGGGCGCCACGGCTGCACTCACCGCCCTCGCGGCCGTCCCCGCCTCGGCGGCAACCGTCCTCACCACCGCGTCCGCACCGACCGTCATCGCCTCCGGACTCGACAACCCGCGCCAGCTCGCCGTCACCGCCTCCGGAGACGTCTACGTCGCCGAAGCGGGTCGCGGCGGCACCGGTCCGTGCCACGCAGGCCCCGAGGGAGAGTCCTGCTTCGGCACCACCGGCGCCGTGACGGTCGCACCACGACACGGCACCCAGCACCGCATCGTCACCGGGCTCCCGTCGATGGCGGCCCGCGACGGATCCGGCGCCATCGGCCCCAGCGACGTCGAACCGGTCGGCCGCGGACAGGTGATGGTGCTGGTCGGCCTCGGCGCCAACCCGGCCCTGCGCGACACCCTCCCCGCCGCCGGCCGCACGCTCGCCACCCTCCAGCTCGCCGGACCAGGCCACCGCCTGCGCACGCTGTCCGACCTCGGCACCTTCGAGGCGCGCACCAACCCCATCCACGACCCGGACAGCAACCCGGTCTCGATCGCCAAGGACGGCAACGGATTCATGATCGCCGACGCCGGCGGCAACACCGTGGTCCGCACCGATCGGCTCGGCCGCACCTCGACCGTCGCCGTGTTCGACGACCAGCTCGCCACCGCACCACCGTTCCTCGGCCTGCCGCCCGGGACCAAGATCCCCGCCCAGGCCGTGCCGACCGCAGCAGCCAAGGGACCCGACGGCGCCTGGTACGTCAGCCAGCTCACCGGTTTCCCCTTCGAACCGGGACTGGCCAAGATCTACCGCGTGGTCTCCGGTCAGGCCCCGAGCGTCTACGCCAGTGGGCTGACCAACGTCACCTCGCTCGCGTGGTCGTCCAGCGGCCACCTGTATGCCGTCCAGATCGCCAACGATGGCCTGCTCGCCTCCGAGGGGCTGCCGATGGGGTCCCTGCTGCGGATCACCCCCGGCGCCAGCTCGCACACCACCGTGGCCGGCCCGCTGCCCGCCCCCTACGGCGTCGCGGTCTCGAGGACGTCGGCCTACGTGACCACCTGCGCGGTCTGTCCGGGCACTGGGCAGGTCATGCGGATCCCCCTGTCCTGAAAGGGATCTCGACAGCTTCTCACCCTGGAGGGCTGGCTGGCGCGGCGGCGGGACGCGCCAGCCAGCACGGTCAGGCCGTCAGCTCCTCGACGGTCAACGTCAGGCCGGCCGCACGCAGGCGTTCGACGAGCACGTCGCCGAGCGCGGTCGCGGGGGTCAGCACCCCTGCGGCCGCCGGGAGGCGGTCGCCGTCGAAGGCCAACGCCAGAGCCGACTCCCCGAGCATCACCGCGGTCGCGGCATACCCCGGGTCGCCCTGACCGGACACGGTCGAGAGGTAGCGCCGTCCCGAGCTGGTGGTCGTCCGCAGCTTCATCTGGAACCACCCAGCGGCACGCGCCTCCTCACTCGGCCCCTCCCCCGGCTTGGGTGCGAGACGGTCGATCAGCGGGCGGGTGCGCGGGTTCGTCATCCCGGCCATGGCAGCACCGAGGGCGGCGGTCATGGCCACGGCACGCAGCCGCGCCCTGGGGCCGCGACCGTATGCCGCGAGCTCCCGGTAGCGGAACCGTCGCCCATACGCGTGGCCGGCAATGGCGTTGCTACGCCTCACGATTCGGGTGTTGAACGTCGCCATGACGAACGGTCCGACCCACTGACCGGTGTCGGCGTCCACGAAGACAGAACGGTTGTCCCGCTCCGGTCCGAGGTCGGGCTCGGACTCGCGGTCCGGGCTCGCGGCATACGGGTCCAGCACGGTCTTGAGGAGGGACCGGTCGGCGGCGATCGCATCCACCTGGGTGCGCGAGGAGTCGATGGTGCCGCCGGAGAAGCCGCCCTTCATCCTGGCCAGCAACGTCGTGTCGCCCAGGTCGCCGGCGCCGTCGGCCTCGGCCCGTTCGTGCAACAGGAGCACGCCCAGGTCCGAGGGGATCGAGTCATAGCCGCACGCATTGACGATGCGCGCACCGCTGGCCAGTGCGGCTTGGTGCAGCTCGTCGGCGAGCCGGCGGACGAAGAGCACCTCGCCGGTGAGGTCCGCGTAGTGGGTACCGGCCGCGGCGCACGCCCTCGCCAACGGCAGGCCGTACTTCAGATAGGGGCCCACCGTCGTCACGACGGCGGTCGTCGAGGCCGCAAGTGCCGCCAGGGCACCCTCGTCCGAGGCGTCGGCCACCACCACCGGCCAGTCGCGCCCACGGCTCGGAAGCGCGGCGCGGACGGACTCGAGCCGCTCCCGCGACCGTCCGGCCAGCGCGATCCGCGACCCCTGCGGTGCGTGCTCGGCGACGTAGGCCGCCAGCAGCCTCCCCACGAAACCGGTGGCGCCGAAGACGACGAGGTCGTGCTCGCGCGTGGTGCTCATGCCCCGTGCCCTTCCGGGACGACCTCTGCCGCCGGCGGCGGTCCGGGTGGCGTGCCGTCCCCGAACGGTTGCCCGCCCAGCTCATCGCGACCATGCGGCGTGAGCCAGCCCGACAACTCCGGCCCGAGGGGCACGATGCCGGTCGGGTTGATGTCGCGGTGGACCACGTAGTAGTGCTCCTTGATCTGCACGAAGTCAGTGGTGTCACCGAAACCCGGCGTCTGGAACAGGTCCCGCGCGTAGGCCCACAGCACCGGCAGCTCGGTCAGCTTCGACCGGTTGCACTTGAAGTGCCCGTGGTAGACGGGGTCGAACCGCGCCAAGGTGGTGAACAACCGCACGTCCGCCTCGGTGATGGTGTCGCCCATGAGGAAGCGCCTGGTCGCCAACCGCTCCTCGAGCCAGTCGAGCGCCTCCCAGAGCTGCCGGTATGCCGCGTCGTAGGACTCCTGCTCTCCGGCGAACCCGCAGCGGTAGACGCCGTTGTTGACGTCGCGGTAGACCCGGTCCATCACCTCGGACATCTCGTCGCGCAACGCCTCCGGCCACAGGTCGGGCGCACCCTCGCGGTGGAACGCAGTCCACTGCGTGGAGAAGTCGAGGGTGATCTGGGCGAAGTCGTTGGTCACGACCTCCCCCGTCGGCTCGTCGACGATGGCCGGCACCGTGATGCCCCGCGGGTAGCCCGGGAACCGCTTCTCGTAGGCGTCCTTGAGCCGCGGGATGCCCAGCACCGGGTCGATGCCGCCGGGGTCGAGGTCGAAGGTCCAGCTGTCCTGGTCGTGCGTCGGCCCGCAGAGCCCGAGCGAGATCGCGTCCTCGAGCCCGAGCAGCCGCCGCACGATGAGGGTGCGGTTGGCCCAGGGACAGGCCCGGGCGGCGACGAGGCGGTACCGCCCCGCCTCCACCGGCCACTGCTTCGCACCGTCCGCATCGGTGCCCGGTTGGGGGCCGGCGACGATCCGGTCGGTGATGTAACGGGTGTCCCGCTCGAAGGACTTCTCGACGTAGGTCTGCTGCGCCATGCCTTCGAACCTACCCGCCGGTTCGGGGCGCTGCCGGTCAGGCCCCGAGCGCGCCGAGCCGGGCCAGGAGGACGGCCTCGGCGACGCACACCTTCTCGAACTCCTGCAGGTGCAACGACTCGTTCGCGCCGTGGGCGCGTGTGTCGGGGTCCTCGACCCCGGTGACGAGGATGCCCGCGTCGGGGAACTTCTCGGCGAACGCCGCCACGAACGGGATCGACCCGCCCACGCCGATGTCGACCGGCTGCACCCCCCATGCGTCGGCGAAGGCCGCGCGCGCCTGGTCGTAGACCGGCCCGTCCGCGTTGGCAGCGAACCCCGAGCCCTGGTCGTCCAGGGTGACCTCGACCTTGGCACCCCACGGGATGTTCTTCTCCACGTGCCGCTGGACGGCGGCGAAGGCCTCCATCGGGTCCTCGTCGGCGGCCAGCCGGATCGACACCTTGGCACTGGCGGTCGGCACGAGGGTGTTCGACGACTTGGCCACGGTGGGTGCGTCGATGCCGATGACGGTCGCGGTGGGCTTGGCCCAGATGCGGTCGAGCAGCGAACCGGTGCCGACGGTCTGCACGCCCTCGAGGAGTCCGGACTCCTCGCGCAGGCGCGTCTCGTCGAAGTCGAGCTGGCTGGCCGTGCCAGCCGAAAGCCCTTCCACCGCAACGTCACCCGCCTCGTCGTGGAACGACGCGAGGATGCGGATCAGCGGCATCAGGGCGTCCGGCACGGCGCCACCGAACATGCCCGAGTGGATGCCGTGGTCGAGCGTGCTGACGGTGATGACCACACGGATGAGACCGCGCAGGGTGGTGGTGAGGGCCGGCTCGCCGATGGCCCAGTTGGTCGAGTCGGCGAGCACGATCGCGTCGGCGCGCAGCTTCTCGCCGTGCTTGTCCAGGATCGTCGGCAGCGAGTCGGAGCCGATCTCCTCCTCGCCCTCGACGAAGATCGTGACACCCACGGGCAGCTGGCCCGAGTGGGCCCGCAGCGCCGCCACGTGGGCCATGACGCCGGCCTTGTCGTCAGCCGCCCCGCGACCATAGAGGCGCCCGTCGCGCTCGGTCGGCTCGAAGGGCGGGCTGTCCCAGTCCGCGTCGTCGCCGGGCGGTTGGACGTCGTGGTGCGCATAGAGCAGGACGGTCGGCGCGCCCTCCGGTCCGTCGATGTGCCCGATCACTGCGGGCCGTCCGCCCTCCCGGACGATCTCGACCTCCAGTCCCTCGGCGCGCAGCAGCTCGGCAGTCGCCTCGGCACTGCGGTCGACCTGCGTCTGGTCGAAGGCGTCGAGGCTGACGCTGGGGATCCGGGTGAGGGCCTCGAGGTCCTGGCGCACCTGCGGCATGAGGCCTGCGACGGTGGTCCGGAGGGAGTCGATCTGGTCAGGGGTGAGCACGTCGTCGGTCACGCAGCCGACCCTAGTGGGTGCGCGGATTCGGGGACCGGCCTGCCCACGGCATACCCTTGGGTCGTGTTCGGACGCAGCAAGACCATCAACGAGGAGCAGGCCGAGACGGTCGCGCACCCCCAGCGCGAGGGCGCCAAGAACCGGCCCACGCCCAAGCGCAAGGACCAGGAGGCCGCGCGCAGGCGCCCCCTGGTCGAGACCGACCGCAAGGCAGCACGCGAGCGCGAGAAGGCCGCCCGGCGCGAGGCGTCCCTGAGGCAGCGGGAGGCGATGGTCACCGGCGACGACGCGGGCCTGCCGCCGCGTGACAAGGGCCCGGTGCGCCGCTACATCCGCGACTTCGTCGACGCCCGCTGGAGCGTGGGCGAGTTCCTGCTGCCGGTCATGCTCGTCGTCCTGGCGCTGTCGTTCATCCAGAAGCCCATCATCTTCGCCATCGTCTCGATCGGCGTCTACGGCCTCATCGCCGTCGCTGCCCTCGACGGCTTCCTCATGTGGCGCAAGCTCAAGCGCCAGCTCGTCGCCAAGTTCGGCGAGGACAAGGTCGGCCGGGGCCTGGCGATGTATGCCGTGATGCGCGGGTTCCAGATCCGTCGCGCCCGGATGCCGCGACCGCAGGTCAAGCGCGGCCAGTACCCGTCCTGACCCGCGGGCGCCACGCCGCGGCTACCGCGTCCTGCGCGGCTACTGCGTCCTGCGCGGCTACTGCCTACTGCGCGGCTACTCCGCGGCGCGCAGGCTCATCGGCCCGTAGACGACCGTGCCGTCGTGGTGCAGGGTGACCGCGTCGACACCGGCGTCGGCCAGCTCGTGCCACGCCTCCCCGAACCAGTTCTCCGCGTCCGACTGTGACGGGAACTGCGTCGTCACGAGCGCCTCGCCCTCCAGCTGCTTGCCATCGGCGTCGAGATAGGTCCACGTCCATGCGTCGCTCATCGCTCCACACTACGGGCGCTACGGTCGCCTCGTGATCGCGGTCGAGGGGCTTTCGGTGGGGTATGCCGGGAAGCCGGTCTTGGGAGACGTCACGTTCGCCGTGCCCGAGGGTGACCTGGTCCTGGTCGTCGGCCGCACCGGTGCGGGCAAGTCGACGCTCTTGCGCGCGGTCCGGGACGCGGTGGACGGTGCGCGGCTGGTGCCGCAGGACCCGCTGGCAGCGCTGACCGGCGGCACGGTCGAGTCACAGCTCGGGGCGAGCGGACGACGGCTGGAGGAGCTGCTCGACCTGTTCGGCCTCTCGGGTCTACGGGACCGACCGGTCTCGACCCTGTCCGGCGGTCAGCAGCAACGGGTGGCCATCGCCGCGGCGCTCGCCGCCAGGCCGGGCGTGCTCGTGCTCGACGAACCCACCTCTGCGCTGGACCCGGTGGCCGCCGAGGAGGTGCTGGCGACCCTGCACCGGCTGGCGCACGACGTCGGCACGACGCTGCTCGTGGCCGAGCACCGGCTCGAGCGGGTGGTGCACCACGCCGACTCCGTGCTCGTGGTGACCGACGGGAAGGTGGTCGGGCCCCGCGAGCCGGCGGAGGCCATGACCGACTCGCCCGTGCGACCGCCACTCGTCGACCTCGGGCGTGCCCTCGGCTGGGCGCCGTTGCCCCTGTCGGTGCGGCAGGCCCGTCGGGTCGGCGCCGACCTGCGCACGCGCCTCGCCGACGCGGTTGCGCCGGAGGCCCCCGGCCCGGCGAAGCAGGTCGGGCAGGTCGGGCAGGTCACGCACATCACGGCCACCGCCCGCCGCCTGGGCGTGCTCCGGGGAGACGTCGTCGCCCTCCGCGGGGTCGATCTCGAGCTGCGAGCCGGTGAGGCCGTCGCCCTCATGGGGCGCAACGGCTCCGGCAAGTCCACCCTGCTGGCGGCTGTCGCCGGGGCGGTCGCAGCCACGCACGGACGGGTGGCCGCGAGCGTCCCGGTCGTCCTGGCTCCGCAGGACCCGGAGCCGGTACTGTCCGGCCGGACCGTCGGTGAGCAGCTCGCCCTGAGCGGGTCGCCGACCGTGGCCGGCCCGCTGCTCGAGCGCCTGGCCGGACGCCTGGCGCAGCACCAGCCCGTCACGAACCTCTCGCAGGGACAACGGATGTCGCTCGCCCTCGCGACACGGCTGGCACCCGTCCTCGACGACTCCTCCGACCCGTCCGGCTCACCCCGACCGACGGTGATCCTGCTCGACGAGCCCACGCGCGGGCTCGACTACGACGCCAAGGCTGCCCTGTCCGACATCGTCCGGCAGCTGGCCGCGGCGGGGCACACGCTGGTCGTCGCCACCCACGACGTCGAGCTCGCAGCCACCCTCGCCACGCGTGTCGTCGTGCTCGCCGAGGGTGAGGTGGTCACCGATGGGCCGGCCCGACAGGTGCTGGCCGACTCCCCCGCGTTCGCACCGCAGGTGGCCAAGGTCGTGCACCCGGCGGCATACCTCACGACCGGCGAAGTCCTCGCTGCGCTCGGCCGGTGAGTCCGCTCGGCCGGTGAGTCAGTGCGCGCTGGGGACCTCGTCCCGCGCTGGCTCGGCGTCGGCCACCGGCCGACGCGCCCGCTGGATGGCGCGGCGCACGATGACGACGACGATCACCACACCGAGGGCGCCGAGCACGATGTTGCTCGCGGTCCCGACATAGGTGCCCACCTTCTCCCACTGGGTGCCCAGGGCGTAGCCGGCGCCGACGAGGGCGCTGTTCCAGATCGCACTGCCCGCGGCGGTGGCGACACTGAAGGGCAGCAGCGGCATCCGCTGGGCTCCGGCGGGCAGCGAGATGAGGCTGCGCACCCCGGGCACGAACCGGCCGAAGAAGACCGACGACCGTCCGTGCCGGTGGAACCAGTCCGACGCCTTGTCGAGGTCCTCGCGGTCGACCAGAGGCACCTTCGCCACCAGGGTGAGTGCGCGTTCGAGGCCCAGGCGGGCGCCGAGGGCGTAGAAGACCCAGGCGCCGACGAGGGACCCTGCCGTCGCGAGGAGCACCACCCACAGCAACGACAGCCGACCCTGATGGGCGAGGAAGCCCGCGAGGGGCAGCACGACCTCGCTCGGCACCGGCGGCACGAGGGTCTCGAAGAGGGTGAGCACCCCCACGCCAAGCTCCCCGACGGCATCGATGAAGTCGGCGAACAGTCCGGTCAGGCCGGTGAGCTGGGGGTCGGCGGCTGCGAGCGCAGTCATGCCTCCAGTGTGGGCGAAGGACCTGAGTCCTTTCTGTGTAGCACCTGAACGTGGGTCAGCCCGGTGGCCCCGCCTGCACCCGGCGGCGCACCTCGGCCTGACCACTCGCATCCATCGGCAGCGCCCACCACGACTCGACCCACCACGTCGCGCCGGCGTCGGCCCAGTCGGCGGGTGTGCCCTCGAGCTGCACGAACTCGCCGCTGCTGTCGGCCTCGACCACGCAGTCGTAGCCCTCCCACGGCAGTCCCGCGTCCTCGCGCATGCGGCGCACGATCGACACGATCTCGCCGTAGGAGTCCAGGTCGTACCCCGAGCCCGGGCCGACTCGCGTGGGATCCACGACCGACGCCAGCAGGCCGTCCCAGCGCGCCGCCCGCTCGAGCGACGGCTGGCGCTGCCTGCCCTTGAGCCACGCGCCCACGACCCAGATGGGCGGGTGCGGACGCTGGGTCGGCGGGGGTGGCCCGGCCGGCCCGCCATCGACCGGGGCGTCGCCACCGGCCGGCGCCACCTGCCAGTGCCTGCCCTCGAAGGAGAACGGCGTCTCCGGCTCACCGAACAGGCCCTCGACCACGGCCAGCCCCTCGTCGAGCTTCTCCGCCCGCGCCCGGCGTCCCTCGTCGGGCTCGAACCGGGTCCATCCCGCGTGCAGCGCCCCCAGGCCGACCGACATGACCACCCGCCCGCCGCTGAGCCGGTCGACCGTGCTCACCATCGACGCGAGGTCCCACGGCCGGTGCCGCGACGCCGGTGTCAGCAGGGTGCCGAGCCGGATCCGCGACGTGAGCATCGCCGCTGCCCCCAGCGCCACCCACGCGTGCTCGCCGTAGAGCGACTCCCACGTGAAGACGCCGTCCCAGCCGTGCTCCTCCCCCAGGGCGGCGAGCTCGGCGAACTCGCGCGCGTCGGCATACGGCACCACGAAGCCATAACGCATGAGCCCGACCGTACGCCCGGTCACCGACAGCGTCAGCCGACATGACGCGGCATACTCACGCCTCGCGGACGTCGACCTCCACGAAGGGCGGCTTGGCCACGGTCACCGGCACCTCGCGCCCGCGCACGTCGACGACGAGCTCGTCTCCCACAGCGACGTCGGGAGCCAACAGCGCCAACGCGATCCCGTTCTTGAGGGTGGGGCTGAACGTCCCCGAGGTCACCTCGCCGACGACCTCACCGTCACGCTTCACCTCGTTGCCGGCGCGAGGTATGCCGCGTCCGGTCGCGAGCAGCCCCCACGCCACGCGCGCGGGGCCGGCTTCCTTCTCCGCCACGAGCGCGTCCTTGCCCCAGAAGGCGTCCTTCTTCCACCCGACCGCCCAGCCGACACGCGCCTGCACCGGCGTGATCTCGGGCGTCAGCTCGTGGCCGTGCAGGGCATAACCCATCTCGGTGCGCAGGGTGTCGCGCGCGCCCAGCCCACAGGGCAGACCGGCATGCGGCTCCACCGCCGACATCAGCGCGTCCCACAGGTCGCCCGCGACCTCCCACGCGGGCACCAGCTCGTAGCCGCGCTCCCCCGTGTAACCCGTGCGGCACACGATGACCGGGTGGCCGTTCCACTGCGTCTCGACGAACGACATGTACTCGTGCCCGGACGGCAGGCCGAGCGACTCGAGCACCTCGTCGCTCTTGGTGCCCTGGACGGCGATGACGCCGTAGCGGTCGTGCAGGTTCTCCACCCTGATGCCGTCGGGCGCGGCGTCCGCGAGCATCCGCACCACCTCGGCGGTGTTGGCCGCGTTGGGAATGAGGAACACGTCGTCGTCGCTGCGCAGGTAGGCGATGAGGTCGTCCACGACACCGCCAGTTTCGTTGCAGCACAACGTGTACTGCGCCTTGCCTTCGTGGATGCGACCGAGGTCGTTGGCCAAAGTCGCGTTGACGAAGTCGCGTGCGCCCGGCCCGCTCACCCGCGCCTTACCGAGGTGGGAGACGTCGAAGACCCCGACCGAGGTGCGCACGGCGGTGTGCTCGCGCACGACCCCACCGCCGGGGTACTCGATCGGCATCGACCACCCGCCGAAGTCGGCCATCTTGGCGCCGAGCGCCACGTGCCTGTCGTGCAGTGGGGACGTCTTGAGGGCCTCGTCGCTCATGGCGCGAACGCTACCGTGGCTATCCTGCCAGCGATCCCCCGCACTACCACCGAAAGAAGGCCCCGTGACGACCGTCAACGTGTCCGACCGCCCCGCCGCCGAGATCAAGGGCGACGCCCTGGTCCTCGGCACCGTCGAGTCCGACGGCGCAGCCAGTCTGGCGGCCGGTCACGGCCTGCCGCGGTCGGCGGCCACCCACCTCGGCAAGCAGCTGACCGCACTCCACGCGACCGGCAAGGCCGAGGAGACGCTGACCGTCGCCGACGTCCCGGGCATCGCCGCGAGCCGGGTCGTGCTCGTGGGTCTGGGCTCGGGCACCGGCAGCACGACGAGCTTCGACCCCGAGGTGCTGCGTCGCGGCGCGGGTGCCGCCGTCCGGTCGCTGAAGAAGGCCCGCAAGGTCGTCGTCGCGCTCCCGGCCTCCAACGCCGAGTCGGTCGCGGCCGTCGCCGAGGGTGCGGCGCTCGGTGCCTACCGGTATGCCGCGCCGAAGGGCGGCGCGAAGGGCGCCAAGTCGACAGCCGGTGAGTCCGACGGCGTCACCGGCGTGACCGTGGTGACCAGCGAGGCGCGCGGCAAGGCGGCCAAGACCGCCGCCACCCGCGCCCAGGTGCTCGCCGACGCCAAGGCCTACGCCCGCGACCTCGTCAACACGCCGCCGAACAAGCTGTTCCCCCAGTCGTTCGCCGAGTCGGTCAAGGACCGCGCGAGCGGCGCCAAGGGCAAGGTCACCATCAAGGTGCTCGACGAGAAGGCCCTCGCCAAGGGCGGTTTCGGCGGCATCGTCGGCGTCGGGCAGGGCTCGGTCAACCCGCCGCGGATCGTGCAGGTCTCGTGGAGCCCGGCCAAGCCCAAGGGCTCGATCGCGTTGGTGGGCAAGGGAATCACCTTCGACTCCGGTGGCCTGTGCATCAAGCCGCCGGCCTCGATGCTCACCATGAAGTCCGACATGGCCGGCGCCGCGGCGGTGGCCGCGACCGTCTTCGCCGCCGCCGAGCTCGGGGTGCCGGTGGCCGTCACGGGCTACCTGTGCCTCGCCGAGAACATGCCGAGTGGCACGGCCCAGCGCCCCAGCGACGTCGTGACGATGCGCGACGGCACCACCGTCGAGATCCTCGACACCGACGCCGAGGGCCGCATGGTGCTCGGCGACGGCATCTGCCTGGCGGGTGAGTCCAAGCCCGACGCCATCGTCGACATCGCCACCCTCACCGGTGCGCAGATGGTCGCCCTCGGCCCGCGCGTCGCCGGGATCATGGCCAACGACGACGCCTTCCGCGACCGCGTCCGCGCCGCCGCCGACGCCAGCGGCGAGGCCGCGTGGCCGATGCCGCTGCCGGAGGACCTGCGCCCGCAGCTCGACTCGGCGACCGCCGACCTCGCGCACAAGGGCGAGCGCTGGGGCGGCATGCTCACCGCCGGCCTGTTCCTCCAGGAGTTCGTCACCGACGGCACTCCCTGGGCGCACGTCGACATCGCCGGCCCGTCGTTCAACGAGGGCTCCGCGTGGGGCTACACGCCCAAGGGCGGCACCGGCTTCGGTGTCGGCACGCTCCTGTCCCTCATCGAGGGGTATGCCGAGTAGGCCTCCACGACACGAACGCCCACCGACCGCGGTCGGTGGGCGTTCGTCGTGCCGGGACCACGCGGCATACCTCGCGGTCCGTCGTGGTCGGCGTCGTGGCTCAGCCGCTCTTGCGCCGGAACATCTGCTGGGTCGCGGTGGTCGCGGCGTCAGAGGCGTGGTCGACCTTGCCGTGCTCGTGGTCGTCGGAGACGTCGCGGCCGGCGTGCGCCTGCTTCTTCTCCAAGGCCTCGCGGAACTTGCGCTTGACGTCCTCGCTCGGCCCGGTGTTCCCGGACTTGCCGTTGCCGGCCATGGCGCCTCCTCGTGGTTCGGGGGTGAGGCCTCCACCCTCGCAAACCCGGCGGCCGGGCACCACCGCAATTCGGGCGGGCCTGTCGTTGCTGCTCAGTCCTTGCGCCGCTGCCGTGCGTTCCACTCGCGCATGCGGTTCGGGTAGCCGGTCTGGTTGACGTCGTAGACCGGGACACCGAGGCTGCGCGCCAGCTCGAAGGCTGCCTGTCGCGACCCGGCGGCGCGCCGTGTCCACTCACCGTCGTGGGCGATGAGGATGAGGGTCGTCGCGGTCACGTTGGTGGGCGGTTCGACGTAGGCCTCCACGCCCCGGCGGGACGTCACGAACTCGGTCAGGTGCCGGCGCACGGCCTGGTTGTCGACCGCCATGTTGGGGCCGTCAGAGGGCCCGCGCGGGGCCTTCGAACGCCCCCGTCTCCACCACGCCATGCGCAGAGAATACGGGTCCGGGCCGCGCACCGGCTGCAGATCGGCTGGACGCCGCCGAGTGGTGCCGTCGTCCGCCCGCGAGACCTGCTTGCGCCGCGTCCTGCAATCAGTGACAAGATGCGTGGTGTCGATCAGCACATCACGCGAGGGAGCGAGCATGTCGGCAGACGCCGAGTCCACCACCGAGTCCACGTACGACGTGGTGATCCTGGGTGGGGGCAGCGGCGGCTACGCCTGTGCCTTTCGTGCCGCCGAGTTGGGGCTGCGCGTCGCCCTGGTCGAGAAGGGCAAGCTGGGCGGCACCTGCCTGCACGTCGGCTGCATCCCGACCAAGGCGCTGCTGCACGCCGCCGAGGTCGCGGACACCGCCCGGGAGGGCGAGAAGTTCGGCGTGAAGTCGACCTTCGAGTCGGTCGACATGTCGGGCGTCAACGCCTACAAGGACGGCGTCATCGCGCGGCTCTACAAGGGGCTCCAGGGCCTGGCGAAGGCGCACAAGATCGAGCTCGTCGAGGGTGCTGGCCGGTTGGTCGACGCGAAGACCGTCGAGGTCGACGGCCGCCGCATCACCGGGCGCAACGTCGTCCTCGCCACCGGTTCGCAGCCCAAGTCGCTGCCCGGGCTGGAGATCGGCGGCCGCATCATGACGAGCGAGCAGGCGATGACGCTCGACTTCGTGCCGCCGCGTGTCGTGGTTCTCGGCGGTGGGGTCATCGGTGTCGAGTTCGCCTCTGTCTTCAGGTCGTTCGGCTCGGAGGTGACGATCGTCGAGGCGCTGCCGCGGCTCGTCGCCGCCGAGGACGAGGCCATCTCCAAGACCCTCGAGCGCGCGTTCCGCAAGCGCGGCATCGCCTTCCGCACCGGGGTGCGGTTCGAGAGCGCGACCCAGTCCGGCGACACCGTCACGGTGACGCTCGAGGGCGGCGACACGATCGAGGCCGACCTGCTGCTCGTGGCCGTGGGTCGCGGGCCGGTCACCGAGGGCCTCGGGTATGCCGAGGCGGGAGTCACCGTCGACCGCGGCTTCGTGACCACGGACGAGCGACTGCGCACCGGCGTCGACGGCGTGTATGCCGTCGGCGACATCGTGCCCGGCCTCCAGCTCGCGCACCGCGGGTTCGCCCACGGCATCTTCGTGGCCGAGGAGATCGCAGGGCTGAACCCGGCACCGATCGACGACGTCGGCATCCCCCGCGTCACCTACTGCGACCCCGAGATCGCCTCCGTCGGCCTCACCGAGGCGCAGGCCGGCGAGAAGTTCGGTGAGGTCGAGACCTACGAGTACAACCTGGGCGGCAACGGCAAGTCCCAGATCCTCGGCACCCAGGGCTTCGTCAAGCTGGTGCGCCAGAAGGACGGCCCCGTCGTCGGGGTCCACATGGTCGGCGCGCGCATGGGTGAGCAGGTCGGCGAGGCGCAGCTCATCGTGGGCTGGGAGGCGTTCCCCGAGGACGTCGCCGGCCTGGTCCACGCGCACCCCACCCAGAACGAGTCCCTCGGCGAGGCCCACCTGGCCCTGGCCGGCAAACCGCTGCACGCCCACAACTGAATTCACACACACCAGAGGAGAACGATCAGATGTCTGAACGCGTGACCATGCCGGCCCTCGGTGAGTCGGTCACCGAAGGCACCGTGACGCGCTGGCTCAAGAACGTCGGTGACACCGTCGAGGTCGACGAGCCGCTCCTCGAGGTCTCGACCGACAAGGTCGACACCGAGATCCCGTCGCCGGTCGCCGGAACCCTGCAGGAGATCCTCGCCAACGAGGACGACACCGTGCCCGTGGGCGCCGACCTCGCCGTGATCGGCGACGGCAGCGAGGGTGGCGGCGACAGCGGTCAGTCCGGTGGTGCCGAGCAGCAGGACCAGCAGCAGGACCAGCAGGACCAGGACCAGGGCCAGGGCCAACAGGACGAGCAGCAGGAGGCTCCGCCTGCCGAGGCTCCCTCGACCGAGCAGGAGCCCCAGCCGGCCACCTCCGAGCCGGAGCAGGGGCAGCAGCAGCAGTCCTCCGGTGACTCCGGCGATTCCGGTGACTCCGGCGGCAGTGGTGACTCCGGTGGCAGTGGTGAGACGGTGACCATGCCGGCGCTGGGTGAGTCCGTGACCGAGGGCACCGTCACCCGTTGGCTCAAGGCCGAGGGTGACACGGTGGAGGTCGACGAGCCGCTGCTCGAGGTCTCGACCGACAAGGTCGACACCGAGATCCCCTCGCCCGTGGCCGGCACCGTCACCAAGATCCTCGTCCAGGAGGACGACACCGTCCCGGTTGGTGGCGACCTGGCCATCATCGGCGGCTCGGGCAGCGGCTCCACGTCGTCGGAGTCATCGCAGTCCGCCCAGCAGCAGGAGCAGGAGCCGAAGCAGGAGCAGCAGCAGCAGGAGGCTCCCGAGCCCGAAGCACCCTCCACCGAGCAGGAACCCCAGCCGGCCACGTCCGAGCCCGAGCAGCAGCAGTCCCAGCAGCAGGCACCCGCTCCGGCCCAGGCACCGGCTCCCGCCCAGGCACCGGCTCCCGCCCAGGCACCGGCTCCTGCCCAGGCACCGGCTCCGGCGAGCGGGGGCGACTCGGCCGACGCGTCGGCATACGTCACTCCCCTGGTGCGCAAGCTGGCGGCGGAGAACGACGTCGACCTCGGCTCGATCAAGGGCACCGGCGTCGGCGGCCGGATCCGCAAGCAGGACGTCCTCGACGCTGCCAAGGCGGCGCAGGAGCCGGCTCAGGCACCCACCGCATCCGCTCCCGCTGCCTCGGCTCCGGCCGCGAGCAGTGCGCCGGCGGCGTCGGCCCCGGCGCCCGTGTCGCCCAAGCGCGGCACCACCGAGAAGATGTCGCGGCTGCGTCAGACCATCGCCAAGCGGATGGTCGAGTCGCTGCAGGTGTCGGCCCAGCTGACCACCGTGGTCGAGGTCGACGTCACCAAGATCGCCCGGCTGCGGGCCAAGGCGAAGGGTGACTTCGAGGCACGCGAGGGCACCAAGCTCAGCTTCCTGCCGTTCTTCGCGCTGGCCGCCGTCGAGGCGCTCAAGGCGTACCCGCAGGTCAACTCCAGCGTCGAGGGCGACCAGATCACCTACCACGGGCAGGAGAACCTCGGCGTCGCCGTCGACACCGAGCGTGGCCTGCTGGTGCCGGTCATCAAGAACGCCGGTGACCTCAACATCGCCGGACTGGCCCGGGCGATCGCGGACCTGGCCGATCGCACGCGCAACAACAAGATCATGCCGGACGAGCTGTCGGGCGGGACCTTCACGCTGACCAACACCGGCAGCCGGGGCGCCCTGTTCGACACCCCGATCATCAACCAGCCCAACGTCGGCATCCTCGGCACCGGAGCGGTCGTGAAGCGACCGGTCGTCGTGGCCGACCCCGACGGCGGCGAGACGATCGCGGTCCGCTCGATGGTCTACCTCGCCCTGTCCTACGACCACCGGGTCGTGGACGGCGCCGACGCAGCACGATTCCTCACCGCGATGAAGACCCGGCTCGAGGAGGGCAAGTTCGAGGTCTGATCCTCGAATCCCCCTCTGCCCCAACCAGTTCCACGGAGCACCATGCGACAGCGCGTTGCCATCACCGGTTCGTCCGGCCTGATCGGCAGCGCGCTGTCGGCGTTCCTGCGGGCGCGTGGGGACGAGGTGGTGCGGCTCGTCCGCCGCCCGCCCGAGGAACCGGACGAGGTGCAGTGGGACCCGGCCGCAGGTGTCCTCGACCCCGCCGACCTGGAGGGCGTCACCGCAGCGGTCAACCTCGCCGGTGCCGGTGTCGGCGACCACCGCTGGACCCCCGACTACCAGCAGCAGATCCTCGCCTCCCGCATCGACTCGACCACGACCCTCGTGCGGGCGCTCGTCGACCTCGGCCACCCCGTGCGGTTGGTCAGCGGGTCGGCCGTCGGCTTCTACGGCGACCGCGGCGACGAGGTGCTGACCGAGCAGTCGGCGCCCGGTGAGGGCTTCCTCACCGAGGTGGTGTTGGCCTGGGAGGCCGCAGCCGACCCGGCGCGCGCCGCGGGCCTTCCCGTCGCCTTCTCACGCACCGGCCTCGTCCTCGCCGCCGGCGGCGGTGCCATGGCACGCATGGTGCCGCTCGCCCGGGTCGGCATCAACGGACCGCTCGGCTCGGGCCGGCAGTGGTGGCCCTGGATCTCGTTGCGCGACACCGTCGCCGGCCTCGTCTGGCTGGTCGACCACCCTGAGCTGACCGGTCCGGTCAACCTCGTCGGCCCGCAGCCCGAGCGCCAGCGTCAGGTCGCGAGCGAGCTCGGCCGCCAGCTGCACCGGCCCGCCCTCCTGCCGGCTCCGGCGTTCGGCATCCGCGCCGTGCTCGGCGGGTTTGCCGACGAAGTTCTCACGAGCAAGCGGGTGGTGCCGAACGCGTTGCAGGACAGTGGGTTTCGGCACACTGACGCCACCGTGGGGTCGGCGATCCACGCCGCACTCGACGGCTGAGGTCAGGACGCCGCACCCGGCTCACGGATCGAGGAGACCTTCCACCGCCCGTCGTGCCAGACGAGGGTGAAGCGCAGCTCCGCACCCGTCGCAGCCGGCATCCGCCGCGTGCTGCTCGCCGTCACGACGTCGTATGCCGCGGTGTCGACGCGGGCGTCCACCTCCGCCCTGCTGGGTGAGACCGACACGAGCCGGGTGCTGCCCACCGTGAGCCGGACCCCGGCGTAGTGGGCGTCGCTGTCGCGCACCTGCCGCAGCGTGCGCGTGTCCTGGGTCAGCGCCTCGGAGCCCGGCGCATCCAGCGCCGCGAGCCGAGCTGGGTCCCCGGTGTTCATGACCTCGGCCCGCTCACTGGCCAGCGAGGCCACGAGCTGCGCGAGGTCGCGGCTCGGCGCCCGGCGGTCCGCCACAACCCCCCGGTCGATCCCGGGGACCGGGGACGTCCCGCCCGCGGCGGTGACCCGGTCGCGCGTCGGGACCTGCGCCGAGCCGCCCCCGTCAGGCAGCTGCCGCGCCCCGACCACGGTGAGCAGCACGAGACCGGCCGCCACCACCAGCGTCACGGCTCGCCGCAACCCGCGCCCGGCTCCCACCGGCGCCCGGTGCCGGGCGGGGCGGGAGCGGTCGGCGGGGCCGGGAGCAGACGGCGGCCGCAGGCGCCAGCCGGTGACCCGCCGCATCAGCGCGGCCAGGCCAGCGCGACCAGCCTGACCGGCCCGACCAGCGCGACCAGCCCGGCCCGCGCGACCAGCGGGCCCCCCACGATCCGGCCAACGGCGCGCGGCCTGACTCGGAGCCGCGCTCGGGTCGACGGAGCGTTCGTGTGCTGCCCGGATGCGATGGGTCAGCAGGGACGTGTCGTCTCCCCCGACGGTCATCCGCAGTGGCTCGCACGGGGCCGCGTCGAAGTAGCCGAGTGCCAGCTCCGACGCCGTCGGTCGCAGGTCGCGGTCACCCGACAGAGCCCGACCGGTCAGCTCCACCCAGGCGGCCGGCAAACCGGGCATGACCTCGGTGATCGGCGGCCGCAGCGCAGCCGGCCCGGGCGCCGCGCCGGTGACGCACCACCACGCGAGTGCGCCAACGGCATACACGTCGGCTGCCGCGCCCGCGGGAGCGCCCTCGAGCACCTCCGGTGCGACGAACCCGTCCGTGCCATGGGCGGCGCGGTCGGCATCACCGGCCACACGCGCCACCCCGAGGTCGGCGAGCAGCGGGCGGCCGTCGAGGCGCAGGAGGACGTTGCCGGGCGACACGTCGGCGTGGACGACTCCCAGGGCGTGCAGCTCGGACAACGCCCGCGCCACCGGCGCGAGGACCGTCACCGACTCCCCCACGCTGAGGTGACCTCTGGCGGCCACGGCCGACGCGAGCGAGCCCCCGCCGACCCGGTCGAGCACCACCGCGAGCGCCGGGGGGTCGGTGTCGAGGGCGACCGCCTCGTGGAACGGCACCAGCCCCTCGACCTGGACACGCCCGAGCACCGCCAGCTCGCGGGCCGCCTGCTCCGCGTCATCCTCACCAGCCAACGGCACGACCTTGACGGCGATCTCACGCTCGTCCCGCTCCCGGGTCGCCGCCCACACCTGCCCGGTGCCGCCTCGCCCGAGCCGCTCACCGAGGCGGTACCCGGGCACGGTGGGCGGTGACGTCGTCTGAGCCATGCCGTCCAGTGTGCTCGGATCTGCGGACCCGCCTCGGGCGTTGTCCACAGGCCCCCTAGAGTCACGTCCCATGGCCACCGACCAGCCCACCATCCTCGCGACGTCCGGCGGCTACCGCCGCGGGAGGCGCACCGACTTCGAGTTCGACGCCCTCATCCACCACGCGGTCGAGCTCTCCGGGGCCAGCGGTCGCCGACCGCGGGTCACCCACGTGCCCACGGCGTCGGGTGACCAGCGCTGGCTCGGTGCGGAGATGAATGAGTCCGCACGGATCGCCGGGTTCGACTTCACCAACCTCCACCTCTTCCCGATGCCGAACCTCGACGACATCGAGGGACACCTGCTCGAGCAGGACGTGGTGTGGGTCAACGGCGGCTCGGTCGCCGGTTTGCTGGCCATGTGGGACGTGCATGACCTGCGGCCGGTGTTCCGCCGCGTGTGGGAGGCGGGCGTGGTGCTCGCCGGCGTCTCGGCCGGGTCGATCTGCTGGTATGCCGGCGGGACGACCGACTCGTTCGGCCCCGAGCTGCGTGCGGTCACGAACGGCCTTGCCCTGCTCCCCTACGGCAACGGCGTCCACTACGACTCCGAGGAGCGCCGCCGGCCGCTCGTGCACAGTCTCGTAGCCGACGGAACGCTGCCGGTCACGCACTGCACCGACGACGGTGTCGGCCTGGTCTACCGCGGCACCGAGCTCGTCGAGGCCGTCAGCGAGCGCGACGGCAAGGGCGCCTACGTCGTCACCCGCGAGGGCGACGAGGCGGTGGAGGAACGCATCGAGCCCCGGCGCCTGCCCGCCCCCTGAGCCGCGCAGCGCTCGGCGTACCCTCGATCCATGCGGTTCGAGCACCTCGGCTTCGCCCCTGACTTCGTCGACTACGAGGCCGGCTGGGCGCACCAGCGCGAGGTGCACCAGCGGGTCGTCGAGGGCGGGGAGGACACCGTCCTGCTGCTCGAGCACACGCCGGTCTACACGGCGGGCAAGCGCACCGAGGACCACCAGCGCCCCAAGGACGGCACCCCGGTGGTCGAGGTCGACCGGGGCGGCCTCATCACGTGGCACGGCCCCGGACAGCTCGTGGGCTACCCCATCGTGCGGCTGCACGGCGTGCCGATCGACGTGGTCGCTCACGTGCGCCGGCTCGAGGAGGTCATGATCCGGGTATGCCATGAGTTCGACGTCGAGACCGCGCGCGTCGAGGGTCGTTCCGGTGTCTGGGTGCTGGCCGACGACCGCGGGCCGGACCGCAAGCTCGGGGCCATCGGCGTGCGCGTCAGCAAACAGGTGACGATGCACGGCTTCGCCCTCAACTGCGATGCCGACCTGTCGTGGGCGGACAACATCGTCGCCTGCGGCATCGACGACGCCGACGTGAGCTCGATCAGCCGCGAGGCCGGCCGGCAGGTGACGGTGCAGGACGTCCTGCCGTATGCCGAGAAGCACCTCACCGATGTGCTCGCCGCCCCCTCCTCGGCCGCACGAGCAGGTCGCTGAAGTCGGTCGGCTCGGGTTCCACCGGCTCGCCGCGACCGACCCGCTCACGCCACAGGGCGACCAGCTGCTCGGCCTCGGCCCGGTTGGCGACCCGCCGCGCGTGGACGACCCGGCTGCCCTCGCGCACCACGACTGTGCGTGGGACCCGCGCGAAACGCAGGGCGACGAGCCAGAACGGCCACGCGACCACCAGGGCCAGCACCTCCACCAGCGCGGGCAGCACGCACAGGGCGATGAGGCCGACGAAGTAGGCGGCAGTGACCTCTTGGCGCCCCTTCCAGATCTCACGCGTGTCCGACATCGGCCGCCACTGGGTATCCGGCTCGAACTCGTTCGTGGCACCGCTGACGTCGCCCAGGGCCTCGGTCATCGGCCGGGTCGAGCGCAGCAGCCACGGGCGGCCCAGGACCTCGACCCGCTGCGCCGGTCCCGGCGCGGTCGTGCCCGGGTAGGTCATCCCCACGTATTTCGTCACCATGCCGCCTTCGTCACCATGCCGTCCTCGTCCCCATGCCGCGAGAGTAGGGCGAGCGGCGCCACGACCGATGGGGTTGTCCACAGGTGCCCCGTCCCCGCACACGGTCCCCTCGGGAATACCTCGAAACACGCAGGCGTACCCTTGAAGGACGCCCGGTGACCTCCGGGCGTGCCCGCGCCCACGCGGCATACCTGTCGTGCGCGGCGCACCGAACGCAAGGCAAGGGAGTCTTCGTGACCGTCGCACCCGAGGGCCGCCGACTGTTGCGCGTCGAGGCGCGCAACGCCGAGACCCCCATCGAGCGCAAGCCCGAGTGGATCCGCACCACCGCCAAGATGGGGCCGGAGTACACCAAGCTGCACTCGATGGTGAAGACCGAGGGCCTGCACACGGTCTGTCAGGAAGCCGGCTGTCCCAACATCTTCGAGTGCTGGGAGGACCGCGAGGCGACCTTCCTCATCGGTGGCGACATCTGCACCCGCCGCTGCGACTTCTGCGACATCGCCAGCGGCCGCCCCCTGGCCATGGACCTCGACGAGCCGCGCCGCGTGGCGGAGTCGGTTGCCCAGATGGGTCTGCGCTACTCGACCGTGACCGGTGTCGCGCGTGACGACCAGCCCGACGGCGCCGCCTGGCTCTACGCCGAGACGATCCGTCAGATCCACGCGAAGAACCCGAACACCGGTGTCGAGATCCTGCCGCCCGACTTCGGCGCCAAGCCCGAGCTCGTCGGACAGGTCTTCGACGCCCGTCCCGAGGTGTTCGCGCACAACCTCGAGACCGTGCCGCGCATCTTCAAGCAGATCCGGCCCGCGTTCACCTACGAGAAGTCGCTCAAGGTCCTGTCGATGGCCCGCGACGCCGAGCTGGTCACCAAGTCCAACCTGATCCTCGGCATGGGCGAGGAGGACCACGAGGTCGAGCAGGCGATCCGCGACCTGCACGACGCGGGCTGCGACATCCTCACCATCACCCAGTACCTGCGCCCCTCCAAGCTGCACCACCCGATCGACCGGTGGGTCAAGCCGGAGGAGTTCGTGCACTGGAGCGAGGTCGCCGAGGAGATCGGTTTCAAGGGCGTCATGGCCGGGCCCCTGGTGCGCTCGTCCTACCGCGCCGGTCGGCTCTGGGCGACGGCGATGCGCAAGTGGGGCCGCGAGATCCCCGCGCACCTGCAGCACCTCGCCGACGCCGCGGGTGACCCGGCTCGCCAGGAGGCCGCCTCGCTGGTGGCCGCCCGCACGCCGGGCGCGCTGGGCACTCCCGCCTGACAGGTATCCTGACCCTCATGCCCCGCAAGGAAAAAGAGCAGTCAGCCACGCCCAAGGAGCCGGGTCGGTTCAAGCAGGTCGGACAGGTCTTCAACGCCGCCCGCAAGGTCGACCCGACCATCCCGTGGTTCATGCTGCTCGCGTTCCTCGCCGTCGTGCTCGTCGGCGTCGGCATCGGCCTCTGGGTCGGCCACTGGGTCTACGCCCTCATCCTGTCGATCCCCATCGGCCTGCTGGCCGCGATGGTCGTGCTCTCGCGCAAGGCCGAGCGTGCCGCGTTCCGGTCGCTGGAGGGCCAGCCCGGTGCTGCCGGAGCGGCTCTGTCCGGGCTGCGCCGTGGCTGGTACTACGACCAGCAGCCGGTCGCCCTCGACGGTGCGCGCGGCATGCGACCCGACGACATGACCGGTGCGGCGTTCGTCTTCCGCGCCGTCGGCCGTCCGGGCGTCGTGCTCATCGGTGAGGGACCGGATGCTCGCCGTTCCAAGCTGCTCGTGCAGGAGCGCAAGAAGGTCGAGCGGGTTGCCCCTGGCGTGCCCGTCACCCTGCTCGTCGTCGGCGACGGTGACGACCAGCTGCCGGCGCGCAAGCTCAGCTCGAAGATGACGCGGATGAAGCCGGTCCTCACCAAGGAGGAGGCCTCCGCCGTCAACAAGCGGCTCAAGGCACTGGGCGGCATGCGTCCCCCGATCCCCGCGGGCATGGACCCGATGCGGGCCCGGGTCGACCGCAAGGCGATGCGCGGCCGCTGACGGTCACCGCAGCGCGGACTCCACGGCATCGACGTAGCGTCCGAGCGCACCCTCGTCCATGCGCAGGAACAGGTCGGGCTCGATCAGCTCGAGCTCCATCAGGGTCGGCTGCCCCTCGACGTCGATGAAGTCGGCGCGGGCGTAGACGAGCTCGTCCGGCGCCAGCGCCATCGCCGCTCGGGCCACCTCGACCTCGCCGGTCGTCGGCAGGTGCGCCAGCTCCGCCCCGCCGTGCAGCGCCTGCACCCGGTAGTCCCCCGGCTTGGGCACCTTGCGCACCGCGTGTGACAGCTCGCCGCCGAAGAAGAACAGCGACGTCTCGCCGAGCTCGACGCTCGCGGCATACGGCTGGACGATCGTGTCACCTCGGTCGACGAGGTCCGTGACGTGCGCGGCGATCTCGTCGCTCGCGGCGAGGCCGCGCCTCGCCTTGAAGGCGCCGCCGTCGACGGCCGGCTTGACGACGACCTCGTCCCAGCCCGCGCCGCGCAGCCGGCCGACGGGGTCAGGCTCGCCCTGCGCGAGGGTGAGCGCGGGGAGCACGGGTATGCCGCGTGTCGCCAGCTCGGCGAGGTAGCGCTTGTGGGAGTTCCAGCGAATCACTGTGGGGCTGTTGACGATTCGCGTGACCGAGTCGACGTGGTCGACCCACCCGAGGAACTCCTCGAGCCGGTCGAAGTAGTCCCACGTGGAGCGGACGACGACGAGGTCGTATGCCGCCCAGTCGGTGTCGTCGTCCCAGGGCACCACCTGGGTGGCATGGCCCCGGCGCGTGAGCTCTGCGGCCACCTCACCCGCTTCGCTGTCGACGTGGTCGGGGTTGCTCCGGGTGCAGATGGCGATGCGGCGGGCGGTCACGGCGCCATTGTGTCGTGCTTGCCATCGCGACGCTCGCGATATAACGTGTTTCTCGACAACGCGATATAACGCGAATGAGAGGACTCATCATGGCAGAGCAGTGGCAGGTCGAGAGCCCGCGGGTGATCGACATCGGGGGCGACGACGAGCTGGTGCGCGAGCTCCAGGTCGGCGTCGTCGGCGGGCACGTCGACGTCGTCACCCACGACGACTCCCCCACGGCCCGCGTCGAGATCTCCCAGATCCAGGGCACCCCGCTCACCGTCGAGTGGAACGGCTCCCAGATCAAGATCATCCACGGCACCTGGGGGCAGAACCTCCTCACCAAGCTCAAGAAGCTGGTGGACGTGCCCGAGCGCAACCGGGTCACGCTCAGCATCTCGGTGCCGGAGTCGACCCGCACCAAGGTCAGCACGGTCAGCGCGAGCGGGCTGCTCGCCGGGCTGCGCGCCCAGGCGAAGGCGACCACCGTCTCGGGCGCCTTCACCCTTGACGACATCATCGGCGACGTCGATGTCGACACCGTGTCTGGTGACGTCGAGTGCGTCGAGCTCACCGGCCCGCTCACCGTCAACACGGTGTCCGGGGCGGTCACGGCCCAGCACAGCGATCTTCCCGCGGTGCAGATCAACACCGTCAGCGGTGACGTCACCCTCGACCTGGTCAACGCGGCCAGCACGATCTCCTCGAACTCGGTGTCGGGCGACGTCACGGTCCGCACCGTCCACGACGGCTACGACGTCAAGGGCGCCACCGGCACGGGCCAGGTCGTCGTGGACGGCAACTCGGTCAGCCGCCAGGCCCAGAAGAAGGGCGAGCGCGTGACGGCCGGCGACCGCGGCATCAGGCTCGACGCCAGCGCAGCCACCGGGAGCATCGTGCTCCTGCGAGCCCCCGCGGCGCAGGAGTCCGCGTGAGCCCCGTCTTCGCACACGGCCAGCTGCGGCTCTACCTGCTGGCGCTGCTCGCCGACGGGCCGCGGCACGGCTACGAGGTGATCCAGGACCTCGAGCAGCGGTTCAACGGGCTCTACTCCCCCAGCGCCGGGACGGTCTACCCGCGTCTGGCCAAGCTCGAGGAGGAGGGGCTCGTCGAGCGGTCGGACGAGGGGCGCAAGGCGGTCTACTCGATCACCGACGCCGGCCGCGAGGAGGTGCGTGAACGCCGGGACGACCTGGCCAACCTGCAGGCCGACCTCGACCTGTCGGTGCGCGAGCTCGCCGAGCAGGTCCGCTCGCGGGTGCGCGGTCAGGCAAGTGACCTGCGGGCCGAGCTCAAGGCTGCGGCGCGCGAGGCGCGCCGTGGGGCCACACCCGCTGGGGGCGAATCGTGGAAGGGCTGGAAATCCTCTGACCCCAAGGCTTTTCGCGACCTCGAGCATGCCGTCAACGAGCTGCGCACCGAGGCCCGCACCGCGTGGCGCAAGCATGGGCTCACCGCCGACCAGACGCGTGAGATCGCGGCGATCGTCACCGACGCGACCGACCGCATCCGTGAGGTGCTGAACCGGCGATGACCGTCCGCCCCGTCCGCTTCCGGCCGTGCTCCCCCGCGACGGCCCTCAGCCTCGCAGCTGCGGCCGCGCAGTGGTCAGGTGCGGACGATGAGCGTGCCCGCCGCCTTGTCGTGCAGGCCACGACCGTCCTTGTCCCAGAACATCGCAGGCAGGAACAGGATGAGCAGGGCGGTGCGCACCAGCACCTGGAAGGGCCGGGCGGCCGCGCCATCGGTTGACAGGACCCGCAGGCCGACGACGCGGTGACCGAGAGTGGACCCGAGCGTGCCCACGAGCAGCAGGTTCTCGACGGCGAAGATGGCCAGCACGATGAGCGACTGCGTCCCCGTCGCCACTGCCGTGAACGGCAGGGGCACTCCGAACAGCGCGGTCGCGATGAGGCTGCACAGGACCCAGTCGATCACGACGCCGACGAGGCGTCGCCCGAAGCGACCCATCGAGCCGGCGCCGGCACGCGGCATACCAAGACGCTCTCCGGGGTATGCCGACGAGCTGCCCGTGCGCGCCCCGGGGCCTTCCAGCCAGGAGCCGATGTCCTTGCGGTCGACCACGCGTCCAGCCTCTCACGGCGTAACACCGGCGAAACATACGGGTCATGGCCGGGAAATCCCGGCGCACTAGGGTCGACACCGACCCCGAGCGGACCGTCCGCGCACCCGGTGCGCGCCGACGCCCGCCGCCCCACCACCAGGAGGCACTCACTTTGTTCAGCAACGCTGACGAGGTCCTGAAGTTCATCAAGGACGAGGACGTCAAGTTCGTCGACGTGCGGTTCTGCGACCTGCCCGGCGTGATGCAGCACTTCAACGTGCCCGCCGAGACCGTCGACGCGGACTTCATGAAGAACGGCCAGATGTTCGACGGGTCCTCGATCCGCGGCTTCCAGGCGATCCACGAGTCCGACATGAAGCTCGTCCCGGACCCCACGAGCGCCTACCTCGACCCGTTCCGCAAGGAGAAGACGCTCATCCTCAACTTCTCCATCGTGGACCCGTTCACGGGTGAGGAGTACTCGCGCGACCCGCGCAACATCGCCGCCAAGGCCGAGGCCTACCTCAAGTCGACCGGCATCGCGGACACCGCCTACTTCGGCGCCGAGGCCGAGTTCTACGTCTTCGACGACGTGCGGTTCGAGACCAAGGCCAACGCCGGCTACTACTTCATCGAGTCGATCGAGGCTGCCTGGAACACCGGGCGCGAGGAGGAGGGCGGCAACAAGGGGTACAAGACCCGGTACAAGGGTGGGTACTTCCCCGTGCCGCCGGTCGACCACTTCGCCGACATCCGCGACGAGATGACCCTGACCCTGAACGACGCCGGCCTGTCCGTCGAGCGCGCCCACCACGAGGTCGGCACCGCCGGTCAGCAGGAGATCAACTACCGCTTCAACACCCTGAAGCAGGCCGCCGACGACGTGCTGAAGTTCAAGTACATCATCAAGAACGTCGCGTGGAACAACGACAAGACGGTCACCTTCATGCCGAAGCCGCTGTTCGGCGACAACGGCTCGGGCATGCACTCCCACCAGTCGCTGTGGAAGGACGGCGAGCCGCTTTTCTACGACGAGCGCGGCTACGGCGGCCTGTCCGACATCGCGCGCTGGTACATCGGTGGGCTCCTGAAGCACGCCCCGGCGGTGCTGGCGTTCACCAACCCGACCGTGAACAGCTACCACCGGCTGGTGCCGGGCTACGAGGCGCCGGTCAACCTGGTCTACTCGGCCCGCAACCGCTCGGCCTGCGTGCGCATCCCGATCACGGGTGACTCGCCCAAGGCCAAGCGCATCGAGTTCCGCGTGCCCGACCCGTCGGCCAACCCCTACCTCGCCTTCTCGGCGATGCTCATGGCGGGTCTGGACGGCATCAAGAACCGCATCGAGCCGCCGGAGCCGGTGGACAAGGACCTCTACGAGCTGCCGCCCGAGGAGCACGACGCCATCGCGCAGGTGCCCGGCTCGCTCCCCGAGGTGCTCGACGCGCTCGAGGCCGACCACGAGTTCCTGCTCGAGGGTGACGTGTTCACCAAGGACCTCATCGAGACCTGGATCGACTGGAAGCGCAAGAACGAGGTCGACCCGATCCGCTTCCGCCCGCACCCGCACGAGTTCGAGATGTACTACGACATCTGACCCGCACCCAGCATGGCCTCGGCCCGCCGATCCGATGTGCCGGACGGCGGGCCGAGCGCGTTGCCCAGGCTGTCGTGGCGCGGGGTCGGCGGCACCCTCGCACGTCGCGACGTGCGGGGCCTGATCGACAATGGGGTCATGACGACCTTCACGGCCTCCAAACGTTCCACGGGCACCGTCAGCCGACCGCGCGAAGAGGTGTGGTCACTGCTGCGCGACGCGTCCACAGTGGCCGCGCTGACGCCGGGGGTGCGTTCCATCGTCGACCAGGGCGACACGTGGCTGTGGACGTTGGCTCCGGTCGAGGTCGTGGGCCGGACGGTGGGCCTGTCCTTCACCGAGCAGATGACGTTCTCACCACCGGCGAAGATCACCTTTGCCCGCGCCGACAAGCCCGACGAGCGGGCCGGCGCCGAGGGCACCTACCTCCTGCAGGAGTCCGGCTCCCAGACTGTCGTGTCGATCGACCTGACCGTGACCGTGGACCTGCCCTTCCCGCGACTCGCCCGACCCGCGGTGCAGGCCGCGATGCAGGCCGTCATCAGCACCATGGGTGCTGGTTTTGCGCACAACCTCGAGCGTCGCGTCTCACAGCACCACGGCCGCTGACGTTTCCCCGGGGCGTCGCTCAGTCGCGGGCCCAGATCGGGTCGGTCGGCCACTCCCGCAACGCATCCCGTCCTGGGTCGCCGACGCCCTGCCCACCCGGGGCGAGGGAGCGCTCGATGGCAGTGTCGAGGTCGAGCGGCGAATGGCCGGCAGGGAGCAGGTCCCGGACGAAGTCCCGCTCCCGGCTGACCATGTCGTGCCGCAAGCTCTCGACCAGCGCCCGCATCGTGGGCCCGGGAACGCTGGTCAGTGCCGGGGCGATGAGCGCGACCAGCCCGGTTGGTACGCCGGGCACCGGCACCTGCGGCCGGGACAGCCCGGCGATGCGCGCATAGCGGCGCAGCAACGCGGCATACTGCAGCTCTTCTCCCCCTCCCACGTCGTAGGAGCGGCTTCGCGCCGGCGCGTCCAGGGCTCCGAGCAGCGCCGCCACCACGTCGGTCACGGCCACGGGCTCGACCCTGCTGCGCATCCAGGTGGGCAGGACCTGCATCGGCAGCCGGGCGCTCACCTGCCGCAGGATCTCGAACGACGTCGATCCGCGGCCGACCACCATCGCCGCCCGCAGCGCCAAGGTGGGCACGCCGGAGTCGGTGAGCACCTGCTCCACCTCCAGCCGTGACCGCAGGTGCGCCGACAGGTCCTCCTCGGGCACGTCCGGCACCAGTCCGCCCAGGTAGACGAGGCGACCCGCGCGGGCCCGCACTGCCGCGTGGGCGGTGTTGTACGCGCCCTCCCGGTCGCGCGTCGTGAAGTCATCGCCGGCAAGACCGTGGACCAGGTAGTACACGGCATCGGTGCCGGCTGGGCAGGCACGGCGCACTGTGGTGCGGTCAGCCACGTCGACGCCGACGACCCGCACCCGGTCGCTCCACCAGAACGCCTCGGCGCGAGACGGGTCGGTGAACGTCGCAGTGACGCCATGACCGGCCTCGAGCAGGGCGGGTACCAACCGACTGCCGATGTAGCCACCAGCCCCGATCACGGTCACGCGCACGATCGCTGTCCTCGGGTGGCGGGGGGCGGGTCGGGACACACGCTACCTCGTGCCCGTGCCGCCGGCCGGGCACCGGCCATCATGGGACGGTGCAAGCTCACTGGTGGACAATCGCGCTCGGCGTCGCAGGTGGGCTCGCGCTGCTGTGGGGGGCGCTCATCGCGGCCCTGTGGCTGAACCGACCCGACGAGCTCACCGCCAAGGACGCGCTGCGGCTGCTCCCCGACCTGGTGCGCCTGCTCAAGCGGCTGGCCGCCGACAAGACGCTCCCCCGCGGCATACGGGTGCGCCTGTGGCTGTTGCTCGCCTATCTGGCGATCCCCATCGACCTCGTCCCGGACTTCATCCCGGTGATCGGGTATGCCGACGACGCGGTGGTCGTCGCGCTCGCGCTGCGTTCGGTGGCCAAGGCGGCCGGTCCCGAGGCGCTCGACCGGCACTGGCCGGGAACGCCGGAGGGGTTGCGGGCGGTCCGGCGACTGGCCGGCCTACCCGTGTGAGACGCGGCTCAGGCCGACGTCGGCACCGCCACGACGGGGGCGGACACGTCGGGCTCGGCGACGCGCTGCCCGATGCCGTCAGCGAGGTCCAGGGGCGAGAGGTCCTCGTCCATCATCGGTGCAATGCGGTCCATCAGTCGGTTCCACATGTTGGCCAGGGCGTCCTTTCGGGGGCAGAGGACTGGCTGGGACATGGAGAGGTTGCCTTCTCACCATTGAGCGCTACCCAGCAGTATGCCGTGTCTCCTCCGTTGGATGACGCAGACTGGCCGAACGGATGAGGGAGAACGAAGGTACGAACGGGCGAACGCGGCAATCCTGACCTGCCCTTGACCCGCGACTGACGCGGCGTTGACCCGAACGCCCGGCGATGCGGGCCATGGGACGCTGCGACGATCAGGCCAGCCGGATCGCCACGGGCGGCGCCATCGACGGCTGCACCTCGACCTCGAACCACACGGTCGTCCCGGCCGAGGTCCGGTGGACACCGAACGCGTCGCTGATGGCCTTGACCAGGGACAGCCCTCGCCCACGCACCGCCATCGGGTCGGCACCGGTGAGCAGCGGCTCGCCCCGGTTGCCGCTGTCCGAGACGGTGACGGTGAGCACGCCGGAGTCGAGGTCCATCGACAGGTGCGACTCGGTGCCGGCGTGCAGCACCGAGTTGGTGATGAGCTCGGAGATCCCGGTGATGACCGTGTGCTGGTCGCCCTCGCTGATCATCCAGTCGTCGAGCTCACGCCGAGCCCACTCGCGGGCGGCCCGCACCGACTCCGGCATCGGTGGGACGACGATGGCGACCCGGCGGTACCCGGCCGGTGACCGACCGACCGCGAGCACGGCGCAGTCGTCCTCCTGGCCGGAGGTCTCGAGCATGGCGTCGACGACGTACTGCGCGACCCGGCGTGGGCTGCTCGGCGGGATCGCGGCGATCAGGGCCACGAGCTGGGCCTCGCTCTGCTCCAGGGAGACCCCGCGTCGTTCGAGCAGGCCGTCGGTGTACGCGAGCAGCATGTCGCCCACGGTGAGCCGCACCTGGGTGACCGGCCGGTCGCCGGGGATGCCGAGCGGGGGCCCGACCTCCATCGGGAGGAGGCGACCACGGGGTATGCCGTCGGCGCGGGACTCGCGTCCGGCGAGCAGGACCGGGGGCGGGTGCCCCGCGCTGGCCATCTGCAGGTCGCCCGTGGTCGGGTCGATCGCGCCGAACAGCGAGGTGACGAACAGCTCCCCACCGAAGGACATGCCGGGCCGGGCGCGGCTGGTGCCGAGCGGCATGGACGCCGGCCACAGGTCGTTGAGGTCGGTGACGACGCGGTCGAGTGCCGCCATCACGGTGGTCGGCGATGGGTCGGTCAGGGCCGCACCGCGGATCGCCGCCCGCACCTGGCCCATCACGGTCGCCGCCATCACACCGCGCCCGGCCACGTCACCGATGACGAGGGCGAGCCGGCCATCGGGCAGGAAGAACGAGTCGTAGAAGTCCCCGCCGGCGACCGTCCCCTCCGACACCGGCTCGTAGCGGGCGGCGATGCTGACCTGGTCGGACTGGGGCAGGTTGGGTGGCAGCAGGGTGCGCTGCAACAGCTCCGCCGTCGAGCGCTCGGCGTCATAGACGACCGCCCGGCGCAGGGCCTCGGCGACGAGCTCGCGAAACGGGGCCGCCATGCTCAGGACGTCGCGGGGCACGACGCTGGCCTGACGGTGGATCACCAGGGCGGCCGACACCTCCGCGCCCCGCAACGGCATCGCCACGACCTCGCCACCGGGCTCGACGTGCAGGTCGTCCCCGGCGGTCACCTCGGCCACGATGCCGGCCAGCTCGGGCGTGACCTCCGACCAGATGAGCGGGAGCCGCTCCTCGTCCGGCGACAGCTCCTCGACCCGGTGGCGTCGCGCCATCCGCCAACCGGAGGGCCCGGGTGAGGGCAGGCAGAACGTCACCGACAGCGCGTCGAAGGCCACCATCGCCTCGCGCAGCACGACCTTGCAGACGTCGTCGACCGTGACGGCCAGGGCAAGGAGGGTGGCCAGGCGAGCCACCGCCCGCGACCGCCCCACGGTCGCCGTGGTGTCGACGGCCAGGTGCAGCACGGCCAGCACCCGTCCCTTCTCGTCGCGCACCGGCGAACCGGCCCGCACGAACGTCGCGAGCTGTTCCTCGTCGCCGCCGGTGAGGCTCTGCACGTCGAGCTCAGCGGCCTCCTGGACGAAGCTGCTGCCGGTGCGCAGGGTCGCCTCGAACGGCCCACCCACGAGCGGGTCGCGCCACAGGCCGCCGAAGACCTCACGGGCCGGGCGGGCGAAGGACTTCGGGTGCTGGTTACCGAGCATCTCGGCGAACGCGTCGTTGTAGAGCAGCACCAGCTGTGGGCCACACAGCAGGGCCATCGGTACCGCGCTGTCGACCACGAGGTCCCACGCAGCCGTCAGCCGCGCCGGCCACTGGTCGAGCGGACCCAGCGGGGTGGCCGCCCAGTCCCAGCGGTCAGCCGTCCGACGCGCAGCCGAGCCCGCTCCCTCACTCACGTTCAGCCCATCCATGAAAGCCGTTGTCGCCTGTCGCAGCCGCACCCAGCGTATGCCCCTCACTGACGCGAAAGGGCCGGACGGCCAAGGAAGTTCGTCACGCGTCGACGCGGTCGAGAGCCCCCACCTGCCCCGCGAGGAACGCCCACTCCCATGCCGCCTGGCGCCAGCTGTCGTAGCGTCCGCTCTTGCCACCGTGTCCGGCGACCATCTCGGTGCGCAGCAGCACCGGCCGCTCGACGGCGTCGCTCGTGGTCACCTCGCGCAACCGGGCCACCCACTTGGCGGGCTCGGTGAAGTAGACACGGGTGTCGTTGAGCGACGTGGTCGCGAGGACCGCCGGGTATGCCGCCGGGTGCAGGTTCTCGTAGGGCGTGTAGGACTTCATGTAGGCGTACACCTCGGGGTCGTCGAGCGGGTTGCCCCACTCCTCCCACTCCACGACGGTGAGTGGCAGCGACGGGTCGAGGATCGTGGTGAGGGCGTCGACGAACGGCACCGCCGCGTGAACGACGCGGAACCGCTCGGGTGCGAGGTTGAGAGCCGCACCCATGAGCAGCCCACCAGCCGAACCGCCTTCTGCCGCAAGGCGATCCGGATGCACCCACCCAGCGTCGACCAGGTGGTCGGCGCTGGCGATGAAGTCGGTGAAGGTGTTGCGCTTGTGCAGCAGCTTGCCGTTGTCGTACCACGCGCGTCCCATCTCGCCGCCGCCCCGGACGTGCGCGATGGCGTAGACGAAACCGCGTTCGAGCAGCGACAGCCGGGCCACGGAGAAGTAGGGGTCGGAGGAGATCTCGTAGGACCCGTAGGCCGTGAGCAGTCCGGGGTGCGTCCCGTCCGGGGTGGCCCCGGCCCGGTGCACCAGGGAGATCGGGATGCGGGTGCCGTCGGCGGCCGTCGCCCACTCCCGCCGCTGCTCGTAGTCGGCCGGGTCGTAGCCACCGAGGACCGGCTGCTGCTTGAGCAGCACCAGCTCACGCGTCGCCAGGTCGTAGTCGTAGACCGTCTTGGGGGTCACCATCGACTCGTACCCGATGCGCAGCCGGGTGGTGGCGGGCTCAGGGTTGTCCCCCAGCCAGACGTGGTGGACCGGCTCGGCGAACTCCAGGTCGTGGTGCTCGCCATACCCCGACTCGCTGTCGGCGTCGCGGGCGATGACACGCAACGCGGTGAGGCCGTCGCGGCGCAGCGACAACACCGCCACGTCGTCGAAGGCGTCGATGCCCTGGAACCGCTCCCCCGGCGCCGACTTCAGCAGCGGCTGCCACTGGTCGGCCGAGGTCGCGTCGAGTGGCGCCCAGGCCAGGTCGGAGTCGATGGTGTCGGCGTTGTGGACGATGAGCAGCCGGTCGGCAGCCGGCTCGACGTCGTACTCCACGCCCTCGCGCCGCGGCGCGACCACGCGGAACTCCCCCAGCGGGTCGGTGGCGTCGAGGAGCCGCACCTCGGACGTGGTCTTGGAGCCGACGCCGACCATGATCCAGCGGTCGTCGCGGGACGACCCGATGCCCATCCAGAACCGTTCGTCGGCCTCCTCCAGGACGAGCACGTCCTCCTCGGCGGCGCTCCCGACGCGGTGGCGCCACACCTGGAACGGCCGCCACTGCTCATCGACGCGCAGGTAGAAGACGTGGCTCGCGTCGTGGGAGAACACCACGCCGTAGCCGATCCCCTCGACGGCGTCGTCGACGACCTCGCCGGTGCGAAGGTCCTTGACCCGCAAGGCGAAACGTTCGTCGCCCTCGGTGTCCACGGCATACGCCAGCATGGAGTGGTCGGGGCTCACGGTGAGCGCCCCGAGGGCGAAGAAGTCATGACCCTGCGCCTCGACGTTGCCGTCGAGCAGCACCACCTCGCCGGGCACGGGTGTCTCCGGCGCGAGCGACGGCGGCGTCTCGCCGGGGGTGCGTGGTGCTCGGCACTCGACGCCGTACTGCTTGCCCTCGAACGAACGCGAGTAGTACCACCAGGGCCCGCTGGCCACCGGCACCGACAGGTCCGTCTCCTGGGTGCGCCCCTTGATCTCCTCGAAGATCGCCTCGCGCACCGGCGCCAGGTCGGCGGTCATCGCCTCGGCGTAGGTGTTCTCGGCCTCGAGGTGGGCGACCACCGCCGGGTCATCCTTGTCGGCGAGCCAGGTGTACGGGTCGTGCACGACGTCTCCGTGGTGCTCGCGGACGGTGTCGCGCTGGTCCGGTCGTGGAGCGGTGGGTGCCTGTGCTTCGGTGCTCACCGCCCCAGCCTAGGCACCGCGTCGTGGGACGGGTGAGCGGGCCGGGTGAGCGGGCCGGGTCACCCAGCCAGGCAGCGTGGGCCGAGGATCACCTTGAGGTCGCCGAAGAGGGAGTCGCTGGCGTTGACCCGGTAGGCGTCCTCGAGCCGCATCAGCACCGAGCGCCCCGGCTGGCTCAGCCGCACGTGGACCTCCGTCGACCCCGGGTGCGAGGACAGCACACCCTTGAGCTCCTCGATCTTGGCGGCCGTCGCCCGGTTGGTGTCGATGGTGACCACGACCGGGCCGCGGGGGCCTTCGGAGATGTCGGGCAAGGTCAGGTCGGAGGCGAAGATCGACGGGGTGTCGTCACGCCGGTTGACCCGACCCTTCACGGACACGACGGTGTCGTGGCTGAGCGCGTGCCGCACCGTCTCGTAGGCCGAGGGGAAGAACAGGCACTCGATGGCGCCCTCGAGGTCCTCGACCGTGACGATCGCCCAGAGGTCACCCTTCTTGGTGCGCTTGACCGCCAGGCCGGTGATGAGGCCGGCGATGGTGACGGTCGTGCCCTCTGGCTTGCCGTCCTCCCCCATGAGGCTGGCGATCGAGGTGTCGGCGTGCGCGGTGAGGACGTGCTCGATGCCGAACAGCGGGTGGTCGGACACGTACAGCCCCAACATCTCCCGCTCGAAGCCGAGCAAAGTCTTCTTGTCCCACTCGACACCGGGGATGGGCGGCAGCACGGAGAAGTCGACCGAGACACCGCCGGCGTCGTCGTCGCCGAACCCGCCGAACGCCGAGAACAGGGAGTCCTGGCCCATTTCTTCTTTGCGCTTGAGGTCGACGAAGTTGTCGACGTAGGCCTCGTGCACGCGGTGCAGGCCCTGGCGCGACTCGGCGAGCCCGTCGAACGCGCCCGCCTTGATGAGCGACTCGATGGTGCGCTTGTTGCAGACCACGGCCGGGCACTTGGACAGGAAGTCCTTGAAGGAGGTGAACCGGCCCTTTTCCTCGCGGGCCGCCACGATCGCCTCGACGACGTTGTGGCCGACGTTGCGGATCGCCTGCAGCCCGAACCGGATGTCGGTGCCGACGGCGGCGAACCGGGCCACGGAGTCGTTGACGTCCGGCGGCAGCACCTTGATGCCCATGCGGCGGCACTCGCCGAGGTAGAGCGCGGACTTGTCCTTGTCGTCGCCGACGCTGGTGAGCAGCGCCGCCATGTACTCGGCCGGGTAGTTGGCCTTCAGGTAGGCGGTCCAGTAGGAGACGAGACCGTATGCCGCGGTGTGCGCCTTGTTGAACGCGTAGTCCGAGAACGGCACGAGGACACCCCACAGCGCCGCGATCGAGGCCTTGTTGAACCCGTTGGCCTTCATGCCCTCGGAGAAGGGGACGTACTCCTTGTCGAGGACTTCCTTCTTCTTCTTGCCCATCGCACGGCGCAGCAGGTCTGCGTTGCCGAGCGTGTAGCCGGCGAGCTTCTGGGCGATCTCCATGACCTGCTCCTGGTAGATCACCAGGCCGTAGGTCGTGCCGAGGATCGGCTCGAGCGCCGTGACCATCTCGGGCTGGAGCTTGCCCTTGAGCTGGGGGTCGAGCGGGATGAGCTCCTGCTTGCCGTTCTTGCGCAACGCGAAGTTGGTGTGGGCGTTCACACCCATCGGGCCCGGGCGGTAGAGCGCGAGCGCCGCCGAGATGTCCTCGAAGTTGTCCGGCTGCATCAGCTTGAGCAGCGTGCGCATGCCGCCGCCGTCGAGCTGGAAGACGCCGAGGGTGTCACCGCGCGAGAGCAGCTGGTAGGTCGCGCGGTCGGTCATGTCCTTGGACAGCGCGTCGAGGTCGATGTCCTCGCCGCGGTTGGCTTTCACGTTCTCGATCGCGTCGTCGAGGATCGTGAGGTTGCGCAGGCCGAGGAAGTCCATCTTGACCAGGCCGAGCGACTCACAGCTCGGGTAGTCGAACTGGGTGATGACCTGCCCGTCCTGGAGGCGCCGCATGATCGGGATGACGTCGATCAGCGGTTCGCTCGACATGATCACGCCCGCGGCGTGCACGCCCCACTGCCGCTTCAGGCCCTCCAGGCCCATCGCCGTGTCGACGATCTCCTTGAAGTGCGGCTCGCTCTCGACGAGGGCGCGGAAGTCGACGCCCTCGTTGTAGCGCTTGTGCTCCTTGTTGTAGATCTCCGACAGCGGGACGCCCTTGCCCATGACGTCCGGCGGCATCGCCTTGGTGAGCTGCTCCCCCACGACGAACGGGTGACCCATGACGCGGGCGGCGTCCTTGACGGCCTGCTTGGCCTTGATCGTGCCGTAGGTGACGATCTGCGCGACCCGCTCCGAGCCGTACTTCTCGGTGACGTACCTGATCACCTCGCCCCGCCTGCGCTCGTCGAAGTCGACGTCGAAGTCGGGCATCGACATGCGCTCGGGGTTGAGGAACCGCTCGAAGATCAGGCCGTGCGGGATCGGGTCGAGGTCGGTGATCCGCATCGCGTACGCACACATCGACCCGGCACCGGAGCCACGCCCCGGACCAACTCGGATGCCGTTCTCCTTGGCCCAGTTGATGAAGTCCGCGACGACGAGGAAGTACCCCGGGTACCCCTTCGACACGATCACGTCCGTCTCGTACTGAGCCTGCTTCGCGGCATACTCCGGCACGCCGTCGGGGAAGCGCTCGACGAGACCCTTCTGGACCTCCTTGACGAACCAGCTCTCCTCGTTCTCCCCTTGCGGCACAGGGAACTTCGGCATGAAGCGCCCCTCGCCCTCGGTGAACGAGATGTCGCACATCTCGGCGATGAGCAGGGTGTTGTCGCACGCCTCGGGCAGCTCGCGCCAGGTGTGGCGCATCTCGGCGGGGCTCTTGAGGTAGAAGTCGTCGGCGTCGAACTTGAACCGGTTCGGGTTCATGAGCGTCGAGCCGGACTGGACGCACAGCAGCGCCGAGTGGGCCTTGGCGTCCTCGGGGCTCGTGTAGTGCAGGTCGTTGGTCGCGACGAGGGGCAGGTCGAGCTCACGCGCGAGCCGCAGCAGGTCCTTCTGCACCCGGCGCTCGATGTCGAGCCCGTGGTCCATCAGCTCGCAGAAGTAGTTCTCGGCGCCGAGGATGTCGCGCATGTCGCTGGCGGCCTGCAGGGCCTCGCGGTACTGCCCCAGCCGCAGCCGCGTCTGGATCTCCCCCGACGGGCAGCCGGTGGTGCCGATCAGACCCTGGCCGTACTGGCTGAGCAGCTCGCGGTCGATGCGCGGCCACTTCGCGTAGACCTGGTCGAGGCTGGCCATCGAGTCGAGCCGGAACAGGTTGTGCAGACCGGTGTTGTCCTTGGCCAGCAGCAGCATGTGCGTGTACGCGCCCGAGCCGGACACGTCGTCCCCGGACTGGTGGTCCTCACCCCACTTGACGCGGGTCTTGTCGGTGCGGTGGGTGCCCGGCGTGACGTAGGCCTCGACCCCGATGATCGGCTTGACCCCGGTGCCCTGCGCCTTCTTCCAGAACTCGTACGCGCCGAAGACGTACCCGTGGTCGGTCGTCGCGAGCGCCGGCATACCCATCTCCGCGGCCCGCGTGAACAGGTCCCCGATGCGCGCGGCACCGTCGAGCATGGAGTACTCGGTGTGCACGTGCAGGTGGACGAACGAGTCAGAGCCGTTCGAGGAGCCGGAGCCGTTCTGGGGGGACATCAGGAGCGATGCTAATTGGCCCCCACTGACAGTCCTAGGGGGCGCGCCCGCCTGTGACGGATGAGACGCATGGTATGCCGCGGAGCCGGCTCCGCGGCATACCTCGCCGTGGTCGCGGACTCAGCCGCCGAGGCGGTCGAGGGCGTCCTGGAGGTCCTTCGGGTAGGACGACTCGAAGGTGACGTACTCGCCCGAGCCGGGGTGCTCGAAGCCCAGCCCGACGGCGTGCAGCCACTGCCGGTCCAGGCCCAGCTTCTTGGCGAGCACCGGGTCGGCGCCGTACATGGGGTCACCGACGGCGGGGTGGCGGATCGCCGCCATGTGCACCCGGATCTGGTGGGTGCGCCCGGTCTCGAGGTGCACCTCGAGCAGGCTGGCGTGCGGGAAGGCCTCGAGCAGCTGGTAGTGGGTGACCGCCGGCTTGCCGGAGTCCATGACGGCGAACTTGAACTCGGCCCCCGGCCGGCGCCCGATCGGGGCGTCGATCGTGCCCACGAGCGGGTCGGGCAGGCCCTGGACGAGCGTGTGGTAGGTCTTGTCGACCCGCCGCTCCTTGAAGGCACGCTTGAGGATCGAGTAGGCCCGCTCGGACTTGCAGACCACCATCAGGCCCGAGGTGCCGACATCGAGGCGCGACACGATGCCCTGGCGTTCCGGGGCACCACTGGTGGAGATGCGGTAGCCGGCGGCGGCGAGGCCACCGAGGACGGTCGGGCCGGTCCAGCCGACGCTGGGGTGGGCGGCCACCCCGACCGGCTTGTCGACGACGACGATGTCCTCGTCGTCGTGGACGATCGTCATGCCCGGCACGGGCTCGGCGACCACCGCCAGGGTGGGCGACTCCTCCGGCGTCGGCAGCGTCACCTCGAGCAGGTCACCCGCGCTGACCCGGTCGGACTTGCCGACGGCCTTGTGGTTGACCTGCACGTGGCCGTCTCCCGCGAGCTCGGCGCCCTTGGTGCGGGAGACCCCGAAGAGCCGCGCGAGCGCCGCGTCGACCCGCTCGCCCTCCAGACCGTCCGGCACGAGCAGGGTGCGCACGTCAGGCATGCGAGCCGGCCTCGTGGCGGCCCCGCTCCGGGCGCACGCCGTCGACCCCGATGCCGCGCACCGCCAGCAGCGCGATGAGGATCGCCGCCCCCACGATGAAGATGTCTGCGACGTTGCCGATGAACAGGCCGAAGTAGTCGATGAAGTCCACCACGTGGCCGCGCCCCGGCCCCGGCTCGCGCAGCATCCGGTCGGTGAGGTTGCCCACCGAGCCCCCGAGCAGCATGCCCAGCGCCCACGCCCACCCGACGCTGCCGAGCCGGCGGGCAGTCACGAGGATGAAGACGAGGACGGCGAACGCGATGAGGGTGAGCACCCACGTGGCGCCGTTGCCGATGGAGAACGCGGCCCCGGGGTTGCGGATGAGGTTGAGCCGGATGTACTCCCCCACGATGTCGACAGGGTCTCCTGGCACCAGCGCCGCCAACGCCCAGATCTTGGTGAGCTGGTCGGCGGCGTAGCTGACGACCGCCACGACCACGAGCAGGCCGAACAGCCCACGCCGGCTCACGCGCGCGCCGGGGCCCGTCGGGTCGGCGCTCGTCGGGTCAGGGCTCTGGGTGGGGGCTGGCTGAGGGTCGGCGGGGCTCAGCGGCGTTCCTGCTTCGTCTTGCATGACACGCATAGCGTCGCACGAGGGGCCGCCTGGAGGCGAAGTTTGCCGATCGGGTTGCCGCAGGACTCGCACACGCCGTAGCTGCCGTCGTCGAGTCGCTCGAGGGCGTGCAGGTTCTGCTCCAGCATCTCGCGGGCATTGTTCGCCAGGGAGATCTCCTGCTCACGCTCGAACGTCTTCGCACCCGCGTCCGCCTGGTCGTCACCGGCCCCGTCACCGGCATCGCGCATCAGGCCGACGAGGTCGGCCTCGGCCGCGCTGATCTCCGCACGCAGCTGGCTGACGTTGCCCTCGATCTCGGCGCGGATCTCCCGCAGCTCCTTGGCGGTCCACGGCGACTCGTCCTCGCGCACGACCAGCTTGCGCGGCGCACTCTTCTTCGCGGGCGCACTCTTCTTCGCGGGCGTTGCCTTTTTCGCGGGCGCAGGCTTGGTGGCCGCCTTGGTGGCGGACGCTGCCTTCTTCGTCGCTGCCTTCTTCGTCGCTGCCTTCTTCGTCGCTGCCTTCTTCGTCGCCGTTTTCTTCGTCGCCGTCTTCTTCACCGGCGCAGACGTGTTCGCGGGCGCAGTCTTCTTGGCCGCGGTCTTCGTGGCGGAAGTCTTCTTGACCGCCGTCTTCTTGGCCGCGGTCTTCGTGGCGGCAGTCTTCTTTGCTGCTGCCTTCTGTGCCGTGGCCCTGGTGGTCTTCGCGGCCGGCGCTGCCTTCTGTGCCGTGGCCCTGGTGGTCTTCGCGGCCGGCGCTGCCTTCTTTGTCGCCGTCTTCTTCGTTGCTGTCTTCTTCGTTGCTGTCTTCTTTGTCGCTGTCTTCTTCGCCGTGGTGGTCGCGCTCGCCTTGGCGCGTGGCGCCGCCTTCGTCGCGGCTTTCGCCTTCTGAGCCATGTGTTCGGCGCCCCTCGGTCGCAGCGTGCTCGCCGCGGCGAGCGTGACAGGTGCGGCGAGGATATGCGCTGGTCGGCAGGGACTCAAAGCCAAAACGCGCGAGTCACCGAACCCGTCATGACGACGGCGCCCCACCGCATGGTGCGGTGGGGCGCCGAATGCACTACTACGTGCGCGTGTCAGCCCTTCTGGTCGGCCTTCGCCTCAGCCGTCTCAGTGTCGCCCGACTGCTCGCCACCCTCGACCTGCTCGCCCTCCGCGGGCTCCACACCGGTCGTGTCGAGGTCGGCCAGCTGACCCTCGATGTAGTTCTTGAGCCGCGCCCGGTAGTCGCGCTCGAAGGAGCGCAGCTCCTCGATCTTCTTCTCCAGCAGCGTCCGCTCGCGGCCCAGCTCCTCGAGGATCTGCGCCTTCTTCTGCTGCGCCTCGTGGACCATGCCGGTCGAGCGCTCGCGGGCCTCGGTGATGAGCTGCTCGTGCTTCTGCTCGGCATCGGCCATCAGCTCGTCGTGACGCGACTGCGCCGTCGACACCAGCTCGTCGTGCTTGTTCTGGCCCTGGCCGACGAGGTCGTCGTGACGGCCCTGCGCCTCGGCGATGAGCCGGTCACGGGTCTGCTCACCCTGGCCGACGTGCTCGTCGTGCAGCCGCTGCGCCATCTCCAGCAGCGCTGCCGCGCTGGCGCCACCACCGGCGCCTGCGGCCGCACCGGCCAGCGCCGCGGCGCCACCCTGCTGCGCCGGCGCCTGCTCCTGCTGAGCCTGCTGGTTCTGCTGCGCCTGGGCGTTCTGCTCAGCCTGGGCGAGCGCCTGCTGCGCCCGGGCCTCGGCCTCCTGCGCACGCGCCTGCGCCTGCTCGGCCTCCTGCTGCGCTGCCGCCAGTCGCTGCTCGGCCTCCTGGGCGCGGGCCTCGGTCTCGCCGGCCTGCGCCTCCACCTGCTGCTGGGCCTTGGCGATGCGCTCCTGCGCGGCCTTCTCTGCCTCGTCGGCACGGGCCTGGGCGGTCTGCTCGGCCTCCTGGGCGCGGGCGTTGGCGGCGTCGATCCGCTCCTGCGCCGCATTCTCCGCCTCGTCGGCCTTGGCCGCGAAGGCGGCCGTGCGATCGTCCGCGTCGGACTTGGCGCGGGCTTCGGCCTTCTCGTCCCGACCGTCCTTGGCGTCACGACCCGCCGGCGCCACGGCCGGCATACCCTTGCTCTGGCGGCACTCGTTGAGCTGCTCGCGCAGGTCGTCGGAGTCCTTGACAAGCTTGCGCATCTCGGTCACGACCTCGTCGAGGAAGTCGTCGACCTCGCGCTCGTCGTAGCCACGACGGAACTGGGTGGGCGTGAAGTTCTTGTTGAGGACGTCCTCAGGAGTGAGCGTCATGTAGTCACCTCGGTTGCTGGCATGAGTCGCTGGCGTGAGCAGTGCAGGGTCAAGCATCCCAGACTCTGCGGTTGCCGCCAGCCAGCCTAGAGGATGCCTCGTGGACTAGAGGATCCCCATGAGGATCGTCGTCAGGAGCATGAGGACGAGGAACGCGAGGTCGAGCCGGATCGCGCCCAGGGACAACGGCGGGATCACCTTGCGCAGCGCCTTCAGCGGCGGGTCGGTGATCGTGTAGATCGCCTCGGCGACCACGAGCAGCACCCCACGGGGGCGCCAGTCGCGGGCGAAGGCCTGGATCCACTCGAGCACGAGCCGGCCGAGCAGCACGATGAAGAACAGGAACAAGGCGAACCGCACCACGCTGGCGACGGGGTTCTGGCCGAGCAGCATGCGATCACCCTGCCATGTGTGACTGGACGGGGCCTGTGCGGGTCGGTCCCGGGACGGTCAGGGCGGGAGGTCAGCTCTGGTTGAACAGGCCGCGGGCGCTGGGCGCGGCGGCGCTCTCCTGCGCCGACACCTCGACGTGCGAGGGCGACAGGAGGAACACCTTCGACGTGACGCGCTCGATCGAGCCGTGCAGGCCGAACACGAGACCGGCGGCGAAGTCGACGAGCCGCTTGGCGTCGGCGTCGTCCATGTCGGAGAGGTTCATGATGACGGGGGTGCCGTCACGGAAGCTCTCGCCGATGTTCTTGGCCTCGTTGTAGGTGCGGGGGTGGATCGTGGTGATCCGGTTGAGGGCGCCGACCTCGACGTCCCGCACGACCTGCGCCACCGGGGTGCGCTGCGGCAGCGGCGTCACCGCGGCGGAGCGCTCCTGCTGGGGCTCGTGACGCTGCTGGGGCTCGTCGTAGTCGTACTCGTCGTACCCCTCGTAGCGCTCGTCTTCCTCGGCGAGCCCGAGGTACACCATCGTCTTGCGCAGCGCCCCAGCCATGAAGAGCTCCCTTTGGTTTCGTGCGTGTTCGGCGTTCGTCGTCGACGTTACTGGTGTGACTGGCGAGATCCGAGGATTGCGGTCCCGACACGCAGGTGTGTCGCCCCCGCCGCGATGGCCTGCTCGAGGTCGCCGCTCATGCCTGCCGAGATCCACGTCGCGTCGGGGTGGTGCTCCTGTATGCCGCGTGCCACCTCGCGCAGTCGGGCGAAGGCGGGTGCCGGGTCGGCGCCGAGCGGCGCCACGGCCATGACGCCGCGCAGGTCGAGGTGGTCGGTGCGTGCCACCTCGTCGGCCAGGGCCAGCGCCTCGTCGGGTGCGACTCCTCCGCGGCCCGGTCCCCCTTCGGAGCCCTGTCCTGTCTCGGGGTCGTCGAGGTCGACCTGCACCAGGACGGCGAGTCGTCGCCCGTGGCGTTCGGCGGCGCGGTCGAGGGCGCCGACCAGCTTGGGGCGGTCGAGGGACTGGACGACGTCGGCATACTCCGCGACCGATCCCGCTTTCTTGCTCTGGAGCTGGCCGACGAAGTGGACCTCGAGGTCGTCGCGGTGCGCGAGCTCGGCGACCTTGCCCGACGCCTCCTGGTCGCGGTTCTCACCGATGGCACGCACGCCGAGCTCGGCGAGCAGGTCGACGTCGCTGGCCGGGAAGAACTTGGTGACGGCCACTAGCGTGACATCGCCCGGGTCGCGCCCGGCGGCGGCACAGGCGCGGCCGATCCGTTCGCGGACGGCGTCGAGGTTGGCGGCCAGCTCGGACCGCCGCTCGGTGCTCACGCCTGCTCCAGGACGACGACGCCGGCGAACCGTCCGGTGCGTCCGTCGCGCCGGTAGGAGTAGAGGCGCTCGTCCTCGCGGGCACAGCCCGGCACCCACGTCACCGCCACGTCCTGCGCGCGCAGCTGGGCGACCACGCCGGCCGCCACGTCGACGGCAGGTGTCCCGGTCCACGACACGGTCGCCGACTCCGGGCTCACCCGCGCCGCCTCGGCCCGCATCTGCTCGGGCACCTCGTAGCAACGGCCGCACACCGACGGTCCGACGACGGCGCTGATGGTCCGGGCGCCGAGGTCGCGCATGGCCGAGACGGCGTGGTCGACGATGCGGCTCGTCATGCCGGGACGGCCGGCGTGCACGGCAGCGACGACACCCTCGTGGGGGTCGGCCAGCAGGACGGGAGTGCAGTCGGCGACCAGCGCGGCGAGACCGAGTCCGGGCTGGCGGGTCACGACGCCGTCGGCCTCCGGCGCGCCGCCCGGACCCCACGGGCCGTCGGCCACGACGACGTCAGCACTGTGCACCTGGGCCATGAAGAGGAGCCGATCCCGTTGCACCCCAACGGATTCCGCAACACGGCGCCGGTTGGACTCGATGCTCACCGGGTCGTCGCCGGCTGTGCCGCCGAGGTTGAGCGAGTCGAAGTCGCCGTCGCTCACGCCACCCTCGCGGTCGGTGAAGGCCCAGCGCACGGGGCCGGTGCGGTCCTGCCAGAAGAACACCACCCCAACCTACGACAGGGGCGCCGGACCTCTGTGGCCCGGCGCCCCTGTCGGCGTCTGTCGTGTCGCTGCGCTCACTGCCTCACTTGAGGAAGTCGGGCACGTCCAGGTCGTCGCCCTCGTCGAAGGTGACGGTGCGCGGCGGGCGGCCGGCGCCCTCACGAGCCGGCTGCGGCGCCGAGGGCTCGGACGTGGCGACCGCCTCGTCGTCCGGCCGCTCAGCGGGCTGGGGCTCACGCGCCGCCGGCTGCTGGGCCGGAGCCGCGGGCTGCTGCGCCGGGGCCGGCTGCTGGGGCTGCGCCGAGGGCTGCTGAACCGGACGGCCCGGGACCTGCTGACCCGCCTGCTGACCTGCCTGCTGACCCGCCTGCTGCTGGGACGGCTGTTGCTGGGCCGGACGGGTCGCACCCTGGACCTGGCCGATGGCCCGGTCGTTCTCGCGCTTGATCGGGGCCCCGCCGTCGAAGCCGGCGGCAATGACGGTCACGCGCACCTCGTCGCCGAGGGCGTCGTCGATGACCGCACCGAAGATGATGTTGGCCTCGGGGTGAGCGGCCTCCTGGACCAGTCGCGCGGCCTCGTTGATCTCGAAGAGACCGAGGTCGCTGCCACCCTGGATCGACAGCAGCACACCGTGGGCACCATCGATGCTCGCCTCGAGCAGCGGGCTGGAGATCGCCAGCTCGGCCGCCTGCACGGCGCGGTCGTCGCCACGCGAGGAGCCGATGCCCATGAGCGCCGAGCCGGCTCCCTGCATGACCGACTTCACGTCGGCGAAGTCGAGGTTGATCAGGCCCGGGGTGGTGATGAGGTCGGTGATGCCCTGGACACCGGACAGCAGCACCTGGTCGGCGCTGCGGAAGGCGTCGAGCATCGAGACCGCACGGTCGCTGATCGACAGCAGCCGGTCGTTGGGGATGACGATGAGGGTGTCGACCTCTTCGCGCAGGTTGCCGATGCCGGACTCGGCCTGGTTGGCGCGGCGGCGGCCCTCGAAGGTGAACGGCCGGGTCACCACACCGATCGTCAGGGCGCCGAGGCCCTTGGCGATCTTGGCGACGACCGGGGCGCCACCGGTGCCGGTGCCACCGCCCTCGCCGGCGGTCACGAAGACCATGTCGGCCCCCTTGAGGACCTCCTCGATCTCCTCGGCGTGGTCCTCGGCAGCCTTCTTGCCGACCTCGGGGTCGGCCCCGGCGCCGAGGCCGCGGGTGAGTTCGCGACCCACGTCGAGCTTCACGTCGGCGTCACTCATGAGCAGCGCCTGGGCGTCGGTGTTGATGGCGATGAACTCCACGCCCTTGAGGCCGACCTCGATCATGCGGTTGATGGCGTTGACGCCACCACCACCGATGCCGACGACCTTGATGACGGCCAAGTAGTTCTGTGGTGCTGCCACGGCGGTGGGCCTCTCCTGGGTGTTGCTTTCGGGTGATGATGCTGATGGTGTCTCGACGTCAAGTTGAGAGTTATGCCTTGGTTCCCAACGGTTTCCGTGACGCCGACGCTATGCGCGGGCACGGATGCAAGCAACGAGATCGCCCGCGTGTCGCTGCACGGATTGGCCCGATTCCGCGGTTTCTCCCTGTGGCTGAGGGTTAGCCTGTCACACCCGTCACAGCAGTCACATCCGCCCCAGTCGCGCAGCCGCGTTCCGGCCCGACGATTGCACTGGTCGGGTCTCAGCGGGTCGGGTCGGGTCAGCGGGTGACGGGGGTGGCGGGCGCGCTCACGTCGATCACCTTGTGCTTGCCCGGCAGCAGCGCCTGGACGATCTCGAGCTTGCGCTCCGGGGCGTCCACGCCACCCCAGACCACGGTGGTCTTGGCGACCTTGAGGGTCACGAGGTTGGCACTGCTGACGGTCACCGCCGACACCTGGTCCTGCATCGAGGCCGGGAGCACCCGGACGACGGAGACCGCGGCCCGCAGGGCGTCGCGGGACAACGCGGCGTCGCTCGCCGCCGTGACGACGGGCACGTCCTTGGGCGCCTTGCGCACGACCGCGTAGGCCACCCCCGTCTCATCCACAACCTGTAGTTGACCTTGAGGGTTCTTGACCACGAGGAAGGGCGTCCTGGGGCTGGCGTGGATGACCAGGGTGCCCGGCCAGGACCGCTCGATCGACACGTCGGCGACCGTGGCGCGCTGGGTCACCCGGTCAGCCACCGCCGCCGTGTCGACCCGGGCCAGGGGCGTTCCGGTCGGCACCTGGGCGAGCTCGCGGATCGGCGCCACCTCGCTGGCCGGCACCCCCACCACCTCGACGGTGCGCACGGCCAGCAGCGGGCTGAAGGCGACCACCCACACGAGCGCGGCGGCCACGAGAACGGCCACCGCGGCATACCCCCACAGGCGGCGCGGGCGCCGCCGCACCTCCTGAGCGCGGCGCACGAAACGGTCGCGCGAGGACGCCACGCCGCGGTTCGTCGTGGAGGCGCTCACCGGTCCCCCAGCGCGCGCAGGATCTCCGGTCCGACCATCGTGACGTCACCGGCCCCGACAGTGAGGACCAGGTCGCCGTCGCGGGCCAGTCCGGCGACGGTGTCGGCGACCGCCGACCAGGACGACACGACGCGCACGTCGGCGTCGGGCCGGGCCGTCCGCAGCGCGTCGGCCACGAGCTGGGAGGAGACACCGGGCACGGGGTCCTCGCGAGCGGCGTAGATCTCCATGAGGACAACGACATCGGCGGGTGCGAGGGCGCGGCCGAACTCGGTGGCGAAGTCGCGGGTCCGGGAGAACAGGTGCGGCTGGAAGACGACCACGAGCCGTCCGTCGCCCTCCACGAGGGAGCGCCCGGTCTCGACGACGGCGGCCACCTTGCCCGGGTTGTGGGCGTAGTCGTCGACGACGGTGACCCCGGCGGCGACCCCCTTGGGCTCGAAGCGCCGGCGGGTGCCCGTGAAGCCGTAGAGCCCGTCGAGGACGCGTTGCGGGTCCTGGCCCAGCCCCTCGACGGCCACGGTGTATGCCGCGGCGGCGTTGAGCAGGTTGTAGCGCCCGGGGACCTTGACGCGCAGCACGCGTTCCTCGCCGTCCGGCCCACGCAGCGCGGCCCGCGCGAGCAGCCCCCGGAAGGCGGGGTCGCCCAGGACGACGTCGGCGTCCGGCGAGAAGCCGTAGGTCAGCACCCGCGTGCCGGAGGCGCGGGCCGCGTCGGCGAGGCGACGCGACCCCTCGTCGTCGGCGCAGGCGACGAGCAGGCCGCCGGGCTGCAGGGAGGCGGCGAACTCGGCATACGCCTCCTGCACCCGCGCGAAGCTGCCGTAGAAGTCGAGGTGGTCGGGCTGGACGTTCGTGACGACGGCCACGTCGGGTCGGTAGACGAGGAACGAGCCGTCGCTCTCGTCGGCCTCGGCGACGAACACCTCGCCGGTGCCCCAGTGCGCGTTCGTGCCGTGCTTGGCCAGCTCGCCGCCCGCCGCGAACGACGGGTCGACCCCGCAGTGCTGCAACGCCACCGTGAGCATCGAGGTCGTGGTCGTCTTGCCGTTCGCGCCTGCGACGGCCACCCGCCGTGAGCCCGTCATCGTGCTGGCGAGCGCCTGTGCGCGGTGGAGCACGCGCAGCCCTCGCGCGCGTGCCTCCGCCAGCTCGACGTTGTTCTCACGGATGGCCGAGGACACCACGACCGTGTCGACCCCGTCGAGGTATGCCGCGTCGTGGCCGACGTGGACGTCGGCTCCCTCGGCGGCCAGCGAGGCGAGCAACGGCGAGTCCTTGGCATCGGACCCGCTGACCCGGGTGCCCCGTGCGAGCATCACCCTGGCGACCCCGGACATGCCGGCGCCGCCGATGGCGATGAAGTGCACGGTTCCCAGCTCCTCCAGCGCAGGCACGTCCGCGCGGAAGTCGAACCTGTCGTTCTCGCCGTTCATCGTTCCCCCGGCGGTTCTGCTTGCTGCTGCTGTGTCTTTTTTGCCTGCTCCGCAAGGGATTCCGCGTAGGCCGCGTCGACCAGGTCGGCCAACAGCTCGTCGGCGCCGCGCTCCCCGGTCGCCGCCGAGGCGGTGGCCATCTCCTCCAGCCGGGCCGCGTCAGCCAGCAACGGCACCAGCTCGGAGTCGACCCACCCCGGGGTGAACGCTGCGTCGTCGACCAGCAGGCCACCACCCGCGTCGACGACATCGGCGGCATTGAACCGCTGCTCGCCGTTGCCGATGGGCAGGGGGACGTAGACGGCAGGGAGCCCCACCGCGGTCAGCTCGCACACGGTGTTGGCACCGGCGCGCGCGACGACGAGGTCGGCCACGGCATACGCGAGGTCCATGCGGTCGGCATAGGGAGCCACGACGTAGCGCGCAGCACTGCCGTCGTCGGCAGGGCGCTGCGGCGTGAACTCCTTGCCGGCGCCGGTGAGGTGCAGGACCTGCACGCCGCGCGCGGACAGGTCGGCCGCCCGCGCCTCGAGGGTGGTGTTCAGCCGTTGGGCGCCGAGCGAGCCGCCGGTCACGAGCAGCGTCGGCCGGTGGTCGTCGAGACCGAAGTGGGCCAGGCCCTCGGCTCGGGACGCGGCTCGGTCGAGCTGCGCGATCTCGGGGCGAAGCGGCATACCGATCGGGGTCGCGTGCGCAAGCCTGGTCGAGCGGAACGTCGTGGCGACGTGGTCGGTGAACCGGGCCCCGAGGCGGTTGGCCAGGCCGGGGCGCGCGTTCTGCTCGTGGATGACGATGGGCACGTGCCGGCGGCGGGCGGCGAGGTAGGCCGGCGTGGAGACGTAGCCGCCGAACCCCACCACGACCTGCGCGCCGGACTGGTCGATGGCTCGCTCCGCGGCGCGGACCGCCGCGCGCAGGTTGCCGGGCAACCGGAGCAGATCGGCGGAGGGGCGGCGTGGCAGCGGCACCTTCGGGACGGTCAGCAGGGGGTAGCCCCGCTCGGGCACGAGCCGCGCCTCCAGCCCGGTCGCGGTGCCAAGGGCGGTGACCCGGATGTCCGGGTCGCGGCGGCGCAGGCAGTCCGCGAGGGCGAGCAGGGGCGAGACGTGACCGGCCGTCCCGCCGCCGGCCAGCAGGACCGAGGTGGGTGAGGACGCAGCCATCAGCCTCGACCCCTCCGGCCGGGCAGGACCGCCAGCGACCGCTTCACCACGGACGGCTTGGCCGCCAGGGCCGCGGCGCACCCGGGTTCCTGCCGGGCGAACGACAGGAGGATGCCCAGCGCCAGCATCGTTGTCATCAAAGAGGATCCGCCGTAGGACACCAGTGGCAGCGGGACGCCGATGACCGGCAGAAGGCCGATGACGGCGCCGATGTTGACCACCGCCTGCACGACGATCCACGCCATGATGCCCGCGGTGGCGATCCGGACGAAGAGGTCCTCGGTGCGCAGCACCACGCGGTAGCACACCAGCGCGAACGCGCAGAACAGCCCGAGCAGCACCAGGGTGCCCGGCAGTCCCAGCTCCTCGCCGAGGATGGCAAAGATGAAGTCGTTGTGGGCCTCGGGCAGCCACGACCACTTCTCGCGCGAGGCGCCGAGGCCGACGCCCCACCAGCCGCCGTCGGCGAGCGCGTAGCGTCCATGGATCGGCTGGCGGGCCGCGCCGTAGGGGTTGGTGTCCTTGCCGAGCCAGACGTCGAACCGGCTCAACCGGTTGGGGCTGGTGACGATGAGGAAGGCGGCACCGGCGGCCATGACCCCGCCACCCCAGACGAAGAGCTTGTGCGGCACCCCCGCCGCGAACAGCACCGCGGCGATGATGCCGACGAGCACGATCGCGGTGCCGAGGTCGTGACCGAGCAGGACCAGGACGAGCACGCCGAGGGCCACGGGGATGAGGTAGGGCACGATGACGTGCCGCACACGACCCAGGGACCGCCGCTTGGCGGACAGGATCGTGGCCCCCACGAGGACCAGCCCGATCTTGGCGAGCTCGGAGGGTTGCAGGCTGAACCCGCCGGCACCCACCCAGTTGCGGTTGCCGTTGACGGTCACGCCCAGCGGGGTGAAGACGAGCAGCTGCAGCACCACGGCGAGGCCGAGGATGGGCAGGGACAGCGACTTCCATCCCCGCACCGGGATGCGGCTGGCGACGAGCATCGCGACTCCGCCGGCAATCGCGAACATCAGCTGCTTGCGGAAGTAGAGGTAGGGCGTGGCGTTGTCGGTCTGCTCGAGCGACTTCACCGACGAGGCCGACAGCACCATGATGAGCCCGATGATGACGAGCACCACCGAGACGCTGAGCAGCACGTAGTAGCTCGTCACGGGCGAGTCGAGCCGCGCCAGCCAGCTGTTGACGCCGGTGCGCGCGGCGCCCCGGCCTGAGGATGCGCTCGAGGTCGACCGCTGGGTCGTGCGCCCCTTGGGCGGCGTGGCGGTGGTGCTGCTCACGACCTACTCACCTGTGGTGTCGGCACGACGCGCGACGGCTGCCGCGAAGGCGTCTCCGCGTGCGCCGTAGTTGGGGAACATGTCCATGGAGGCCGCGGCGGGCGCGAGCAGCACGACGTCCCCCGGCTGGGCGAGATCGGCCGCGCGGGCCACGACGAGGTCCATGACCCCAGTGTCCGTGGTGGGGACGTCCACGACGGGGACATCCGGCGCGTGTCGTGCCAGCGCGTCGGCGAGCTGGGCGCGGTCCTGCCCGATCAGCACCACGCCGCGCAGCCGTCCGGCCGCGTCGCGGACGAGCTCGTCGACGTCGGCCCCCTTGAGCAGCCCACCCGCGACCCACACCACGTGCTCGAACGCTCCCAGGGATGCCGCGGCGGCGTGTGGGTTGGTGGCCTTGGAGTCGTCGACCCAGCGCACTCCCCCGACGACGCCGAGGTCTGCGATGCGGTGCGGCTCGGGGGCGAAGGCCCGCAACCCGTCGCGCACCGCAGCCGGAGGTATGCCGTATGAGCGGGCGAGCGCGGCGGCAGCCAGCGCGTTGGCGAGCTGGTGCGGGGCGAGCGTCGGTGCGGCGCCCCGGACGTCGGCGAACGTCGCGAGCTCGGCCGCGGACGTGCGCCGCTCCTGCACGAACGCGCGGTCGGCGAGCACGTCGTCGACGACGCCGACCATCGACAGGCCGGGCGTGCCGAGGGTGAACCCGATGGCGCGGCACCCCTCCTGCACCTCGGCGTCCATCACGAGCTGCTCGGTCGCCGGGTCCTGCACGTTGTAGACGCAGGCCACCTTGGTGTTCGCGTAGACCTTGCCCTTGGTCCGGGCGTACTCCTCGTAGGAGCCGTGCCAGTCGACGTGGTCGGGGGCGAGGTTGAGGCAGCAGGAGGCATACGGCGCAAGGGAATCCGACCAGTGCAGCTGGAAGCTGGACAGCTCGACGGCGATGACGTCGTAGGGCTCGGGGTGCAGGACCGCCTCGAGGATGGGCGTGCCGATGTTGCCGGCGGCGGTCGCGCGCAGTCCGCCAGCGCGCAGCATCTCGGCGAGCATGGCGACGGTCGTGGTCTTGCCGTTGGTGCCGGTGACGGTGATCCAGGGTGCCGGACCGACGGCGGCGCGCATGCGCCAGGCGAGCTCGACCTCACCCCAGACGGGTATGCCGTCGCGGGCGGCCTGCGCGAGCAGCGGCTGGTCCGGTCGCCACCCCGGGGAGGTGACGACGAGGTCGGGCACCCAGCCGGACGGCATACCGCTCGTGTGGTCGGCACCGAGGCGCACGTCGACGCCGAGGATGTCGAGGATGCGGGCGCGTTCGGCCAGCGTGGTGTTGGTGCCGGGGTCTCCGCCGTCCACGGCAATGACGTGGGCGCCCCTCTCCTGCAACGCATCCGCTGCCGCGAAGCCGCTGACGCCCAGGCCGGTCACGAGGACCCGCAGCCCACTCCAGTCGGCGCTCGCGTTGGTCAGCCCGTCGAGTCGACCATCCGTGGGAACGCTCACGCGCCGCCCACCACCCACTCGGCGTAGAAGATGCCGAGGCCGAGTGCCACGCACAGTCCCGCGATGATCCAGAACCGGATGACGATGGTGACCTCGTTCCACCCCATCAGCTCGAAGTGGTGCTGCAGCGGCGCCATCCGGAAGACGCGCTTGCCGGTGAGCTTGAACGACCCGACCTGGATGATGACCGACAGCGTGATCGCGACGAACAGCCCGCCGAGGATGATGATGAGCAGCTCGGTGCGGGTGGTGATCGCGAGCCCGGCGAGCGCGCCGCCGAGGGCCAGGGATCCGGTGTCGCCCATGAAGATCTTGGCCGGTGACGCGTTCCACCACAGGAACCCGAAGCACGCCCCCATGCAGGCTGCGGCGACCACCGCGAGGTCGCGGGAGTCACGGACCTCGTAGCACTTGAGGCCGGGTGTGATCTGGCAGTTCTGGTTGCCCTGCCAGATGCCGATGAGGACGTAGGCCGCGAACACCATCACCGAGGCGCCGGTGGCGAGGCCGTCCAGGCCGTCGGTGAGATTCACGCCGTTGGAGGTGCCGGCGATCATCAGGTTGGCCCAGATGACGAACAGCACCAGCCCGATCAGTGGCCCGGCGAAGGCGAGGTTGAACGGGGTGTCGCGGACGAAGGAGATGCTCGTCGACGCGGGTGTGCGCCAGTGGCTGTTGGGGAACTGCAGCGCGAGCACCGCGAAGATGACGGCGACGAGGGTCTGGCCGGCGAGCTTCTCCCCCGACCGGAGGCCGAGGCTGCGCTGCTTGGAGATCTTGATGTAGTCGTCGAGGAACCCGACGAGCCCGAGCCCGGCCATGAGGAACAGCACGAGCACGCCGCTCCACGTGAACGGTGTGCCGGTGATGGCATGGGCGAGGCCGTATGCCGCGAGGGCCGAGCCGATGATGACCGAGCCACCCATGGTGGGCGTGCCGCGCTTGGTGTGGTGGGAGGTGGGTCCGTCGTCGCGGATGAACTGGCCATAGCCCCGCTTGACGAGGAACTTGATGTACATCGGGGTGCCCAGCAGGGCACCCACGAGGGAGATGACGGCTGCCGCCAGCACCGCCTTCACGTCGCGTCCTCCTGCTTGTCACCCGTGGTGTCACCGGTGTCCGCGGTGGGCCCCGACTCGGCGGCCACCCTGTCACCGAGCCACCGTAGTCCGGCGTCGCGGCTGGACTTGAGCAACACGACGTCACCGGGGCGAAGTTTGTCGGCGAGCAGGTCGTGGGCGGCGTCGGCGTCGGGCACCCACACGACCTCCTCACCCCACGACCCCTCGTGCTGGGCCCCGGTGGCCATGGGCCGGGCCGTCTCGCCGACCACGACGAGCCGGGAGATGTTGAGCCGCACCGCGAGCCGGCCGATGGCGTCGTGCTCGGTGAGGGAGTCGTCGCCGAGCTCGAGCATCGAGCCGAGCACGGCCCAGGTGCGCCGTGGCGTGCCGTCCTCGGTGCGGCTCATCGCGACCAGCGCCTTGAGCGCGGCGCGCATCGAGTCGGGGTTGGCGTTGTACGCGTCGTTGACGACGGTGACGCCGTCGGGGCGCTCGGTGACCTCCATCCGCCAGCGCGAGGCGGGGGTCGCCGTGCCCAGAACCCTCAGCGTCAGGTCGAGGTCCACCCCACCCTCGAGTGTGGCTGCAACCACCGCGAGGGCGTTCCCGACGTGGTGCTCACCGTGCAGGGCCAGCGTCACCGGTCGGGAGACCTGGTCGCCGTCCGGGCGGGTGACCACCAGGGTGAAGGACGGCCGGCCAGTGGCGTCGAGGCGGATGTCCTGGGCCCGCACCTGCGCGTCGGGGGACGTGCCGACGAGGACGACGCGCGCGTCGGTGACCCCTGCCATGGCCCGCACCGCCGTGTCGTCGGCGTTGAGGACCGCCACCCCGCCCGCCGGCAGCGCCGCCACCAGCTCGGACTTGGCGGTCGCGATGGCCTCGCGCGAGCCGAACTCCCCGACGTGCGCGGTGCCGACGTTGAGCTCGATGCCGATCTGCGGTGGCGCGATCGTCGTGAGGTAGGCGATGTGCCCGATGCCGCGGGCCCCCATCTCCACGACGAGGTAACGGGTGTCCGGGGTGACCCGGAAGACTGTGAGGGGCACGCCCACCTCGGAGTTGAGCGAGCCGACCGGCGCGACGGTCGGCGCGTGCGCGGCGAGGACCGCACCGAGCAGGTCCTTGGTCGAGGTCTTGCCCGACGAGCCGGTGATGCCGATGACGGTCAGGTCGGGGTGGCGGTCGACGACCGCCCGCGCCAGGGCGGCCAGGCCGTCCTGGATGTCGTCGACGACGACGCAGGGCAGCTCCTCGACCAGTCGGGTGGTCAGCGCCGCAACCGCGCCCCGGTCGCGGGCACCCGCCACGAACTGGTGGCCGTCGAGCTGCTCGCCGATGCGGGCGATGTAGAGCCCGCCCGGACCGGCCTCACGCGAGTCGGTGACCACGGGACCGTCGATGACCAGGTCCTGCGCGGCCGCGGGCTCGATGCCGTGCAGCGTGCCGGAGGTGACCTCGGCAACCTCCGCGAGGGACAGGGGAATCACGATGCGCCGTCCTCACCGACGAGGGAACGCAACGCCTTCCTCGCCTCCTCACGGTCGTCGAAGGGGTGGATGGTGCCGGCGACGTCCTGCCCGGTCTCGTGGCCCTTGCCGACCACGGCGACCACACTCCCCGGTCCGGCGGCGTGCGCTGCCGCAACGGCCCACCCGATGGCGTCGGCTCGTCCGGCCACGTCGTGCAGGACCGCGTCGGAGCCCGCAGCGGTCGCGCCCTCGAGCACGGCCGCCCGGATCGCCGCGGGGTCCTCGGTGCGGGGGTTGTCGTCGGTGACGAAGACGAGGTCGGCGCCGCGGGCGGCCGCCAGCCCCATCCCTGCCCGCTTGCCGCGGTCGCGGTCGCCCCCGGCGCCGAGGACCACCACGAGGGCTCCGGCGGTGGTGGGTCGCAGGGCGCGCAGCGCGGCCGCGACCGCCTCAGGGGTGTGCGCGTAGTCGACGACCACGAGCGGCAGGTCGTCGCTCGCCTGCTCGACGGTGACCTGCTCCATCCGGCCGGGCACGTGCGGGTCGGCGGCCAGCGCCCGCTGGGTGTCGGCCACCGAGACGTCGGTGGCCATCAGGGCCAGGGCAGCCATCGCCGTGTTGACCCGGTTGAAGTCGCCCGGCAGGGCGGACCGCAGCTGCAGCGTCGTGTCGCCGTCGGTGAGCCGGAACGCGGCCGGGTCGTCCTCCTCGACGATGACCCGCCACTGCGCGTCCGCCTCGTCGGTCGACGCCAGCGTGGTCACGGGAACCGTTGCGGTGGAAGCGAGTTCGCGCCCCCACTCGTCGTCGACGCACACGATCCCCTGCCGTGCGCGTTCCGGGGTGAACAGCGAGGCCTTGGCCTCGAAGTAGTCGCGCATCGTCGGGTGGAAGTCGAGGTGGTCCTGCGACAGGTTGGTGAACAACGCGACGTCGTAGACGACACCGTCGACCCGGTGCTGGGCGAGGGCGTGGCTCGAGACCTCCATGACGCAGGACTGCACACCCCGCTCGGTCATCAGCGCCAGCAGGGCGTGCAGCACCGTCGCCTCGGGCGTGGTGCGCACGCTCTTGACGCGCTCGTCGACGATGCGCGTCTCGACCGTGCCGATGAGACCGGTGCGCTGGCCGAGGGCGACCAGGGCCGAGTTGATGAGGTATGCCGTGGTGGTCTTTCCGTTGGTCCCCGTCACCCCGTACATCGTGAGGCCGAGCCGCTCGGTCCCGTGGACCCGCGCGGCGACGGTCCCCACGACCGAGCGTGGTGACTCCACGACGACCCGCGGCAGCGACACCGTCGCCTCGTCGAGGGTCGCAGCCCCCCTGGCGTCCGTGAGGACGGCGACGGCGCCCAGCTCGGCCGCCCCCGCGGCATACGACGCGCCGTGGGCGTTGGCCCCCGGGAGGGCCGCGTAGAGGTCACCCGGCACGACGTCGCGCGAGTCCAGGGTCACTCCGGAAACGCTCACGTCGGCACCCTCGAGAGCACCTCCCACGAGCGTGGCGAGCGACTCCAGCGTGATGGCATGCGAGGACGCCGGACGGGGGGATGACACGGGCAGCGAGCCTACCCTCAGCGCTTGGTCGTGCCGGTCGGCCGGTCACGGATGACCGACGGGTCGTTCTTGGCCGGTGGCGTCTTCGGCTCGATCTGCGCCACCGGAGCCTTGGTGCCGGTCGGCGGGATCTTCTGCTCCTGCAGCGCGTACGTCATGACGTCCTTGAACACCGGTCCGGCCACGGCGCCACCGAAGTAGCCCTTGATCGGACGCTGCAGCGTCACGGCCACGACGATCTGCGGGTCGTCGGCGGGCGCGAAACCGATGAAGCTGGCCGTCTTGCCGGAGTAGCCGCCGACCTTGGCGTCGTAGCGGTCCGCGGTCCCCGTCTTGCCGGCGACGCGGTAGCCCGGCACCTTGGCCTCGGGGGCGGTGCCCTCCTTGCCGACGACGCCCTCGAGCATGTCGCGCAGCTGGGAGGCGGTCTCCTGCGACACGACCTGCACGGGCTTGGGCTCGGGTGCGGGCTTCCAGCCCCCGTCGCCGTCGCTGACGTCAGCCACGATCCGCGGCGGGATGCGGACGCCGCCGTTGGCGATCGTCTGGAACACCCCGGCCGCCTGCAACGCGTTGACCGACAGGCCCTGGCCGTACATCACGGTGTAGCGCTGGGAACCGTTCCAGTCCTGCGGCTTGGCCAGCAGACCCGGGCTCTCACCCGGGAAGTTCATGCCCGACGCCTGGCCCAGGCCGAACTTGCGGTAGTAGTCGTAGAGCGTCTGGGGCTGCATCTTCTCCCCGACGAGGACGGTGCCGATGTTGCTCGACTGCGCCAGGACCCCGGTGAACGTGAGGTTCAGGGTCGGGTGGTCGTGGCTGTCCTTGAACTCCTTGTTGTCGGCCCGGTAGATCCGGTTGGGCACCTCGACCACCGTCGACGGCGTGACGACCTTCTCCTCCAGGGCGGCTGCGGCCGTCATCACCTTGGCGGTGGAGCCTGGCTCGTAGACGTCGCTCCAGGCCTTGTTGGTCCAGTTCTCACTGGACTGTCCGGGCTGGTTGGGGTCGTAGGTCGGGTAGGACGCGACGGCGAGCAGCTCGCCGGTCCTGACGTTCATGGCGACGACGCTGCCCGACAGCGCCTTGGTCTCACGGACCTTCTGGGCAACAGCGTTCTGGGCGTACCACTGCAGGTCGGAGTCGATGGTGAGCTTGACGTCCTTGCCGGGCACCGGCGCCTGGGTGTCCTGCCGGGCGTTCGGGATGATCTTGCCGTCCTGGCTCGCCTCGTAGACGGTCTTGCCCGCCTTGCCCCGAAGGCTCTCGTCCATGAGGACCTCGAGCCCGCCACCGGCGGTCCCGTCGGCCTGCAGGAAACCGACCAGTGAGGAGGCAGCCGTCGAGGTCGGGTAGGTGCGGTCGCTGGTCGGCTCGGAGTAGACACCGTTGACCCCGAGGTCGTTGATCTTGCGCCAGTTGAGCGGGGTGACGTTCTTCTGCAGGATCACGTAGCGCGAGCTGCCCGTGAGCATCGGCGTGAGCTTGTCGACGGGGATGTCGAGCAGTGGCGCGAGGTCCTTGGCGGCGCCAGCCACCCCGACCTTGACCCGCTCCTTCCCGACCGTCTTGGTGTACTCCGGCACCGCGGTCTGGTCCACGGTGACGGTGCGGCGCTCGACGCTGGAGGCGAGGATCGTGCCGTCGCGGTCGACGATCGACCCGCGCATCGCCGGCAGGGCCACGGTGGTGGTGCGGGAGGACTGGGCGTCCTTGGAGACCGCGGCGGCGTCAAAACCCTGCAACCGCAACAGCTGTGCGCCGAAGATGCTGAAGACGAACAGCACCGCGATCGTCATGGTCCGCATCCGCCGTCGCGGGTTGCCTCCCCCGAGCCGCACTGGCCTGCCTGCGGGCCAGTGCGGTGGCGGGGTCGCCTTCGCCCGCGGTCGCGGTGTGCCGGCGGCGGGTCGGCGCGGCGCTGCGGGGCCGTCGCGGCGCACCCGGGTCGCCCCCGGCTTCACCGACGAGCTCTTGCCCTTCGTCCCCGCGGACGGTCGCGCGGTTCCGGGGCGGGTGCCTCGGGTCTGCGTCACGGTCTACCTCGGGTCTTCCTGGGCGAGTCGGTTGGGTTGACGGGTTCAGCGTGCGGCTGGGGTGGTGCCGGAGCTCGGCGTCGTCGCCGTCTCCGTGGTGCTCTGCTTGTCCTTGGCTGCGTCCTTGGCCTTGGGGTCCTTGGCGTTGGGCTTCTTGGCGTCCTTGGCCTTGGGCGCGGGCTTGGTGGTGCTCTTGCTCGTCGTGGTCTTGGTCTTGGCGTTGACGCTGGTCACGGTCGTCACCACGGACCCGTCGGGCTTGGTCACCACCACCGTTGTCGTCGTCACGTCCCCCTTGGTGCTGACGGTCGTCTTGGGCCCGGTGCTCTTGGTCGCGCCGGCCTTGGCCGAGGAGCCCTGGCTCGCGGCCTGGGGAGCCGACACCACGCTAAAGCCCGGGTCCTTCTTGGCCGCCTTCGCCACGCCGAGCACCTTGCCGTCGGACAGCCGCAGGAACGCCGCGGACTCCGAGGGCACCATGCCCAGCTTCAGGGCCCGGCTGGCGAGGTTGTCCGGGCTGCGCTGGGCGTCGATCGCCTCGGTGAGCGCCTCCTGGGTGTCGGTGAGCTCCCCGGAGGTGGCCTGGAGCCGGTGCAGGGTGAACGACCCCTCGGCCATCGCCGTGTTGAGCATGAGGAGTGCGAAGAGGCCACCCACCAGGAGCAGCACGCACAGCGAGGCGAACAGCCCGTTGCCGGGGTGGCCGACCGCCGCCGGCACGAGGCGCAGCGGCTGGGGCTGGGTGGTCCGGCGTGCCGGTGCGCGGGCGGTGAGCCGCGCGGCCGCGGTCTGCTGGCTCATCGGTGGGTTCCCTTCGTTCGGGTCGGGGTGGGTCGGGTGCGCTCGGCGGCGCGCAGGCGCACCGAGGCGGATCGTGGGTTGGTGGCCTGCTCGGTCGGCGTCGCCTCTTCGGCGCCGCGGGTGAGCAGCCGCAGGTATGCCGCGTGCTCGGGAAGCTCGACGGGCAGCCCCTCGGGTGCCCGGCTGCGGGCTCCTTCGGCGAGGACGCGCTTGGTGATGCGGTCCTCGAGAGAGTGGTAGGACAGCACCGCGATGCGACCGCCCACGCCGAGCAGGTCGATCGCCCGCGGCAGCGCTCGTTGCCAGACGGACAGCTCGGCGTTGACCTCGATGCGCAGGGCCTGGAAGGTGCGCTTGCCCGGGTGTCCCCCGCTCTTCTGGGAGGCGGCGGGCACAACGCGCTTGAGCAGCTCGACCAGCCGCGCCGAACGCGTGAACGGCTCGGTCTCGCGCTCGCGCACGACCGCCCCGACGATCTTGCGGGCGAACCGCTCCTCGCCGTACTCACGCAGGATGCGCTCGAGCTCGGCCGGCTCGTAGGTGTTGAGGACGTCGGCCGCGGTCGGGCCGGTGGTCTGGTCCATGCGCATGTCCAGTGGCGCGTCCTGGGCGTAGGCGAAACCGCGGTCCGCCTCGTCCAGCTGCAACGAGGAGACCCCGAGGTCGAACAGCGACGCGGAGACCTCGTGGATGCCGAGGTCGGCCAACGCGGCGGGCACCTCGTCGTAGACGGCGTGCACGAAGGTGGCCCGATCGGCATACGGGGCAAGGCGGTCCGCGGCGAGCGCGAGCGCCTCGGTGTCGCGGTCGACGCCGACGAGCCGTGCCTGCGGGCATGCCTCCAGCACGGCCTCGGCATGGCCGCCCATGCCGAGGGTGCCGTCGAGGTAGACCGCGCCCGGCTCGGAGAGCGCGGGTGCGAGCAGCTCCACGATGCGGTCGCGCAGGACGGGAACGTGCCGCTCGGCGGCCGCTCCTCGTGTCGTCATGCGCGTCTCCTGCTCGTGCTGCTGAGTGGTGGAAGTCGTGGTCCCTGCGGTCAGGTCTCCATCCGCTCCAAGGGATGCGGCCCGGGACGGGGGAAGTCGTCCCGGGATGCGAAGCGGCTGGAGACCTGGCGGCAGGGCGGTGGTGCGTCGTGGGTGGGGCTGGGTGCCCGGCGCCGGCTCGGCCTAGAGGAGTCCGGGGATCACCTCCTCGGACTGGTCGGCGAAGCCCTGTTCGGTGGACTCGAGGTAGGCGTTCCAGTTGTCGGTGTCCCAGACCTCGACCCGGCTGCCGGCACCGATGACGGTGCAGTCCTTGGTCAGCCCGGCGTAGGCGCGCAGGTTGGCGGGGATCGTCACCCGCCCCTGCTTGTCGGGAACCTCGTCGGAGGCGCCGGAGAGGAACACGCGGGTGAAGTCGCGAACGGCCTTGCTGGTCGTGGGTGCGGCCTGCATCTGCTCGGTGACGCGCACGAACTCCGCCATGGGGAAGACGTAGAGGCAGCGCTCCTGTCCGCGGGTGACGACGAGGCCGTCGGCCATGCGGTCGCGGAACTTGGCGGGGAGGAAGAGGCGGCCCTTGTCGTCGAGGCGCGGCGTGTGCGTTCCGAGGAACACCCGTCCACCTCCCCTGCATCGCCCGCGGACCCCACGGCCCTCTTGATTCCCCCACTTTACTCCACCTTCACCCCACAGCACACCCCACCAGCGCGTTTTCCCTCAACTGTTTGGACATTTCTGCAGGTCAACACCGGTGGTGCAAAGTGGGGAGGATCTGACGTCCAGCGGCCCCCGGGCCCACCCGCCGAGCCGACCACGCGGCATACCCCACGTCTCTGCTTGCGTCCGAGCCGCTCGTCGCCCACCCGCGACCAACCCACGACGTGGATTCGCCTCGTTCGTTTCGCCTGTTTTTCGCCGAGGCATGTTCTTGTGGGGGGATGTGGGGGAAGATCGAGGCACCCCACCGGGCACGCCACGTGGCGAGCCGCCACGGACGACGGAAGGACCACCGGTGCAAGGCAGGCACGACGAGCAGATGAGCGGACCCGCGGGCACGAACCCCGCCCAGACCACCGAGATCCTGTCGCTGCCGGCCGGCTCCCCCGCCTCGCTCGGTCAGGTCAGCGAGGTTGCCGCCCGTCTGGCCCGGGCGATGAACTCGGTGATCGAGGGCAAGCCCGACGTGGTGCACACCGCGATCACGGTGCTGCTCGCCGAGGGGCACCTGCTGCTCGAGGACGTCCCCGGTGTCGGCAAGACGATGCTCGCCAAGACGCTGGCCAAGTCGATCGACGCGTCGGTGCGCCGGGTGCAGTTCACCCCCGACCTGCTGCCCAGCGACATCACCGGCGTGAGCGTCTTCAACCAGGACGTGCGCGACTTCGAGTTCCGACCCGGCGCGATCTTCGCCAACGTCGTCGTCGGCGACGAGATCAACCGCGCCTCGCCCAAGACCCAGTCAGCGCTGCTCGAGTCGATGGAGGAGGGTCAGGTCACCGTCGACGGGCAGACCTACGACCTCCCGCGGCCGTTCATCGTCATGGCGACCCAGAACCCCATCGAGATGGAGGGCACCTACCCGCTGCCCGAGGCCCAACGCGACCGGTTCATGGCGCGCATCTCCCTCGGGTACCCGTCGGCGCGGGCCGAGCTCGCCATGCTCGACACCCACGGCCAGGCCTCCCCCCTGGAGACCCTGAGCCCGGTGACCGACGCGGCCACGATCGCGGCCATGGTCAAGGCGGTTCGCTCGGTCTTCACCAGCGACGCGGTCAAGCAGTACGTCGTCGACCTGTCGGCGGCCACGCGGTCGAGCTCGGCCCTGCGGCTCGGCGCCTCCCCGCGCGCGACCCTGCACATGCTGCGCGCGGCGCGCGCCCACGCCGCGCTCGAGGGGCGCGACCACGTGCTGCCCGACGACGTCCAGGCGATCGTGCTGCCGGTCCTCGCCCACCGCATCATCCCCACCGGCGAGACCCAGCTGGCGCGTCGCAGCAACGGTGAGGTGCTGCAGGACATCATGCGCCGCGTGCCGGTGCCCGCCGCCGGCCGCTGAGGTAGGCCGTGCGCAGGCTTCGCGACCTCCTCACCACCCGTGGGCGCGCCTTCGTGGCGGCGGGAATCACGTTGGTGCTGTGCGGGATCGGGCTCGGGTTCACCGACCTGACCCGCATCGGAGTGCTGCTGGTGGCGTTGCCGTTGCTGAGCGGCCTGCTGATGCGCCGGCACGACCTGCGCTTCTCCCTGGAGCGCACCGCCGTTCCCGGCCGTATCCAGGTCGACCAGCAGTCGGTCGTCACCCTCGGCATCGAGAACGCCGGTGCCGCGACCAGCCCGCTGCTCATGGCCGAGGAGCAGCTCGACTACGCCCTCGGTGACCGCCCCCGCTTCGTCGTGCCGCGCATGCACCGCGGCGACCGGCAGGAGGTGCACTACACCGTGCGGTCGCACGTGCGCGGCCGACATCGCTTGGGGCCGTTGGGTGTTCGGCTGCGCGACCCCTTCGGGTTGAGCACCCGCGTCGCCGCGATCTCCGGCACCAGCGACGTGCTCGTCCTGCCCAAGATCATCCCGCTGGGATCGGACCGACCGCCCGGCAGCGGCGTCGGCGCCGAGGGCGCGATCCCCCACATGGTCGCCCTCCACGGCGAGGACGACGTCTCGATCCGCGCCTACCGCGACGGCGACGACCTGCGCCGCATCCACTGGCCGGCCACGGCCAAGACCGGCGACCTCATGGTGCGTCAGGAGGACCGCCCGGCCCGGCGACGCGCCGCCATCGTGCTCGACTCCCGCGCCCACGGACACCACGGCACCGGCACGTCCGGGTCGTTCGAGTGGGCGGTCACCGCAGGTGCGTCGGTGGCCGTGCACCTGTTGGAGCAGGCGTATGCCGTCCACCTCGTCACCGACTCGACCGCCGACGACGGGCGCGCTACTGCCGCAATGGAACTCGACCCGCTGCTCGACGTGCTCGCCATGGCCGAGACCGGTTCTGACGACGGGTTTGCGGACGTGATCCAGGCAGCCCACGGCGTCACCGCATCGGGGGGCCTCGTCCTCGCCGTCGTCACTGACCTCGACGAGGAGCTCGCCCGCCAGGTCGCCTCGCTGCGCCAGCCGGGCGGCACCGCACTGGCGATGGTCCTCGACCCCGACGGGTTCGGCGCGCGCCGGCGACGCCACACTGGCAGCGGCGACCTGCCCTGCGTGCCGATCCTGCAGGGCGCCGGCTGGGGAGTGGCGGTCATCCGCTCCAGCGACGACCTGCCGTCGGTGTGGGGTGTCCTCTCCGGCACGACGGCCCGGGTGGGTGTGGCATGAACCTCACCCCACGACGTTCTTCCCCCGCTCCGCTGCCCCAGATGCTTCGTGGGGACACCGAGGAAGGCCGCCCATCATGAACCGCGGACGGGTCGCCGACTCCCTGCTCGCCGGTCTCGCCTCCGCCGTGGTGGCGTGGCCGCTGACGACGCTGTTCACCCCCGACACGTGGATCCGACCGACGCTGGTCGTCGTCGCCATGGTCGTCCTGGCCGGCATCGTCGGCCGCATGCTGACGACCTCGTGGATCGGGGTCGCCGCCACCCAGCTCGTGGGTCTCGTGCTGGTCTCCGGCTGGATCTACGGTCGCGGGCACCTGTGGAACGGGCTGCCCGGCCCCGACACCGTGCTGGCGTTCAACAACCTGCTGGTGCAGGCGCGCGAGACCATCCAGAACTACGCCGCCCCCGCGCCGACCAACCGCGGCATCATCTTGGCCATCGGCCTGGTCATCGGCGTCGCCGCGATCATCGTCGACCACCTGGCGGTGATGCGCCGCTCCCCCGCCATGGCCGGTCTGCCACTTCTCACGGCATACCTCATCTCCGCCTCCAACTCCGGCGACGCCCTCAGCCCGCTCTACTTCGTGGTCGCCGCCGCGGCGTGGCTGCTGCTCCTCGGTCGTCAAGGCATCTCCTCACTGCGCCGGTGGAGCACCACCGTCCCGATGAGCACCGCGGGTCGCGGCCAGCACGACGACCGCGACGGCGTCTACGGGTATGCCGCGGTCGGGCGCACGCTCGCGATCGGCGGACTCGTGTGCGCCGTCCTGCTGCCGCTGGTCATCCCCCACCTGCCCACGCGCTACCTCATCGACGGGCTCGGACGGTCCAGCGACGCGACCGGGTACAGCGATGGCCAGGTCGGCCTGCGCACGACCCTCGACCTCACCCGCAGCCTCGAGAACCCGTCGACCGCACCGATCCTCACGTACACCACCAACGCGCCACAGCTCACCCCGCTGCGAGTCGGGGTCCTCAACCGCTACGACGGCGAGTGGAAGCCCGACCCCGAGGACGTCCAGCGCGGTCGGCTGCGCGAGGTCGACCCGCCCGCCGACCTCGATCCCAGCGTGCCCCGGCAGACCTACCGCATCTCCGTCGACGACTCGCGCATCGAGGCGCCCCAGATCGCCGCCCCCACCCCGGTGGTGGCCGGCGACCTCGGTCGCGTCCCGTGGGGTGTCGACCGGCAGACGTCCGTGGTGTCCGTCGCCCGCACCGCCACCAGCTACAGCTTCAGCTACCTGGCGTTGTCACCCAGCGCGCAGGCGCTGGCCCAGCCGCTCGCCCCGCCGCGCAACGGCGTGGTCCCCGAGACCCTGCGCGTCGACCCCGACTCAGCCGACCGGGTCGCCGAGCTCGTCGACCAGGTCGTGCCCCGCGGCGCCAACCGGATCGAGGCCGCCCGCGCCATCCAGCAGTACCTGCGCGAGGACGGCGGCTTCACCTACTCCCTCGACGTCCCCGAGACGATCCGCAACGACTTCGGCCAGCTCGAGAAGCCCGACCCCATCTCGTTGTTCCTGCGCTCCAAGATCGGCTACTGCGTGCAGTTCGCGACGGCGATGATCATGATGGCGCGCGAGGCCGGCATCCCGGCACGCATGGGCATCGGCTTCCTCCCCGGCACCGCCAACCGAGGCGTCTACACCGTCACCGGGGCGCAGGCGCACGCATGGCCCGAGCTGTACTTCGAAGGCATCGGATGGCTCCCCTTCGAACCCACACCCTCCGGCCAGCAGACGACCGTGGCACCGCCCTACTCGCTGGCCCCGACCGGGGACAGCGAGCAGACCCCGCAGGAGTCGGCCACGACCGGACCAACCGGCTCGGCCACCACCTCCGCCGACAGCCGTAACGACCCCGGCGCCACCTCGGCACCCACCCCCACCGACACCGGCACGGGCGTCGGCTCCTGGCTCAGCGACCGCACCACCACAATCCTGTTGTGGCTCGGACTCGGCCTGCTCGTCGGGGTCCTCGGTGCCCTGGCAGTCCCCCTCGCCGCCCGCAACCGGCTGCGACGGCGGCTGCGCCACGCGCCCGACGAGGCCAGCCGCGTCGAGGTCGAGTGGCAGTCGATGGTCGAACGCATCGGCGACCTCGGCGTCATCCCACCCCGCGGCAGCACTCCCCGGCAGGCCGGCCACTTCTACCAGCGCGAGGCCTACCTCGAGGGCGACCAGTCCACGGCGCTGCGCCGGGTCGTCGACGGTGTCGAGCAGTCCCGCTACATGCGCCCCGGCTCGAGCACCGTCACAGACATCCGCACCGACACCGCCACCGTCGTCAAGGCCGTCGCCGGGGTCCGCCGCCGCAAGGACCGACTGCGCGCCACCTGGTGGCCGACCGAAGGCGTCACCGAGTGGCGCGAACGCCGAGACAGCCTCGGCCAGGTGCTGCGCCGACCACTCGACCGGTTCACCGAGTGGCGCGCGAACCGCCGCCAGTGACCACGCGGCATACCCGTGCCTCGGCAGGGTCACCGTCGCACGAACACACGCCGGAGGGTACGCCCGCCACGTCGAAGCAGGCCTCGGTCACCCCGGACCGTCCCCGTGACGTCGTCACCGAAGTAGTCGTTCAGCTCGCCGGAGATCCGGGCCGCCAGCTCCAGGTACTTGGCTCGCCGGAGGTGGTTGATGCCCGCAGCGAAGTCGGCCTGGCTCTCGACCAGCTCGGTGAGGTTGACGGTGCGCACATTGGGTCGCGACGAGGCGAACGCCTCGGCCGCCCGGTTGACCTCGACGTGCCGTTGCGCGTGCCCGCGAAACTCGAGCGTCTCCTCCACGGTGCCCGTCTCCGAACCCAGCAGCAGGACCAGAAGGGCGGCGGGGTCGAGTCGGTCACGGATGACCTCGAGGTTGCGGACCAGCTGCCCGACGGGCACCGGTCCCACGAAACGGAACCGTCGCGAGAAGTCCGAGAGGGTCTCCCGCGTGAACGGGTAGGCGTGGTTGACGTAGCTGCCGTCAACGAAGTCGTCCCAGTGGTTGGGATCGGTGAGGTCGAACGTGAAGCTGGAGAAGGCAATCGACAGGGACGGGTCGTCGCGCCGCTGGTACACCCCCTCATGCGAGTCGGGCAGCAGACTGAGCACGACGGCGTCGTACCCATCGAACATCCGGGTGGCGAACGCCTCGGGTGCGAGGAAGGGCGCGTCGGCCACGAGCCGGTCGAGGTCCTGCTGCCGCCGCTCGAGCGACTCGACGACGTGGACGGTGTGGTTGTGCGCCGTGATCATCACGCCGCGGTCGTCCGGCGCATTGAGCTCGGTGTCGATCGTGCCCGCCCGCGCACCGAGGTAGGGCACCAGGCTGCTGATGTCACAGGGACCCTTCAGCAGGATGCGGCGTCCCGGACTCGAGGTCTCGGGTGCGCGAGAGGCGCTGTGTACGATCGAGGCGTCCACGGTGATCCAGTCCGGGGGGTGTTCTCCCCCAACGGAACTCGCCACGTCGCCGACCACCGTGAGCCGGGGTGATCCGATGTGGTGATACGTGAACTGCTCGACGCCCATCCCGATGATGCTGCAGGAGAAGGCGAAATGCACGAGCTTGCCGTCGCGCTCGACGTACAGACCGACGACTCCGTACTCGCCGTATCGGTCCCGCACGCTGACACAGCCGGCCGACGTCACTGGGTCGGCCAGCAGCACCCGAAGCTCATCGGCCGACATCCGGTTCTTGGTGAAGTTCAGCTGGTTCGTGCGCTGAACCAGCTCGCTGACCCGATCCAGCTCCGCCATGCAATCGTGGTCGAAGCTGACCCTGATATCGCTGTCGCGCAGGAACTCCTCGTTCGAGGCCGACCTGTCTCTCGCCGCCACCTTCGTCTCGAGGACCCGGTAGCGCTGCAGCCGAAGGTGCAGGGGGTCCGACGCCGGCGCCGCAGCAGCGAAGGCGACAAGGTCAGGGATGACCTCAGGGCCAGCCACCATCAAGCCAGGGCAGTAGAACGACGCCTCCTCGCGATTGAGGTGGTTGTCGTCGAGGAACAGCACGTTGGAGGCTCGCAAGTGCATGTCACCGATGAGACGACTCACCCGCGGCCCCTTCGGCGACCAGTCGATCGACGGCATCACAAAGTTGTCGGCCACGCCCAGCCTGGTGAGCTCAGCGGCGACCTGTCCCGCGTCGTTCTTCGAGCAGATCGAACTGATGACACCGCAGTCGCTCAGTCGCCGGACGAGCGCGCTGTGAGCCGGAATCTCTGTGCTGCCGCCCTCACTGAGCGTGCCCTCCCAGAACGTGTCGTCCAGATCCCACACCACGAGCTTGACGTCCGCGAAACGCATAGTTCCTCCCCCGTGCGACAATGCGATCATTATTTGCCCGGCAAACCGCGCGCCGGATCAGCCAAAGGACGCAGGGCATCCATGGCACACCGCCCTACACATGGGAAGCGCCCCCGAGCCCAATGGCTCGGGGGCGCTTGGTGACTGTATGCCGTCGGGCCGGCTCACTTTGTCCAGCGCATCAGACCGACCCCTGCGCGCTCCGGGCCTCCCTCGCCGGAGCTCGGTCGGGTCCTGCGCGCATCGTCGTCAGTCCAGGTAGTCGCGCAGGACCTGCGAACGGCTCGGGTGACGCAGCTTGCTCATCGTCTTGGACTCGATCTGACGGATCCGCTCGCGCGTGACGCCGTAGACCTTGCCGATCTCGTCGAGCGTCTTCGGCTGGCCGTCGGTGAGACCGAACCGCATCGACACCACACCGGCCTCGCGCTCGGAGAGCGTGTCCAACACCGAGTGCAGCTGCTCCTGCAGCAACGTGAAGCTCACCGCGTCGGCCGGGACCACGGCCTCGGAGTCCTCGATCAGGTCACCGAACTCGCTGTCGCCGTCCTCGCCGAGCGGGGTGTGCAGCGAGATCGGCTCGCGACCGTACTTCTGGACCTCGACGACCTTCTCGGGCGTCATGTCCAGTTCCTTGGCCAGCTCCTCCGGGGTGGGCTCGCGGCCCAGGTCCTGGAGCATCTGACGCTGCACGCGGGCCAGCTTGTTGATGACCTCGACCATGTGCACCGGGATGCGGATGGTGCGGGCCTGGTCGGCCATGGCGCGGGTGATCGCCTGACGGATCCACCACGTCGCGTAGGTCGAGAACTTGTAGCCCTTGGTGTAGTCGAACTTCTCGACCGCACGGATCAGGCCGAGGTTGCCCTCCTGGATGAGGTCGAGGAAGAGCATGCCGCGCCCGGTGTACCGCTTGGCGAGCGAGACCACGAGGCGCAGGTTGGCCTCGAGCAGGTGGTTCTTGGCCTTCTTGCCGTCCTGGGCGATCCACCACAGCTCACGCTTGAGCTTCATCTCGATCTTGTCGCCGGAGTTCAGGCGCTCCTCGGCGAACAGGCCGGCCTCGATCCGCTTGGCGAGCTCGACCTCCTGCTCGGCGTTGAGCAGGGCGACCTTGCCGATCTGCTTCAGGTAGTCCTTGACGGGGTCGGCGGTGGCGCCGGCAGTGACGACCTGCTGGACCGGTGCGTCCTCCTCGTCGTCGTCGCGCAGGACGAAGCCGGTGCTCTCGCCCTCCTCCTCGTCGGACTTCTTGGACTTCTCGTCCTCGGCCTCGGACCCCTCGACGTCGACCTCTTCGAGCTCGGACTCGACGACCTCGGTCGGCTCCTCGGCCGCGAGCTCCTCGTCCTCGAGCTCCTCGGGACCCTCGTCGTCGGCCGCACCCTTGGCGCCGGCCTTCCCAGCCGACTTGGCCGCAGTCTTCTTCGCCGCGGTCTTCTTGGCGGCGGGCTTGCCCGCGGTGCCGGCAGCCGCAGCGGCCGCCTTCTTGGTCGTGGTCGCCTTGGCGGTCTTCGCGGCAGGCTTGCCCTCGGCCTTGGTCTCGCTCTTGCCGGCGGACTTGGTCGCCGTCTTCGTCGTGGACTTGGCCGCGGTCTTGCTCGCGGCGGCCTTCTTGGCGGGCGCGGCGGCGGTCTTGGCCGCCGGCTTGCTCGCGGACTTCGCCGCGGTCTTCTTGGCCGCGGTCTTCTTCGTCGTGGCCGTGGTCTTGGACCGCGTGCTCGTGGCCGCGACGGCCCGCGAAGCGGTGTCGGCGTCGAGGGTGACCTGGATGCCCTGCTCGTCGAGCGCGCGCAGCACGACCTTCATCCGCTTGGGGGCGATCTGTGCCTCCTCGAGCGCGACCCGCAGCTGCTCGGCGTCAACCGAACCGCGGGTCCGTCCCTGCTTGAGCAGGGTCTGCAGGGCGGGGAGGGAGAACTCCTGGGGAAGGGATGGTGCGGGGCTCGCAGCCTTCTTGGACACAGGCGACACGGACTACCTTTCGTCGCTGACTCGCGGCACGGCATGCGCCATCACGGGCACGCCAGGGGATGCCAATGACAACAACGCGGAGGGTGGAAGTATTGCCGCGGTGGTGGGAGCGGGCGCTCCGATCGACCTCGACCTCGACATTGTAAAACGAGTTCGCCCCAGATCCCGCATCGGCACCGGTCAGCGGCCTGTCAGCGGCCTGTCAGCAGCCGTCCCGAGCGGGCCGCGCGGGGCGCCTCGAGGGCAGCGGCGCGTCCTCGGGTCAGCCTTCCCCGGCCTTCACGGCGAGCACCGGGCAGGACGCGTCCAGCAGGATGCGCTGGGCGTTGGAGCCCAGGATCAGCTTGCCGACCGGGGTGCGGCGGCGCAGGCCGATGACGATGAAGTCGGCGTCCTCCTCCTCGGCCACGGCGATGAGGTCCTCGGCGGGCTCGTTGCCACGCACGAGCTGGCGCACCTCGTGCTCCACCCCCGCCTCGTCGAGCTCACGCTGGATGCGGTTCAGCTCGCTCTCGAACTGCTGCGCCTCGCTCGCGTCGTAGTCACGACCCCCGCGCTGGGAGTTGATGACGATGAGCTTGGACTTGCGCAGCAGAGCCTCGTCGGCGGCCTGGCGCAGTGCGGCGCGCCCTTCCTTCGTAGGCACGTAACCCACCACGATGGACACGGGGATCCTCCTAGTCTCCGAGGGTCGGGCTCACACCCGGCCGCGTGGCCCGACCGTACCGGAAATCCCCTCGTCAGGCAGGGCCTGACAGCACCTCGTGCACGATCTGCCCGACCTGCTCGATCTCGATGAGGAAGCCGTCGTGGCCGTACTCCGACTCGACCGTGAGCAGCCGGCCCTGTGGCACCGCCTGCGCCACCTCGGCCGACAGGCGGGGCGGGTAGAGCCGGTCGCTGTCCACGGCGACCACCGTGACCTCGGCCCGCACTTCGGCCAGCGCCGCCGGGACCCCGCCGCGGCCGCGGCCCACGTCGTGCGAGCTCATGGCCTCGGTCAGCACGACATAGGAGTTGGCGTCGAACCGGCCGGCGAGCTTGCCGGCGTGGTGGTCCAGGTAGGACTCGACGGCATACCTGCCGTGGCCGCCGAGCGGGTCCTCCTGACCCTGCGCCGCCCGGCCGAACCGGGTGTGCAGCTCGAGCTCGCTGCGGTAGGTCACGTGGGCGATCCGCCGGGCGATACCCAGCCCGGTCTCGGGTCCGGTGTCGGCGTCGTAGTAGTCGCCTCCGCGGAAGTCGGCGTCGCCGCGGATCGCGAGCAGCTGCGGCTGGCACCAGGCGATCTGCTCGGCGGTGGCGTATGCCGTGCTGGCGAGGACGAGTGCGCGGCTCACCCGATCGGGGTGCCCGACGGCCCACTCGAGGACCCGCATGCCGCCCATCGAGCCACCCAGGACGAGCTGCCACCGGTCGATGCCGAGCTGGTCGGCGAGCAGCGCCTCGGTGCGCACCTGGTCGCGGACGGTGACGAACGGGAACCGGCTGCCCCAGGGTCGGCCGTCCGGGGCTGGACTGGCCGGACCGGTGCTGCCCTGACACCCGCCCAGAACGTTGGCGGCGACGACGAACCAGCGATCGGTGTCGATGGGCAGCCCGGGCCCGACGAGGCCGTCCCACCACCCGGGTGTCGGGTGGCCCGGGCCGGCTGGTCCGACGACGTGGCTGTCACCGGTGAGCGCGTGTTCGATGAGGATCGCGTTGTCCGCCGCAGCGGACAGCTCGCCCCACGTCTCGTAGGCGATGGTCACGTCCGGCAGCACCCCACCGCGCTCGAGCTCGACCGCACCGAGCTGCACGAACTGCCGGTCGCCCGGGTCGTCGCCCTCGCGCCACGCGGCCGTCGTCGACGGTGGATGGGACGTGGTCGTCATCGCCGGACTCCTGGGCTTCGCGCTTGCCGCCCCGGTCGGGGTCGGCCGTGTCATCACCCGGGGCACCCCACCGCGAGGAGGGTTGCCGCCCAGCAAGCCGGGGCTTGACGCTGGGACTCATGACCTGCGCCCCATCATAGAAGTGCTGCTCAGCCAGCGGACAGCCGCGTCCGGAGCGTGGACGGGTGCTGGAAGGGCGCCCGGCCGGGGCGCACGGCGAGGTCGATCATCTTCTCGGTGAGCAGGGCCAGCCGGTAGTCGGGCTGGTGCCGGAGCGCCCGCTCGACGGCTTCCCGGGCGAGGGCGCCGCTGCCCTCCCACCACGCGTAGGACGCGAGGACCGTGAGGACGCCGGCGCAGAGGCGGTCCGGCACGGCCCGGCACAGGGCCGCCAACCGCTGCTCGAGCCGGCGCTCGGCCATGAGTGCCTCACGGTCGCGCGCCACCGCACCCGGCGTCTCGGCCAGGCGCTGGTCGTGAACGGCCCACACGGGCACCGGCAGCAAGGTCACCAGGAGATCGACGAGGTCCGGTTTCAGCTGCTCGAACGGCAGCGAACCAGGACACATCCACGCGATGACGCCGTCGCGCACGTCGACGTCACGAAGCGCGTGGACGGCGGCGACGACCTCCTCGGGAGTCAGATCGGGTGCGTCCTCGGAGCTGTCGAGGACCGTGGCCCAGGTGTGCAACGCGCGCATCCGGTGCGCGGTGACCGCCCTGGGGTCAGGGTCCGGCGGCAGGCCGAAGGCCTCGCCCGCCCAGGCGACGGACCGCGCCTTCAGGACCTCCTCGACCGAGGCGCTGGCCTGCGGGTCGAGGGCGACGAAGGCGCGCAGGTCCGCCCGGGTGCGCAACGGTGAGACGCCCATCCCCACGAGTTCGGCGACCGCCGGCGAGTCGGCCGCCGACGGGATGGGCTGTGGTTCCTGCGCGCAGCAGCGCGGGTCGGTGCAGTGGCGTGCCTCCCACTTCCGGTCCCGCACGACCATGACCGCGATCTGCGTGGTCCCGGCGTCCCTGATCGCCGGTTGCAGCACGCCCAGCACGGCATCGGAGCGCCCCGGCTCGTCCTCGTAGGCGACGAGGACCACGCCCTCGGGTTCCTCACGGGCCAGCGGCGCAGCGACCTCCGCCACCAGGCGGCCGATCGCCACGGGGTCGTCGGTGAGGTCGAACCGGGCGGTCAGGCCCATCCGGTTGCCGTGCATGGCGACCAGGACGACCGAGTCGGTCGGGTGGTAGCCGAGGTGGTAGGGCAGGAACGCCAGCAGGTCTGCGTCGCCGCGCAGTCGGAGTCGAATCGTCATGCGCCCACGGTGGCTGTGCGGGACATCCCTCGACAGGGTCAGTTCTCGCGGGTGTGGACAACCCCCGCCGCACCGGGGCCCTGTGGACAAGAAGGCCCTGTCGACAAGGATCGGTGCGCCGCAGCCACGACTGGAACAACTGACGACGCCCCGGGAGGTCTCCCGGGGCGTCGTCGTGCTGGTCGGAGAGCGGCTAGCGGACGACCTTGCTGTAGACCGGCTCGTCGGTCGCCGAGGCCCAACCGGACCGGGCCGCGCCCGAGCGACCGGCGGGTGTCGCCCGCTCCCACGCGAGGAACGACTCTGTCTCGTTGATCACCGCGGCGGCGATCCACGACACCACGAACGCGTCGTCCGCGAGACCGAACACCCCGAGCAGCGCCTCGGGCACCAGGTCCACGGGCGAGACGACGTAAGCGACGGCGGCCGCGATCATGAACAGCCGACCCTTCGTGGCGCCGTGGTACTCACCGGAGAAGGTGGCGCGGATGAGGCGTGGCACCGCGGCCAGCCGGTCCTGCATGCTCGGCGACCCGGGTCGGGCGGCCGTGCGGATCGCGGACGCCAGGGTGCGGAACATCCCCCACCGTGCTGCCTTGCCTGCTCGTGCTGCGGCCATGTCATTCACTCCTTGCTGCCCGGTGCGTCTGCGTCGGATGTCACCTGCCGGGCGAGGTGTCCAACGACCCGTTGCGACGCGGAAATCCCGGGTGGCGTTCCCGTGTCTCGATTGTGACGTGTCTCGATTGTGACCCGGGCGTCGCGATCTCGCAGGTATGCCGCGTGGCGACCACGCGGCATACCTCGCCCTCGTGCGGGCCGGGACGCCTCAGGCGGCGGCGGTGTTGCGCGGCGGGAACTCGCGCTTCGCGCCGTCGGCGATCCGCTTGAGCAGGTAGGTGTCGAGGCCGGCGCCGATGACGCCGCCGACGACCGGGACGCCCTTGCCCAGTCGGGTGAGCGACTTGCGACCGGCGATCGTCAGCAGCCGGAAGCCGACCGCCTTGTTGACGACCATCAGGGCCGGCCCGGGCAGCCGCTGGGCGGCGAGGTTGGCGAGGCGGCCAGTCGTGAAGACGCCGGCCTTCTTGAGCAGGTCGTCGGCGTCGGCGCCCACGAGCGTGAGCAGGATGGCCGAGCGGATCTCGGGCTGCTTGATGTCGTAGCCGCGCAGCGACGCGATCGAGGCCACCATGCGTGTGGCCAGGAGGTAGAACTCGAGCACGTTGACCGGCAACGCCACCGGCATCGTGATGAACCCGCCGAGTCCGGTGACGAAGCCGCCCGCGGCGGCCAGCTTCATGTGGCTGCCGACCACGGCGTCGATGGCCTCGTCGGCTGACGGCTTCTCGGCGCGCTTCACATCGGCGACCTTCTGCGCCGAGTCGAAGGGGCCCTTGCCGTCGATGCCGGTGTCGAGCAGGTTCTCGATGAGGCCGCTCACGGCCGCGGACATGCCCTTCTGGTCCTTGGCGGCGGCCGCCTGCTCCAGTGCCGTGGCCGGCACCTTGGTCTCCTTCTCGTCATCCTTGCCGAATCCGAGAAACCCCACGTCAACACCTCTTTGGTGGTCGTTCGTCCTGGTTGTCCAGCCGTCGTCGTCATCCTGCCATGGAGGCCCGCTCAAGGCAGGAATAGCCTTGGTGCATGGCTTCTGACTTCACCCAGTACGCCCACCCCGACCGCCTCGTCAGCACCGACTGGCTCGCCGAGCAGATCGCCGCGGGCAAGGTCGGCACCGGCGCCGACGACTCCATCGCCCTGCTCGAGTCGGACGAGGACGTGCTCCTCTACGACACCGGGCACATCCCCGGCGCGCTCAAGCTCGACTGGCACCAGGACCTCAATGACCCGGTCATGCGTGACTACGTCGACGCCGAGCAGTTCGCCAAGGTCATGAGTGAGCGCGGGATCGGCCGCGACACGACCGTGGTCATCTACGGCGACAAGAACAACTGGTGGGCGGCCTACGCCCTGTGGGTGATGAGCCTGTTCGGTCACGAGGACGTGCGACTGCTCGACGGCGGCCGCGCCAAGTGGGCCGCCGAGGGCCGTGAGCTCACCAAGGACGTGCCGGCCGTTGCCGCGCGCACCGGCGACGCGGCATACCCCGTCGTCGAGCGGGACGACGCGCCCATCCGCGCGTTCAAGGACGACGTCCTGGCGCACCTGGGCGGGCCACTGGTCGACGTCCGCTCCCCCGGCGAGTTCAGTGGTGAGCTGCTGCACATGCCCGACTACCCGCAGGAGGGTGCCATGCGCGGCGGCCACATCCCCGGCGCGAAGTCGGTGCCGTGGGCGCGCGCCGCCAACGAGGACGGCACGTTCAAGTCGCGTGAGGAGCTCGAGGCGATCTACCAGGGCGAGCAGGGGCTCGACCCGAAGGAGGCGACGGTCGCCTACTGCCGCATCGGTGAGCGCTCGTCGCACACGTGGTTCGTCCTCACGCACCTGCTGGGGTTTGACGCGGTGCGCAACTACGACGGCTCGTGGACCGAGTGGGGCAACTCGGTGCGTGTGCCTGTCGAGAAGTAGGCGCCCGTGAGCGACGAACCACTGCCCGCAGGGCTGGCGGAGATCGCCGAGGACTTCGCCAATTTGCCTGTGCCGCAACGACTTGAGCTCCTGCTGGAGTTCAGCGAGGGCCTGCCCGAGCTGCCCGAGCGGTATGCCGGTCGGCTGGGTGAGATGGAGCAAGTGCACGAGTGCCAGTCGCCGTTGTTCCTGGTGGTCGAGGTGGGCGACGAGGGCTCAGGCGGCGAGCCGGACGAGCGTCCCGCGGGTGAGCGACCGGTGCACCTGTTCTTCTCGGCGCCACCGGAGGCGCCGACGACGCGTGGGTTCGCGGGGATCCTGCACGAGGGCCTCGACGGGCTGACCGTGGAGGAGGTGCTGGCGGTGCCGGACGACGCGCCGTTCCGGTTCTCGCTCGGCGAAGCGGTGTCGCCGCTGCGGCTGCGCGGCATGGTCGGGATGCTCAGCCGCATCAAGCGCCAGACCGCGCTGAAGTCGCAGGCGGCCTGAGGCAGCGCTGCGCTGACACGGCGGCGCCCCACCCGAAGCAGCTCGGGTGGGGCGCCGTGTCGTGCGGGTGCTGCGGTCAGCTCACGGCCTTGAGGGCATCGATGATGCCGTCGCCGTAGAAGCTGTTGTTGCTGGGCGAGCCGACACACGGGGCACCGTTGGTGCGGCCCGGGGGTGCGGCCTCGGCCGGCTGGCAGGCCACGTCACGCGCATCGGCCTTGAGCTTGGCCACCATCTGGGCCGGCGTCAGGTCCGGGTGCGCCGACTTCATCAGGGCGAGCACACCGGCGACGTGCGGGGACGCCATCGAGGTGCCGCTCTTGAGGCCGTAACCGTTGCCCGCGACGATCGTGGACAGGATCGAGCGTCCCGGGGCGGCGACGTCGATGACGCCGAGGCCACGGTTGCTGAAGTAGGCCAGCTGCTCGGTCCGCGTCGTCGCCGACGTGGTGACGACACCCGGCAGCTCGGTCGGGATGTCGTAGCACTCGTTGTTGATCACCCGCGGGATCGGTGTGGTGTCGTTCGGGCTCGAGTCGTTGGTCGTCTTGTTGGCGAGGTCGTAGGCCGAGTTGCCGGCCGCCGCGGCGTGCACGGCACCCTGCTTGGTCGACCACTGCACGGCCCGGTTGACGGCCTCGAGGACCGCAGCCTGGTCGACCTGGTCGTTGCACCAGAACTCCATCGGGTCGACGTAGTAGCTGTTGTTGGTCACGTCCATGCCCTTGAGACCGGCCCACATGAACCCGCAGACGGCGTACTCGGGGTAGATGAACCCGTCGTCGTTGACCACCTTGACCGAGGCCATCCGCACGTTCGGGGCGACACCGACGATGCCGGTGCCGTTGCGCGCGGCGCCAATGGTGCCGGCGACGTGGGTGCCGTGGTCGGAGGTGGTGGGCTGCCAGCCGGTGGCCGACAGGTCGGGACGGCCGGCGTCGGTGCAGTTGACCGAGTTGGCCACGTCGATGTTGGCGGCGAGGTCCGGGTGGTCGGCGTCGATGCCGCTGTCGAGGACGCCGACGAGGACGTCACGGCTGCCGTCGGTGATCTGGTGGGCCTGGTCGGCCTTGATCTGCTGCATGTCCCACTGCTCGCCCTCGCGGGGGTCAGGGGTGACGGCCTGCTCGTCGGCGACGAGGTCGAGCCCGGTGCCGACCTTGTCCTTGGCCTTGGGCGCCTTGCGCTCCCCTGCCCGCCACGGCGTGGCGATGCCGTCGGGCGTGCCCTCGGTGACAGCCGCGGTGCGGGTGGCGCCGATGGACTGCACGACCGAACCGACGGCCTTGCCCATCTTCGCCCGGAACGCAGCGCGGTCGGACTGGGCGACCACGACACCGATCTGCGGCCAGGACTGCACGACGACGCCGCCGGAGCGGGCGACGGCCTTCTCCACGGCGTTGACGGTGCCGGGCCTCGCCTTGGTGTTGATGACGTAGCTCATGAGGTAGCCGTCGGGGAACGCCATGGGGACCGGTGTCGACGGGGGCTCGGCAGCGGTGGTGGACGCGCTGGCACCCGATGCCGTGGCGAGGGTTGCCGCGAGCATCGCACCCGACGCGATGAGGGCGAACCCTCGTCTGCGGATCGACGGACGTTTCATCTGTTCCTCCTGTTGGGGATCGAGACGCCGCACCCGGTCAGGCCACGGCGCCATCCCCCTACCCTTTCGAACCGACGGGCGTCTTGGGGAGATGCGACCCCACGAATTTGCCCAATCCTGAACAACTCTCGTGCGTTTGCCCGTGATGGCGTCAGGGCAGGCGGTATGCCGTGCGCTCACCGGTGACCTCACCGACCGATGACCACCGGCTGATGACCCGGTCACCGGTGTGGGTGGCGGGTGACACGATGGCGCTGCCATGTCGACACCCCCGCAGCCGGATCAGCCGGCCACGCCGCCGCGCGCGGCCTTCGTGGTGGCGCCCTCCGGTCGCGCGGCACTCGTCGACTCCTGCGGTGCGGAGCCGGTCGTCGGGTCGGTGGCGGGCCTGCTCCCCCCGGTCCGTGCGGTCGTCGAGGCCACCAGTGGCGACATCTCCGCCCGGACGAGGCTGGTCTGGTGGGCCGCCGCGGTCGACGCCCGCGACCTCGTGGCAGACGGCATACCGGTAGCCCGGTGCTGGGACGTCGCCGAGGCGCACCGGCTCCTGCACGGTGGGTGGGACGCCCGGCCCGCGGTCGCGTGGGCGGCCGCCCACGGCATACCGGTCGAGACGGTGCCCGAGCCGACCAGAGGCGACCTCTTCGACTTCTCGGCGACGGACGGGCCCCCACCCGGAGCCGTGGTGCGCCCCGACGGCCACCTCGCCCCGGAGGCCGGTGGGCGCGGCTGGGAGCCGGACGACGAGACCCTGGTGGCGTGGGCGCGCGCTGCACTGGAGTGCGCCGGGCTGCAGGAGTCTCAGCTGCGCACGCTCGGACCGCGGGCCGTGGCAGCCGCGCACTCGGAGTCGGCGGCCGCGTTGCTGTGTGTCGAGCTGGCCCGCGACGGGCTGCCCATCGACCGGGCCGTGGCCGAGGACCTCATCGCCGCGACCGCCGGGCCGCGACCGGCCGACCACGCCGACGCGCTGCGCATCCGCCGCGAACGCGACCAGGTGGTGCTGCGCGAGGTGCCGGGGCGCGAGTCGACCGACCTGCGCAACCCCGGCCAGGTGCGGGCGCTGCTCGCGGCGGTCGGGATCGACGTGCCCAACACCCGCAAGTGGGTGCTGGAGCCGTTCCGCGACACCCATGCCGTGGTTCCGGCGCTCCTGGAGTGGCGCAAGGCCGAACGCATCGCGACGACGTACGGCTACGGCTGGCTCGACGCGCACGTCGGCCCGGACGACCGGCTGCGGGGCGGGTGGACCGCCTGCGACGGCGCCGCCGGGCGGATGACCGCGCAGAACGGGCTGCACAACCTGCCGACCGAGCTGCGGCCCGCCGTTGCCGCCCACCCCGGGCACGTCTTCGTGCGTGCCGACCTCGGGCAGATCGAGCCGCGGGTGCTGGCCGTCGTCTCGGACGACCCGGCGTTCGCGGCCGCGACCCGGGCGGCGGACCTCTACGCGCCCGTCGCCGAGCGGCTCGGGGTCGAGCGGGCGGTCGCCAAGGTGGCGGTGCTCGCCGCGATGTACGGCCAGCGCAGCGGCGCCGCCGGTGAGGCCCTCAAGGGCCTCGAACGCGCCTACCCCGTGGCCATGCGGCTGCTCGACCACGCGTATGCCGCGGGCGTGCGCCGCGAGCCGCTGCGCACCTTCGGCGGCCGGCTGATCCGGCTCGACGCGATCCTCACCGGTGACCCGACCCGTCTCGACACCGACGCCGGCCCCGGCGCTGGGAGCGGGGGCGGGTCGGAGGCGCCCGCCAGCACCGCGGCATACGACTCCGCCCGCGGCCGGTTCGCGCGCAACGCGATCATCCAGGGGTCGGCGGCCGAGCTGTTCAAGGCGTGGGCCGCGACCGTCCGGGCCACGACCCGCGACCTGGGCGCGCAGATCGTGCTGTGCCTGCACGACGAGCTGCTCGTGCACGTGCCCGCCGAGCACGCCGAGGAGGCCAGCGAACGCGTCGAGCAGGCGCTGGTCGACAGCGCCCGCCGGTGGGCCGGGTCCAGCCAGGTGCGGTTCGTCGCCGACACCTCGGTCATCCAACGCTGGTCACAGGCCAAGGGCTGACCGCGGGCACGCCGCTCATCGCGCTGACCTGCACGAACACGGTGCCCATCTGGTTGGGTGTGGGCATGGACAGCACCGACGTCAAGGGCGCGGCCAGCCGCGCGTCCGACCACCCGGCCCTCACCGCGGCGGCCCGCACGGGCTTCGCGGTCAGTGGCCTCATCCACCTGCTCATCGGCTGGATCGCACTGCAGGTCGCGCTCGGAGGAGGCGGCAAGAACGCCGACCAGAGCGGCGCCCTCAGCTCACTGGCCGGCAACCCCCTCGGCAAGGCGCTGCTGTGGGTGGCCGTGCTGGGCTTCCTCGGGCTGGCCATCGTGCAGCTCGCCGAGGCCCTGCTCGCCTCCGGGCAGGACGACAAGGACGTCTGGAAGGACCGGGGCAAGGCGGTCGGCAAGCTGGTGCTCTACCTCGCGCTCGCCTGGTCGGCCCTGACGTTCGCGCGCGGCGGGTCCAAGAACAGCCGGTCGCAGTCGCAGGACTTCACCGCCACGCTGCTGGACAAGCCGGGCGGGCGGCTGCTCGTGGTCGTCATCGGCCTGGCGGTGCTGGCCGCCGGCGGCTACCACGTCTACAAGGGCTGGAGCGAGAAGTTCCTCGAGGACCTCGAGTCGCACCCCGGGCGCGCCGCCACGGTGCTGGGTCGGGTGGGCTTCATCGCCAAGGGGCTCGTGCTCGCCATCGTGGGAGTGCTCTTCGTCGCGGCCGGCCTGCACCGACGCGCGTCCGAGGCCAGCGGCATGGATGGTGCGCTGAAGTCGTTGCGGGAGCAGCCGTTCGGCACCGTGCTGCTGGTCCTCGTCGCCGCCGGGCTCATCGCGTTCGGGCTCTATTGCTTCGCCCGCGCCAAGCATGCGAAAGTCTGAACCGACGCCACAGGCGTCCGTCTGAACCGACGCCACCGGCGTCCACCGACCCCCCGTAGAGAGCGAGGCCCCCGGCAGCTGCCGGGGGCCTCGTGGGTTGTCGCGTCGGGTGGCTGGTCAGCCGCGCGGGCTGTCCCCACGGCCGGCGTCATCGGCGCCGCCGGCGCTGTCGGCGTCGTCGTCGATGTCGCGAAGGAACTGCTCGAACTCGGCGCCGATCTCCTCGGCCGACGGAAGCTCGCTCACGTCCGTGGCGAGCAGGCTCGGCCGCTCGCGACCCTCGAGGTAGGTGTCGTACTGGCGCTCGAGCGCCGCGATCACCTGGGCAACCTCCTCGGACCCCTCGACCTCGCGGGCGATCTCGGCCCGGTTGAGGCCGGCCTGGGCCACGAGGTCGTCGATCGGCAGGTTGAGCCCGGTGGCACCGGTGATCGCGTTGATCGCGGTCACGGCGCCGTCGGCGAACTCGGACTGTGCCAGGTAGTGCGGCACGTGGACGGCGAACCCGAGCGCGTCACGCCCCGACTCCCCCAGCCGCAGCTCGATCAGCGACGACAGGCTCGCGGGCACCTCGACCCGCCCGAAGGGGTTGTCCTGGGCGGGGATGAGGCGTGGGTCGGTGGCGTGCGCGGTCATCCCGATGGGCCGGGTGTGCGGGACCGCCATGGGGATGCCGTGCGCGCTCACGACGAGGTCGACCCCGAGGAGGGTGACCAGCTGTCGCACCGCCTCGGCCATGCGCTCCCACTGGAAGTCCGGTTCGGGGCCGGTCAGCAGCAGGTAGGGGGTGCCGTCGCGGTCGACGAGCCGGTGCAGCGCGAGGTAGGGGTCGTCGTAGCTGATCCACCGGTTGTGGTCGAAGACCATCGTCGGGCGGCGGCTGCGGTAGTCGAGCAGCTGGTCGACGTCGAAGGACGCGACCACGGTCGACTCGGCGTTCGCGAGCAGGTGCTCGGTCAGGAGCCGCTGGGTGTGCCCGGCGTCCATGAACCCGCCCAGCGCCAGCAGCATGACCGAGGCCCGCAGCTGCTGCGGGTCGGTGTCGGTCTCGAAGTGGTACAGCTCGGATGGGTTCTGCACGGTGGCTCCAGCGGTGAGGTCCTGGTGTCGTTCACCCGTGCCAACGCCCGAGGTGCTCCGGGGATTCCTCACCCGGGGAGTCGGGGTGTGACTCAGGTGGCCCTGGCTCAGGGGGTCAGGGGCCAGGGGGTCACGGGGTCAGGGGGTCAGGGCGGCGATGGCGGCTCGGATCCGCTTCTCCGAGACGGGGTGTGCCGTGCCGAGCGCGTTGGCGAACAGGCTCACCCGCAGCTCCTCCACCATCCAGCCCACGTCGCGGACCGGCGTCGAACGGCGGTCGAGGGGGGCCAGGGAGTCGAGCAGGTCGGCATACGCCACCTCGACCCGGTCGACGACCTCCTGGTTGGCGGCGTCGCGGGCCAGCGACGCAGGTGAGGACGGAGCCTTCTCCAGCCGCTGGGCCATCGCCCTCAGGTAGCGGCGCAGCGACGGCAGGTGGCCCACCCCCGTGTCGGCGACGAAGCCCGGGTAGACGAGGCTGTCGAGCTGGGCCCGGACGTCGGCGACCAGGGCCGCAGCGGCAGGAGCGGTGAGGCGGTCCAGGAGCCCGCGCACCTCGCGCGCGGTGGCGAGCACCGGCTCGACCTCGTCGACCACCTGCAGGACGCGCGCAGCGGCGTGGGTGCGCACCGCGGCGAGCACCTCGTCGAAGGCCGTCTCGTCACGCACCTGCTGCACAGGTGCCCCCGCGCCGCCGCTGGTCCGCTCGGCGACGATGCTGTCGACCGCGGCGGCGAGGCAGTCCTCGAGCAGCGCCGGCACCGAGCCATGCGGGTTGTCGGCGAGGGTGAGCTTCTGGGCATTGGTGAGCCGGGCGAGGACTCGCTTCCACGGCGGTGTGGTGTTGAGGAGCAGCAGACGTCGTATGCCGCGGGCGGTCGCCGCGTCGGCGGCGCGCCGCGATGGGAGGACGAGCAGGTCGACCGCCTCCCCGCGGTCGACGAGGGCCGGGAAACCGTGGACCACCTGCCCGCCAGATGTGGTCTCGAAGGTCTCCGGCAGGGCACCGAAGTCCCACTGGCGCAGGCCTTTTCGCTCGATCGCAGCCCCAGCGCGAGACATGCGTCGTTGCACCTGCCCGGCGAGCTGGTCCTGGAGGGCCTGCAGGTCCTTGCCGGTCCCGAGGACCCGGCCGCTGCCGTCCTCGACGCTGAACGTGATGCGCAGGTGGTCCGGGACGGCGTCGGCACGCCAGTCGGAGTCCTTGACCGGCACCCCGGTCTGGGCCCGCAGCACTCGCCCGAGCTCGGCCACCAGCGACCGCCCCCCACCGGGCTGGATGTCGGCGAGGGCTCGGGCGGCGTGATCGGGTGCGGGCACGAAGCTGCGCCGAATGTCCTTGGGCAGCGCGCGGATCAGCGCGGTGACCAGGTCGAGGCGCAGGCCCGGCACCTGCCAGTCGAAGCCCTCGTCGCGCACCTGGTTGAGCACCTGCACCGGGATGTGGACGGTCACGCCGTCGGCCGCCGACCCGGGCTCGAACTGGTAGGTGACCGGCAGCTCCAGACCGCCTTGCACCCACACCGGCGGGTAGTCGCGGGTGGAGACGTCGACCGCGTCGTCGCGGGTGAGCAGGTCCTCGGTGAAGGTCAGCAGGTCGGGTGCCTCTCGCCGCGCCTTCTTCCACCAGGAGTCGAAGTGGCGCTGCGACACGACGTCGGAGGGGATGCGGGCGTCGTAGAGCGCGACGAGGTCCTCGTCGTCCACGACGATGTCGCGGCGGCGCGCACGCTCCTCCAGCTCGGAAAGTCGTTGCAGGAGAGCAGTGTTGGCGCGGAAGAACTCATGATGGGTGTCCCAGTCGCCCTCGACGAGAGCGTGCCGGATGAACAGGTCGCGCGCCTCCTCGGGGTTGACCTTGCCGTAGCCGACGGTTCGCGCCGCGACGAGTGGCACGCCGTAGAGGGTCACGCGCTCGGTGGCGACCACGGCACCGCGTTTGCGCGACCACCGCGGCTCGGAGTACTGCCGCTTGACGAGGTGGGGGGCGAGCCGCTCCGCCCAGACCGGGTCGATCCGCGCGGTGGTGCGCGCCCACAGCCGGGTCGTCTCGACCAGCTCGGCCGCCATGACGAACGCGGGCTGGCGCCGAAAGAGCGTGGACCCGGGCGAGATGCCGAAGCGCGCCCCACGCGCACCGAGGTAGTCGCGCTTGGCCTCGTCCCGCGCTCCGATGTGGGACAGCAGGCCGGCGAGCAGCGCCTGGTGCACCACATCGGCATTGGGCGGCTCGCCCTTGGCCGACGTGGCGGACCTGGTGTCGATGCCGACGTCCTGACACGCACGACGCAGCTGGGCGTGCAGGTCCTGCCACTCGCGCACGCGCAGGTAGTGCAGGAACTCGCGCTTGCACATGCGCCGGAAAGCACTGTGCGACAACGACTTCTGTTGGCCCTTGAGGTACTCCCACAGGTTGAGCAGCGTGATGAAGTCCGAGTGCTCGTCACGGAACCGGGCGTGCGCCTGGTCGGCCTGGGTCTGCTTGTCGGCGGGACGTTCGCGGGGGTCCTGGATCGACAGGGCCGCGACGATGACGAGGACCTCGCGGGCGCAGCCCAGCTGGTCCGCCTCGATGAGCATGCGCCCCAGTCGCGGGTCCACCGGGAGGCGCGCCAGGGTGCGCCCGTATGCCGTGAGCCGTCGTTCGCGCCCACGTCCCCGCCCGCTCGAGGCGCCGTCGTCTGCGTGCGGCGACCCGGCGGCATACCCGCTGTCGAAGGCGCCGAGCTCCTCGAGGAGCCGCACCCCGTCGGCGATCTGACGCGCGTCGGGCGGGTCGACGAAGGGGAAGCGGGCGATGTCACCGAGGCCGAGGGAGGTCATCTGGAGGATGACCGAGGCGAGACTGGTGCGCAGGATCTCCGGCTCGGTGAACTCGGGTCGAGCGTCGTAGTCGTCCTGGGCATAGAGGCGGATGGCGATGCCGTCGGCGGTGCGGCCGCTGCGACCGGAACGCTGGTTGGCGCTGGCCTGCGAGATGGGCTCGATCGGCAGCCGCTGCACCTTGGTGCGCTGGCTGTAGCGCGAGATGCGGGCCGTGCCCGCGTCAACGACGTAGCGGATGCCGGGGACGGTCAGCGAGGTCTCGGCGACGTTGGTGGCCAACACGATTCGTCGTCCGCTGTGCGGCCTGAACACCCGGTGCTGCTCGGCCGCCGACAACCGCGCAAAGAGCGGGACCACCTCGGTCTGCGGGAGGTTCAGCCCCTCGAGCGCGTCCTGGGTGTCACGGATCTCGCGCTCACCCGACAGGAACACGAGGATGTCCTGCGGACCCCCGTCGCCGCGGCTCTCGGTCCACAGCTCCTCGACCGCCTCGACGACGCCGGTGACCTGGTCGCGCTCCTCCGCATCGGGCCGGTCGGGGTCGACGAGGGGGCGGTAGCGGATCTCGACCGGGTAGGTGCGGCCGGACACCTCCACGATCGGCGCCGGCTCACCCGTCCCCGGGTCTGCGAAGTGCCTGGCGAACCGCTCGGGGTCGATGGTGGCCGAGGTGATGATGACCTTGAGGTCGGGGCGCCGGGGCAGGAGCTGGCGCAGGTAGCCGAGGATGAAGTCGATGTTGAGCGACCGCTCGTGCGCCTCGTCGATGATGATCGTGTCGTACTTGCGCAGCATCCGGTCGCGCTGCATCTCGTTGAGCAGGATGCCGTCGGTCATCACCTTGACGAGCGTGTCGTCGCTGGAGGTGTCGGTGAACCGCACCTGGTATCCGACGGCGCCACCGAGCTCGACGCCGAGCTCCTCGGCGATCCGCTCGGCGACGGATCGGGCGGCGATCCGCCGGGGCTGGGTGTGCCCGATGAGCCCGTCGCGGCCGCGTCCCACCTCCAGGGCGATCTTGGGCAGCTGGGTCGTCTTGCCCGACCCCGTCTCCCCCGCGACCACGACGACCTGGTGGTCGCGGATCGCGGCGGCGATGTCGTCCTTGCGGGCGACGACCGGCAGCTCCGGCGGGTAGTTCAGGTCCGGGACGGGGATCTGCGCGCGCCGCGCCCGACGCGCCTGCCACTGGGCCTCGTCACGGCGCTCCCTGCCCTGCCGCTGGCCCCGGCGCCGGGACCCGGAGCGCTTGCGGTTCCGGGCAGCACGAGGCTGCGGGGAATCGTCGGCGGGCATGGTGTCCAGCCTACGTGTCGCGGACAACTGGTTTGCGGGCGTGGGAGTGGCCGAGCCGCCACTCCCACGCCCCGCGCACCGGCGGTGTCGGACCTGCGCTGCCGCTCAGGCGCCCTTGGCTGCGGTGAAACCCTGCTCCAGGTCGGCGATGATGTCCTCGACGTTCTCGATCCCCACGGCCAGCCGCACCAGTCCCGGCGTCACCCCGGCCGCGAGCCGGTCCTCCTCGGGCCCCTGCGAGTGCGTGGTCGACGCCGGGTGGATGACGAGTGACTTGGTGTCGCCGATGTTGGCGAGGTGGCTGTGCAGGGTCAGCGCCTCGACGAACCGCTTGCCCGCCTCGACGCCGCCCTTGATCTCGAACGAGATCACCGCTCCGGCACCGGCCGGCGTGTACTTCTGCGCCAAAGCGTGGTTCGGGTCGTCCGGCAGCGACGCCCACCGCACGGACTCGACGCCCTCGTGTCCCAGGAGGTAGTCGGCGACGGCACGCGTGTTGGCCAGGTGGCGCTCGATCCGCAGGCTCAGGGTCTCGATGCCCTGCCCGACGAGGAACGCGTTGAACGGCGAGATCGCCGGTCCGAGGTCGCGCAGCAGCTGCACCCGAGCCTTGAGGATGTAGGCGAGGTTCGCCCCCAGCGGGCTGCCGACGCCGAGGTCTCGGGCATAGACGAGGCCGTGGTAGCTCTCGTCCGGGGTGTTGAACCCGGGGAACCGTCCCGGGTCCTTGCCGAAGTCGAAGGTGCCTGCGTCGACGATCACACCGGCGATCGAGTTGCCGTGTCCCCCAAGGTATTTCGTCGCGGCATGCACCACGATGTCGGCTCCGTGCTCGATCGGACGCAGGACGTACGGGGTCGCGATCGTGTTGTCGACGATGAGCGGCACACCGACCTCGTGGGCCAGGTCGGCGACGTTCTCGATGTCGAGCACGTCGGACTTGGGGTTGGCGATGGTCTCGCCGAAGAAGGCCTTGGTGTTGGGACGAACCGCTGCACGCCACGACTCGAGGTCCGAGGGGTCCTCGACGAAGCTCACCTCGATGCCGAGCTTGGGCAGGGTGAACTTGAAGAGGTTGAACGTGCCGCCGTAGAGCGCCGGGCTCGCGACGACGTGGTCGCCGGCCTCGGCGAGGTTGATGATCGCGAGGAAGGTCGCGGACATCCCGGATGAGACGAGCAGCGCGCCGACTCCGCCCTCGAGTGAGGCGACTCGCTGCTCCACCGCATCCTGAGTGGGGTTCATGATGCGGGTGTAGATGTTGCCGAACTCCTTGAGCGCGAACAGGTTTGCCGCGTGCTCGGTGTCCTTGAAGACGTAGGACGTCGTCTGGAAGATCGGCAGGGCTCGCGCCCCGGTCGTCGGGTCGGGCTGTGCCCCGGCGTGGATCTGACGGGTCTCGAAGGACCAGTTGGGTGTGCTCATCGGTCGACCATCCCTTTCGTATGCCGCGTGGGCGGCTCACTGGGCGGGGTCACCACGGTGTGGTCCCGCGCTTGCGGACGACGGCGTCGTCCGCCCGGTCTTCACCCGGGGCACCCCACCGCGGAGGAGGGTTGCCGGCCAGCGAGCCGGGGCTTGGCGCTGGCGCTCATGACCTGTGGCGAGGGTACGCCGTCATGCCCGCGGGCTGGGACCGCCGTCTCTCATCGCGGACCGCCGGATGCACCTGGGATGCGAGGGGCCCCACCGGCCGGGGGCTGGTCCAGGGTCACCGATGGGTGCGGCTTGCCGTCCTGCGCCGCGGCGACCGCCGCCTCCCCGGCCGCGAGCACGTCCTCTCCCCGGTCCCCGACGACCTGGGCCGTCGACCCGGCCACGAACATCCGCGGGGACGTGCCCGGAGTCCGGGTCACGGCGTGCAGGTCGTCGACCCAGGTGCGCTGGCGCGACACGATCGCCGCCACGGCGGGCGCCTCGGCCCGCCCGACTCCTGCGGTCGCGACGCGTCCCGCGGTGCGACCGGCACGGGGGACGCGGACGTTCGCGGGCAGCTTGGCGAGCGACTTGCCGACCTCGGCACGGGACGCGAGCACGACGCGGTCGAGCGTGGACAACCGCAGGTCGCGCCTCGCCGCGCGTGTGGTGGCCTTGCTGATCGCGGTCGCGTTCGTGAGCCGGCCGCCCTCCTTGAGGACGGTGCCGCCACGACCGACCGCGTTGAGGGCCGCGGTCGTGCCGATGTCACGCCACGCCCCGTCGCCGTAGGCAACCTTGACGGTCACGTCCGTCGTGAACCGAACCCCGGACCCTACGGCGCCGGCCACCTTGGCCCACTGACCCACCACCGGGACGCCCGGAGGAATGAGGCCGGCAGCCGTGGACACGCCCTCGGCGAAGTCACCGATCCCGGTGAGGGCGTTGTAGGTGCGGGAGTCGCCCAGACCATCCTGCGCCAGCTGCTCCAGCACGCGGGCGCAGGCCCGGTCGGCCGCGTCGTACCGCTCGCGCGCCGCCGCGTGCCGTGCGGCCGCGCGTTGCACCCGCTCGTGCTCCTGCACCATCGCGGCCCGGTTGTAGGCGGCACCGCCCACGTCCCCGGAGTCCTGCGCCACCACCATCGCCTCCTGGTACCTGAGGAAGCCCTCCCAGGCCGCGTCGGTGACCTGCTGGGCCCAACGCACCTCCGCCTGGCAGTCCTCGAGCACGTCGGCGAGCGCGCCCACGGCAACTGCGGCCACGGCATACCGGCGGGCCACACGCTCGAGGACTCCCGTCACCACCCCGCACCGCCCCGCAAAGGCCTGCCCGGCCGGGCTCTCCCAGGTGGTCATCGACCCGTCGGCGAGCCCACGCAGCGAGCCGGACATCGAGCTGAGCCAGTCGCCTTGTGCCGCAAGGGTGTTCGCGAGGTCGCGAGCCGCTGCGCTGTCTCCGGTCTGTGGCGCGAGGAAGGGCTTCACCAGGACCCTCCTGCGTCTCCGGCAGGCCCTCCGGCATTCTCGACCCTTCGGACCTCGACGAGCAGGCCCTCGTCGAGCTCGGCATACGCAGTGCCGGCCACGCGCAGCCTCCGGGCGAGGGATGCCAGCTCCCGCTCGAGCACGAGGCGCTGGTGCTCGAAGTCACCGAGCAGCGTGCCGAGCGCCCCCTGCGCCCGGCCGTCACCCAGCGACCACCCGAGCTCGCGTCCGCGTTGTGCTGTGCCGGCGACATCCTCGGCGACGTGCTCCAGACCGCCGGCGAGAGCATCCAGGGCCGCAGGCGACACCACGATCCGAGTCATGACTCCAAGGCTAGGCGGGAACGCCGCCACCCCTTCCGCGTTGTCCACAGGCCATCGACGCCCCCGCGCGCGGCCGGTGGGGGGACCGCTCCCCATCGACGCAGCAGGCCGGCGCTCCTACGGTCGGGACCAAGTCACAGCCGAACACCATTGCCACACAGGGGGATTCATCATGAAGATCTTCAGCCTTCCGAGCACCCGTCGCGGTCGGATCATCGCCACAGGACTACTCGGTGCCGCGCTCACCACTGGCGTCGCCGCTGCGGCGGAGGCCGCGTCGGGCACCGTCCACACGGCAAGCGCCTCGCTGTCAGTGCGCTCCGGCCCCGGGACCGGCTACGCCAAGGTCGGCACGCTGCGCAAGGGCGCCAAGGTCGACATCGTCTGCCAGACCTATGGCGGTCGCGTCGACGGCACCTACGGTTCGTCGCGGGTGTGGAACAAGATCGGCGCCGGCCGCTGGATCTCCGACGCCTACACCTACACCGGCTCGGACGGCTTCGTCGCGCCCCGCTGCGGTGGCAACGGGACACCCGATCCGGCCCCCACGGGTTCCTACCCGAAGGTGTGGGACCGGGTGGCCCAGTGCGAGAGCACGGGACGCTGGCACATCAACACGGGCAACGGCTACTACGGCGGGCTGCAGTTCAGCGCGTCCACGTGGCGCGCGTTCGGTGGCGGCCGGTACGCGGCATACGCCCACCAGGCGACGAAGCTGGAGCAGGTGCGCACCGCGCAGAAGGTGCTACGCGCCCAGGGGCCGGGTGCGTGGCCGCACTGCAGCAGGGTCGCCGGACTGACCCGCGCCAACGGCCTCTGAGCGGGCGGCACCCCACGCCGGGGTGGAAGGGACGCGGCGTTCGTGGTGTTGTGGCAGACATGACCATCACAGGCGAGTACGTCCCCAGCCCCACCGAGTGGGTCCGCAAGCAGGTCGAGACGATCGAGGAGTCCGGCACCACGGCGTCCGTGCAGATCATGGACCGTCCGGTCGTGCTGCTCACGATGCTCGGGGTCTCCGGCAAGGTGCGCAAGGTGCCACTCATGCGGGTCGAGCACGACGGGGCGTATGCCGCGGTGGCCAGCAAGGGCGGCGCGCCGGAGAACCCGAAGTGGGTCGCCAACGTCGAGAAGAACCCGGTGCTCGACCTCCAGGACGGCACACGGACGACGACGGTGCGGGCGCGCGAGCTCGAGGGCGCCGAGCGCGAACAGTGGTGGGAGCGCTGCGTCGCCGCGTTCCCGCCCTACGCGGAGTACCAGACCAAGACCGACCGCCAGATCCCGGTGTTCCTGCTCGAGCCGGTCGACGGGTCAGGGAGCGACTGAAGGACGACCGGTGCGGCGCAGCCACAGGAGGCCGAGCACCGGCAGCACCAGCGGCACGTAGCCGTAGCCGGAACCGAAGTGCGACCACACCGTCTTGTCCGGGAACGCTTGCGGCACAAGGTAGGACGCGAGCCCGACGACGAGGACTCCGGCCAGCTCGACACTGATGGCAAGCAGCGCGACGCGGCGCGACGTCCGGTCCCCGCGGGCGAGCGCGACCGTGGCGACGATGTAGATCACCGCGGCGAGCGCCGAGAGCACGTAGGCCAGAGGCGCCCGGTCGAAGTACTCGCTGATCTGCAGGACCGAGCGTCCCGTCGCCGCCAGGGCCAGCAACCCGTAGAGCGCGACGAGGACGACGCCGGGCCCGGATCGGGTCGAGCGCGGTTGCTGCGCCGAGGGTCCGGGGTCGCGCTCAGCCACCGAGGTTCCAGATCTGCTGCAACCGCGCCGTCATGACGGCGATGCCGAAGGCGCCGACCGCGACGACCCCCATGGCCCACCGGGTCTTCTCCTTCAGGGCCAGGAAGACCGCCGCCGGCAGCACGAACGGCAAGGTGATGGCGTATGCCGCGAACGTCGCCTGTTCGCTGCCGCCGCCGGTGACGTCACCCAGGTGCACGAGGGCCACGACCAGCTGGACCAGCAGACCCACCTCGACCACGGCCCCGACCAGCAGCAGGCGGTCGTCGACGAGCCGCGAGCGGGCGGCATACCACCCCGACAGCACCATGAGCAGCAGCGCCGCGACGAACACGACGACGGTGAGCGGGTAGAGCACGGCGCGAGCCTACGCGAGGCGGCGGGGCATCCTCTCGCGGGTCAGCGTGCGGCCGAGCCGGCGCCCGCGTCCGGGATGACGGCGGCGTCGGTGGCGTCGGTGGCGTCGGTGGCGTCGGCGGACCCCGCTGTGGCGGACGGCCGCTGCGCCGACGCGGGCTTGGCGGGCTTGGTCGTGGTCTGCTTGCCCGTCCCCGGTGGCCGGGTCTTCGTCCCCTTGACGCCCCGTGTTGCAGTCGAGGTTGCGGTCGAGGTTGCGGTCTTGGTGCTGGTCGGGCTGTGCCCCTTGCCCGGGCGCTGCCTGCCGGTCGTGCTCGTGGCGGATGCTTCCGGAGACGGGGACGCGGTCGAGTCGGACGTCGTCGGGTCGGACGTCGTCGGATCGGCGTCGGGTGGCGGGGCGGTGACCGACGTCGCGGGCGTGCCGGTGGTGGCTGCCGGCGGGCTGCCGGGTGTGGTGGGTGGTGTGGCGGGCGCGGGCCCTGACGACGTGAGGGGCTCCGCACCGGGGTGGGCCGGCTGCGATCCAGTGGGTCGCGAGGTCTGTCCCGGCGTGGTCCCGGGCTTGGCCGGGCGGGTGCCACCGGGTCCGTTCGGGTTCGGCTTCGAGCCGTCGGGTGAGCTGCTCGGCGCCGGGGCACCGACGGCCCGGTGCATGACCTCCTGGACCGGCGCGGGCAGCACGCCGACGTAGGCCGCTGCGCTCAGGCCACCCAGGGACACCGCCGAGGCGGACACAGCCGCGAGGGTGAGGACCGCGGTCCGCGAGCGACGGGCGAGAGCGACACCGGGAGCAGGCCGCCCCGTGGGCCGCGTTGACCTGGCTCGGGCGGGATGCCGGCGGGTGGAGGCGCGTCCGGTGCCGCCACTGTCCAGCCCCAGGGCTCGGTAGCGGCCCAACGCCACCCGCTCGTCGGCGAGCTCGCCGACGGTGACGGGCGCGGCCATCGACCACGCCAGCAGCTCGCGGTCGACCTCGAGGCGCTCGAGGGCGCGGTCCTCGAGGCGGCGCACGGCCAGCTCGTCGATGTCCGTGACCCTGCTCGTGTCGCGGACGGACAGGCCGGCGGACAACCTCAGCAGGAGCACCTCGCCCTGACCGAGCGGGAGGTCCCGCAGGGCGTTCAGCGTGTCCGAGAGGGCGCCGCGCCACTGCTCGTCGGGGCCCAGCTCGTCGAGGTCGTCCAGGTCGATCGGGTCGACCCAGCCGGCGCCCTCCGCCATCTGCTGCGCCTCGACACCGGCCCCGTCGGGATGGGCGCCACCGGTCACCGAGCCCCAGGCCCGGCGCAGCATGCCGTCCTGGGCGCGCATCCGTGCCCGGCGCAACAGCAGCACGTGCCAGTCCGCCTCGTCACCGTCGAAGTCCGGCAGCGCGCGGACGACGCTGACCCACACCTCGCACGCCCCGTCGTAGGGGTCGTCGTGCCCGACCACGCGCAGGTAGCGCACGAGCAGCGGGTTGGTGTCACGCCACAGACGGGCGAACGACGCGTCATCGCCCGCCCGGGCAGCGCACATCGTCCGCGCGAAGTCATGACCCAGCACCAGACCAGTGTCGCCGGAAACTGCCCCGCAACGTGTCAGCCGTTCGGTCCGTGTCGCAGGACTCGTCCGCGGCCTCAGCTGGCCTCAGCTGGCCTTGGCGTCCAACGGCCCCGGCAGGTCCTCGACGCCATCGGGTGTGGCGAGGTGGAACCCGAGCAGCGGCACGTGGTGCGCCGCGCACGCGTCGATCGCCAGCTGGTGCCACTCGCGGTCGACATCCGTCGGCACCAGGCCACGACGACGACCCCGTGCCAGCAGCACCGAACCCCGCTGCTCCTCAACCATGGGCAACAGCAGCTCCAGCAACGAGGTCAGGCCCGTCACGGGAGCGTCGTCAGGCACGTCGGTCACGACGATCGGCTGGATGCCACAGCCCCGGTCGTCACAGACCATCACGGCGACAGCGCCGGCGCGGCGGTCGTCGAGCTCGAGCATGAGGTCGACGATGTCGCGCTGGATCACGGTGTCGTGCAACGGAACTGAACGGATGTCATCGGGCAGGTCATGAAAGCTCATGCGGTCCAGCGTGACCCAACCACGAGGCTCCCCCGCGGTTGTCCACAACTTTCTCGGGCGTTCCTTGGCCATCGCAGGGCGCGCACGCGGCATCCTGCGCGGATCGGATGCCCAGACTCAGCCGGGCAGCCCGCCGGCCATGCGCCCCAACGCCTGGTGCCAGTGGTCCTGGTCGCCCCGCGGGTCACCGGCGATGCCGCGGCCCTCGTGGAAGAGGTCGACGCGGGTGCCGTCGCCGTCGGGCCGCAGCTGCACGTCGAGCATGCTGAGCGGTCCGTCGTCGTGTGGGTGCCAGGTGACGCGCACCTGCTCGAGCGGGTGGAAGCTGCGGACCACGCCATGGGCCCCGTCACCCGCGTGCCACGGCTCGCCCTTGCTGCCGAGCCGGGCGCCGTCACCGAGGAGCGCCTCGGTGCCCTGCGGACTGATGAGGTGTTGCCAGACCTGGTCGGTCGTCGCCGACACGGTCGTGTACGTGTGGATCGCCGCCTCCACGTCGGCCGAGTCGGCACTGCCGTCGGGGACCTCGTCGACCTCACTGTTCATGGTGAAACCTCCGTCCGGGAGGGGCAGCCCCGGATGGGCTGGCCCATCGCCTTCCAGTCGACCAAACCGGTTGCCCGCTGGCAAGGGGACAAAGGCCGCGAGGCATGCCGCGTGCGCGCGGCTCGCACGCGGCATACCTCGTGTTGTCGCCCACCTGTCACACACCGGTGGGCTGCCTTGTCTGTGGGGGTGACCGAGGAAATCACGACTCGAAGGAGTGGATGACGATGCGAGTGTTCGTCGCAGGAGCAACCGGGGCGATCGGGCAGCAGCTGGTGCCGCGGCTGGTGGCAGCCGGGCACGAGGTGACGGGGATGACGCGCAGCCCGGCCAAGCAGGAGCAGGTCGCCTCGCTGGGTGCGACGCCGGTCGTGGCGGACGCGCTCGACGCCGAGCAGGTGGCCGACGCGGTCGGCCGAGCGCGGCCGGAGGTGATCGTGCACCAGCTGACGTCGATCGGACCGCTGGACCTGCGCAACTTCGACCGGGCGTTCGCGCTGACCAACCGGCTGCGCACGGAGGGGACGAACCACCTGCTGTCAGCCGGTCAGGCGGTCGGGGTGCGGCGGTTCGTGGCGCAGAGCTTCTTCGCCGGGTACGACAGGGTCGGGTCGATGGTGAAGACGGAGGACGACCCGTTCGGCTCTGCTGCGCCGAAGGAGATGCGCGAGACGATCGCCGCGATCAGGCACGTCGAGGACGCGGTCATGCACGCCACGTGGACCGAGGGGCTGGTGCTGCGGTACGGCGGGTTCTACGGGCCGGGGACGTCGCTCGGCGCGGATGGTGAACAGACCGAGGCGGTGCGAACGGGCAAGTTTCCGTTGGTGGGCAACGGAAACGGCACGTGGTCCTTCATCCACGTGACGGATGCGGCGGATGCCACCGTGGCGGCGGTCGCCGGTGGTGCGTCAGGTGTCTACAACGTCGTCGACGACGAACCGGCCCCCGTGCGCGTGTGGTTGCCGGAGCTGGCGTCCATGCTCGTCGCCCGCGCGCCGCGGCGCGTGCCGCGCTTCGCCGGCAGGCTGTTCGCGGGCGAGACTGGCGTCGTGATGATGACCGAGCTGCGTGGAGCCTCGAACGCCAAGGCCCGCCGAGAGCTGGGCTGGGTGCCGGCGCACCCGAGCTGGCGACAGGGCTTCGCCGAGCTCGCCGGGGTCTCGGGGGTCTCGGTGGCCTCTGGGGTCTCCGGGGTCTCTGGGGTCTCGGGAGTCTCGAAGGCCGTGGGATGAACGAGGAGGACCAGCTGCTCGCCGAGCTGCGGCCGGTGGCGTTCGCGATCGCCTACCGCATGCTCGGCAGCGTCACCGAGGCCGAGGACGTCGTGCAGGAGGCGCTGTTGCGCGTGCACCAGGCGGTCGAGTCCGGCGAGCAGATCGCCTCACCGCGCGCGTTCGTGGCGACGGTGACGACGCGGCTGGCGATCAACGAGCTGAAGTCGGCGCGAGCGCGCCGGGAGAGCTACGTCGGCGCGTGGCTGCCCGAGCCGATCGTCACCGACCGCCTCACGAGTCGATGGGTCGGAACCGCTTCTGCACCAACGCGTTTCGAGGATCCGGCGCGGCATGCCGAGACGGCCGACTCGCTGTCACTCGCGATGCTCGTGCTGCTCGAGAGCCTCTCCCCCGAACAGCGTGCCGCGTTCCTGTTGCACGACGTGTTCGGCTACGGCTACGACGAGATCACCCGGATCGTCGACACCAGCGAGGCCAACGTGCGCCAGCTGACCAGTCGCGCCCGGGCGCGGGTCAGGGAGGGGCGACCGCGGTTCACCACGTCGCGTGAGCAGCACGCCGAGCTGGCGCGGCGCTTCTTCGCCGCGGCCGAGGAGGGCGACCTCGGCGGGCTCGAGTCACTGCTGGCCCACGACGTCGAGCTGACCGGTGACGGTGGCGGGAAGGCCCCTGCCCTGGCGCGCACGCTGCGCGGTCGCAGCCGGGTCGCACACACGCTGCTCAACTGGCTCAAGCTGCGCGAGCGAGTGCCGGAGGTGTCGTTGCGCCAAGTCGAGGTCAACGGCGGACCGGGGGCGCTCTTCGTCGACGGCGACGCACGGGTGCTGGCCGTCTGGTGGCTGGACATCGCGGGCGGCGAGGTCGTCGGGGTGCGCTCGATCGTCAACCCGGACAAGCTCGCCCACCTCGGCGAGGTCGGCGACATCGTCGGGCTGCTGCGCGGGTCCCGCTGACCCGGCCGGGTCCCAGCTGTGGCTACCCCGATTATGACGCCCCGTTATGGATCGCATAACATCGCGTTCGTGGTTGATGACGCCCTCGAAGGACCTGCCGCTCGGCTCCTCGTCTGTCGGTAGCCGCGTGCCGGTGCACTGACAGCACCGCGCGCGGCCTGCCTCGCGTCTCCATCGATCTCTCGCCTGCTCCACCCCAGCCTGACCAGGCCCGTGCGCAAGGGCGCGCCGGGTCGATCGCCCACGCCCTGCACCGGTCCCCACTGGCGGACCAAGGGCCCTGTCCCCCAAGGAAACCCATGTCTGCACGCTCTCGCCTTCTGTCCATCGCGTCCGTCACCGTGCTCGCCCTCGGCCTCGCCGCCTGCGGTGGCGGCTCGGGCAGCGACACCGCCGGCGGCACCGACGCCAACCCCTACGACCTGCAGCAGCCGGGCGTCCTGCGGGCCGGGACGCTCACCGACGCACCGCCGAACGTGTACCTCAAGGACGGCAAGTTCACCGGCTTCGACAACGACCTGCTGACCGCCGTTGCCGCCAAGCTCGACCTCAAGGTCGAGTTCGTCGGCACCGAGTTCAGCTCGCTGCTGGCGCAGGTCAAGACCCGCAAGTTCGACATCGGCTCGTCGTCGATCAGCATCACCGAGAAGCGCAAGCAGACGGTGGCGTTCACCAACAAGTACGACTTCGGGTTCCTCGGGCTCGACGTCCCGGCCAGCTCGACCGTCAAGGGGTTCGACCAGCTCTCGGGCAAGCGCGTGGTCGTCGTCCAGGGCACCGTCCAGGACGACTACGCCACCCGCACCAACCTCAACCCCGTGCGCGTCCCGGACTACAACGCGGCGCTCAACCAGCTCAAGTCCGGCACCGCCGACGCCTGGATCACCCCCGCCGAGATCGGTGAGAAGTCGGCCACCGAGTCCGGCGGCAAGGTCAAGGCAGTCGCCAAGCAGCTGGACACCGGCGGCATGGGATTCGCTGTGGCACAGGACAACCCGAAGCTGCGCGACGCCGTGAACAAGGCCCTCGACGAGGTCATCGCCGACGGCACGTGGGCCAAGCTGCAGAAGCAGTACTACCCCAGCCGCCCGATCCCGGCCGACTTCAAGCCCGGCAGCGGCACGGTCGCCCCGGCCGGCCTGGACAACTGATCCTCGGCCTGGACGACGACGAGAGGAGGGCCAGTGGACGTCCTGAACACGTTGTGGGAGACGTTCTTCGACTTCGGGGCCATGCGTGAGGCGCTGCCCGACCTGGTCGGCACGGGCCTGCGCAACACGCTCGTGCTGGCCCTCTTCTCCGCAGTCATCGGCACGGTCGTCGGCATGCTGCTGGCGATGGCGGGCCTGTCCCGGAGCCGGTGGCTGCGCTGGCCGGCGCGGGTCTACACCGACATCTTCCGCGGCCTCCCGGCGGCGGTGACGATCCTGCTCATCGGCGTCGGACTGTCGCCCGTCGGGCTGAAGATCTGGGGACCCAACCCGTTCCCGCTCGGCATCCTCGCCCTGTCACTGATCGCCAGCGCCTACATCGGTGAGATCTTCCGGTCCGGCATCCAGAGCGTCGAGGCGGGTCAGCTCGAGGCGGCCCGGGCGCTGGGCTTCAGCCGTGGTGCCGGGATGCGGCTCGTCGTCGTGCCGCAGGGCGTGCGCCGCGTCCTCCCGGCCCTGGTGAACCAGTTCATCGCGCTCATCAAGGAGTCGTCGCTCGTCTACTTCCTCGGCCTGCTCGCGAGCCAGCGCGACCTGTTCCGCATCGGCCAGGACGCGGCGGCCAACACCGGCAACCAGTCGGCGCTGTTGCTGGCCGGGTTGTTCTACCTCGTCATCACCATTCCGCTCACCCACGCCGTCAACGCGATCGACCGCCGCCTGCGCGAGGGGCGTCGCGGCGACGGTGGGCCGGCGGATCCGGCGCCCGGCGAGACCGGTCCCGGCGGCGCGGCCGACGACCGCGTCCGCGGACCGCTGGCACTCACCCAGGAGGCACATTGAGCAGCCAGACCGCAGTCACGGCTTCGACCGTGAACGGCATCTCGGTCGCAACCCGCGACGTCCACCTCGCGTTCGGCCGCAACCAGGTGCTGCGTGGCGTCGACTTCGACGTGCCGGCCGCGACGACGACGTGCGTGATCGGACCGTCGGGGTCGGGCAAGTCGACGTTGCTGCGCGTGGTGAACCGCCTGCTCGAGCCCGACCGCGGCGACGTCCTGCTCGACGGGCGCAGCGTGCTCGCGGACGACCCCGACCTGCTGCGCCAGCGCGTCGGGATGGTCTTCCAGCAGTTCAACCTGTTCCCGCACAAGAGCGTTCGCGCCAACATCACCCTCGGCCTCACCAAGCTCAAGGGACTGTCCAAGGACGAGGCCGACGAGGTGGCGCTGACCCAGCTCGACCGGGTCGGGCTGGCACACAAGGCGGACGTGCGTCCGGGCACCCTCTCCGGCGGTCAGCAGCAGCGGGTCGCCATCGCGCGGGCGCTGGCGATGGAGCCGCAGGTGATGCTCTTCGACGAGGCAACCTCCGCGCTCGACCCCGAGCTGGTCAAGGGCGTGCTCGCCACCATGGCCGACCTCGCCTCCGGGGGCATGACGATGCTCGTCGTGACCCACGAGATGGGTTTCGCCCGTTCGGTCGCCGACCAGGTGCTCTTCATGGACCAGGGGCTGGTCGTGGAGTCGGGTGCCCCGGCGCAGGTCTTCGACGACCCGGGCACCGACCGCCTGCGCAGGTTCCTGTCGCAGGTGCTCTGAGCGCTCGCCTCCCTGACGTCTCCACACGCAAAGGTATGCCGCGTGGGCACCTGCCCGCGCGGCATACCTCTGCGTTGTCGGTGCGACGAAACGCGTTGGTGCGTCAGGCGACTCGCGTCTGGGGAGCGTTCTCCTCGGTCCTGCGCGGGTCACGCTCGACGACGTCACCCAGTGCCTCGTTGATCGCGGTCATGACCTCGGGGTCGAGCTTCACGCCGGCGGCCTTGGCGTTCTCGTGCACCTGCTCGGGGCGGGAGGCGCCGACCAGTGCTGCGGCGACGTTGGGGTTCTGGAGCACCCAGGCGACGGCGAGCTGGGCCATCGTCAGGCCCGCGTCGTCGGCGATGGGACGCAGCTTCTCCACGCGGGTGAGGACGTCGTCGCGCAGGAAGCGCTTGACGAAGTCGGCGCCGCCCTTCTCGTCAGTGGCGCGCGATCCGGCGGGCGGCGGCTGACCCGGCTGGTACTTGCCGGTGAGGACGCCCTGGGCGACCGGGCTCCAGACGATCTGGCTGATGCCGAGCTCCTCGCAGGTCGGGACGACCTCGTCCTCGATGACGCGCCAGAGCATGTTGTACTGCGGCTGGCTGGAGATGAGCTGGATGTTCAGCTCCTTGGCGAGCTCGTGGCCGGCGCGGATCTGGTCGGCGGTCCACTCGCTGACGCCGATGTAGAGCGCCTTGCCCTGCCGCACCACGTCGGCGAAGGCGATCATCGTCTCCTCGAGCGGTGTCTCGGTGTCGAACCGGTGCGCCTGGTAGAGGTCGACATAGTCGGTCTGGAGCCGCTGGAGGCTGCCGTTGATCGACTCCATGATGTGCTTGCGCGACAGGCCGGTGTCGTTCTTCCCGCCGGGGCCGGTGGGCCAGTAGACCTTGGTGAAGATCTCGAGGCTCTCGCGGCGCTCACCCGACAGGGCTTCTCCCAGAACGGTTTCGGCCGCCGTGTTGGCGTAGACGTCGGCAGTGTCGAAGGTGCTGATGCCGACGTCGAGGGCCGCGCGGACACACTCCTTCGCGACGTCGTTCTCGACCTGGGAGCCGTGGGTGAGCCAGTTGCCGTAGGTGATCTCGGAGATCTTCAGACCGCTGTTGCCGAGGTATCGGAAGTTCATGGTCCCAACGTATGTCGAGTCGTCACGGCTCGCGTCGGTAGGTGCGCGGGCCCTTCGCAGGACGTCCTTCGCCCTCGCGTGTCAGGCGTCGTCCGTAGGCTCGCTGCGACGCCACACGAGGGGGCCACATGTCCGACTACCTGACCTGGTTGACGGGTCTCGACCAGCGCGAGCTCGCCACCGTGCTGCGCAACCGACCTGACACCCTGGCCGGCACGCCGTCACCTGACCTGTCCGCGCTCGCGTCGCGGCTGAGCCAGCGGCACGGCATCGCCGATGCGCTGCTGCGCCAGCCCCGCTCCGCTGTGCAGGTCCTCGTCGCGCTCCTGCACGGCGGCGGGCAGGCGTCGCTCGCCACCACCGCCGGACTGCTCGAGCCGACGCCCGGCGGCGACCACGTCGAACGCGTGCGCTCCACCGTTGGTGAGCTCGCGGCATACGGGCTCGCCTGGCACGACCCGGCCACTGACCAGGTCCACGTGGCTCCGGGAGTGGGCGCAGTCCTCGAGCTGCCCCCGGGCACTGCGGTGGGTGTGCCCGCGCGCTGGTTCGCAGACGGTGCGACCAAGGCCTCGCTCACGCCGGTGTTGGTGGCGTGGGGGCTCGAGGTGCCTGCCACGAAGGCGGAGATGGTCGAGGCGCTGAGTGCAGTCTTCGCCGACCCGGCGCGGGTGGCGGCGCAGGCGGCCCGGCTCACCGCGGAGCACCGCGCGACCTTGACCTCCTACGTCGACGACGACAGCCCGGGCTACGACCTGGAGCGCTACAACCGCCGAGTCGACGCATTGACCGCGGGGCGCGCCCTCGGGCTGGTCTTCCCCACCTATGCCGAGTATGCCGGCGACCTGCCCGCTGAGGTCCGAATCGCCTTACGGGACAGAGCTTTTCCCTTCAGTCCTGTCGAACCGCCGCCCGCGTTGACGGCCGCCAGCGAGGAGATGGTCGCGCGTGAGGGAGCGGCGGCCCTCTCACAGTTCAACGAGGCGTCCATGGCCGTGCTCGACCAGCTGCGCGACACCCCGGCCAAGTGGCTCAAGAACGGCGGTATCGGAGCGCGCGAAATCTCCCGGGTCGCCAAGGCAGCCAAGGTCGAGGTGCCGATGGTGCGTCTCGTGCTCGAGTGTGCGTATGCCGCGGGCATCCTGCAGTGGTACGGCCCGCTCGTGAAGTGGGGGCCGACCGCAGCAACCTGGCGCGACCTCGACCCGGGCGCGCGGGTGACGCTGCTGCTCGAGGCGTGGCTGGGCCTGTGCTGGCCGGCGACACGGACCCACGACCTGGCCGCGAAGGCCCTGCCCGTCGCCGACGAGGCCCGTCGTTGTGACCGGTGCCGGGCAGGGCGCCGGGCCGTCCTCGAGGCGTGGGCGGGTATGCCGGTCGGTCGCGGTGTCGACGACGCCTCGCTCGCGGGCGTGGTTGCATGGCGTCGACCGTTGCTGCACACCGAGCATCGCGAGGTGGTCGTGCGAGTCGAACCCGACCGGTATCCGTCGGCATACCGACGCGGACGCGGTCGAGGCGCGTGGAGCACGCGGGCGGTCGCGGACCCGATCGTGCTGCCCGGTGGGGCGCCGACGCTGGGGACGTTCGCCGACGAGGCGCGGATGGTGGGCCTGGTCGCGCATGGTGCAGCCACTCCCCTGCTCCGGGCGCTGCTGGCCGGCGAACGGGAGCAGGTCGTGGCGCTGGCCGAGGGCATGCTGCCGGCGACGACGGGGGTCGCGTCGTTCGGCTCCGACCTGACCGTGGTGGTGCCCGGCACTGCGTCGGGTGGGCTCAGCCGGCTGCTCGACTCCTGCGCCGATCGTGAGGGCCGGGGCGGTGCCACGACGTGGCGGTTCACGACCGTGTCGGTGCGACGGGCACTGGATGAGGGCGTGTCGGCGCGGGAGCTCCTCGCCCAGCTCGAGGAGGTCGCCGGCGGCGCGCTGCCGCAACCGCTGGCCTACCTCGTGCGTGACGTGGGGCGTCGCCACGGTGCCCTGCGGGTGGCGGGAGCAGGGTCGGTGATCCGGTGCACCGACGAGGCGCTGCTGGCCGAGGTGGTCGCCGACCGCAAGCTGCGCAGGCTCGGGCTGGAGCTGATGGCCCCCACTGTGGCCGTGGCGGCCGTCGGAGACGCGGAGGTGCTCGCGGCGCTGCGGACGGCGGGATACCTGCCGATGCCGTGGACCGGTGAGCCCGAGAGCGCCACCGCTGCGTCGTCTGGCGCCAACCACGCCGAGGTCGCTGAGGTCGCCGAGGTGGTCGGCGCGTTCGGTGACATCGACGAGCTCGGGGACATCGACTCGCGCGCCTTCGTCCCCGTCAGCGCTGCCGGGGTCGTCGACCTCACCTCGCGGCGGATGGCGCGTGACCGCTCGGTGGCACGGGCCCAGGAGACCCCGGACGAGCACACTGCCCGCATCATCGAGCGGATCGTGAACTCGACCATGCGCCAGTCGCGACCGGCTCCCCCACCGCCGGAGACCGAGGACCCGGGTGCTGCGGCCGCACGGCTGGTCGGGCTGGCCGTGTCAGCGCGTCGCCCGGCATCGGCAGATCCCGCGCTGGTGCGCGAGCTGCGCCGGGTCAACGGGGTGGTGAGTGACGACGAGCTCGAGCTACTGGCGGCGGCAATCCTGGCCGGGGATGCGATCGCGATCCGGTACCGCTCGGTCAGTGGCTCGGTCACCGAACGGGTGGTCTCCGCGATGAGCTACGCGGGCAACCTGCTCGAGGGGTTCTGCCACCTGCGCCAGGATGCGCGGACATTCCTGGCCTCCGACATCGAGGCCGTCTTCCACCCCTGACTCGCCACGCGGCGAGGACTTCGCCTCACGGGATGCCAGGGGCGCAGCAGAGTGCGCTTCTGGCATCCCGTTGATCCGCCTGCAGGTCAGCAGCGCCCCGGCCAGCTGGCCAGCGAGCTATGCGTGCATCCTCACCGGGTGACCAGACGGGCCTCGGCGGTCTTGACCTGGAGGGCTTCTGGGGTCCCTTGGATGACGACCTCAGCGGGGATGTCGACCCACTCGCCACCGTTCACCCGGAACTGGCCGCCGTAGGTGACGTCGGCACGCACCTGGACGGTGCCGGGCTTGGCGTACTCCTTGGTGATGTCGCCCTCGGGGTACGGTCCGCCCAGCGACTCGGTCGGGCCGCTCGAGCTGCCATCGCCGTAGATGTAGTTGGCGGACCTGAACACCGGCCGGATCTCCACGTTGAAGCCAGCCACCGTCGCGGGGTCGGGCTTGTCGATCTCGTCCGGCTCGAAGCCGGCCTCCGGCCAGACCACCTCGAAGTAGGTCGGCAGCGTCACGAGCGTGACGTTGCCCTTCGGCTGGATGTTCACCGCCGGCTTGGCGAACTTCGTGTCATGGAACGCCGCCAGGATCAACTGCATCGTGAGCACCGGGCGCGCGGGCGCTCCAGGCGCCTCCTGCGGGAAGCACGTGGTTCCGTAGTGCTCCCAGGCGCCCACTGCCGCGCCGGACGCATCGATCTCCCGTCGGAAGAGCTTTACTGCGGGGCCGAGTCCCTGCTCAGGCGAGTTGCCGGCGCAGGCGGCGACGGCTTGGGGACAGAAGTCATCCGTCACTGGCGTATCGGGGGTGTTGGACCCACAGTCCGCCACTGAGGCGCGCTGATACCGCTTGCCCTTCTTGGTGGCCCGTTCCCTCGCGGCTTGCTGCTTGATCTCCTGCAGCCCTTCAACGCCAAGGAGCTCCATGCGCACTCCGTCGTCGAGCGTTGAGGAGCCCCAACCTCCCCCCGTCTGCGCACCCGCGGGAGTGACATCGATTCCTGCGCCAAGCAGGGTGAGCAATATCGCGCACGTCAGGCGATGCCGTACACCAGCCACGACTTGTCCTCCCATACCAGGTCCATGGTCCGCGCCAGCTTCTTCGATGGGTCCGTCGAGACGACCTTCCCGGCTCGGTCGAGGATGTCCACGCGATGCTGGACCAACTGGATGCGTAGGCGTTGACGTCCACCAGGTGCGCCTTCCAGCGGCACCACCTCAGTCACGGTCACGGGGTCGGACTCGTAGCGCTGGCCCTTGCTCTTCAGCTCAGCAGCCGTCTCCTGCAGTGACTTGCAGGACAGGCAACCCTTTTCGCTCAGCGGCGGCAGAAGAGTGGTGTCGGGCCGGACCCACGCCTCGTTGGACTGCTCGATGAAGTACTCCGCGAAGGCGGCCGCGCCTTCGGGGGTGTGCTTCTGTGCTTCGGGTGGGAGCTTGGCCGGGTCGATCGTGGGCGATCCCGTGGCTGTGGTCGCACTGCTCGACGGCGTACTCGTCGACGTCGTGCTGTTGCTCGACGAACTCGACGAACTCGTCGAAGTCGTCGGCGGGTCGTCCCCGCCACCGGTGCAGGCACCCAACCCGAGCGCGAGCGCCCCGGCCGCGACCGCGGCATACCAACGTCGAGCGGACACTGATCGACTCCCCTCCCGGCACGCACGAACGCACCGATTTGGCCGCGAGTCTAGCCAAATCGACGCAAGCGACCACCCGCCATCCACAGGGGCGCGGGCCACCCGCACGTCGGCGTCAGATCAGCAGCTCGATCTCGCACCGCGGCCCGGGCGCGGCAGCGAGCCGCGAGTCAGCGGTGACCAACGTGGCCTCAAGCGCTTCAGCCAAGGCGATGTATGCCGCGTCATAGGGCGAGACGTTGTCGCGCAGCTCCCAGCAGCGGCCGATCAGCGGGCGATGGGGTGCGCGACGAAGGGGCAGCTCCACCAGGTCGTCCAAGGCCAGACGTGCCCGCCGTTCGGGCACAGCTCCCGCAGCGACAAGGCGGCGCAAGACGGAGGTGACCTCGAGGTCCACCAGGTCCGGCGCGGCGATCGCGGCCCCGGCCAGCCTCTCCCGAACGCGGTCTCCGTCCTCGTCGTCGTCAACCAGCGCGACGACGAGAACGCTCGCGTCAACGACCAGCACGGTCAGACCGGACGGCCCGGGCAGCCTGCTTCAACGACACTTTTCCACCCGCACGACCTCCGGCCCGCGCCAGCACCTCGTCCAGCGATGGTGTGCGCGCCTCCGCGACCAGCCGCTCGAGCAGGTACTCCTGCAACGACTGGTGGGCGGCCACGGCACGTTGGCGCAGGACGGCATGGACGTCAGCTGGGACGTCTTTCACCTGGATGCTCGGCATGGCGCCATTTTAGCGCCACTGCCCCCACAACGGCGCTCCGACCATGGCGCTCGATGGGCCTTCAGGTGGACCGACTGACCCACCTGAAGGCCCTGGTCGGCGCCCACACCGCCCTGCGGACGCCACCGATGTGGGCGCGGCGTTTCGCGACCCGACACGCCGGGCGAGCATCGTCCGAACGGCCCATTTGTGCCACTCCGCCGCGACACGAGGCCACTACCGGTGCCAATCTTCACTGCTGTCACACGCGTCACCCCAGTCTCCCGAGACCTCCCCCCGCTCTCCCCTCGACTCCCCGGACGATCCTGTGCGCCTCCTTTCTGCTGCCCTCGCCGCCGTTGCCATCACTCCCGTCTTCGTTGCCCTCCCGACGGTGTCCTTCGCCGCCGCGGACACTCCGCACCCGGTCAAGCCGCGCGTCCAGTCCTTCGACGTCCGCGGCATCGACGCCCGCGCCGAGGGGCAGCTCTGGACCCGGCGTGCGGCCAAGCCCGGTCACGCCCTCAGCACCCTGACGCCGGTCCAGGAGCGCGCCCGGTTCACCGTCGCCGGCGTCACCTGGGCGCGGACCACCGGGTTCGCCGCCAAGGACGTCGCCGTTCAGGTCCGCGTCCGCGAGGACTCCGGCTGGACCGGCTGGGAGTCCCTCGCCGTCACCGACGACGGACCGCAGGGCGGGACGGCGGAGTCGGCCACCGCGCGGGTGGGGTCCAACCCCCTCGTCACCGACGGCGCCACCGCCATCCAGGTGCGCATCGACACCACTGACGGCGAGCCCCTGCCCGACGTCCAGGTCACCACCATCGACCCCGGGACCTCAGCGGCCGATGACAACCTCTCACCCCGAGGCCCGGCTGCCTCGGCTTCGGCCGCCTCCACGACACCGACGATCATCACGCGCAGGCAGTGGGGCGCGGACGAGTCCCTGCGCGGCAGCACGAGTTACAGCAGGACCGTCAAGGCGATCGTCATCCACCACACCGCCAGCTCCAACGACTACACGGCCGACACCGCGGCAGCCCAGATCCGCGGCATCTACGCCTACGACACCCAGGGCCTTGGCTGGTCCGACATCGCCTACAACTTCCTCGTCGACAAGTACGGCCGCATCTACGAAGGCCGTGCCGGGTCGATCACGAGCCCGGTCCGCGGCGCGCACGCCATGGGGTTCAACACCGACACCATGGGAGTGGCAGCCCTCGGCAACTACCAGACGGCCCCCGCCCCCGCCGCCATGGTCGACTCCCTCGCCAAGGTCGCCGGCTGGAAGCTCTCCCAGTACGGCGTAGACCCTTCTGCCACAACGCAGCTCACGTCCCAGGGCGGCACAGGCGCCAAGTATGCCGCGGGCGTCACCGCGACGCTCCCGACGGTCAACGCACACCAGAACACGTCCTACACGCTCTGCCCCGGCCAGTACCTCTACCCGCAGATGGCGACGATCCGCACCAAGGCCACCTCCTACGCGAAGTACTCCTCGACCACCGGCCCGGCGCCGGTGACCACGAGCGGCCTCTTCGCGGCATACGGAAAGCTCACTCTCGCAACGGGATCGAGCGGGTGGGCCGTGCGTGACCTGCAGCTCGAGCTCAACCGGCGGGGGTATGCCGCGGGCACGCCCGACGGCGACTTCGGCCCGACAAGCCTCGGTGCGGTGCAACGCTTCCAGAAGGCCAAGCTGCTCGCCGTGACCGGGAAGGTGGCCAGCAACGACTGGCGCGCCCTGTCGGGACTGAGCTACACCCAGACGGGCGCCCCGCCGCCCGCCCCGGCCGCACCCAAGGCGGTCGCGGGGTTCGACGCGGACGGTCGCGGCGACGTCATCGGCCGGACCGGCCCGGGAGACCTCTACTTCTACCCCGGCAAGGTCGGCGGCATCGGCACGCCAGTGCGCATCGGAGGCGGGTGGAACATCTATCGCCAGGTCGTGTCACCGGGCGACCTCACCGGCGACCGGATCGCGGACGTCATCGGCATCATGCCGTCCGGCGAGGCGTATCTCTACCGCGGCAACGGCAAGGGCGGTCTCGTGGCCGGCCGGACCCTGCTGGCCTCCTCGTGGGGCGCCTACACGGACGTCCTCACGCCGGGTGACTTCAGCGGCGACGGCAAACCGGATCTGTTGGCGCGCAAGGAGAATGGCGAGCTGTGGTTCATCCCCGGGAACGGAAAGGGTGGCTTCACCGGGAGCTGGCGGCGGATCGGCGCCGGCTGGCAGATGTTCGCGCAGATGATCACCCCCGGCGACGTCACGGGCGACGGCAAGCCAGACCTGCTCGGCCGCACACCGTCGGGCAAGCTCTACGTCTACCGCGGCACCGGCATGACCTCCTCGACATCCACCGGCTACGCCCCCGGCGTCGTGTCGTCGTACGGGTGGCAGATGTTCAACACGGTCATCTCGGTCGGCGACCTCACCGGGGACGGCAGGTCCGACCTCATCGCCCGCACCCCCGGCAACGCCTCCTACGTCTACGCGGGGACTGGCAAGGGAACCTTCACCGCCGGCAAGCGGATCACCGCACCGTGGGGCGCCACCACCAGAATCACGGGCGTCCGCTGACGACCGAGGTGAGACAGGTATGCCGGGTGGGCACCCGGCATACCTGTCTCACCCGTTGCGCCACAAGGACTTTGGTGTGGTTGGCGTGACCTGCCAGGCGTGCGCCTGACTCCTGTCTTTCAGGGTTTGGCGGGTGGAGCAGCGGTCGAGTCCCGGACGATGAGCTTGGTGGCGACCTCGAGCGGCGGAGCGAGCGGCCCACCGCTCATGACGGCAGCCACCGCCGTCCGCACGGCCAACCGGCCCATCTGTTCCAACGGCTGGCGCACGGTGGTGAGGTGCGGTGTCGCCACGTCGGCACCAAGGCCGTCGTCGAAGCCCACGACGGAGATGTCCTCGGGCACGCGCAGACCCAGCCGGTGGCACGCCTCGTAGACACCGAGGGCCACGGAGTCGGAACCGCAGAACACTGCTGTCGGCCGGTCGGGCAGTCCCAGCAGCTGCTCGGCCGCGAGCCCGTCCTCGGTGTGGAAATGGCCCGGGACAACGAGATCCGGGTCTGACGGCACGCCCGCGCGACGCAGGGCGTCGTGGTATCCGGCGAGCCGGTCGCCGCCGGCGTGCGAGCGCGGGTTCGCCCCGATGAACGCGATCCGGGTGTGGCCGAGACCCAGGAGGTGCTCGGTCGCCTCGACCCCGCCCCGGAAGTTGGTGGCCCCGACCGTGGCCACCCCGGACGACAACCGCATCACCGGGTCCACCACCACCAGCGGCACGTCGGCCTGTTCGGCGGCGGCGATCGTGGCACCGGTGACGTCGGTCGCCACGAGGATGAACGCTTGGGCCCCCTTGCCCGCCGCGTCGGCCATCCAGGCCGGCGACCCGGGACGGCGGGCGTGCGGGCCACCCTGGCGCTGCGACACCACCGCGACCGCGCCGGACTCCTCCGCCTCGAGCACGATGCCTTCCAGGACCTGAGGCGAGTAGTAGTTGCCGAGCCCGTCGATGACGACCCACAGGGCCAGGACGTCCGCGGCCGCGGCTCGCGCCTTCACGACGTAGCCGAGCTCGTCGACGGCCGCCTTGACCTTGGCCACCGTCGCGGCGGAGACGTCGGTGCGGTCGTTGATCGCCTTGGACGCCGCTGACTTGGACACCCCTGCCGCGTGGGCGACATCGGCCAGGGTGGGCACGCGCTTCATGGGCGGCAGTGTACGTCCTGCCGAAACAGTTTCGGGGTCACGTCCACGCAGCGCCGCGCGCCACACCGCTTGTCCAGATCGAAGATTGGGCCTTGTCGGACCGCCGTCCCTGCGGCTAGCCTGCCGAAACCAAGCGAAACGGTTCGAAACTGTTTCGGCATGTGACACAGAGAGGTGTTCCCATGGCAGGACTGACCCGGCGAGCCGTCATCGCAGCCTCGGTGGCTGCGGCATTGAGCCTTGCGGCGTGTGGCGGTGGCAAGCAACCATCCGGCCCTGGAGGCGGGGCCAGCGCAGCCAAGACGGGCTTCTCCGCCTGGGCCCTCACCGGCGGTGCCGAGACGACGATGAAGAACTCGTTCGCGACCTGGACGAAGGAGAACTCGTCCGCGCCGGCGTCGGTCGAGTTCATCGCCAACGACGCGTACAAGGAGAAGATCCGCACCGCGGTCGGCTCGGGCAACGCCCCCACCCTCATCTGGAGCTGGGCCGGCGGGTCCCTGCAGGACTACGTGAAGAACAAGAACGTGGTCGACCTCACCGACTCAACCAAGGAGCTCCAGTCGCGGCTGGTGCCCTCGATCCTCGACACGGGCAAGGTCGACGGCAAGGTCTACGCCGTCCCCAACAACAACGCCCAGCCGGTCCTCATGTACTACAACCTGGACGTCCTCAAGAAGGCCGGCATCTCCACTCCCCCGAAGACCTACGCCGAGCTCCTCGACGCCGTGTCGAAGCTCAAGGCGGCCGGGGTGGACACCCCGATCTCGCTGGCCGGGCAGAGCCTGTGGCCCGAGCTGATGTGGATCGAGTACCTCCTGGACCGGCAGGCCGGCACGGAGGTCTTCGACCGGATCCTCAAGGGCGACAAGTCCGCGTGGTCCGATCCCGGGATGCTCGAGGCGATGGGCAAGGTGCAGGAGCTGGTGAAGGCCGGTGCCTTCGGTGACAAGTTCGGCTCCGTCGTCGCCGACTCCAACGCCGACGCGGCGCTGCTCCACACCGGCAAGTCGGCCATGTTGCTGCAGGGCGCGTGGGTCTACGGCACGTTCCTCACCGACGCCCCCGACTTCGTCAAGAGCGGCAAGCTCGGCTGGGGCCCGTTCCCCACCATCGAGGGCGGCAAGGGTGACCCGAGCAACGTCTACGGCAACCCCGCCAACTTCTGGTCCGTGTCAGCCGCTGCGAGCCCGGAGCAGCAGAAGGCCGCCATCGACTACCTCAACAAGGCGATGTTCAACGAGAGCTACGTGACCGACCTCGTCAAGGACGGCATGGTGCCGGTCACCAATGACGCTGCCCCGAAGTTCAAGGGCAGCGACCAGGAGAAGTTCCTGACCTACGCCTACGACATGACGGCGAACGCCAAGAACTTCCAGCTGTCCTGGGACCAGTCCCTGTCCGCAGCCCAGTCGCAGGCCCTGCTCAACAACCTGGGCCAGCTCTTCCTCGGGCGGCAGACCCCTGAGGGGTACGCCAAGGCGATGCAGGCCGTCCAGTGACGGCCACCCCACGGGTCGGCGCCGCGGCGCCGGCCCGTCGGGGGCAGAGGTCGGTCGGCACCGGGGCGGGCAGCCGCGGCGCCGGCTCCCCCGGCCCCTCGGCGTGGCTCGCCGCGCCAGCGCTGGTGTTCTTCGGGCTGTTCGCGATCGTGCCCCTGCTCGGTGTCGTGGCGCTGTCGTTCACGCAGTGGGACGGCCTGGGCACCCCCACCTTCGTCGGCTTCGACAACTGGCCCCGGGTGCTCGGTGACCCCGTCACACAGAACGGCCTCAAGCTGACCATCCTGCTCACCGTCGCCACGCTGGTCATCCAAGGCCCGATCGCCCTGCTGCTGGGCGTGTTCATGGCAGGGCGACAGCGCTACCGCGAGCTGCTGTCCATCCTCTACTTCCTGCCGCTGCTGTTCTCCGCGGCCGCCGTCGGCATCACCTTCAAGGCGTTGCTGGACCCCAACTTCGGTCTCGGCCAGGCGTTCGGGTGGGACTGGCTGAACCAGGACTGGCTGGGTCGCCCCGAGCTCGTGATCCCCGCGCTGCTGTTCGTCATCAACTGGTGCTTCGTGCCGTTCCACAGCCTGCTCTACCAGGGTGCCGCCCGACAGATTCCGGCCTCGCTCTACGAGGCCGCCCGCATCGACGGCGCCGGACGGGTGCGGACGTTCTTCAGCATCACGCTGCCGCAGATGCGCAGCACCATCATCACCTCGGCCACGCTGCAGATCGTCGGGTCGCTGACCTACTTCGACCTGATCTTCGTGATGACCAACGGCGGCCCCGGCAACGCCACCAGGGTGCTGCCACTCGACATGTACCTGCGCGGATTCCGTTCGTACGACATGGGCGGAGCCAGCGTCGTCGGTGTCGTCATCGTCGCCCTCGGACTGCTCGTGTCGTTCCTGCTCAACCGGCTCACGGGCAACACCCGCATGGAGTCCCAGATGGAGGGGGTCTGACATGGCAGTCCTGACACGACGCCGCGAGACGCCCAACGTCCTGGGCGGGCTTCTCGGCTGGGTCTACCTCGCGATCACCATCGTGCCCATCTACTACATCGTGGTCACGAGCCTGCGGCCGCGCGAGACGTACTACACCTCCAACCCGCTCTCCTGGCCGAGTGCGCCCACGCTCGAGGCCTACCGCCAGGTGCTCGCCGCCGACTTCGCCCGCTACTTCCTCAACTCGGTCATCGTCACCGCGGTGAGCGTGGCCGTCGTGGTGTTCCTCAGTCTGCTCGCGGCATACGTCATCGTCCGCAACCGCAGCAAGCTGACTCGGCGGATGTTCGACCTGCTCCTGCTGGGCATCGCAATTCCGTTGCAGGGCGTGATCATTCCCGTCTACTACCTCATCGTGGAGGTCGGTCTCTACGACACCTTGTGGGCGATCATCCTGCCCAGCATCGGGTTCGCCATCCCGATCACGGTGCTCATCCTCGTCAACTTCCTACGCGACGTGCCGGGCGAGCTGTTCGAGTCGATGCGCCTCGACGGCGCGACCGACTGGCGGATGCTGTGGACGCTCGTCGTGCCGCTCAGCCGGCCGGCGATCGTGACCGTCGCGGTCTACGACGCACTCAACGTGTGGAACGGCTTCCTCTTCCCCCTGATCCTCACGCAGAGCTCGTCGATGCGGACGCTCCCGCTGTCGCTGTGGTCGTTCCAGGGCGCCTTCACCGTGAACGTGCCCGCGATCCTCGCGGCGGTCGTCCTGTCCGTCCTTCCCATCCTTGCCGCGTATGCCGTGGGCCGTCGCCAGCTCGTGTCCGGGCTCACCGCCGGCTTCGGCAAGTAGTCCCAATTCCCCTGTCCCCGAACACTTCCCACGTCCCGCATCACCCAGGAGAGCACCACCATGCAGCCATGGCAGGACCCGAACCGCAGCGTCACCGAGCGCGTCGAGGCGTTGCTGGCCGAACTGACCCCGCAGGAGAAGGCGGGTCAGCTGGGCAGCTTCTGGCCGACCCCGCCCGAGGACGACACGGTCGCCGGTGACGTCGCCCCCATGTCGACTGCCTTCGCCGCAGGGCTGCCGTGGGACGACTCGATCGAGCACGGGCTGGGTCACCTGACCCGCAACTACGGTGCCGGGCCGGTCACGGTGGAGGCGGGACTTGCCCAGCTGCGGCGCCTGCAGGGCGACGTGGTCGCGCAGTCCCGGCACGGCATACCCGCCATCGTCCACGAGGAGTGCCTGACGGGGTTCACCGCGCTCGGGGCCACGGTCTACCCGGCAGCCATCGCGTGGGGTGCGACGTTCGACCCCGAGCTGGTGCGCGAGATGGCGCGGGCAATCGGCGAGGACATGGCGGCAGTCGGTGTGCACCAAGGGCTTTCGCCACTGCTCGACGTGGTGCGCGACTACCGGTGGGGGCGTGTGGAGGAGACCTGCGGGGAGGATCCCTATCTCGTCGGCACCCTCGGCACGGCCTACGTGCAGGGGCTCCAGGCGGCCGGCGTCATGGCGACCCTCAAGCACTTCGTCGGCTACTCCGCGAGCAAGGCCGGCCGCAACCACGCCCCCGCCCCGCTGGGTCGGCGCGAGCTGGAGGACATGCTGCTGCCACCGTTCGAGATGGCGGTCCGCGAGGGTGGCGTCCGGTCGGTGATGAACTCCTACTCCGACATCGACGGTGAGCCGGTGGGCGCGTCCGTCGAGCTGCTCACCACGGTGCTGCGCGACCGCTGGGGCTTCTCCGGCACGGTCGTCTCCGACTACTGGGCGGTGACGTTCCTCGAGCTCATGCACCATGTCGCCGGCGACGCTGCCGCGGCGGGTCGGCTCGCGCTGGCTGCCGGGATCGACGTCGAGCTGCCCGGCACGTCGTCCTACCACTCGCTGGCCGACGACGTCGACGCCGGGCGCCTCGACGAGAAGCTGCTCGACCGCGCGGCCCGGCGGGTGCTGCGGCAGAAGGTCGAGCTGGGCCTGCTCGACGAGGGCTGGGACGCCCGGACACAGGGTCGTGACCGCGACCTCGACAGCCCGGCCAACCGTGACCTGGCCCGGCGGATGGCGCAGGAGAGCATCGTGCTGGTCAAGAACGACGGCATCCTGCCGCTGGTCGGCACCCCGAAGGTCGCGCTCGTCGGACCGACCGCGGACGACCCGCGCACCTTCATGGGGTGCTACTCCTTCCCCAACCACATCCTGTCCCGTTACGACGGCGCAGGGCTCGGCATCGAGGTCGCGTCCCTCGCCGACGTCCTCGCCGAGGCACTGCCCGCGGGTCACCTCACGACGGCGCTCGGGGTGCCGATTCTCGAGCCGGACGCCTCGGGAATCGAGGCGGCGGTGGCGGCGGCCCGTGACGCCGACGTCGCGATCGTGGCCGTGGGCGACCTGGCCGGACTCTTCGGTCGGGGCACCTCGGGTGAGGGCTGCGACGCCGTCGACCTCTCACTGCCGGGTCTGCAGGGCCAGCTGGTCGAGGCGGTGCTCGCGACGGGCACGCCAGTGGTCCTGCTCGTCGTGTCTGGTCGGCCATACTCGTTGGGAGAGTACGCCGCTCGCTGCGCCGCGATCGTGCAGGCCTTCATGCCGGGCGAGGAGGGTGGCGGTGCGCTGCACCGGGTGCTGACCGGCGAGGTCAACCCCAGCGGCCGCCTGCCGATCGCGATCCCGGACCACCCGGGCGGGCAGCCCGGCACCTACCTCGCTCCCCCGCTGGCGTGGTACTCCGAGGGCATCTCGAACCTCGACCCGCGGCCGTTGTACCCGTTCGGGTTCGGGCTGTCGTACACGACGTTCGAACTGTCCGACCTGTCGGTGTCCGCGGCGGAGATGGCGACGGATGGCACGGTCGAGGTGTCGGTGACCGTCCGGAACACCGGCGACCGCTCAGGCAGCGAGGTGGTCCAGCTCTACCTCAGCGACCCCGTGGCGCAGGTGACGCGGCCGATCAAGGAGCTCATCGGCTACGCCAAGGTGCCACTCGAGCCCGGACAGTCCCGCCGCATGACGTTCACGGTCCACGCCGACCGGCTGTCGTTCACCGGGCTGCGGCACCAGCGGATCGTCGAGCCCGGCGACATCGTGCTCTCGGTCGGCACGTCCAGTGAGGACCGTCCGCTGGCGGTGACCGTGCGCGTCACCGGCGAGGAGCGCATCGTCGGTGAAGGACGTGTCCTCACGACTCCGGTCCGCATCGACCCCTGACGCCGGGCCCATCACCTGACCCGGGCCCCATCAGTTGACCCCGAGCCCATCCCTGACCCCAGACCCACCCCCGACTGACCGCAACCCTCGACAGGAGCGAACCATGACCCGCACCCCCCCCCCCGACCACCCCCCCTCCTT
>Ga0233425_10000399_pt1 | contig 114686 bp, 118 predicted proteins | sample Watercolumn_Towu_2_FD_181712 | JGI IMG/M metagenome (GOLD analysis project Ga0233425, IMG submission 181712) | Freshwater microbial communities from Lake Towuti, South Sulawesi, Indonesia - Watercolumn_Towuti2014_140_MG | ecosystem: Environmental > Aquatic > Freshwater > Lake | place... | reverse complement strand
CGAAGTCGAAGTTCACGCCACGCAGGTCGATCGTCACCGGCACCGGGCAGCCGTCCGGACCGATGGCCTGGCCGGCCTGCGAACCCGGGCACTTGTCGTCGCAGTTGTTCACGCCGTCGCCGTCGTCATCCTTGTCGGCGCAGGTCGGGGCGGCCGGAGCCGGACCCACCGGAGCGGTCGGCTCCGGACCCAGCGGAATCACCACGCCCACCGAAGCGAGCACGTCGCCGAACCAGTCGGCGCCGTCGTCGCGCGGCACGTCGTCATTGAGGAAGGCACCGACGCTGTCGTTGTCGAGGTCGGCGCGGTAGGCGAGCTCGGTGCGCAGCTTCACGCGGCCGATGTCGCCCTGCAGGCCGACGCCGAGCTTGGCGGCGAGGTGGCCGTCCTCACGCTCGCTCGGGGCGCCATTGCGCTCGAAGCGCGCCGGGATGCGGGCGTCGGTCGGGTTGAACTCCTCTTCCGCGCGCTGGTAGCCGAGGCCCATCAGCACATACGGATTCCAGGCACGGCCCTCCGCGGTGAAGTGGCGGCGCACGTCGAACGAGACGCCGTACTGGCTCCACAGCAGATCCTGGTTCTCGTCGACCTTCGGGTTCTGGTAGTTGGCTTCGACGTCGAACGACCAGTTCGGGCTGAACATGCGACCGAAACCGATCGCACCGAACGGCGCATTGCGCGTGCCGCGCTCGTTGTCCTGGATGTTCATGCCGACCGAGCCGGTGATGTACCAGCGATCGTCGAATTCCTGCGCACCGGCGACCTGCGCCAGGGAGAGTCCGCCCACCAGGGCGGCGCAGAGGAGTTTCTTGTTCATGTAGTTGTTGCTCCTTGGAAGGTTCGGGGGAGAGCGGAACTCGCTTTCGCGATTTCCTACCGTTCTGGACGGCTGCCTGAACAAAGCCATCGGCGCGGAGGCTAGGTCGGCAGCCGTGAAGGCGCTGTTAACCACGCACTAACAACCGCGTAAGTTCCGGGACGCGAAAACACCGGTAAAACAGCGTTCAACGACGCATTCGCCGCGTCGACACGATGGCGTCCGTCGGCGCACCAGCGAACGTCGCAGGCGTATCGGCATCGCCGATCGTCGGTGGGACATATGCCGCGCACGTGGCGGCTTGCCCCACGGCCGCTTTGCAGGCATCGTGCCCTCTCCATACGCACCCGTATCCGATATGGATCACGACGGCACCGCGGCTTACCCGCACCTGCTCTCACCGCTCGACCTCGGCTTCTGCACGTTGCCCAACCGCGTGCTGATGGGTTCCATGCATACGGGGCTGGAGGATCGTGCTCGCGACTTTCCGAAGCTCGCGGCCTATTTCGCCGAGCGCGCGGCGGGCGGCGTCGGGCTGATGGTCACGGGTGGATTCGCTCCGAACATCCGTGGCTGGCTCAAGCCGTTCTCGGGGACGCTCGCATCGCGGTGGCAGGTGCCGCGGCACCGCCGCGTGACGCGGGCGGTCCATGCGCACGGCGCGCGCATCTGCCTGCAGATCCTCCATGCCGGTCGCTACGGTTATCACCCGCTCCAGGTCGCGCCGAGCGCGATCAAGGCGCCGATCAATCCCTTCTCACCCAAGGCACTGGGCGCGCGCGACGTGGAGCGCCAGATCGGCGCCTTCGTGCGCACGGCGCTGCGCGCGCGCGACGCCGGCTACGACGGCGTGGAGGTCATGGGTTCCGAGGGCTACCTGCTCAACCAGTTCACCGCACCGCGAACGAACCGGCGCGACGACGCATGGGGCGGCGACGCGACGCGCCGGATGCGTTTCGCCGTCGAGATCGTGCGACGCATCCGCGAGGCCTGCGGCCCGGACTTCATCCTGATCTATCGCCTCTCGATGCTCGATCTCGTCGAGGGTGGGCTCACGTGGGATGAGGTCGTCGCGCAGGCCACCGCGGTCGAGGCCGCGGGCGCGACGATCATCAACACCGGGATCGGCTGGCACGAGGCCCGGGTTCCGACGATCGCCACGTCGGTCCCGCGCGCAGCGTTCGCCGACGTCACCGCCCGGCTGCGCCCGCATGTGCGGGTACCGCTCGTCGCGACCAATCGCATCAACATGCCGGAGGTCGCGGAGGCGGTGCTCGCCCGCGGCGCCGCCGATCTGGTCTCGATGGCGCGGCCGCTGCTCGCGGACCCGGACTGGGTCGCCAAGGCGCGCGCGGGGCGCAGCGACGAGATCAACACCTGCATCGCCTGCAACCAGGCCTGCCTCGACCACGTCTTCGAGAACCGGCGCGCCAGCTGTCTCGTCAATCCGCGCGCCTGCCACGAGACCGAACTGGTCTACGAGCCGACGCGCTCGCCGCGCCGCATCGCGGTGGTCGGCGCGGGAATGGCCGGTCTCGCCTGCGCGACGACCGCGGCGCGTCGCGGCCATTCGGTCGTCCTGTTCGAGGCGGCGGCCGACATCGGGGGCCAGTTCAACCTCGCCCGTCGGATTCCCGGCAAGGAGGAATTCGACGAGACGATCCGCTACTTCCGCCGGAGGATCGAACTCGACGGCGTCGAGCTGCGCCTCGCCACCCGCGCCGGGCCCGACGTGCTCGCGGACTTCGACGAGATCGTCCTCGCGACTGGCGTGGAACCACGGCCGGTCACCTTCGACGGCAGCGACGATCCGCGCGTGCTGCGTTACGACGACGTACTCGCGGGCCGCGTGCACGTCGGTCCCCGTGTCGCGATCGTGGGGGCCGGCGGCATCGGGCACGACGTGGCCGAGTTACTCGCGCACGACGGTCCTTCGACCGCGCTCGACATCGCCGCCTGGCGCCGCGAGTGGGGCGTCGACGTCGAATACACCGACGCGCCGGGCGGACTCCGGACGCCGCAGCCGCCGCCCCGCGCGCGCGAGATCTGGCTGCTGCAACGCACGCCGGGCAAGCCCGGCAAGCGGCTCGGCAAGACCACGGGCTGGATCCATCGCGCGAGCCTCAAGTCACGCGGAGTGCAGGCGCTCGGTGGCGTCGAGTACGTGAGGTTCGAGGAGGATGGTTTCCATGTACGCATCGACGGCGAGCCGCACACGCTGCCGGTGGACCACGTAGTCGTGTGCGCAGGCCAAGTCTCGTGTAATCCGCTCGAAGCGCCGCTACGCGAGGCAGGGCGCACGCCACACGTGATCGGCGGTGCGCACGTCGCCGCGGAGCTCGATGCGAAGCGGGCGATCGCACAGGCCAGCCGCCTCGCGGCGGTCCTGTGACCGCGGCCGCTGTGTGACACCGTTCACATCACGTTTATAGAGGCGACGATACCGTGCGCGCCGACCTCGCCGCCGACTGATTCTTCACGGTGGCACCGGCACGGCCCGCGATGCGGGATTTGTGCCCGGGCAATGCGAGCCGTGCGGTGACCCTGCCGCGCAATGGACTGCGGCCGCCGCCCTCCCCAGTACGCCATGCCAGCGAAAGCCGATGGACGCTCCTGCGCGTCCGTCGCCCGAGCCGGCGCAACGGAGCAAGGAGTACGACGACGATGAAACTGGCCTGGATTCTCTGGCTGTCCTCGGTCCTGCCGCCCCAGGCAGCCGATTCCCTTTGCCTCAGCACCACCGTGTACCTGGAAGCGCGCGACCAGTCGGTCCGTGGCCAGAAGGCGGTCGCGGAGGTCGCGCTCCGCCGGCGCGACAGCGGGCTGTGGGGCGATACCGTGTGCGACGTGGTCACCGCGCGCAAGCAGTTCGCGCCGACGCTGGTGTCGCCTCAGATGCAGCTGTCGAACACCGAAGCCTGGGCGCAGTCGGTGACGATCGCGCTCGAGGCGGAGCGCAACTGGGCGCTGCCGCAGGGCCAGCGCGAGGAAGTCGTGCCGGAGGCGAGCCACTTCGCCGCGCATGCCATCGCGTCACCGAGCTGGCGCACCGCCTATCAGGTCGCCCGCATCGGTGACCACACCTTCTATCGCGTGCAGTCGCTCCGCCCGCGCGGCGCCTGACGACGCCGCTGCGTTCCGCGCACGGCATCGACCGGGCGACGCACCGCATCGCATAGTGCAGCCCTTCCAACGGAGGTCCGCATGAAGCTCTACACGATGCCTGGCGCCTGCTCCACCGCCTGCCACATCAGCCTGCGCTGGTCCGGGCTGCCGTTCGACCTGCACGTGCTCTCGCGCGACGAGCTCAAGGGCGAGGCCTATCTGGCGGTCAATCCCTCGGGTTCCGTGCCGACGCTGGTGGATGGCGACTTCGTGCTGACGCAGAACGCCGCGATCCTGGGCTATGCGGCCGACCTCGCGCCTCAGTCGGGCCTCGCCGGCGACGGATCGCCGCGCCAGCGCGCGGAGGCCAATCGCTGGCTCGCGTTCGTCAATGCCGACCTCCACCCGGCGTTCCATCCGCTCTTCGGCCCTTCGCGGTTCCTCGCCGACGAGTCGCAGCACGAGGCCCTGAAGGCGACGGCCCGACAGCGCCTGCGCGGCATGTTCGAGCGCGCGGACACGCAACTCGCGAAGGGCGACTGGCTCGCGGGGTTCCGCAGCTACGCCGATCCGTACTTCTACATCACGCTGCGCTGGGCCTCGCGCACCGGCGTCGACCTCTCGGGCCTGGCGCGCCTCGATGGGTTCCGGGCGCGCATGGAGGCAGACGCCGACGTCCGCGCGGCCCTCGCTGCCGAAGGGCTCGCCTGAGCCGCGCGCCTGTCCGGCGCACGAATGAAAAAGGCGGCCTTGGCCGCCTTTTTCGTCACGTCGCCCGGGCTTGTCAGCGTCGGTCGATCGGCACGTACTCGCGATCCTCGGGACCCGTGTAGTTCGCGCTCGGACGGATGATCTTGCCGTCCTCGCGCTGCTCGATCACATGCGCGCTCCAGCCCGTGGTGCGGGCGATGACGAAGAGCGGCGTGAACATCGGCGTCGGGATGCCCATCATGTGGTAGGCCGAGGCGCTGTACCAGTCGAGGTTCGGGAACATCTTCTTCGTGTCCCACATCAGCGTCTCGATGCGTTCGGACACGTCGAACAGCGTCTGGTTGCCGCCCTCGTGGCAGAGCCGGCGCGAGAGTTCCTTGATGATCGGGTTGCGCGGGTCGCCCACGGTGTAGACCGGGTGGCCGAAGCCGATGATGATCTCCTTGCGTTCCATGCGCGCGCGGATGTCGGCTTCGGCTTCGTCCGCCGACGAGTAGCGGCTGATGATGTCCATCGCCACCTCGTTCGCGCCGCCGTGCTTCGGGCCGCGCAGCGCGCCGATCGCGCCGGTGATGCAGGAGTGCAGGTCGGAGCCGGTGCCGGCGATCACGCGCGCGGTGAACGTCGAAGCGTTGAACTCGTGCTCGGCATACAGGATCAGCGACTTGTCGAGCGCCTCGGCGTGCAGCGAGGACGGGCGCTCGCCGTGCAGCAGGTGCAGGAAGTGCGCGGCGACGGAATCGTCGTCCGTCTGCACCTCGATGCGCTCGCCATTGCGGGTGAAGTGCCACCAGTACAGCAGCATGGAGCCGAAGCTGGCGATGAGCTTGTCGGCGATATCGCGCGCTTCGGACGCCGGATGTCCCTCGCGCTCCGGCAGCACCGTACCGAGAACCGAGCAGCCGGTGCGGAGCACGTCCATCGGATGGGCATTGGCCGGGACCAGCTCCAGGGCCTCCTGCACGATCGCCGGCAGGCCGCGCAGACGCTTGAGCTTGGCCTTGTATGCACGCAGCTGCGAGGCGGTCGGGAGCGCACCGTGCACGAGCAGGTGCGCGACCTCCTCGAAGGTGGACTGCGTCGCGAGGTCCTTGATGTCGTAGCCGCGGTAATGCAGGTCGTTACCGCTGCGGCCCACGGTGCACAGCGCGGTGTTGCCGGCCGCCGTGCCGCTCAGGGCGACGGACTTCTTCACTTTCGGGAGCACTTGCTCGCTCATGCGTCTCTCTCGCGTGGGGGCCCGGACCCTCGGCCCGGACGGAACAGTCGGATGGCGGATGCCCTCGCCACGCCGTCGGATCGGGATTATTCGCTCTTCGAGGCGGCGAACAGGCGGTCGAGCGTGTCCTCGTAGGCGTGGTAGCCCAGGAAGTCGTAGAGCTCGGCGCGGGTCTGCAGGGTGTCGACGATGCCCTTCTGCGTGCCTTCGCGACGCACGGTCTCGTAGAAGTTCAGCGCCGCCTTGTTCATCGCGCGGTACGCGCCGCAGCAGTACAGCGCGATGTCCACGCCCGCCTCGCGCAGCTCGTCGGTGGTGAAGAACGGGGTGGAGCCGAACTCGGTGAGGTTGGCGAGGATCGGCACCTTCACCGCCGACTTGAAACGGCGGTAGTCCTCGAGCGTCTTCATCGCTTCGGGGAATATCATGTCAGCCCCCGCTTCGACATAGGCCTGCGCGCGCTCGATCGCGGCGTCGATGCCTTCGACGGCGGCGGCATCGGTGCGGGCCATGATCACGAAATCAGGGTCGGTGCGCCCGTCCACCGCCGCCTTCACCCGGTCGACCATCTCGGCCGTGGACACGACCTCCTTGCCCGGGCGATGGCCGCAGCGCTTCTGGCCGACCTGGTCCTCCATGTGCACCGCGGCGACGCCCACGCGCTCGAAGTTGCGGATGGTGCGCGCGATGTTGAAGGCGCCGCCCCAGCCGGTGTCGATGTCGACGAGGAGCGGCATCTGCGTGGCGTCGACGATGCGGCGCGCGTCGGTGAGCACGTCCTCCATCGTCGAGATGCCGAGGTCCGGCATGCCGAGCGAATTGGCGGCCACGCCACCGCCGGAGAGGTAGAGCGCCTTGTAACCCGTGCGCTTGGCCATCAGGCCGGCGTAGGCGGTGATCGCGCCCATCACCTGCAGCGGGGATTCTTCGTTCAGTGCGGCCCGGAAGCGGGCGCCGGCGGATGCGGTGGACATGCGGGCTCGATTCGGCAAAGCGCGCATTTTACGCCACGCCCGGCCCCCCACCGGGGGCCTGGCGTGCGGGACTCACTTCGAGCCGGCTGCCGTCGCCGCGCGCGGCGGGGCGTTCTTCACGTACTTGTCGAACCACGAGAGCATCTCGGCGGCGACGTGCTCGTTCGACTCCTGGGCCGTGTACCAGTGCGGCTCGAACGGCAGCATCACCAGCCGCGTGGTGCCGCCGAGGCCGCGGATCGCCTGGAACAGGCGTGGCGATTGGGTGGGCTCGGTACCGGGATTGGCGTCGTCCTCGCCGTGCACGATCAGCAGCGGCTCGTCGATCTTGTCGGCATGGAAGAACGCCGACGCCTTGTTGTAGACCTCCGGCGCCGCCCAGACCGAGCGGCGCTCGTTCTGGAAGCCGAACGGGGTGAGCGCCTTGTTGTAACCACCGCTGGTAGCGACGCCCGCACGGAACAGGTCGGACCATGCAAGCAGGTTCGCCGCCATCAACGCGCCGTGGCTGTGCCCGGTGATACCGACGCGCTCGCGGTCGACCACGCCGAGCTCCACCGCCTTGTCGACCGCCGCCCGCGCATTGGCCGTGAGCTGCTCGATATATGTGTCGTAGGCATTGCGCGGATCGCCCACGATCGGGAATGCCGCGTTGTCGATGATCGCGTAGCCGGCGAGCAGCAGCAGGCGGTAGTTCGCCAGGCGCGTGAACGTCTGCTGCGAGCCGCTCACCTGCCCCGCCTTGCTCGGGTCGGCGTAATCCAGCGGATAGGCGTACAGGATCGCGGGCAGGCGCGTGCCGGCCTGGTAGCCCGGCGGCGTGTACAGCGTGAACGACAGGTCGACCCCGTCATCGCGCTTGTACGTCACCAGCGTCTTCTTGATCTTGCGGACCTCCGGCGTGGGGTCCGGGTAATCGGTGATCGCCTGTGCGGTCGACCCGACCTGCGGCTCACCGGTCGTCGCCTGCACGGCCGCCCCCGGCGTGCGCACGAAAGCGTTCGGCGGATCGTCGATCGATTCGTGCCATGTCACCAGCCGCACGCCGTCGGCGGCGAAGCCGACGAAGCGCTCGTAGGCATCGGGCGCGCTGCGGAACAGGCGCGTGGTGGCGCCCGTCGCGAGATCCAGCCGGTCGAGGAACGGGCGGTCGCCCGCGGTCGAGCCGCCGGGGCCGCTGAGGTAGATCGCATCCCCGTCGCGGCGCACGACCGCCGCACCGGAGGGCAGCCGGCGCATCACCGGCGTGCCTGGATTGGCGTAGCGCTCGTCCAGCGAAAGATCCCACAGCACCCGCTCGGGTGCGCGCGACGGATCGTCCATGTCGCGCAGCACGGTGCGGCGCCAGCGCCTGTTGGCGTCGAACTCCGAGAGCAGCGCCTGGCTGCCGGTCTCGAACCAGGCGATGCCGGCGTAGCGCTGCGCGGTACGCGCGATCTCGCGCGGCGGTGCATCGAACGGCGCGGACTGCGTCATGACCCTGTCGCGCGCAGGGACGCTGACCTTCCAGTCGCCTTGATCGAGCGCCTCGGCCCACGTGAGCGTGGCTGGTGCGTTGGCGCGCCACGCGAAGGAACGGGGCCCCGTCGGCACGCCCTGCACCGGCACGCGATCGGCCACGGGCAGCGCCGCGACGACGTGCCGCGTGCCGGTCTGCAGGTCGATCACCGCGACGTCGCGCGCGAAGCGGTTGTACGTGGTGACATACGAATACGGGCGCTTGAGCGTCTCGACGAGCACGTGCCGGCCGTCCGGGGCGACGTCGACAGTCGTGTGTACGCCCGGCGCGCCGATCGGCGTCACGCGGCCGCTCGCCACGTCGACCTTGGCCAGTTGCGAGGTGGCGTAGTAGTCGAAGTGCGCCTCGTCGCGCGGGCTGCCGAGCGTGTCGCGGGCCTCGTACGTGCTGCTCTCGCCCCGCCCGCCCTGCGCGTCCTTCATCTCGGGACCCTCGGGCACGGCGTCGATGCGCGGCGCCGGCCCGAGGCCCTTCGGTACCTGCTTGACGATCAGCGCGGACGGGCCCGCCCAGCGCATCTCCTGCTCGAGGATGGGATTGAGCCGCACGCCTTCGATTCGCCGGGCAGCGCCGGTCGATGCATCGGCGATCCACAGCTGCGCGCCGGCATCCGTAACCGTCTCGATCGCGACATGGCGGCCGTCCGGCGCCCAGATCGCATAGTCGGGACATGTGCCTGCCGGCAGCCTGGCCGGCGTCCTCGCACGCGTCCCGACATCCACCAGCGCGAAGCCCTCGAGGCATTCACGGATGCCATAACCACTGGAGACGTCGTGGCGAACGTGGAGCCGCGGCTCGATGCGTACACCGGCGAGCTTCACATAGGGCTCGGCGAGGCGTGCGATCGAGGGATCGGTCGCGGGCTGCACCATGAGCAGCCGGCGCCCGGTGGGGTCGAGCATCGGCGACGCGGGCACCGGAGCGCGCATCACCGACAGCAGCGGCTCCGGCGGCTTCGCGTACTGCGCCTGCGCGACGTGCGCCGAGCAGGCCAGCGCGATCGCGAGGCCCAGGACGGACAGAGAATGCTTGGGTGACATCGACGTGCGGCTCCCCGGTTGGATGTCCCGATGGTGCCTGAGCCGCGGCCGCTTCGCCTCTGCCGGACCGCATGCACGAAAAAGGGCGGCCGGAGCCGCCCTTCGTCGTGGCACGTGTCGCTTCGGTCAGAGCAGGTGCGCGACGCCCTGGCGCTCTTCCTCGAGCTCGGCGAGCGTCTTGTCCATCGCGGCGCGGCTGAAGTCGTCCACCGGCAGGTCGGTCACGCGGGTGTACTCGCCGTTCGCGCAGGTCACGGGCACGCCATACATCACGCCCTCCGGAATGCCGTAGCTGCCGTCCGACGGCACGCCCATCGTCACCCACTTGCCGTTCGTGCCCAGCACCCAGTCGCGGATGTGGTCGATCGCGGCATTGGCCGCGGAGGCTGCCGACGACAGGCCACGCGCCTCGATGATCGCCGCGCCGCGCTTGCCGACCTGCGGGATGAACGTGTTCGCGTTCCAGTCCGCGTCATTGATGCGGTCCTTCAGCGACTGGCCGCCGACCGTCGCGAAGCGGTAGTCCGGGTACATCGTCGGCGAGTGGTTGCCCCACACGACGAGGTTCTCGATGTCGCCGACCGGCACACCCGCCTTGTTCGCGAGCTGGCTCAGCGCGCGGTTGTGGTCGAGGCGCAGCATCGCGGTGAAGTTCTTCGCCGGCAGGTCCGGGGCCGACTTCATCGCGATGTAGGCGTTCGTGTTCGCGGGATTGCCGACGACCAGCACCTTCACGTCACGCGAGGCGACCTTGTTCAGCGCAGCACCCTGCGCGGTGAAGATCTTCGCGTTCTCGAGCAGCAGGTCCTTGCGCTCCATGCCCGGGCCGCGCGGACGCGCGCCGACCAGCAGGGCGATGTCTGCGTCCTTGAACGCGACTTCGGGGTCGTCGGTGCCGACCATGCCCGCGAGCAGCGGGAACGCGCAGTCCTCGAGCTCCATCATCACGCCCTTGAGCGCCGCCTGCGCCTTCTCCATCGGCAGCTCGAGCAGCTGCAGGATGACGGGCTGGTCCTTGCCCAGCATCTCGCCGGAGGCGATGCGGAACAGCAGCGAGTAGCCGATCTGGCCGGCTGCACCGGTGACGGCGACGCGGACGGGGGTCTTCATGTACGAGCTCCGGGGATGTGACGTGGGGTTGTCGGAGGAATGCTCCTGGATGCCGCTGCCGCCCTCCTTGCCGGACGGCTTGGACGCCGAGCTCAACGCTTCGGCGTCCAGGGCGGTCATGCCAGCTCCGCGAAGAACTCGCGGAAGCGCTCGAGGCCGGGCTGCAGCTGCGGCGTCGGGCAGGTGTAGCTGATGCGCAGCGCGCGCGGCTCGCCGAAGGCCGAGCCCGGCACGCAGGCCACGCCCTTGGCATCGAGCAGCGCGTTGCAGAAGTCGACGTCGTTCGCGATCGTCGCGCCGGTCGGGCCGTGCGTCTTGCCGTAGGCGCTTGAGATGTCCGGAAAGACGTAGAACGCGCCTTCCGGGCGCGGGCACCTGATGCCCGGGATGCTCTCCATCACCGCCATCACCTGGTCGCGCTTGGCCTGGAACTCCGCACACTTCTGCGTCGGGATGTCCTGCGGACCCGTGAGCGCGGCGAGCGCGGCGGCATTGGTCACCTCCGGCACGTTGGTGATGTGGTTCGAGTTCATCGTCACCACGGCCTTGGCCACCACTTCCGGTCCGGCCATGAAGCCGACGCGCCAGCCCGGCATGCCGTAGGTCTTGGACAGCGAGTCGATGAAGATCACCCGGTCGCGCAGCTCGGGGCGGGCGTGCACGAAGTTGTGGTAGCCCACGCCGTCGAACACCATCCGGTTGTAGATGTCGTCGGTGATGACCCAGGTGTCCGGGTACTTCGCGATGACCTCCGCCAGCGCGGCGATCTCGTCCTTCGAATAGACCATGCCGGTCGGGTTCGAGGGATTGTTGAAGAGGAAGACGCGGGGCTTCCTGGCGAGGGCCGCGTCGAGTTGCTGCGGGGTGAGCTTGTAGTTCTGCTCCGCCGGGCACGGCAGCAGGTCGATCTTCGCGTTGAGGATCTCGGCGATGTCGACGTAGCTGGTCCAGTACGGCGTCGGGAAGGCGATCGTGTCGCCCTCGTCGAGCAGCGCCTCGCAGAGGTTGTAGATGACGTGCTTGGCGCCGATGCCGGTCGCGCAGTTGGCGCGGGTATAACCGGTCAGGCCGATCGCCTCCATGTGGGCGATGAAGGCGTCGAGCAGCGCGTCGGGCCCGCGGTTGCTGCCGTACTGGCCGCTGTCGTGCTCCAGTGCCTGGGCCGCCGCGTCGTACACGTGCTGGCCTGGAAGGAAGTTGGGAACGCCGATCGAGAAGCTGATGATGTCGCGGCCTTCGGCCTTCAGGCGCTTGGCCTTGTCGGCGACCAGCATGATCGCGCTGGGCTTGGCGCGACCGATGCGCGAGGCGAGCTGTGGCATCGCGGAACCTCGGGGAAATGCGGCGGTGGGAGACCGGCCGAGGCGCGACGGCGCGGGGCCGGAACAGCCGCGGAATGGTATCACGTGAAACTATCGAGCCGCCGGACGCTGGATACGTGAAACGCCCGCCGGGCGGCGCCGGCGGGCGTCCGGGCAACGCTCCGGTTACGGACGCGCGTTCGCGTCGAGGGTGCGGTTCCAGTCGGCCACGCGTTCGGCCTGGGCGGCGAGGACGGCATCGGCATCGCCTTCGATCCGCACCGAGCGGATGATGTCGCCCTGCTTCACCGAATCGACGATCTCCTGCCCTTCGACGACCTTGCCGAACACGGTGTGCTTGCCGTCGAGCCATGGGCACGGCACGTGGGTGATGAAGAACTGGCTGCCGTTGGTGCCGGGGCCGGCGTTGGCCATCGACAGGACGCCACGCTCGTGCGACAGGCCGTTGCGGGTCTCGTCCTCGAACCTGTAGCCCGGGCCACCGGTGCCGGTGCCCTTGGGGCAGCCGCCCTGGATCATGAAATCGTTGATCACGCGGTGGAAGTTGAGCCCGTCGTAGTAGCCGCGCTTGGCGAGGTTCACGAAGTTGGCGACGGTGAGCGGCGCCTTGTCGGCGGCGAGCTCGATGCGGATCGGACCGCGGTCGGTGTCGAAAGTAGCGGTGAGCGACATGGGGGACTCCGGATCAGTGGGGGAGGCGGGAAGCGGCGGCGCGCCGCTGGATGAGATGGCGCACGATCGCGACGGCACAGGCGGCCAGGCCGAGCCCCCCGAAGATCGCGATCACGAGGCCGATGCCCGCCGGCAGGCCGGCATCGACCGCCATCCGGGGATCGAAATGCAGTAACAGCCCGACGGCCAGCAGCGCGGCCGACAGGAAATCCGCCGCCAGCAGCCATCCGGGAACCGGCAGTACGGATCGTTGGCTCATGACCGGACTCCAAGGGGCGTGGGCGGCTATAATAGCGGGCTTCCCTTCTCGGCTTGCGCCTTACGGCGTCTCTTCGCATGTCCATCGAACGCCTGCGCAACATCGCCATCGTCGCCCACGTCGACCACGGCAAGACCACCCTCGTCGATTGCCTCCTCAAGCAGTCCGGCACGCTCAACGAGCGCACCGTGCTCGCCGAGCGCGTGATGGACAGCAACGACCAGGAGAAGGAGCGTGGCATCACGATCCTCTCCAAGAACACCGCCATCACCTGGCAGGGCAACCGCATCAACATCGTCGACACCCCGGGCCACGCCGACTTCGGCGGCGAGGTCGAGCGCGTGCTGTCGATGGTCGATTCCGTTCTGATCCTGGTCGACGCGATGGACGGCCCGATGCCGCAGACCCGCTTCGTCACGCAGAAGGCGTTCGCGATGGGCTTCAAGCCGATCGTGGTGGTCAACAAGATCGACCGCCCCGGCGCGCGTCCGGACTGGGTGATCGACCAGGTCTTCGACCTGTTCGACAAGCTCGGCGCGACCAACGAGCAGCTCGACTTCCCGATCGTCTACGCCTCCGCGCTGCACGGCTACGCCAGCCTCGACGACCAGGCACGCAGCGGCGACATGACGCCGCTCTACGAGGCGATCATGAAGCACGTCGAGCCGCCGAAGGTCGACCTCGAAGGCCCGTTCCAGATGCGCATCAGCCAGCTGGACTACAGCAACTTCGTCGGCCTGATCGGCGTCGGCCGCGTGCAGCGCGGCAAGGTGCGCCCGAACATGCCGGTGAGCGTGGTCGACCGCAACGGCAAGAAGCGCCAGGGCAAGGTGCTGCAGGTGCTCGGCTTCATGGGGCTGGAGCGCATCGAGGTGCAGGAGGCCGAAGCCGGCGACATCATCGCGATCTCCGGCGTGCAGGACCTCAGCATCTCCGACACTGTCTGTGCGCTCGATCATCCGGAAGCGCTGCCGGCGCTCACCGTCGACGAGCCGACGATCTCGATGACCTTCCAGGTCAACAACTCGCCGTTCGCCGGCAACAAGGACCTGTCCGGCGGCAAGTTCCTCACCAGCCGCCAGCTGCGCGAGCGCCTGGAGCGCGAGACGCTGCACAACGTCGCGCTGAAGGTCGAGGAAGGCTCGGATCCGGACAAGTTCCTCGTCTCGGGCCGCGGCGAGCTGCACCTGTCGGTGCTGATCGAGAACATGCGCCGCGAGGGCTACGAGCTCGCCGTGTCGCGGCCCGAGGTGATCATCAAGGAGATCGACGGCCAGCTGATGGAGCCGATCGAGCAGCTCGTCGTCGACATCGAGGAGCAGCACCAGGGCGGCGTGATGGAGAAGCTCGGCGTCCGCAAGGCCCAGCTCAAGAACATGGAGCCCGACGGCAAGGGCCGCGTGCGCCTCGACTACATGATTCCGGCGCGCGGCCTGATCGGCTTCCAGAACGAGTTCCGCACCCTCACGCAGGGCTCTGGCCTGCTGTTCCACGTCTTCGACCATTACGGACCGAAGGAGACCGGCCCGATCGCCAAGCGCATCAACGGCGTGATGATCGCGAATGCCGCGGGCCCGACCCCGGCCTACTCGCTCGGCCCGCTGGAAGAGCGCGGCCGCCTGTTCGCCGCGGAAGGCGACATGGTCTATGAGGGCCAGCTGATCGGCATCCACTCGAAGGACAACGACCTCACCGTCAACGCCATCAAGACCAAGCCGCTCACGAACATGCGCGCCTCGGGCAAGGACGATGCGATCAAGCTGACGCCGGCGCTCAAGTACTCGCTCGAGCAGGCGCTGGACTTCATCGAGGACGACGAGCTGGTGGAGGTCACGCCGAAGGAGATCCGCCTGCGCAAGAAGCTGCTCACCGAGAGCGAGCGCAAGACGGCATCGCGACGCGCCGGTTGATCTTCCGCCGATGTGACGTGCACGGAGCCCCGCCTACGCGGGGCTTCGTGCTTTCAGGCACCTGAGCGCGACGACCGGAGAACCGCTTGCGTCGCCTGCGCGGGAGGAAGGATGCTCGGCGTTCGCCCGCTCCCGATGCCGACATGCGCCGCAGCCTCCTCGCCCTCGCCCTCCTGCCTCTCCTCGGCTGCGCAACGGTCGCCGATCGACCGCTCCCTCGGACACCGGACGAATCCGTAGGGCTCTCCGCCCGCGCGATCGAGGTCGTGGACCTCGGGATCGCCGACCTCGCCGGCCTGATGCAACGCGGGGAGATCGACAGCCAGTCGCTGACGCGGCTCTATCTCGACCGCATCGAGGCGGTCGATCGCGCAGGGCCCACGCTCAATTCGGTGCTGGCGATCAATCCCAACGCGCTCGCCGAAGCCGGCGCCCTCGACGCCGAACGCCGGGCGGGCCGCGTGCGGGGGCCCCTCCACGGCGTGCCGATCCTGCTCAAGGACAACATCGACGCCACGCCGATGGCGACGACGGCCGGCTCCCTTGCCCTCGCCGACCACCGCCCCGCCCGCGATGCCTTCCTCGTGCAGCGCCTGCGCGAGGCCGGTGCGGTGATCCTCGGCAAGACGAACCTGAGCGAGTGGGCGAACTTCCGCTCGACGAACTCGATCTCCGGCTGGAGCGGCGTGCTCGGCCAGACGCGCAATCCCTATGTGCTCGATCGCAATCCCTGCGGATCGAGCTCCGGCTCGGGCGTCGCCGCGGCGGCGAGCCTCGCGGCCGCCACGGTCGGGACGGAGACCGATGGCTCGATCATCTGCCCCGCTGCCGTCTCGGGCGTCGTCGGGCTCAAGCCGACCGTGGGGCTGGTCAGCCGCGACGGCATCGTGCCGATCTCCGGTAGCCAGGACACCGCCGGCCCGATGACCCGCAGCGTCGCCGACGCCGCGGTGCTGCTCGATGCGATCGTCGGCACCGACCCTCGCGACGCGGCGACCGGCGCTGCACGTCGCCCTCAGGCGACCTACGCCTCGCACTTGCGTGCCGACGCCCTGCGCGGCGCGCGCATCGGCGTGCTGCGCAGGAGCATGGGCTTCCACCCTGAGGTCGATGCCCGCCTCGAGCAGGCCATCACCGCCCTGCGCGCCGCCGGCGCGGAGGTGGTCGACGCCGAGATCCCGACGGCCGGCAAGTGGGGCGGCGACGAGTTCGCCGTGTTGCTGGCCGAATTTCGCCCGGCGCTCGAACGCTATCTCGTCGAGAGCGGCGCGCCGGTGCGCACGCTCGCCGAGCTCATGGCCTTCAACGAGGCGAATGCCAGTCGCGAGATGCCCTACTTCGGGCAGGAACTGTTCGCGCAGGCGATGAAGGCCCCCGGCATCGACTCCAAGGCGTATCGCGATGCGCGGGAACGCGCACGCCGCCTCGCAGGCCCGGAGGGCATCGATGCGGCCCTCAAGAAGCAGCGGCTCGATGCCCTGCTCGCACCCGCCACCGCGCCGGCCTGGAAGACCGACACCGTTCTCGGCGATCACTTCGTCGGCGCGGGCTACGGCGCGGCGGCGGTGGCGGGCTATCCCAGCATCACCGTGCCGATGGGCGACGTCCGCGGTCTGCCGGTGGGACTCGTCTTCATGGGCACGGCCTGGAGCGAAGCGCGCCTGATCGCGCTCGCGCACGCCTACGAGCAGGCGACGAAGGCGCGTAGACCTCCGACCTACCTGCCGACGCTCGAAGACGCGCCGCGCCCCCGCCCTGCCGCGCCGTAACGGCCGACCCTACCGCCACGGTCGGGGCAGCTCAAAATGGAAACGGCACCTCGCGGTGCCGTTTCCCCATTCTTTCCGGCTGGCTACGACTCAGACTGGCGAGCTGACCTGGGTCTGCTTGCGCACGATGAGCATCGCCACTTCCAGCGCCTGCTCGTAGTTGAGGCGCGGATCGACGCAGCTGCGGTAGGCACGCTCCAGGTCGAGCTCGGTGAGCTCCCGGGCGCCCCCGAGGCATTCGGTCACGTCCTCACCGGTGAGCTCCAGGTGCACGCCGCCGAGGCGCGTACCGGCCGCCGCATGCAGCTCGAACGCCTGCTCGACTTCGCTGGCGATGTTCGCGAAGCGGCGCGTCTTGTACCCGTTGGCGGTGGGCTCGGTATTGCCGTGCATGGGATCGCAGACCCACAGGACCCGGCGTCCGTCGCGGCGCATCGCGTCGAGCAGCGGCGGCAGCTTGGCCGCGACGTTCGACGCGCCCATCCGATGGATGAATGTCAGCCGCCCCGGCTCGTCCTCGGGATTGAGCACGTCGACCAGGCGGAGCAGTACCTCCGCCGTCACCGACGGGCCGATCTTCACCGCGATGGGATTGCGGATGCCGCGCAGGAATTCCACGTGCGCGCCGTCGAACTGCGCGGTGCGCATGCCGATCCACGGGAAGTGCGTCGACAGGTCGAACCAGCCCCAGTTGCGGGGCACCTGCCGCGTCATCGACTCCTCGTACGGCAGCAGGAGCGCCTCGTGCGAGGTGTAGAAGTCGACGCGGTTGAGGTTGTGCACTTCCTCGCCGGAGAGCGTCTCCATGAAGCGAACCGCATCGCCGATCGCGGCGACCATGCGGTGGTACTCGTCGGCGAGCGGCGAATGCGTGACCCAGCCGAGGTCCCAGTACTCCGGATGGTGCAGGTCGGCGAAGCCGCCGTCGATCAGCGCGCGGACGAAGTTCATCGTCATCGCCGAGCGGGCGTGCGCCTTGATCATGCGACGCGGGTCGGGGCGCCGTGCCTCGGCGGTGAACGCGGGCCCATTGACCATGTCGCCGCGATAGCTCGGCAGGCTCGTTCCGTCGATGGTCTCCATGTCGGCCGAGCGCGGCTTGGCGTACTGCCCCGCGAACCGGCCGACGCGGACGACGGGCTTGCGCATGCCGTGCACCAGCACCAGCGACATCTGCAGCAGCACCTTGAGCCGGTTGGAGATCACGTCCGACGAGCATTCGTCGAAGCTCTCGGCGCAATCGCCCCCCTGCAGCAGGAAGCGCTTGCCCTCCTGCGCCTCGGCGAGCTGCTGCTTCAGGCTCAGGATCTCCCACGACGTCACCAGCGGTGGCAGGCGCCGCAGCTCGGCGAGCGCCGACTCGAGCTCCGCGGCGTCGGGATACTGCGGCATCTGCGTCGCAGGCCGCGCACGCCACGACTGCGCGCTCCACTCGCGGGGGAGGGCGACGGCGTGCAGGTTGGCGTCGGAGTTCGGCATGGTCTTCAGCGGCGGCGGAAAGCGGCGAGCGCGGCCCACAGGCCGAGCCCGACGAAGGCGATCAGGACCCAGGCGGGCATGGACAGCCCGAGCAGTGTCCAGTCAATGGTGGCGCATTGGCCACTGCCCGTGAGTACTTTCTTGATGACGTCCACGAGAGGCAGCGTCTCGCGGAGGAACTCGAGCGGCGGTCCGCAGGCCGGAACCTGGTCCGGCGGCAGGTTCTGCATCCAGACATGGCGACCGGCAATACCCGCTCCGACGAGCGCGGTGGCGACCGCGAGCCCGCCCCAGGCGGCGCGGCCGCGCCCTGTGCGCGGCGCGACGAGCGCGCCGACGAGGAATACGAGGCCCAAGGCGATCAGCGCGACGCGCTGGAAGGTGCAGAGCGGACACGGCTCGTATCCGAGGACGTGCTGCGCATAGAGGGCATACGCCATCAGGCCGGCGCAGGCGAGGAAGCCGAGCAGGAACTGCTGGCGGAAACTGGCGCGAAGCGGATTGAACATGGGATCCCCGGCGGATGGACTCCGCGCTTGGACATGCTCGCAAGTCGGCGGGTTCAACGCAAAAGCCCCGGCATGGCCGGGGCTCTCGACGATCGGCGGAAGCGGCCGCACCAGCGGCCGCCACGCGATTACTGCTGTGCCGCCTCCGGGCGGTCCACGAGCTCGACGTACGCCATCGGCGCGTTGTCGCCGGCGCGGAAGCCGCACTTGAGGATGCGCAGGTAGCCGCCCGGACGGGTGGCGTAGCGCGGGCCGAGCACGGTGAACAGCGTGCCGACGGCCTCCTTGTCGCGCAGGCGCGAGAAGGCGAGGCGGCGGTTGGCGACGCCGTCGGTCTTGCCGAGGGTGATGAGCGGCTCGGCGACGCGGCGCAGCTCCTTGGCCTTGGGCAGGGTGGTGCGGATGAGTCCGTGCTTGATCAGCGAGGCGGCCATGTTGGTGAACATGGCATCGCGGTGGGCACTGGTGCGGCTGAACTTGCGGCCGGCTTTCTGGTGGCGCATGGCGGTGGATCCCTATCGAAGTTGAATGTTGGAGCTGCTGGAGTTCGCTGTCGCCGTCATGGCGTTGACGCTGTGGACTGCGGATGGTCCTGATCCGGCGTCCTGTCCGGATGGCCGCGGACTTCAGGGTCCGTCGGCTGGTGGTGCGGTGTGCTTTGCTGCCGGTCGATGCACGACCGCAGGGGGTCGTGCATCGGTGTTCCTCGGCGCGACGAGGGATCGCGAGTAACGCTGCGCCCTGACTGCCCCGGCCCGGCCTGGCGGCCGGGCGCTCGACCCAGCAGGACATGCCTGAGTGGCATGTCCTGAGCGCTGGGTCTTACCCCATCATCCCGTGCGAGGCGATGCCCGGCGGCGGCCAGTTCTCGAGGCGCATGCCGAGCGCGAGGCCGCGCTGCGCGAGCACTTCCTTGATCTCGGTGAGCGACTTCTTGCCAAGGTTCGGCGTCTTGAGCAGCTCGACTTCGGTCTTCTGGATCAGGTCGCCGACGTAGTAGATGTTCTCGGCCTTGAGGCAGTTGGCCGAGCGCACCGTCAGCTCGAGGTCGTCGATCGGACGCAGCAGCAGCGGGTCGACGCCACCAGTCTGCGGCTTCGCCGCGCCGCGCTCGCGGTGCGTGAAGTCGCCGAACACCGACAGCTGGTCGGTGAGGATGTCGGCCGCGGTGCGGACAGCTTCCTCGGCGTCGATCGTGCCGTTGGTCTCGATGTCGAGGACGAGCTTGTCGAGGTCGGTGCGCTGCTCGACGCGCGCGGCTTCTACGGCGTAGGCGACGCGGCGGACCGGTGAGAAGCTCGCGTCCAGCATCAGGCGACCGATCGCGCGGGTCTCCTCGTCCGGACGGCGACGGGCGGCGGCCGGCTGGTAGCCGTACCCACGCTCGATCTTCAGGCGCATGTTCAGCGCCGTGTCCTTGGTGAGGTGCGCGACGACGTGGTCGGGATTGATGATCTCGACGTTGTGGTCGGTGCGGATGTCGCCGGCCGTGATGACGCCCGGGCCAGCCTTGTTCAGGGACAGCATGGCGCTGTCACCGGTGTGCATGCGGATGGCGACGTCCTTGAGGTTCAGCAGAACCTCGAGCACGTCCTCCTCGAGGCCTTCGACCGTGGTGTACTCGTGGAGCACGCCATCGATCTCCACCTCGGTGATCGCAAACCCGGGGATCGACGAGAGCAGGACGCGGCGCAGCGCATTGCCGAGGGTGTGGCCGTAGCCGCGCTCCAGCGGCTCGATCACGACCTTGGCGCGATTGCCGGTCAGGCGCTCGATCTGGGGACCACGCGGGCGCAATACCTGGTTGGCGGTAACCGTCATGTTGTGGCTTCTCCTGGGGGCCGTCGTCGTCACGACGGCCCGGAACGGTGATTACTTCGAGTACAGCTCGACGATCAGCGCTTCGTTGATGTCGGCCGGCAGGTCGGAACGCACCGGGATCGCCTTGAACACGCCGGCGAACTTCTTCGCGTCGACCTCGACCCACGACGGGGAGAGATCCATCTGCTGGGAGACGTTGATGGCCTCCTGCACGCGGAGCTGCTTCTGCGCCTTCTCGGACAGCGCGATCGCGTCACCGGCCTTCACCTGGTACGACGGCAGGTTCACGACCTTGCCGTTGACGGTGACGCCGCGGTGGCTGACGAGCTGGCGGGCCGAAGCGCGGGTGACCGCGAAGCCCATGCGGTAGACGACGTTGTCGAGGCGCGTCTCGAGCAGCTGCAGCAGGTTCTCGCCGGTGTTGCCCTTCCGGTTCGAAGCCTTCTTGTAGTAGTTGCGGAACTGGCGCTCGAGGAGGCCGTAGATGCGCTTCACCTTCTGCTTCTCGCGAAGCTGCGTGGCGTAGTCGGACATCTTGCCCTTGCGGGCGGTGGCGCCGTGCTGGCCGGGCTTCTGCTCCAGCTTGCACTTCGAGTCGAGGGCGCGCGCCGACGACTTCAGGCCGAGGTCGGTGCCCTCGCGGCGGGCGAGCTTACAGGTAGGACCGATATAGCGTGCCATGTCTCAATTCCTCCTCAGACGCGGCGCTTCTTCGGCGGACGGCACCCGTTGTGCGGGATCGGCGTCACGTCGATGATGTTGGTGATCTTGTAGCCGACGTTGTTGAGCGAACGCACGGCGGACTCACGACCCGGGCCCGGGCCCTTGATGCGGACTTCCAGCGCCTTGACGCCGTAGTCCAGCGCAGCGCGGCCCGCCTTCTCGGCGGCGACCTGGGCGGCGAACGGGGTCGACTTGCGCGAGCCGCGGAAACCCGCGCCACCGCTGGTCGCCCACGAGAGCGCGTTGCCCTGGCGGTCGGTGATCGTGATGATCGTGTTGTTGAACGAAGCGTGGACGTGGGCGATGCCGTCGGTGACGACGCGCTTGATCTTCTTCTTCGGGGCTTTGGCAGCAGGCTTGGCCATGTCTGTCGATCCTTACTTCTTGATGGCCTTGCGCGGACCCTTTCGGGTGCGGGCATTGGTCCGGGTGCGCTGACCACGCAGCGGCAGGCCGCGGCGGTGACGGAGGCCGCGGTAGGAACCGAGGTCCATCAGGCGCTTGATGGCCATGCCGATCTCGCGACGCAGGTCGCCTTCGACGGTGAACTTGCCGACCTCGGCGCGCAGGCGCTCGACTTCCGGCTCGGACAGGTCACGGATCTTGGTCGACGGCTTGACGCCGGCCGACTCGCAGACCTGCTTGGAACGGGTACGGCCGATGCCGTAGATGCTCTGCAGCCCGACCCAGACATGCTTCTGGGCAGGCAGGTTGACGCCCGCAATACGCGCCATGTGGCGATCTCCAAAACTGGTTTGCACCGGGCCTTCGCCCGGCGGGATACAAACTCGAGACGACTCTCGAAAACCTAGCCCCGTTCGTTCTGCAGGCGGGCGCTCGCGCGTCCCACCCCGGCATGGGGAGTGTGCCCATGCTCCGGCGACGGCACCGGACTGTACCGGTCAGGGCGATGCCGCCACCCTGCCCGGCCCCGCGCACTCCTCAGGCGCGCGTATGGCCCTGGTGCCACCCGTGCGCGGGACTGCCGCCCGGGTCGCCCATCTGCGTTTGCTGGACCTGTTCTCCAGCAAGCCGCCTTGGTACTTGTGTCCTGCCTTGGGCCGGACGGCCGGCTGATAGCCGGCGAGCCGCCGATTATGTCACGGCGGCGTGATCATTGCACCTCGCCGCCCTAAGCGGCCGGAGCAGCGGCTCAGCGTGGGCGCGAGCCACCCTTGAGGTTCGCCTTCTTCAGGAGGCTCTCGTACTGGTGCGACATCAGGTGCGCCTGGATCTGCGCGATGAAATCCATCACGACCACGACCACGATCAGCAGCGAGGTGCCGCCGAAGTAGAACGACGTGCCGAGCTGCGTGCGCATCACTTCCGGCAGCAGGCAGACGATCACGAGGTAGGCGGCGCCGGCCGCGGTCAGGCGGGTCAGGACGGCGTCGATGTAGTCCGCCGTCGCCTTGCCGGGCCGGATGCCCGGGATGAGCGCGCCCGACTTCTTGAGGTTGTCGGCGGTCTCCTGCGAGTTGAAGACAAGGGCGGTGTAGAAGAACGCGAAGCCGACGATCAGCGCCGCATACAGGATCATGTGCAGCGGCTCGCCCGGGTTGAGCATGTTCGAGACGCGAAGCAGCCAGGAGTCCGAACTGTTCTGGCTGAACCACGTCGCCGCGGTCGCCGGGAACATCACGATGCTCGACGCGAAGATCGCGGGGATCACGCCCGACATGTTGAGCTTCAGCGGCAGGAACGAAGACTGGTTCATGTACGCATTGCGACCGCCCTGGCGTCGCGCGTAGTTCACCGTGATGCGTCGCTGGCCGCGCTCCATGAACACGACGAAGAACGTGAAAGCCACGACGATGATCGCGACGAACAGCGCGGTGGGCAGGCCCATGTCGCCGTTGCGGATCTGCTCGAACATCGTGAGCACGGCGCCCGGGAGCGTCGCCACGATGCCGGCGAAGATGATCAGCGAGACACCATTGCCGATGCCGCGCTCGGTGATCTGCTCGCCCAGCCACATCAGGAACATCGTGCCTGCGGTCAGCGCGACCACGGCCGTGAGCAGGAAGCCCGGACCCGGGTTGTAGACGACCGGGATGCCCTGGCTAGCGCCGCCCGCCTGGAGCGCCGTGGCGATACCCCATGCCTGGAATACCGCCAGCGGGATCGCGCCCAGGCGCGACCACTGGTTGATCTTGCGGCGCCCAGACTCGCCCTCCTTCTGGATCGCCTTCAGGCTGGGGACCATCTGGGTCAACAGCTGGACGATGATCGAGGACGAGATGTAGGGCACCACGTTGAGCGCGAGCAGGCTGAAGCGCTCCAGCGCGCCACCCGAGAACATGTTGAACATGTCCACGATGGTGCCGCGCTGGCTCTCCATCAGCTGCAGCATGGCCTCGGGGTTCACGCCCGGCACCGGGATGTAGCACCCGATGCGGTAGACGATCAGTGCGCCGAGGACGAAGAGCAGGCGCTGGCGGAGCTCGGTGAACTTCCCGAGCCCGCCGCCGAGGCCGGCCATCGTATTGCTGCCGCTACGCGCCATCAGGCCATTACTCCGAGATCGAGCCGCCGGCGGCTTCGATAGCCGCCTTCGCGCCGGCCGTGGCCGACACGCCCTTCAGGGTGAACGCCTTGGTGACTTCGCCCTTCTTCACGACCTTCACCTTCTTGGCATTGGTCGGCACCAGGCCGGCCTCACGCAGGGAGGTGATGGTGATCTCGCCGGCTTCAAGGGCGTCGAGGGCGTACAGCAGCACCTCGGCGGACTCCTTCGCCGTCGTCGAACGGAAGCCGATCTTCGGCAGGCGGCGCTGCATGGGCATCTGGCCGCCTTCGAAGCCGGCCTTGATCTTGCCCTTGCCCGAACGCGCGAACGAACCCTTGTGGCCGCGGCCGCAGGTCTTGCCCAGGCCGGAACCGATACCGCGACCGACGCGCTTGGGCTCGGTACGGGCGCCCTCACCGGGCTGCAGAGTGTTGAGACGCATGGTCGATTACTCCTCGACGCGGACGAGGTAGTGAACCTTGTTGATCAGGCCGCGCACCTGCGGGCTGTCCTTCAGTTCACGCACATCGTTGAGCTTGTTGAGACCCAGCGCGCGCACCGACAGGCGATGACGCGCCTGCGAGCCGCGAAGACCCTTGACCAGACGGACCTTGACGGTGCCGCCCTCGACTGCTTCGTTCTTAGCCATTGACCAGGTCCTCCACCTTCTTGCCGCGCTTGGCCGCGATCTGCGACGGCGAGCGCATGTCGGTCAGGCCCTTCATGGTCGCGCGCACGAGGTTGATCGGGTTGCGCGAACCGACGGCCTTCGCCAGGACGTTCTTGACGCCGACCGCCTCGAGCACGGCGCGCATCGCACCACCGGCGATGACGCCCGTACCCTCGGAAGCGGGCTGCATGAACACGCGGGCAGCGCCGTGGCCGGCCTTGACCGAGTGCCACAGGGTGCCGTTGTTGAGGTCGACGTTCGCCATCGACTTGCGGGCGTGCTCCATCGACTTCTGGATCGCGACCGGCACTTCGCGCGCCTTGCCGTAGCCGAAGCCGACCTTGCCGTTGCCGTCCCCCACCACCGTCAGCGCGGTGAAGGTGAACTGGCGGCCACCCTTGACGGTCTTGCTGACGCGGTTGACCGCGATCAGCTTCTCGATCATGCCGTCGTCGATCTCTTCGCGGTTGCGATCGCGATCGCGGCCGCGCTGCTGACGCTCTTCTGCCATTGGAACATCTCGGTAGTTGAAGGGACTTGCGGCGTCGCCGCTTATCGTTGTGGATTACCGCGGGTGCACCGACGGCGCGGGAATCCGCGCCGTCGCCCGATGCCCGGCTGCATCGGCAGGCCGAACGGACGAGCCGTCCTTAGAACTGCAGGCCACCTTCGCGGGCGGCATCGGCGAGCGCCTTGATGCGGCCGTGGTAGCGGTAGCCCGAGCGGTCGAAGGCGACCTTTTCGATGCCGGCGGCCTTGGCCTTCTCGGCGATCGACTGTCCGACCTTGGCGGCCGCGTCGGCGTTCTTCCCGTTCTTCAGGCCCTCGCGCACCTCCGACTGTACGGTCGAGGCCGAAGCCAGGACCTTCGAGCCGTCGGCCGAGAAGATCTGGGCGTACAGGTGCTGGCCGGTGCGGAGCACCGAGAGGCGCGGGACGCCGAGAACGCGGATGTGCGAGCGCGTCGACTTGGCGCGGCGCAGGCGGGCGATTTTCTTCTGCATGGTCTTGTCCTCGAAAGCTGAAGGAGATGCTTTCCCTGAAAAGTCCGCACATGGATGTGCGGGCTTTTGCGAGGGACTCGCAATTACGCCTTCTTGGCTTCCTTACGAATGATCACTTCGCCGGCGTACTTCACGCCCTTGCCCTTGTAGGGCTCCGGCGGACGGAAACCGCGAATCTTGGCGGCGACTTCGCCGACGCGCTGCTTGTCGGCACCCGACACGACGATCTCCGTCTGCGTCGGCGTGGCGATGGTGATGCCTTCCGGCGCCGGGAACACGACCGGGTGCGAGAACCCCAGCGAGAGGTTCAGGTCCTTGCCCTGCATCGAGGCACGGTAACCGACGCCGACCAGCTCGAGCTTGCGCTCGAAGCCCTCGGAGACGCCCTTCACCATGTTGGCCAGGATCGCGCGGAGGGTACCGGTCAGCGGGATGAGCGCGGCGTCCTCGGTCGTGAAGACGGCGGTGCCCTCTTCGACCTTGACGTCGATCGCGGCGGGCTTCGGCACGCTCAGGGTGCCCTTGGGGCCCTTGGCGCTGATCGAATCGGCCTGGACATTGAGCTCGACGCCCTTCGGGAGGGCGATCGGCTTCTTGGCAACTCGGGACATGTCTGTTCCTCCCTTAGGCCACGAAGCACAGGACCTCGCCGCCGACGCCCTGCTGGCGCGCCTGCGAGTCGGTCATGATGCCCTTCGAGGTGGAGATGATGGCGACGCCGAGGCCGTTGAGCACCTTCGGCAGGTCGCTCTTGCCGCGGTACTGGCGACGGCCCGAACGCGAGAAGCGCTCGAGACGCTCGATGACCGGACGGCCTTCGTAGTACTTCAGGACGACTTCGAGCTCGGTCTTGCCCGGACCCGCTTCGCTGGTGCGGTAGTCGAGGATGTAGCCCTCGTTCTTCAGCACGCCGGCGATGGCGACCTTGATCTTGGACGACGGCATCTTCACCGTCTGCTTCCGAACAGCGGCCGCGTTCTTGATGCGGACCAGCATGTCGGCGATGGGATCAGTCATGCTCATGAGAGTTTCCTTATGAGAAGCACCGATATCCGCGCGATTGCGAATTTCAGTTGTGAGCCGCCGCGGGTCACCCCGCGGCGGTGAAGCCGGCTAGTTTACCAGCTCGCCTTGCGCAGGCCAGGCACATCGCCGTTCATCGTGGCCTTGCGGAGCATGTTGCGGCCGAGGCCGAACTTGCGGTACACGCCGCGCGGTCGGCCGGACAGCTCGCAGCGGTTGCGCTGGCGGCACGGCGAGGAGTCGCGGGGAAGCTTCTGGAGCTTCGTCACCGCTTCCATCTTCTCCTCGTACGAGGCCGTGGTGCTGGAGATGATCTTCTTGAGGGCATCGCGCTTGGCGCCGTGGCGCTTGGCGAGCTTCTCCCGCTTGATCTCGCGGTTGACCATGGAGGTCTTGGCCATGTCTGTCGTCCTAGGAAATCAGTTGCGGAACGGGAAGCGGAAGGCTTCGAGCAGCGCACGGGCCTCGGCGTCGGTCTTCGCGGTCGTGGTGATCGCGATGTCCATGCCGCGCAGCGCGTCGACCTGGTCGAAGTCGATCTCCGGGAAGATGATCTGCTCCTTGACGCCCATGTTGTAGTTGCCACGGCCGTCGAACGCCTTGCCCGACACGCCGCGGAAGTCGCGGACGCGCGGAAGCGAGATGTTCACCAGACGGTCGAGGAACTCGAACATCTTGGCGCGGCGCAGGGTGACCTTGCAGCCGATCGGCCAGCCGTCGCGGATCTTGAAGGACGCGACGGAGACGCGGCTCTTCGTGACGATCGGCTTCTGACCGGAGATCTTGGTCATGTCGGCGACCGCGTTCTCCAGGATCTTCTTGTTGGTGGCGGCCTCGCCCACGCCCATGTTGAGCGTGATCTTGACCAGGCGCGGCACTTCCATCGGGTTCTTGTAGCCGAACTTCTGGATGAGCTGCGGGACGACTTCGTCCTTGTAGAACTTCTCGAGACGGGTGGTCATTTCGGCATTCCTCAGGCGTCAACCGCCTCACCGCTGGAGCGGAACACACGCAGTTTGCGTCCATCCTCCAGCACCTTGAAAGCAATGCGCTCACCCTTGCCCGAGGCGGGGTTGAAGAGCATCACGTTGGACGCGTGGATCGGCGCTTCGCGCTCGATCACGCCACCGGCCTGGCCCGCCTGCGGGTTCGGTTTGGTGTGGCGCTTCACGACGTTGATGTTGGACACGACGACCTTGTCGCCGAGCACGCGGACGACTTCGCCCTGCTTGCCCTTGTCCTTGCCCGCGATCACGACGACGCGGTCACCCTTGCGGATACGGTTCATTCTGATTCCTCCGCTCAGAGCACTTCAGGGGCGAGCGACACGATCTTCATGAACTTCTCGGTACGCAGCTCGCGCGTGACCGGTCCGAAGATGCGGGTGCCGATCGGCTCCTGCTTGTTGTTGAGCAGCACGGCGGCGTTGCCGTCGAAGCGGATCAGCGAACCGTCCGGACGACGCACGCCCTTGCGGGTGCGGACCACGACGGCGTCGTAGACGTCGCCCTTCTTGACCTTGCCGCGCGGAATGGCGTCCTTGACGGACACCTTGATGATGTCACCGATGCCGGCGTAGCGACGCTTCGAGCCGCCGAGCACCTTGATGCACATCACTTCCTTCGCGCCGGAATTGTCGGCCACGTCGAGGTAGCTCTGCATCTGGATCATGGTCTGAGCCTCCTCTTACACGGCCGCGCGGCTGACGATCTCAACCACGCTCCAGTTCTTGGTCTTGGACATCGGCGCGATCTCGCGCAGACGGACGATGTCGCCCTCGTTGCACGAATTCTCGGCGTCGTGGGCGTGCAGCTTGGTCGAGCGACGGATGTACTTGCCGTACAGCGCGTGCTTGACCTGGCGCTCGATGAGCACGGTGACGGTCTTGTCCATCTTGTTGCTGACGACTCGACCTTCGACCGTGCGAATAGCCTTCTCTGTATTGTTGTCGGTCATGGCGGGTCCTTAGTTCTTCTGGCCCAGCAGCGTCTTGGCGCGAGCGATCTCGCGGCGGACGCGGCGGACTTCGTGGCTCTTGGCGAGCTGGCCGGTGGCCTGCTGCATGCGGAGGGCGAAGCGCTCCTTGTGCAGCTCGGTCAGGTGGCTGTTCAGCTCGTCGGCCGACTTCGTGCGGAGTTCCTTGAGGTCCATTAGCGCACCGTGCGGGTAACGAAGGTGGTGGTCACGGAGAGCTTGGCGGAAGCCAGGCGGAAGGCCTCGCGGGCCACTTCCTCGCTGACGCCCTCGATCTCGTAGATCATGCGGCCCGGCTGGATCTGGGCGACCCAGTACTCGACATTGCCCTTACCGGAGCCCATTCGGACTTCGATCGGCTTCTGCGTGATCGGCTTGTCGGGGAACACGCGGATCCACATCTTGCCGCCGCGCTTGACGTAGCGGCTGATCGCGCGGCGCGCCGCCTCGATCTGGCGCGCGGTCAGCTGGCCGTGCGACGTGGCCTTCAGGCCGAACTCGCCGAAGCTGACGGCGTTGCCGGACCAGCTCAGACCCTCGTTACGGCCCTTGTGCACCTTGCGGAATTTGGTTCGCTTGGGTTGCAGCATGGCGGCTTACCTCTGTTCGCGGCTGCGACGATCGCCGCGATCACCACGATCGCCACGGTCACCGCGGTCCGAGCGCTCGCCGCGCGGCGACGAGTTCTCTTCCGGCTTCTCCTGGCCCACCTGCGCGAAATCGAAGATCTCGCCCTTGTAGATCCAGCACTTGATACCGATGATCCCGTACGTGGTCTTCGCCTCGGCGAAGCCGTAGTCGATATCGGCGCGGAGGGTGTGCAGCGGCACGCGGCCTTCGCGGTACCACTCCGAACGGGCGATTTCCGCACCGTTGAGGCGGCCAGCAACGTTGACCTTGATGCCCAGCGCACCGAGGCGCATCGCATTGCCGACCGCGCGCTTCATGGCACGGCGGAACATGATGCGGCGCTCGAGCTGCTGCGCGATGGACTCGGCCACCAGCTGCGCGTCGAGCTCGGGCTTGCGGACTTCCGACACGTTGATGTGCGCCGGGACGCCCATCACGTCGGAAACTTCCTTGCGCAGCTTCTCGATGTCCTCGCCGCGCTTGCCGATCACCACGCCCGGACGGGCGGTGTGGATCGTCACCCGGGCGTTGTTCGCCGGACGCTCGATGAGGATCTTCGAGATGCCGGCCTGCGCCAGCTTCTTGCGCAGCAGCTCGCGGACCTTCAGGTCAGCGGCCAGGAACCCGGCGTACTGCTTCTTGTTGGCGAACCACTTCGAGTTCCAGTCCTTGGCGATGCCGAGGCGGATACCGGTGGGATGAACTTTATGACCCATTAGTCTGCTCCGCCTTACTTGCCCGCGCCCACGACCACAGTGATGTGGCTGGTGCGCTTGAGGATGCGGGTGCCGCGGCCCTTCGCACGCGCCATGAAGCGCTTCAGCGTCGGACCTTCGTCGACCATGATGGTCTTGACGCGGAGCTCGTCCACGTCGGCGCCCTGGTTGTTCTCGGCGTTCGCGATGGCCGATTCGACGACCTTGCGGATCATCGCGGCGGCCTTCTTGTCCGAGAACTTCAGCAGGTTCACGGCACGCTCGGCGGAGAGGCCACGGACCTGGTCAGCGACCAGGCGGGCCTTCTGGGGGGAGATGCGCGCGGTGCGCAGGATGGCTTTCGCTTCCATGGTCATCTCCTTACTTCGACTTCTTGTCCGCGACATGACCCTTGAACGTACGGGTCATGGCGAACTCGCCGAGCTTGTGGCCGACCATGTTCTCGTTGATGAGAACCGGGATGTGGTTCTTCCCGTTATGGACGGCGATCGTGAAGCCGATCATTTCCGGCAGCACGGTCGAACGACGCGACCAGGTCTTGATCGGCTTCTTGTTGTTGCCGGCCGTCTCCACCTTCTTGATGAGGTGATGGTCGACGAACGGGCCCTTCTTGAGTGAACGTGGCATGGCCGATTAGCTCCTGCGGTCGCGGACGATGAACTGCGCGGTCCGCTTGTTCTTGCGGGTCTTGTAACCCTTGGTCGGGACGCCCCACGGCGTGACCGGGTGCGGGTTGCCCTGGCCGGCCTTGGCCTCACCACCACCGTGCGGGTGGTCGACCGGGTTCATGGCAGCGCCGCGAACGGTCGGACGGACGCCACGCCAGCGCTTCGCACCGGCCTTGCCCAGCTTCTCGAGGTTGTGCTCGTCGTTGCCGACTTCGCCGATCGTCGCGCAGCACTCGGCCGGAACCTTGCGCATCTCGCCCGAACGCAGGCGGAGCGTGGCGTAGCCCTGCTCGCGAGCAACCAGCTGCACGCCGGCGCCCGCCGCGCGGGCCAGCTGCGCACCCTTGCCCGGCTTCATCTCGATGCAGTGCACCGTGGAGCCGACCGGGATGTTGGTGAGCGGCAGCGTGTTGCCGACGCGAATCGGGGCATCACGGCCCGCGATGACCTGGTCGCCCTGCGACAGGCCCTTCGGGGCGATGATGTAGCGGCGCTCACCGTCCACGTAGCACAGCAGCGCGATGTGCGCAGTGCGGTTCGGGTCGTACTCGATCCGCTCGACGCGGGCGGGAATGCCCACCTTGTCGCGCTTGAAGTCGATGATGCGGTAGTGCTGCTTGTGGCCGCCACCGACATGACGCGTGGTGATGCGGCCGTGGTGGTTGCGACCACCGGTCTTGCCCTGCTTCTCCACCAGCGGGGCGTACGGGTCGCCCTTGTGGAGGCCGGGGGTCACCACGCGGACCGCGCTGCGGCGGCCGGCGGAGGTGGGCTTGAAGGTCATCAATGGCATCGATCTATCCTCAGGCCGTGGCCATCACGTCGATCGACTGGCCTTCGGCCAGCGTCACGTAGGCCTTGCGCCAGTCGCCGCGGCGACCCATCCGGAACTTGAAGGCCTTGTTCTTGCCCTTCACGTTCACGACGTTCACAGCGCGCACGTTGACGCCGAAAATCTTCTCGACGGCTTCCTTGATCTCGAGCTTGTTCGCTTCGGTCGAAACTTCGAAGACGTACTGGTTCGAGACTTCCTGGAGACGCGCGGTCTTCTCGGAGATGCGCGGCGCGCGGATGATGCTGTAGAGCTTGGCGTCGTTCATGCCAGCCACTCCTCGATCTTCTTGACCGCGTCGGCCGTGAACACGACCGAGTCGGCGCCGACGAGCGTCACCGGGTCGAGGCCCTGGACATCGCGGACTTCGACGTACGGCAGGTTGCGCGCCGACAGGTACAGGTTCTCCGTCGCGTCCTCGGTCACGAGGAGCGGGCGGCGGCCGGTGCCGAGATCCTTGAGCTTGGTGACCAGGCCCTTGGTCTTCGGCGCGTCGATCTCGAGCGATTCGACGACCGAGATCCGGCCCTGACGGTTCAGCTCGGACAGGATCGACGCCATCGCGGCGCGATACATCTTGCGGTTGACCTTCTGCGCGAAGCTGCGCGGCTTGGCCGCGAACGTCACGCCGCCGCCGACGAAGATCGGAGCGGTCAGGGCGCCGTGACGCGCACCGCCACCCTTCTGCTTCTTCGACTTCTTCGTGGTGCCGTTCACTTCCGAGCGCGTCTTCTGCGCCTTGGTGCCCGAGCGACCCGCATTGCGGTAGGCGACGACGACCTGGTGGACCAGGTCCTCGCTGAAGTCACGACCGAACACGGCGTCGGAGACCGAGACCGTCTTGTCGCTGTTGTTGATGGCGAGTTCCATCGTGCTTCTCCTTAGCCCTTGCTCGTCGGACGGACGATGACGTCGCCGCCGGGAGCACCGGGGATCGCGCCCTTGACCGCGATCAGGCCACGCTCGGCGTCCACGCGGACGACCTCGAGGCGCTGGATCGTCTTGGTCTCGGCACCCATGTGGCCGGACATCTTCTTGCCCGGGAACACGCGGCCCGGCGTCTGGCGCTGGCCGATCGAGCCCGGCGAACGGTGCGAGAGCGAGTTACCGTGGGTGGCGTCACCCATGGTGAAGTTCCAGCGCTTGATCGTGCCCTGGAAGCCCTTGCCCTTGCTGACACCCTGGACGTCGACCAGCTGGCCGGCCTCGAAGATGTCGGCCTTGATCTCGCCGCCGATCTCGAAGCCGCCGATCTGGTCGTTCTCGACGCGGAGCTCCCACAGGCCTCGGCCCGCGTCGACCTTCGCCTTGGCGAGGTGACCGGCTTCCGGCTTGGTGAGGAGCGACGCGCGGCGGACGCCGACGCTGACCTGCACGGCGCTGTAGCCGTCGGTCTCGGGGGTCTTGATCTGGGTGATGCGGTTCGGCGTCGCCTCGATGAGCGTCACCGGCACCGACTTGCCGTCTTCGAGGAAGACGCGGCTCATGCCGGCCTTGCGGCCGACGATGCCCAACGAATACTTCTTCGCGGTCATGTTCGGAGGCCTCAGGTCAGCTTGATCTGGACGTCGACGCCCGCAGCCAGCTCGAGGCGCATCAGCGCATCGACGGTCTTGTCGTTCGGGTCGACGATGTCGAGCACGCGCTTGTGCGTGCGGGTCTCGTACTGGTCGCGCGCGTCCTTGTCGGCGTGCGGCGACGTGAGAATGGTGTAGCGCTCGAGCTTGGTCGGCAGCGGGATCGGGCCGCGCACCTGCGCGCCGGTCCGCTTGGCCGTCTCGACGATCTCGCTGGCCGAGCGGTCGATCAGTCGGTGATCGTACGCCTTCAGCCGGATTCGGATCTTCTGGTCCGCCATGACGGGTTTCCTTGATGAAAGAGCGACGGGCACGGCGGCTTCATGCGCCGGACCCCACGATGGCCGCGTACCTCGTGCCCTGCGGCCGGTGACACGCGAAAAACAAGGCAGGCCGGTTTCCCGGCCCGCCCAACAGGTGATTTCGGTACGCACGCGAAGCGACGGCAGCCGTGGCTGCGGCCGTTCGACACGCGACGCTTCCCTGTCGGGCGAATACGAGTGGCGTCCTGCCCCTCATTTCGCTGTCGTTCCCCGGTCCTGGGACAGGGGAACGCGATTCTAGCCCGTCCGTGAGGACGGTGTAAAGGGGAGCACCGCTCGTTAGCGCAACCGTTTAGGTCTCGCGCCCCTTCCAACAGACGGAATCGGCCGGAGGCCCCCTCCGTCCGTCCCGGCGCCGCTGCTCCCTCACCGGCCACGCCGCCGGAGCCGCCCGGGCCGGCAGGCCCGGGCGTCCGACACTTACTTGATGATCTTCGCCACCACGCCGGCGCCGACGGTACGGCCGCCTTCGCGGATCGCGAAGCGCAGGCCGTCGTCCATCGCGACCGGGTTGATCAGCTGCACGGTCATCTTGATGTTGTCGCCCGGCATGACCATCTCCACGCCTTCCGGCAGGGTGATCGAACCGGTGATGTCGGTCGTGCGGAAGTAGAACTGCGGACGGTAGCCCTTGAAGAACGGGGTGTGGCGGCCGCCCTCTTCCTTCGAGAGCACGTAGACCTCGGCCTCGAAGTCGGTGTGCGGCTGGATCGAACCCGGCTTGGCCAGCACCTGGCCACGCTCGACGTCGTCACGCTTGGTGCCGCGCAGCAGCAGGCCCGCGTTGTCGCCCGCCTGGCCCTGGTCCAGCAGCTTGCGGAACATCTCGACGCCCGTGACCGTGGTCTTCTGCGTCGGGCGGATGCCCACGATCTCGATTTCGTCGCCGACCTTGATGATGCCGCGCTCGATGCGGCCCGTGACCACCGTGCCGCGGCCGGAGATCGAGAACACGTCCTCGACCGGCATCAGGAACGGCATGTCGATCGCACGCTCCGGCTCCGGAATCCACGTGTCCAGCGCCTCGACCAGCTTGAGCACCGCCGGCACGCCGATCGGCGACTGGTCGCCTTCCAGCGCCAGACGCGCCGAACCCGCGATGATCGGGGTGTCGTCGCCCGGGAAGTCGTACTTCGACAGCAGCTCGCGCACTTCCATCTCGACCAGCTCGAGCAGCTCGGCGTCGTCCACCATGTCGGCCTTGTTCAGGAACACGACGATGTACGGCACGCCCACCTGGCGCGACAGCAGGATGTGCTCGCGCGTCTGCGGCATCGGGCCGTCAGCGGCCGAGCACACCAGGATCGCGCCGTCCATCTGCGCCGCACCCGTGATCATGTTCTTGACGTAGTCGGCGTGGCCCGGGCAGTCGACGTGCGCGTAGTGGCGCGTCGGGCTCTCGTACTCCACGTGCGCCGTCGAGATCGTGATGCCGCGCGCCTTCTCTTCCGGCGCCGCGTCGATCTGGTCGTACGCCTTGAACTCGCCACCGAAACGCTCGGCACCGATCTTCGTCAGCGCCGCCGTCAGCGTCGTCTTGCCATGGTCAACGTGACCGATCGTGCCCACGTTCACGTGGGGCTTGGTGCGCTCGAACTTACCCTTGGCCATTGCTTCTCTACCTCAGTTCTCGATTGATCCAAGGCCCCGGGCTCACGCCCGGGGCCACCGGTTTGCTTAGTTCTTCTTGATCACGGCCTCGGCGATGTTCGCCGGCGCTTCCGCGTAGTGATCGAATTCCATCGTGAAGGTCGCGCGGCCCTGCGACATCGAGCGCAGGCTCGTCGCGTAGCCGAACATCTCGCCCAGCGGGATCATCGCATTGATGATCTTGCCCGACGGGGAGTCGTCCTGGCCCTGCAGGATGCCGCGACGACGGCTCACGTCGCCCATCACGTCGCCGAGGTAATCCTCGGGGGTGACGATCTCGACCTTCATGATCGGCTCGAGCAGCACGGGCGACGCCTTGCTGAAGCCTTCCTTGAAGCCCATCGAGCCGGCGATCTTGAACGCCATTTCGGACGAGTCGACCTCGTGGTACGAGCCGTCGACCAGGCGGACCTTGACGTCCACGATCGGGTAGCCGGCCATGATGCCGTTGGCCACCGCTTCCTGGATGCCCTTGTCGACCGCCGGGATGTACTCCTTCGGCACGACGCCGCCGACGATCGCGTTCTCGAACTCGTAGCCCTTGCCCTGCTCGTTCGGCGAGATCTCGAGCCACACGTGGCCGAACTGACCCTTACCGCCCGACTGGCGCACGAACTTGCCTTCGGCCTTGACCGACTTGCGGATGGTCTCGCGGTAGGCGACCTGCGGCTTGCCGACGTTCGCCTCGACGTTGAACTCGCGCTTCATGCGGTCGACGATGATGTCGAGGTGCAGCTCGCCCATGCCGGAGATGATCGTCTGGCCGGACTCCTCGTCGGTGCGGACGCGGAACGAAGGATCTTCCTGCGCCAGGCGACCGAGGGCCATGCCCATCTTCTCCTGGTCGGCCTTCGACTTCGGCTCCACCGCCATCGAGATGACCGGCTCCGGGAACGTCATCCGCTCGAGCGTGATCACGGCGTCCTGGGCGCAGAGGGTGTCACCCGTGGTGACGTCCTTCAGTCCGACGGCCGCGGCGATGTCGCCCGCGCGCACTTCCTTGATCTCCTCGCGCTGGTTGGCGTGCATCTGCAGGATGCGGCCCACGCGCTCCTTCTTCGACTTGACCGGGTTGAACACCTGGTCGCCCGAGTTCAGGACGCCCGAGTAGACGCGGAAGAACGTCAGAGCGCCGACGTACGGGTCGGTCATGATCTTGAAGGCGAGCGCCGAGAACGGCTCGGTGTCCGACGCCTTGCGGCTGTCTTCCTTCTCGTGCTCGTCGATGCCCTGGACCGGCGGACGGTCGGCGGGGGACGGCAGCAGGTTGATGACGCCGTCGAGCATCGCCTGGACGCCCTTGTTCTTGAACGCCGTGCCGCAGAAGACCGGGACGATCTCCACGCGCAGGGTGCGCTCGCGCAGGCCCGCAATGATCTCGGCTTCGGACAGGTCGCCCTCGTTGAGGTACTTGTCCATCAGCTCTTCGGTCGCCTCGGCGGCGGCCTCGACCATGAAGCTGCGCGCTTCCTCGGCCTTCGACTGCAGGTTCGCCGGGATGTCGCCGTACTCGAACTTCGTGCCCTGCGAGGCGGTATCCCAGTGGATCGCCTTCATCTTGAGCAGGTCGATGACGCCTTCGAAGTTGTCCTCGGCGCCGACCGGCACCTGCATCGGCACCGGATAGGCGCCCAGGCGCGACTTCAGCTGCTCGACGACCTTGTCGAAGTTCGCACCCGTGCGGTCCATCTTGTTGACGAACGCGAGGCGCGGCACGGAGTACTTGTTGGCCTGGCGCCACACGGTCTCCGACTGCGGCTGCACGCCGCCGACGGCGCACAGCACGAACACCGCGCCGTCGAGCACGCGCAGCGAACGCTCGACTTCGATGGTGAAGTCGACGTGGCCGGGGGTGTCGATGATGTTGAAGCGGTGCTCGGGCAGGGACTTGTCCATGCCCTTCCAGAACGCGGTCGTCGCGGCCGACGTGATGGTGATGCCGCGCTCCTGCTCCTGCTCCATCCAGTCCATCGTCGCGGCACCTTCGTGCACTTCGCCGATCTTGTGGCTGACGCCGGTGTAGAACAGGATGCGCTCGGACGTGGTGGTCTTGCCGGCATCGATGTGGGCCATGATGCCGAAGTTGCGGTAACGCTCGATGGGAGTGGTGCGAGCCACGGGACCCTCTCGTAAGTTTTCGGATTCTCAAATGGCCGGACGCCGCCCGTGGGGGCGGCCTCCGGTTGGAGGGCGGCGAGCGGCCGCCCTGATGCAGCGCTACGCGCTAGATCACCAGCGGTAGTGGGCGAAGGCCTTGTTGGCCTCGGCCATGCGGTGCGTCTCTTCGCGCTTCTTGATCGCGCCGCCACGGTTCTCGCTGGCATCGAGCAGCTCGGCCGCGAGCTTGCGCGGCATCGAGTTCTCGCCGCGCTTGCGGGCCGAGTCGATCAGCCAGCGCATGGCCAGCGCCGAACGGCGCGAAGCGCGCACTTCGACCGGGACCTGGTAGGTCGCACCGCCGACGCGACGGCTCTTGACCTCGACCGCCGGGGCGACGTTGGTCAGCGCCTTCTCGACGAGCTCGAGCGGATTCGGGTTCTTCTGCCCGATGACGTCCATGGCGCCGTAGACGATCTTCTCGGCGATGGACTTCTTGCCGCTCTGCATGACCATGTTGATGAAGCGGGCGATCGTGTCGCTCCCGTGCTTGGGATCGGGCAGGACGGCACGCTGCGGAGTGGAACCTTTACGCGACATTGGCGTGTACCTCTGGTATCAGGCGACGGCGCCGTGGCGCCGGTCGAAATCAGGACTTCGGACGCTTGGCGCCGTACTTGGAACGGCCCTGGCGGCGCTTGGCGACGCCGGCGGCGTCGAGCGAGCCACGGACGGTGTGGTAGCGCACGCCCGGCAGGTCCTTGACGCGACCGCCGCGGATCAGCACGACCGAGTGCTCCTGCAGGTTGTGGCCTTCGCCGCCGATGTACGAGATGACCTCGTAGCCGTTGGTCAGGCGCACCTTGGCGACCTTGCGGAGGGCCGAGTTCGGCTTCTTCGGGGTCGTGGTGTAGACGCGGGTGCAGACGCCGCGACGCTGCGGGCAGTTCTGCAGCGCGGGAGACGTGCTCTTGTACGTTTCAGGGCTGCGCGGCTTGCGCACCAGCTGATTGATGGTCGCCATCTGGAGCTCTTCGTTTGGGCCTGCGGCCCGTGGAAAACGGAAGGCCAGCCCCGAGGGACCAGCCAAGACGAAAAAGCCTAGCCCGCGTCCGGAACGCCGGTCGCGGGCTCGACTTGCGCGACGCCCGGACGCGCTCAGTGCGCCTCCGCGTCGCATAGATCCCACCCTGCCCTGGGTCCAATACGAGGCACATCCTGTGGCCTCATTTGGTGATCTGGGGCCGCCCGAAGGCGGCCCGGGTATTGCTTAGCCGCGAGAGTATAGCAGGTCCAGCCGACCCGCAGGCAAGCCGGTCCTGTCCCTCACTCCTCGTCGCCCGCCGCTTCGGCGGCCGGGGCCGGGGCATCCTCGATCATGGCCGTGCTGCCGCCCGCGAGCGTCTCGAGTTCCTGCTCGGTGAGCCCGGAGGCATTGCGACGGCGCTGGTTGTGGTACGCCAGACCCGTGCCGGCGGGGATCAGACGACCGACGATCACGTTCTCCTTGAGGCCGCGCAGCGTATCGCGGGTGCCGCGGACGGCCGCCTCGGTGAGCACGCGCGTGGTCTCCTGGAAGGAGGCCGCCGAGATGAACGACTCGGTCGCCAGCGAGGCCTTGGTGATGCCCAGCAGGACCGGCTCGAACTTCGCCGAGATCTCGTTGCGCGCGGCCAGCTTCTGGTTTTCCTCGATAACGCGCTGGCGCTCGACCTGCTCGCCGGCGAGGAAGCGGCTGTCGCCCGCATCCGTGATCTCGACCTTGCGCAGCATCTGGCGAACGATCACCTCGATGTGCTTATCGTTGATCTTCACGCCCTGCAGGCGGTAGACGTCCTGGATCTCCTTGACGAGGTAGGCCGCGAGCGGCTCCACGCCGAGCAGGCGCAGGATGTCCTGCGGATTGGGCTCGCCGTCCACGACGGTCTCGCCCTTCTCCACGTGCTCGCCTTCGAACACGATGATCTGGCGGTACTTCGGGATCAGCTCCTCGTGCTCCCCACCGTCGGCGTCCTTGATGATCAGGCGCTGCTTGCCCTTGGTGTCCTTGCCGAACGAGACGATGCCCGAACGCTCGGCGAGGATCGCCGGATCCTTCGGCTTGCGTGCCTCGAACAGGTCGGCCACGCGCGGCAGACCACCCGTGATGTCGCGCGTCTTCGACGCCTCCTGCGGGATCTTGGCGACGACGTCGCCCACGCCCACCGGGGCGCCGTCCTGCAGGTTGACGATCGAGCGCGGCGGCAGCATGTACTGGGCCGGCAGGTCGGTGCCCGGGATCTGCAGGTCCTTGCCGTTCGCATCGACGATGCGGACGAGCGGACGCAGGTCCTTCGCCTGCGAGCCGCGACGCTTCGGATCCGTGATCTCGCGCGAGGCCAGGCCCGTGAGCTCGTCCGTCTTCTCCGTGACGGTCACGCCGTCGACGAAGTCGATGAAACGGATGAAGCCCGCCACTTCCGACATGATCGGGTGGTTATGCGGATCCCAGTTCGCGACCTGCTGGCCGGCCTTGACCTCGGCACCGTCGCGCACCGTGATCGTCGCACCGTACGGCAGCTTGTAGCGCTCGCGCTCGCGGCCATGCGGATCGAGGACCGACAGCTCGCCCGAGCGCGACACCGCCACGATGTGGCCGTTCGCGTGCTCGACGTGCTTGAGGTTGTTGAACTTGACCGAGCCGGTCGTCTTGACCGTGATGTTGTCGATCGCCGCCGCACGCGAAGCCGCACCACCAATGTGGAACGTACGCATGGTGAGCTGCGTGCCCGGCTCGCCGATCGACTGCGCGGCGACCACGCCGACCGCTTCGCCGTGGTTCACCAGATGGCCGCGGCCGAGGTCACGGCCGTAGCACGAGGCGCAGACGCCGAACGGAGTCTCGCAGGTGATCGTCGAACGGACCTTGATGGTCTGCACGCCGGCCTCCTCGAGCTTGGCCACCCAGGCCTCGTCGAGCAGCGTGTTGCGGGTGACGATCGGATCCTCGTCGTTGCCCGGCAGGAACACGTCCTCGACCACCATGCGGCCCAGCACGCGCTCGCGCAGCGGCTCGACCACGTCGCCGCCTTCGACGATCGGGGTCATGGTCAGGCCCTCGAGCGTGCCGCAGTCGGACTCGGTGATCACGACGTCCTGCGCCACGTCGACGAGTCGACGGGTCAGGTAACCGGAGTTCGCGGTCTTCAGCGCGGTATCCGCGAGGCCCTTACGGGCGCCGTGGGTCGAGATGAAGTACTGGAGGACGTTCAGACCTTCGCGGAAGTTCGCGGTGATGGGCGTCTCGATGATCGAGCCATCCGGCTTGGCCATCAGGCCGCGCATGCCGGCGAGCTGGCGGATCTGGGCCTGCGAACCGCGGGCGCCGGAGTCGGCCATGATGTAGATCGAGTTCATCGACTTCTGCTGGACGGTCTCGCCCTTGGCATTGGTCACGGGCTCGGTGCCGATGGCGTCCATCATCGCCTTGGCCACGCGCTCGTTCGTGCGCGACCAGATGTCGACGACCTTGTTGTAGCGCTCGCCGGCGGTGACCAGGCCCGACTGGTACTGCTCCTGGATCTCCAGCACTTCGGCCTCGGCCTCGTCGAGGATCGCCTTCTTCTCGACCGGGATCGTCATGTCGTCGATGCCGATCGACACGCCGGCGCGCGTGGCGTAGGCGAAGCCGGTGTACATCAGCTGGTCGGCGAAGATGACGGTGTCCTTGAGGCCCAGCTGGCGGTAGCAGCTGTTGATCAGGCGCGAGATGTTCTTCTTGGTCAGTTCGACGTTGGCCAGCTCGAACGGAAGGCCTTCCGGCAGCACTTCCTGCAGCAGGGCGCGGCCGACCGTGGTGTCGACGATCGACGTCTTCTTCGAACGCGAGCCGTCCTCCGCCACCACGGTCTCGCTGATGCGCACCTTGACCTTCGCGTGCAGTTCGACGACGCGGTTGTCGTAGGCACGCTTGACCTCGGCGACGTTCGCGAACGCCATGCCCTCGCCCTTCTTGTTCTCGAGGGCGCGGGTCATGTAGTACAGGCCGAGCACGACGTCCTGCGACGGCACGATGATCGGCTCGCCGTTCGCCGGCGAGAGGATGTTGTTCGACGCCATCATCAGGGCGCGCGCTTCCAGCTGCGCCTCGAGGCTCAGCGGGACGTGCACGGCCATCTGGTCGCCGTCGAAGTCGGCGTTGAACGCCGTACACACGAGCGGATGAAGCTGGATGGCCTTGCCTTCGATGAGGACCGGCTCGAACGCCTGGATGCCGAGGCGGTGCAGCGTCGGGGCGCGGTTGAGCAGGACCGGGTGCTCGCGGATGACCTCCTCGAGGATGTCCCACACCTGCGCTTCTTCACGCTCAACGAGCTTCTTCGCCGCCTTGATCGTCGTGGCGAGGCCACGGCGCTGCAGCTTGGAGAAGATGAAGGGCTTGAACAGCTCGAGCGCCATCTTCTTCGGCAGGCCGCACTCGTGCAGGCGCAGGGTCGGGCCGACCACGATGACCGAACGGCCCGAGTAGTCGACGCGCTTTCCGAGCAGGTTCTGGCGGAAGCGGCCCTGCTTGCCCTTGATCATGTCGGCGAGCGACTTGAGCGGGCGCTTGTTCGTGCCGGTGATGGCGCGGCCACGGCGGCCGTTGTCCATCAGGGCGTCGACCGACTCCTGCAGCATGCGCTTCTCGTTGCGCACGATGATGTCGGGCGCATTGAGTTCGAGCAGGCGGCGCAGGCGGTTGTTGCGGTTGATGACGCGGCGGTACAGGTCGTTGAGGTCCGACGTCGCGAAGCGGCCGCCATCCAGCGGGACGAGCGGACGCAGGTCCGGCGGCAGCACCGGCAGGACGGTCATGACCATCCACTCCGGGCGGTTGCCGGACTCGATGAAGGCCTCGATCAGCTTGATGCGCTTGGTGAGGCGCTTGAGCTTGGTCTCCGAACCCGTCGAGGCGATGTCCTCGCGCAGCTGGACCATCTCGGTCTGCAGGTCGATCGTGCGCAGGAGGTCGTAGATCGCCTCGGCGCCCATCGCGGCCTCGAAGTCGTCGCCGTGCTCCTGGCGCGCCTGGAGGAACTGCTCCTCGGTCAGCAGCTGGCCACGCTCCATCGGCGTCAGGCCCGGCTCCGTCACCACGAAGGCTTCGAAGTACAGGATGCGCTCGATGTCACGCAGGGTCATGTCGAGCATCAGGCCGATGCGCGACGGCAGCGACTTCAGGAACCAGATGTGGGCGACGGGCGACGCGAGGTCGATGTGGCCCATGCGCTCGCGGCGCACCTTGGCCAGCGTCACTTCCGTGCCGCACTTCTCGCAGACCACGCCACGGTGCTTCATGCGCTTGTACTTGCCGCACAGGCACTCGTAGTCCTTGATCGGGCCGAAGATCGCCGAGCAGAACAGGCCATCACGCTCGGGCTTGAACGTGCGGTAGTTGATCGTCTCGGGCTTCTTCACCTCGCCGTACGACCAGGAGCGGATCAGGTCCGGCGAAGCCAGGCCGATCTTGATCGCGTCGAAGTCGATCGTGGTGCGCTGCTGGTTGAACAGGTTGAGCAGGTCTTTCATTTCAGTCTCCTAGGGAGCGATTCGCATTGAGAACGCGTGCGTGCTGCGGACCGGTGCGGGATGCGCGCCGGTCGCGCCGTTCTCAGTGCTCCTCGAGCTCCATGTTGATCGCCAGCGAGCGGATTTCCCTCACGAGGACGTTGAAGGACTCCGGCATGCCCGCGACCATGTCGTAGTCGCCGTCGACGATGTTCTTGTACATCTGGTTGCGGCCCTGCACGTCGTCGGACTTCACCGTCAGCATTTCCTGCAGGGTGTAGGCCGCGCCGTAGGCTTCCAGCGCCCAGACTTCCATCTCGCCGAAGCGCTGGCCGCCGAACTGCGCCTTGCCGCCCAGCGGCTGCTGGGTGACGAGCGAGTACGGACCGGTCGAACGCGCGTGCATCTTGTCGTCGACCAGGTGGTTCAGCTTCAGCATGTGCATGTAGCCGATCGTCACCGGGCGCTCGAACGCCTCGCCGGTGCGGCCGTCGTGCAGGATCGTCTGGCCGCTGCTCGGCAGTTCCGCGAGTTCGAGCATGCGCTTGATCTCGGACTCGGCCGCGCCGTCGAACACCGGGGTCGCCATCGGCACGCCGTCGGTGAGGTTCTTCGCCAGCGTGATCAGCTCCTGATCGGTGAACTGCGACAGGTCCACACGCTCACCCACCACCGTGCTGTCGTGGTTGTAGATGTCGTTGAGGAAGGCACGGAGCTCGGTCACCGCGTTCTGCGCCTGCAGCATGCGGTCGATCTTCTTGCCCAGGCCCTTCGCAGCCCAGCCCAGGTGCACCTCGAGGATCTGGCCGATGTTCATTCGGCTCGGCACGCCCAGCGGGTTGAGCACGATGTCGACCGTCTCGCCCGTCGCGGTGTACGGCATGTCCTCGACCGGCACGATCGTGGAGACGACGCCCTTGTTGCCGTGACGGCCGGCCATCTTGTCGCCCGGCTGGATGCGGCGCTTAACGGCCAGGAACACCTTGACCATCTTGAGCACGCCCGGGGCGAGGTCGTCGCCCTGCGTGATCTTCGCGCGCTTGTCGGCGAACCGGCGCTCGAACTCCTTCTGGTACTCCTCGATCTGCTTCTGCGCGCGCTCGATGGCCTCGACGGCGTCCTCGTCCTTCATGCGCAGCGTGAACCAGTCCTTCTTGGACAGGCTGTCGAGCACCAGCGAGGTGACCGTGTCGCCCTTCTTCAAGCCGGCGCCGCCATTGGCGACCTTGCCGAGCAACTGCGAACGCAGGCGGTCGTAGATCGCGGCCTCGAGGATGCGGAACTGGTCGTCGAAGTCCTTCTTGACCCGACGGATTTCCGATTCCTCGATCTGGCGGGCGCGCTTGTCCTTCTCGATCCCGTCGCGGGTGAACACCTGCACGTCGATGACGGTGCCGTCCATGCCCGGCGGCACACGCAGCGAGCTGTCCTTCACATCGGACGCCTTCTCGCCGAAGATCGCGCGCAGCAGCTTCTCTTCCGGCGTCAGCTGGCTCTCGCCCTTCGGCGTGACCTTGCCCACGAGGATGTCGCCCGCACGGACCTCCGCACCGATGTAGACCACGCCCGACTCGTCGAGGCGGCCGAGCGCCTGCTCGGACACGTTCGGGATGTCAGCCGAGATCTCCTCCGGGCCCAGCTTCGTGTCACGCGCGACGCAGGTCAGCTCTTCGATGTGGATCGTGGTGTAGCGATCCTCCTCGACCACGCGCTCGGAGAGCAGGATCGAGTCCTCGAAGTTGTAGCCGTTCCACGGCATGAACGCGACCAGCATGTTCTGGCCGAGCGCGAGCTCGCCGATGTCGGTCGACGGACCGTCGGCCAGCACGTCGCCGCGCTCGACGCGATCACCCACCTTCACCAGCGGGCGCTGGTTGATGCAGGTGTTCTGGTTCGAACGGGTGTACTTGATGAGGTTGTAGATGTCGACGCCGGCGTCCAGGCCCTCGTTGACCTCGTCCTCGTTGACCTTGACCACGATGCGCGCGGCGTCGATCTGCTCGATTACGCCACCGCGGCGCGCGTTCACGGTCACGCCCGAGTCGCGCGCCACCGCGCGCTCGATGCCCGTACCCACGAGCGGCTTCTGCGCACGCAGCGTCGGCACCGCCTGGCGCTGCATGTTCGCGCCCATGAGCGCGCGGTTGGCGTCGTCGTGCTCGAGGAACGGCACGAGCGCGGCGGCCACCGACACGGTCTGCATCGGCGAGACGTCCATGAAGTGGACCTCGCTCGGCGGCTTGAGCAGCGACTCGCCCTGGTAGCGGCAGGCGACGAACTGCGCCGTCATCATGCCGTTCTCGTCCTGCGGGGCATTGGCCTGCGCGATGACGTACTCGTTCTCCTCGATCGCCGAGAGGAACTCGATCTCTTCCGTCACCTTGCCGTCGACGACGCGGCGGTACGGCGTCTCGAGGAAGCCGTAGCGGTTGGTGCGCGCAAAGACGGCGAGCGAGTTGATCAGGCCGATGTTCGGGCCTTCCGGCGTCTCGATGGTGCAGACCCGGCCGTAGTGCGTCGGGTGCACGTCGCGCACTTCGAAGCCGGCGCGCTCACGCGTCAGGCCGCCCGGGCCGAGGGCCGAGACGCGACGCTTGTGCGTGACTTCCGAGAGCGGGTTGTTCTGGTCCATGAACTGCGACAGCTGCGAGGAGCCGAAGAACTCCTTGATCGCGGCGGCCACCGGCTTGGCGTTGATGAGCTCCTGCGGCGTGAGGCCTTCGGACTCCGCCATCGACAGGCGCTCCTTGACGGCACGCTCGACGCGCACCAGGCCCACGCGGAACGTGTTCTCGGCCATCTCGCCGACCGAGCGCACGCGGCGGTTGCCCAGGTGGTCGATGTCGTCGACCACGCCGCGGCCGTTGCGGATCTCGGTGAGCACGCGGATGACGTCGAGGATGTCGGACGTCTGGCCGAACAGGCCGCGCAGGCGCCCGGACTCCTCGTCCTTGCGGTCCTGGAAGTACTTCGCGTCGTACAGCACCGCGGCGCCTTCGGTCTCCTTGCGGCCGAGGCGACGGTTGAACTTCATGCGGCCGACGCCCGACAGGTCGTAGCGCTCGAACGTGAAGAACAGGTTGTGGAACAGGTTCTGCGCGGCGTCCTTGGTCGGCGGCTCGCCGGGACGCATCATGCGGTAGATCTCGACCAGCGCCTCGAGCTGCGTCTTGGTCGGGTCGATCCGCAGCGTGTTGGAGATGTACGGACCGCGGTCGAGGTCATTGACCCACAGCGTGCCGACCTGCGCGATGCCCGCCTTGCGGAAGGCTTCCAGGTGGCCGTCGTTGATCTCCTCGTTGGCGTTCGCGAGCAGCTCGCCGGTGTTCGGAGCCACGACGTCGTGCGCCAGGATGCGGCCGACGAGGTAGCTGTCGGGCACGGCGAGGGCGGCGATGCCGGCCTGCTCGAGCTGGCGGACGTGGCGCGCGGTGACACGGCGACCGGCCTCGACGATGACCTTGTCACCGTCGGCGAGATCGAAATCGAGGGTCTCGCCGCGCAGGCGCTCGGGCACGAGCTCGAGCTGTACGCCTTCAGCCTGGATCTGGAAGGTGTTGATGTCGAAGAACGACTTCAGCATCTCCTCGTTGTTGTAGCCCAGCGCGCGCAGCAGGATCGTCACTGGCAGCTTGCGGCGACGGTCGATGCGGCAGAAGACCGCGTCCTTGGGGTCGAACTCGAAGTCGAGCCACGAGCCGCGGTAGGGGATGATGCGGGCGGAGTACAGAAGCTTGCCCGAGCTGTGCGTCTTGCCACGGTCGTGGTCGAAGAACACGCCCGGCGAGCGGTGCAGCTGCGAGACGATGACGCGCTCGGTGCCGTTGACGATGAAGGTGCCGTTCTCGGTCATGAGCGGGATCTCGCCCATGTAGACCTCCTGCTCCTTCACGTACTTGATCGCCTTGGTCGACGACTCGCGGTCGTAGATGACCAGGCGAACGGTGACGCGGAGCGGCGCGCCGTAGCTCATGCCCCGCGTGCGGCACTCGCGCTCGTCGAACGCCGGCTCGCCGAGCTTGTAGCCGACATATTCAAGGGCGGCATTGCCGCTGTAGCTCACGATCGGGAAGACCGACTTCAGCGCGGCGTGCAGGCCGCGGTCCTCGCGCTTGGCGGGATCGGTGTTCTCCTGCAGGAACTCGCGGTACGAGTCGACCTGGATCGCGAGCAGGAAGGGGACCTCGAGGATCGCGCGGCGCTTGCCGAAATCCTTGCGGATGCGCTTTTTCTCGGTGAACGAGTACGTCGTCATGGGGAACTGCCGCCTCTCTTGGAGCGGGGATCGGGGATCGGGGATCCGTCGCGTTGTGATGGTTCGGACACTCGATCCGTCAACCCCGTAAGGGGATGAACTGTCAGTTGGAAGCCGCGGGTATTGCCGGCACCCGCACGCCCTCTGAAGCTGCTTCCAACTACCAACTCGGTTGGGTTTCTTTGCCGCTGGGCCGCTGGAGCGCCTGGGAGCCGCGTCGCGCGACATGTCGCGTTCGACCGCGGAGCCCGGGGAGCGTTCCGTGGAACGGGGCCCGTCTACAACGACCAAAGGCCGGGGGCTTTCCGCCCCCAGCCTTCAGTGGGTCGCCGATGGAGTCCGGCGACGCAAAGCTGCTTACTTGACCTCGACGGTCGCGCCGGCAGCTTCCAGGTCCTTCTTCATCTTCGCGGCGTCGTCCTTCGACGCGCCTTCCTTCACGGTGCCACCGGCTTCCGTGAGGTCCTTCGCTTCCTTCAGGCCCAGGCCGGTGATAGCGCGGACGGCCTTGATGACCTCGACCTTCTTGTCGCCGGCCGACTTCAGGATGACGGTGAACTCGGTCTGCTCCTCGACCGGAGCCGCGGCGGCGGCCGGGCCAGCGGCCATGACCGGGGCGGCGGCGGAGACGCCGAACTTCTCTTCGATGGCCTTGACCAGCTCCATCACTTCCATCAGCGACTTGGCGGCGATGGCGTCGACGATCTGCTCGTTGGTAACGGACATTTGGATATACCTCTGGAAATTGGTTTCTAAAGCGGATTCAGGAAAGAACGTCGACGACGATCAGGCGGTCTCGGCGGCGGCTTCCTCAGCCGGCGCGGCGTCGCCGCCACCCTGCTGATCGGCCACGGCCTTGACGGCGCGCGCGAACATCGCGGCCGGCTCGGCCAGCACGCGGGCCAGCATGGCCAGCGCCTGTTCGCGGGTCGGCAGCGCGGCGAGCACGTCGACGTGGGCGGCCGGCAGCAGCTTGCCTTCCACCGAGACGACCTTCGCCTTGAGCTTGTCGTTGCCCTTCGCGGCGTCCTTGATCAGGCGGCCGGCGGCGCCGGGCTCCTCGAGCGAGAACGCATACAGCAGCGGACCGACCAGGGCGTCCTTGACGCAGGCGAACTCGGTGCCTTCGACGGCGCGAGTAGCCAGCGTGTTCTTGACGACCTTGAGGTACACACCCGTTTCGCGAGCTTTCTTGCGCATCTCGGTCATCTGACTGACCGTGGTGCCCGCGTACTCGGCCGCGACCAGGGAGTGCGCCTTGCCGGCGATTTCCGCCAGCTCCGCGACGACTTCCTGCTTCTGGGACAGATTGAGAGCCATTGCACTCCTCCAATTGAACTCCGCATCCGGCATGTGCCGGCGCGGGACGGGGCGGCGCCTTTCCATGGCACCGGGGAGGCCCGAAGGCTTCCCGGTGGTGGCCGTCCAGAAACGAATTTCCAGAAGGGCACCATCTACGCAGGCTGGTTCGATTAAGCGATCCCGCTTCGACCGACGGCGATTCCCTTGCCGTGTGAGCGTCCCTTGCCCGTCGCCGGTCGGCGCTGACCGCACCTGCGGTCTTTGACGGTCACGGCCATTGGTGCGGCCGCGCCTTCAAAAGAGTCGGCCGGCGGCATGCGCCACCGGCCTTTCAACACTTACTTGAGAGCGAGCGACGTCTGATCGACGATCACGCCCGGACCCATGGTCGAGCTGATCGCGATCTTCTGCAGGTACTGACCCTTCGAGGTCGCCGGCTTGGCCTTCACGAGGTCCAGCAGCAGCGCCGTCAGGTTTTCCTTGAGCTTGGCGTCGTCGAAATCGGCCTTGCCGATCGTGCAGTGAATGATACCCGCCTTGTCCGTGCGGTAGCGGACCTGGCCGCCCTTGGCGTTCTTGACCGCTTCAGCCGGGTTCGGCGAGACGGTGCCGACCTTCGGGTTCGGCATCAGGCCACGCGGACCGAGCACCTGGCCGAGCTTGCCGACCACGCGCATCGCGTCCGGCGTCGCGATGACGACGTCGTAGTTCAGCTCACCGGCCTGCATGCGCTCGGCGAGGTCGTCCATGCCGACGGCGTCGGCACCTGCCGCGAGGGCCTCGTCGGCCTTCGCACCGGCCGGCGCGAAGACGGCGACGCGGACGGTCTTGCCCGTACCGGCCGGCAGGACGGTCGAGCCACGGACCTGCTGGTCGGACTTCTTGGCGTCGACGCCGAGGCGGACGGCGACGTCGATCGACTCGACGAACTTCGCCTTGGTCGACGACTTGAGGATCTGGATCGCCTCTTCGATCGGGTAGGCCTTACCCGGGACGACGGCGGACTTGATGGCCTTCTGGCGCTTGTTCATAGCCATGGTCTCAGCCCTCCACCACGAGACCCATCGAACGGGCCGAGCCCGCGATGGTCTTGACTGCCGCATCGAGATCCGCCGCCGTGAGGTCGGCTTCCTTCTGCTTGGCGATCTCCTCGAGCTGGGCGCGGGTGACCTTGCCCACCTTCTCGGTGTTCGGACGCTTGGAGCCCGACTGGATGCCCGCCGCCTTCTTCAGGAGCACCGAAGCCGGGGTCGACTTGGTGACGAAGGTGAACGTACGGTCCGAGTAGGCCGTGATGATGACCGGGGTCGGCAGACCCGGCTCGAGCTTGGAGGTCGCGGCGTTGAACGCCTTGCAGAACTCCATGATGTTCAGGCCGCGCTGACCCAGCGCAGGACCGACCGGCGGCGAGGGGTTGGCCTGACCGGCCTTCACCTGCAGCTTGATGTAACCCACTACCTTCTTTGCCACGAGCTTTCTCCTGGAGTTCGAACGTCAGCGGCTGCGAACCGGTGACTCCTCCTTTCGTTGAAAATCGAAACGGGCTTGGCCCGTTTCGCCTGCCCGGAGTTATCCGGCGCCAGGCCGGATCAACTGCGGGACTTATCCGAACCGGAGGTTCGGGTAAGACTTATTTGGCTTTTTCGACCTGACCGAACTCGAGTTCGACGGGCGTCGAGCGACCGAAAATCAGCACCGCCACGCGCAGGCGGCTCTTGTCGTAGTTGATCTCTTCGACCACGCCGTTGAAGTCGTTGAACGGACCGTCCGTGACGCGGACCATCTCGCCCGGCTCGAACAGCACCTTCGGACGCGGCTTCTCGACGCCTTCCTGCACGCGCTGAAGGATCTGGTCGGCCTCGCGGTCGGAGATCGGCAGCGGGCGATCGGCGGTGCCGCCGATGAAGCCCATCACCTTCGGCGTCTCCTTGATGAGATGCCAGCACTCGCTGTCGATGCGCGGGATGCCGTTCTCGTCGTTCACCGCGATCTGCACGAGCACGTAGCCCGGGAAGAACTTGCGCTCGGAACGGCGCTTCTGGCCGGAGCGCATCTCCACGACTTCCTCGGTCGGCACCAGTACGTCGCCGAACTTGTCCTGCATCCCATCGCGCGCGATCCGGTCGCGCAGCGCCTGGGCCACGGACTTCTCGAAGCCCGAGTAGGCGTGCACGACGAACCAGCGCTTGTTCACTTCGGTCATATCAGCGTCCCAGCAGCAGCTTGATGACCCACTGGATCACCGCATCGAATCCGGCGAGCAGCAGGGCGATGATGACCACGGCGACCATCACGACCCACGTCGTACGCAGCGCCTCCTGGCGGGTCGGCCAGACGACCTTGCGCAGCTCGAAGCGCGACTCCGACAGGAAGTCGCGCGTCTGCGCGCCCTTCGCCGACGTCGCGAACACGGCCGCGCCCGCGAGCACGCCGGCCACCACGAGCAGGGCGCGCAGCGCGGTCGCCCAGTTCTCGAACCAGTAGAAGCCGAAGACGCCCGCCGCCACCAGCAGCAGCGCCACGACGTACTTGACGACTTCCCCGGCGCCGGCCTGGCCGCGCGCGTGTTCGACCTTGGTGCTCACGTGTCGCGAGTCCCTCGCAAAAAGCCCCGCTTCCCGCACGGCCTTGCTGTGTTTCGGTGGACGGCCGGATCCCGCTGACCGTCGAGGTGGCACGCCAGGAGGGACTCGAACCCCCAACCTGCGGTTTTGGAGACCGCTGCTCTGCCAATTGAGCTACTGGCGTATGTCTTTGTGGGCGTTTCCCGAAAAGGCAACGGCGGCTCGCGCCGCCTGCCCGTCCCGCCCGGTTGTGCGAGGCCCGCCGGAGCGGGCTTCGCGACCGTCGCGGGAGGCCATCGGCCCCGCCGCGTCGGGAGCGCCGCCGAAGCGGCGCAGGATCTTACTTGATGATCTTCGCCACCACGCCGGCGCCGACGGTACGGCCGCCTTCGCGGATCGCGAAGCGCAGGCCGTCGTCCATCGCGACCGGGTTGATCAGCTGCACGGTCATCTTGATGTTGTCGCCCGGCATGACCATCTCCACGCCTTCCGGCAGGGTGATCGAACCGGTGATGTCGGTCGTGCGGAAGTAGAACTGCGGACGGTAGCCCTTGAAGAACGGGGTGTGGCGGCCGCCCTCTTCCTTCGAGAGCACGTAGACCTCGGCCTCGAAGTCGGTGTGCGGCTGGATCGAACCCGGCTTGGCCAGCACCTGGCCACGCTCGACGTCGTCACGCTTGGTGCCGCGCAGCAGCAGGCCCGCGTTGTCGCCCGCCTGGCCCTGGTCCAGCAGCTTGCGGAACATCTCGACGCCCGTGACCGTGGTCTTCTGCGTCGGGCGGATGCCCACGATCTCGATTTCGTCGCCGACCTTGATGATGCCGCGCTCGATGCGGCCCGTGACCACCGTGCCGCGGCCGGAGATCGAGAACACGTCCTCGACCGGCATCAGGAACGGCATGTCGATCGCACGCTCCGGCTCCGGAATCCACGTGTCCAGCGCCTCGACCAGCTTGAGCACCGCCGGCACGCCGATCGGCGACTGGTCGCCTTCCAGCGCCAGACGCGCCGAACCCGCGATGATCGGGGTGTCGTCGCCCGGGAAGTCGTACTTCGACAGCAGCTCGCGCACTTCCATCTCGACCAGCTCGAGCAGCTCGGCGTCGTCCACCATGTCGGCCTTGTTCAGGAACACGACGATGTACGGCACGCCCACCTGGCGCGACAGCAGGATGTGCTCGCGCGTCTGCGGCATCGGGCCGTCAGCGGCCGAGCACACCAGGATCGCGCCGTCCATCTGCGCCGCACCCGTGATCATGTTCTTGACGTAGTCGGCGTGGCCCGGGCAGTCGACGTGCGCGTAGTGGCGCGTCGGGCTCTCGTACTCCACGTGCGCCGTCGAGATCGTGATGCCGCGCGCCTTCTCTTCCGGCGCCGCGTCGATCTGGTCGTACGCCTTGAACTCGCCACCGAAACGCTCGGCACCGATCTTCGTCAGCGCCGCCGTCAGCGTCGTCTTGCCATGGTCAACGTGACCGATCGTGCCCACGTTCACGTGGGGCTTGGTGCGCTCGAACTTACCCTTGGCCATGGCGTGTGTCTCGCTGATGTCGTGTGGGGTGAACTGGGCTTCGCGGAGGTACCGCGCGAATGGTGCTCACGACTGGAATCGAACCAGCGACCTCCTCCTTACCAAGGAGGTGCTCTACCGACTGAGCTACGTGAGCGGAACTTCGGTTGTCCTGCAGATCGTCTGTCGCGGCGATCAATGGAGCGGGAGACGGGAATCGAACCCGCGCTAGTAGCTTGGAAGGCTACAGTTCTACCATTGAACTACTCCCGCGCCGGCTTGAACCTGCTGGGTTTGGAGCCCCGGCGAGTGGTAAATCCGCCGGTTGGAACTGGACTGCGTGAAACTGGTGGAGGGAGGTGGATTCGAACCACCGAAGGCGTGAGCCAGCAGATTTACAGTCTGCCCCCGTTGGCCGCTTGGGTATCCCTCCGGAGAGCCCGCAATTCTGGCCGACCGATCCGGGCAAGTCAACGCACCGTTCACTTCCCCTACCGCCGGCCGAACCGGACCGTCAGACGTTGAAGCGGAAATGCAGGACGTCGCCTTCCTGCACCCGGTACTCCTTGCCTTCGAGCCGCAGGCGGCCGGCATCGCGCGCGCCGGCCTCGCCCCGGTACTTGAGGTAGTCGTCGAAGCCGATGGTTTCGGCCCGGATGAAGCCCTTCTCGAAGTCGGTGTGGATGACGCCCGCGGCCTGCGGGGCGGTCGAGCCGGCCTTGACGGTCCAGGCCCGGACTTCCTTCACGCCCGCCGTGAAGTACGTCTGCAGGCCCAGCAGCTTGTAGGCGGCGCGGATGACCCGGTTCAGGCCGGGCTCCTCAAGGCCGAGGTCCGCCAAGAAGGCATCACGATCGGCGTCGTCCAGCTGGCTCAGCTCCTCCTCGATGGCGGCCGAGACCGGCACCACCTCGGCGCCCTCGCCTGCCGCCCGGGCGCGCACGGCGTCCAAGTGTGGGTTGTTCTCGAAGCCGTCCTCCAGGACGTTGGCGACGTACAGGACCGGCTTGATCGTGATCAGGAACAGGTCACGGACGGCCGCCTTGTCCTCGTCCGACAGGCCGAGGGCGCGAGCGGCCTTGCCCTCGTCCAGCCCGGCGCGGATGCGGGTCAGCACCTCCACGCGCGCCTTGGCGTCCTTGTCGCCGGTCTTGGCCGAGCGCTCGGCGCGCTGCAGGGCCTTGTCCACGGACTCGAGGTCGGCGAGCGCCAGCTCGGTGTCGATCGTGTCGATGTCGGCGATCGGGTCGACCTTGTTGGCGACGTGGATGACGTCCGGGTGCTCGAAGCAGCGGACCACGTGGGTGATCGCGTCGACCTCGCGGATGTGCGCGAGGAACTTGTTGCCCAGGCCCTCGCCGCTCGCCGCGCCGGCCACCAGGCCGGCGATGTCGACGAACTCGACCGCCGTGGGGATGACCTTCTGCGGCTTGACGATCTCGGCGAGCTGGCCGAGGCGCGGGTCCGGCACCGGCACGATGCCGACGTTCGGCTCGATCGTGCAGAACGGGAAGTTCGCCGCGGCGATGCCCGCCTTGGTCAGTGCATTGAAGAGGGTCGACTTGCCGACGTTGGGCAGGCCGACGATGCCGCATTTGATGCCCATGGCGTGGCTCCGGTGGTTCGAACGGGAATGCGGAAGCGGCCGTCGTGCAGCCGCTTCCGCAGGTCCGCTCAGGCTTTCGCGGTGTTGAGGCGCTTCATCGCCTCGTTGACGTCGCCAGCGACCGCCAGCGGCATGACGTCGAGGGCGTCGTCGATCGAGCGCAGGATCGCGGCCTCGTCAGCCGCCGTGGGCTTGCCGAGCACCCAGCCCACGACCTTGTCCTTGTGCCCCGGGTGGCCGATGCCCACGCGCAGGCGGTGGAACTTCGCGTGGCCGAGCAGCCGGATCGTGTCGCGCAGCCCGTTCTGGCCGCCGTGGCCGCCATCGAATTTAAGGCGGGCCGTGCCGGGCGGCAGGTCGAGCTCGTCGTGCGCGAGCAACGCCTCCTCCGGCTCGATCTTCCAGAAGCGCAGCGCCGCGGTGACCGACTTGCCGGAGAGGTTCATGAACGTCGCCGGCTTCAGTAGCCAGACGCCCTGCCCCGCGATGTCGACCTTGCAGGCCTCGCCGAACAGCTTGGGCTCGATGCGGAACGTGCCGCCGAACTTCCGGGCGAGCTCGTCCACGAACCAGAAGCCGGCATTGTGCCGCTGGCGCGCGTGCTCGGGCCCGGGATTGCCCAGTCCGACGATGAGTTTCAGGCCTGCCATCGCGTGGTCCGCAAATGCGGACGGGCCGACCGCGAGGGCCGGCCCGTCCGGATGACGCGATTACTTCTTGTCGCCTTCCGCGGCCGGGGCAGCGTCGTCGTCCGACGTGCGCGCGGCCTTGGCGATGACGATCGCCACGTCGTGCTCCTTGCCCAGCTTGAGCTCGGGGATCTCGACGCCCTCGGGGAGCTTGATCGCCGACAGGTGGACGATGTCGCCCTGCTTGAGGTCGGACAGATCGATCTCGAGGAACTCCGGCAGGTTCTTCGGCAGGCAGCTCACTTCCACCTCGTTGAGCTCGTGGGTGACCACGACCTCGGCGGACTTGCCGGCCGGCGACTTCTCCTGGTTGAGGAAGTGCAGCGGCACGCGCGCGCGCAGCGTCTGGTTGGCGTCCACGCGCTGGAAGTCCAGGTGCATGATCTGCTGCTTGTACGGATGGCGCTGCATGTCACGCAGCAGCACGCTCTCGACCTTGCCGTCGATATCGAGGCTGAGGATCGACGCGTAGAACCACTCGTTCTGGCTGGCGAGCCAGACCTTCTCGTGCTCGAGCTGGATGGACTTCGGCTCGGCGTTGCCGCCGTAGACGATGGCCGGGACGGTCGCCGAGCGACGCAGGCGGCGGCTCGCACCCTTCCCCGCGTCGGTCCGGGCCGTGGCCTGGATGGTGTGTTCGGACATTTGACTTACTCACTTTGCTGCGTTGAACCGCCTCGCGGCGGCGATGACACTCACCCGCGACCAGGTGAGTGGATGCGGCCGGATGGCCGCGAAACCGGCTCGACGTCAGTCGACGTAGAGCGAGCTGACCGATTCGCCGAACGAGACCCGGCGGATCGTTTCCGCGAGCAGCTCGGCGACCGAGAGCTGGCGGATCTTGGTGCAGGCGCGCGCGGCGTCCGACAGCTTGATCGTGTCCGTGACCACGAGCTCGTCGAGCGCGGAATTGGACACGTTGTCGATCGCGGCGCCCGACAGCACCGGATGCGTGCAGTAGGCGACGACCTTGGTCGCGCCCCGCTGCTTGAGCGCGCCGGCGGCGGCACCCAGCGTGCCGGCAGTGTCGACGATGTCGTCCACCAGCACGCAGGTCTTGCCCTCGACGTCACCGATGATGTTCATCACCGTGGCGACGTTCGCCTTCGGGCGGCGCTTGTCGATGATCGCGAGGTCCGCGTCGTCGAGGCGCTTGGCGATGGCCCGGGCACGCACCACGCCGCCGACGTCGGGCGAGACCACCACCATGTTGTCGGTGCCATGCGCGCGCCAGATGTCGGCGAGCAGCAGCGGCGAGGCGTAGACGTTGTCGACCGGGATGTCGAAGAAGCCCTGGATCTGGTCGGCGTGCAGGTCGACCGTCAGCACCCGGTCAGTGCCTACCGCGCCGAACATCTTCGCCGCGACCTTGGCCGTGATCGGCACGCGCGAGGAGCGCGGGCGGCGGTCCTGGCGGGCGTAGCCGAAGTACGGCACCACCGCGGTGACGCTGCTGACGGAGGCGCGCTTGAGCGCGTCGATCAGCACCAGCAGCTCCATGAAGTTCTCGGCCGTGGGGGCATTCGTCGGCTGGATGACGAAGACCTCCTGCCGGCGAACGTTCTCCTCGATCTCGACCTGGACTTCGCCGTCGGAGAACTTGCCCACCAGCGCCTTGCCGGGGCGCACGCCGAGCTCCTTGCAGACCGCCTCGGCGAGGGGGCGGTTCGCGTTACCGCTGAATACGAGCAGGTTGCGGTCTTTGTGCATGACGGGGTTCGGGAATCGGATGAATTCGGGAAACGACGAAATGCACTCACCGGCCGCAACCGGCACGGGGCGATGTGGCAGGGGCGGAAGGATTCGAACCTACGAATGCCGGGATCAAAACCCGGTGCCTTAACCACTTGGCGACGCCCCTACGTCCTCGCCAGCGCACGGTGAAGCGGGGAGATCGCGGCGCCGGCGACGAGCCGGACGCGCAGATCGCCCGGCAGCCCCGACAGGGCGGCCTCGGCGGATTCGCGCGTGGCGAATTCGACGAAGCAGCCACTGCCGGTCCCGGTGAGACGCGCCTCGCCCACCTGCGACAGCGCGGCGAGCGTGGCGTCGACCGCCGGCTCGCGCGCGCGCAGGATGGGCTCGAATGCGTTGCCGAGCCGTGCGCCTGAAACGAAGTCCGCCATTTTCAAGGGCGGTGAATCGCGCGTCAAATCGGGGGAGGCGAACAGCGGAGCGGTCGGGCTGTGAACGCCCGGGTCGGCGACGAGGTACCAGGCGGGCGCGAGGTCGACCGGCGTCAGGCGGTCCCCCACCCCTTCCGCCCACGCATTCCGCCCGAGGACGAATACCGGCACGTCCGCACCCAGCGCGAGTCCGAGCCGGGCGAGCTCCTCGAGCGGACGATGCAGGCGCCACAGCCGGTTGAGCGCCACCAGGACGGTCGCCGCGTCCGACGAGCCCCCGCCGAACCCGCCGCCGGTCGGGATGTGCTTGTCCAGCACGATCTCGACACCTTGCGCGACGTTACAGGACGATTGCAGGAACTTGGCGGCGCGTACCGTGAGGTCGTCGGCATCCTCGACCCCCTCGACGCGCGGCCCCGACCGCATGACGGCTCCGTCGTCGCGCAGCCGCAGCCGCACGCGATCGCCCCATTCGAGCAGGCGGAAGACCGTCTGCAGTTCGTGGTAGCCGTCGGTGCGTCGGCCGGTGATGCGCAGGAAGAGATTGAGCTTCGCCGGCGCGGGCCAGCTGGACCAGCCGTCGATCATTCGGCGCCATCGGTCCAGCGGTCGACCACCAGCCGCACCCGCGCCGGCTCGCGACGGGCCTCGATGCGCGAGGGCAGCGGCGCGGCGCGGTCGGTCGGCCACGTGTAATCGATCGTCCAGCCGTCCTGTACCAGCTGCGCGAGGCGGCCGTCGGCGCCGAAGCGGGTCGCGGCTGGCCGGCCTGGGGTCGGCAGTGCCCGCAGCCAGTCCGCGAGCGAATCGACGGGGATCTCCCAGCGCGTGGCCTCACGGAGCAGGCCGCCCGCCTCCGGTCCGCTGCGCGTGCCCCCCTCGAGCCCCTCCAGTCGCGCGCCCGATGGCCCCCTGCTCAGTCGCCAGCTCTGCCGCGTCACGGGCGCGCTGAGGGCGACTTCGTAGGCGTCGCCGTCCTGTCGCCATTCGATACGGCCGCTCCCGCCCTGCTCGCCGGTGGTCACCGCGATGCGGCCTTCGAGCCCCCACCGGACGTCCGCACGCAGCTCACGCTCTCGCTGCGCCTGGCGTGCCAGGGCTTCGGCTTCGGGAATGGCCGGGCCGGCCGGACGCGTCGTCGCGCAGCCGCCGAGGCCCGCCAGCAGGAGCGCGAGGCCCAGCGATGAGATCAAGGGTCGAAGCGTCATGGGAGTCCGGGGCGGATGGAGGGGACGCAGGATCGCCTGCGCGCGACGGTAGCGGCCGTGAAGCCGTACGACCAGCCTCCGGCGGCCACTCAGGGCGCGGGTGTGCCCGGAGCCTGCGGCGCGGCGCCCGATGGCGCAGCGCTCCCGGACGCCGCCGGCACCGGCGGGAGGCGTGCGCCGGTCTTCTCGAGGGCACGGGCGAGCGCCCGGCTGTCGGCATCCAGCCGGCGCGCCTCCTCGAAGTAGCGGATCGCCTCGTCGCGGCGGCCCAGCACCCAGAGCACCTCGGCGACGTGGGCGGCGATCTCGGCATCCTTCTGCAGTGTGAAGGCGCGCTGCAGCTCGACCAGCGCCTCGCGGGTGCGCCCGAGGCGGTAGAGCACCCAGCCATAGCTGTCGATGATCGCCGCGTTCTCGGGCTCCGCGGCGCGGGCGCGATCGATCAGCTCGAGCGCTTCGCGGTAGCGCGTGGTGCGGTCGGCCAGCGTGTAGCCCAGCGCGTTGAGCGCGGCGACGCTCTCGGGCTCGATCACCAGGACACGCCGCAGGTCGGCTTCGGCGCGCGCGATGTCGTCGCGCCGCTCCCAGGCCAGCGCCCGGGCGTAGAGGATCTCGAGCTCGTCGGGGAATGCGGCCAGTCCGCGGGCATAGGCGTCGAGCTCCCGGGCGTCGTCCTTGTCCTCGTGCCAGAGGGCCGCTTCGATCAGGTAGGCATCGCGGCGGGTCTCGTCCTCGGCGGACGCGTCCTGCTGGATCGCGCGGAGCGAGTCGATCGCCTCCTGCTTCCGGCCGAGCTCGTGCAGGACGTTCGCGCTGCGCAGCCGGGCGACCCAGCGCTGCGGGCCGCCCGGCACGCCCCCGTACCAGCGCAGGGCGTCGTCGTAGCGCTTGAGGAATTCGGCGACCTGACCGAGCAGCAGGCGGCGCGTGGGCTCCGGTCGGGTCGCGCCGCGTGCCAGCTCGTCGTACAGCGCGGTCAGCGCGGCAGTGTCCTCGGCGCGGGCGAGCAGCGTGGCGCGAAGCGCGAAGGTCTGGTCGTCCTGTGGACCCCGCGCGAGCACCGCCGCGGCGGCCTTGTGATCGCGCAGGGCATCGTACTCGCGGGCGAGCGCCAGACGCAGTTCGGCATCGGCCTCCGCGGCTCCCCGCAGGCCCTCGAGCACGCCGCGGGCCGCGTCGGGCTTGCCGCCCTCGCGCAGCTGGCTCGCGCGCAGCAACGCGACTCGCGGATCGCCCGGGAACCGCCGGACCACTTCGGCGACGATGCGCTCGGCGAGTTTCGGCCGGTCCAGGCGCTGTGCCAGGCCGCCGAAGGCGAGCCAGGCGTTCAGGACGGGCGGGAGCCGGTCGCCATCGAGCAGGCGCTGCAGCACGTCCGCGGCCTGCTTCGGCGTGCTCGCGCCCCCCGCGAGCGCCCCCAGGGCCTGCCGCCAGCCGTCGTCGCCGGGCATGGCCAGCAGGGCCGCCAGCTCGCGAGTCGCCACGCGCTCGTTGCCGGCGCGGAGGGCGAGCGTGGCCTCGGCGACCCCGAGCGCGACCCGCGTGGCCGGCTCGTCGCCGGCCACGTCACGCCAGAGGGCGAGCGCACGGCGTGCCCGGGCGTCGTCGCGCGCCACGAGGGCGATCCGCGTCGCGCGCTCGGCCAGGGCGGGGTCGCGGGTCGCCAGCGCGGCGTCCACATACCCCTTGGCCGCTTCGTCCAGCTTGCCCGCCTGCAGGGCGAATTCGGCTGCCAGCAGCGGCTGCAGAGGCGGCGGCTCGTCCTTCGCGAGCACGGGGCCCGCGACGAGCGCGAGGGCCAGCACGAGCACGCGCGGCTTGAGCGAACGCAAAACGTGGGGCATGGGACGACCGGATACTGGCGGGAGAGGCGCCACGACGGGCCGGTAGAATTGCCGTCCGCAGCCGCCGCAGCTTAGCGCAGCCCCCTGTCACGAATGGGTTTCCACGTCATCGGCCTCAACCACCAGACCGCGCCGGTCGACCTGCGCGAACGGGTGGCGTTTGCCGGCGATGCGGTGGGCACGGCGCTGGCCGAGCTGCAGTCTCTGCCGGCCGTGCGCGAGGTGGCGCTGCTGTCGACCTGCAACCGCACCGAGCTCTATGCCGACACCGACGACGACGGCGCGAGCCTGGCCGACTGGCTCGCGGCGCGCTCGCAGGTGGGCGGCGACCTGCACGCCTATCTGTACCGCCACCAGGAGGGCGAGGCGGTGCGGCACCTGTTCCGCGTCGCCACGGGGCTCGACTCGCTGGTGCTCGGCGAGCCGCAGATCCTCGGGCAGGTGAAGGACGCCTGGGCGACCGCGCGGGCGGCCGGCACGCTGGGCAGCCGGCTCGACCGCCTGTTCCAGCACGCCTTCACCACCGCCAAGCGTGCGCGTACGGACACGCGCATCGGGGCCAATCCGGTATCGGTCGCCTCGACCGCCGTGCGGCTGGCGCAGGAGTCGTTCGCGCGGCTGGAGGAGTCGACGGTGCTGCTCGTCGGCGCCGGCGAGACCATCGAGCTCGCCGCACGGCATCTCGTGCAGGCGAGGACGCGACGGCTGCTGGTCGCCAACCGCACCCTCGCCCATGCGCAGGACCTCGCGACGCGTCATGGCGGCTATGCCCTGTCGCTCGCCGATCTCGACCGTCACCTCGCCGAGGCCGACGTGGTGATCAGCGCGACCGCGAGCCGCGAGCCGATCCTCTCGCGCCCGCAGGTGGCCGCGGCGCTCGCTGCGCGTCGCCATCGCCCGATGCTGCTGATCGACCTCGCGGTGCCGCGCGACATCGCCGGCGACGTGGCCGAACTGGCCGACGTCTACCTTTACACGGTCGACGACCTCGAGCGCGCCATCGAGGACAACCGCCGCAGCCGCCGCGAAGCCGCCGACCAGGCCGAGGCGATCGTCGACCTGCAGGTGGCGCAGTTCACCTCGAAGCTCGCCGCGGGTGCGCGCACCGAGCCGGTGAAGCGCGTGCGCGCGCACGGCGAGGCGGCGCGAGCCGAGGCGCTCGCCAAGGCGCGCCAGCAGCTGGCCAGCGGCATGTCGCCGGAGGATGCCCTCGAGTTCCTCGCCCACACGCTTACCAACCGCCTGCTGCACGCGCCCACGGTGGCCCTGCGCGATGCCGCCACCTCGGGCGATGCGGAGCTCGCGCGATCGGTCGAGAAGCTGTTCCCGGCCACGTCCGATGGGGTACCGGGCGCGGCTGCGGTCACGCATGTCCGAGGGGGGATGCCAGGCGATACCGGCGAGCCGCGCGACGCGAGCGCCCCGGACGGAACGCCGGCCGAGCGTTAGCGAGGCGCATCCCGCCGTCGCTCCGCCCGTCGTCGCCCCGCTGCCGAGTCCATCCAATGAATCCGTCCCTGCGTCGCAAGCTCGAAGCCCTCGCCGAACGCCGCGAGGAGCTCGAGCGCCTGCTCGCCGACCCGGCCGTGATCGGCGATGCGGCGCAATTCCGCCGCCTCTCGCGCGAGTTCGCCCAGCTCGAGCCCGTCGCCACCGCGCTCGCCGACGAGCGCCGCGCGCGCGAGGACCTCGCCGCCGCGCAGGCGATGCGCGACGACCCGGACATGCGTGAACTCGCCGACGAGGAGATCGAGGCGGCCACCGCGCGCCTCGCGGACCTCGAGACGGAACTGCTCGCGCACCTCATCCCGAAGGACGCGCGCGACGACGGCGACCTCTATCTGGAAGTGCGCGCCGGCACCGGCGGCGACGAAGCGGCGATCTTCGCCGGCGACCTCTTCCGCATGTACACCCGCTACGCCGAGCGGCAGGGCTGGCGGATCGAAGTCGAATCGGCCAACCCGGGCGAGCACGGCGGCTTCAAGGAGGTCGTCGCGCGCGTGGAAGGCACGGGCGCGTTCTCGCGCCTGAAGTTCGAGTCCGGGACCCACCGCGTGCAGCGCGTGCCGGCCACCGAATCGCAGGGCCGCATCCACACGTCCGCGGCGACGGTGGCGATCATCCCGGTGGAGGCGGACGAGGCGCCGATCGAGATCGCGCCGGCCGACCTGCGCGTCGACACCTACCGCTCCTCCGGCGCCGGCGGCCAGCACGTCAACAAGACGGACTCGGCGATCCGCATCACGCACCTACCGACCGGGCTGGTGGTGGAGAGCCAGACCGAGCGCAGCCAGCACGCCAACCGCGACAAGGCGATGAAGCGCCTTCGCGCCATGCTCGCCGACGCGCAGGCGGCGCGCGCCGCGGCCGCGCAGGCGGAAACCCGCAAGCTGCAGGTCGGGAGCGGCGACCGCTCCCAGCGCATCCGCACCTACAACTTCCCGCAGGGCCGCATCACCGACCACCGCGTCGACGGGCTCACGCTCTACGACCTGCCGAACGTGCTGGAAGGCGCGCTCGACCCGCTGCTCGACCGCCTGCGCGCCGAGGCGCAGGCCGACGAGCTGGCACGGCTCACGGGCGCGCCGTAAGTCGCGGTCGCGACGCGCGCTGCGGTACCGTGCGCGCATCGCTTCCCCGGACCTCTCGATGGAAATCCGTATCCGCCAGGCCGAGCCCGACGACCTGCACGAGCTCGCACGCCTGTTCGACGCCTATCGCCAGTTCTACGACAAGCCGTCGGACGTGCTCGGCGCGCGCGAGTTCCTGCAGGAGCGCATGGAGAACCGGCAGTCGCTGGTGATCGTGGCCGAGGGCGAGGACTCGCTCGTCGGCTTCGCGCAGCTGTACCCGATGTTCTCCTCGGTGCGCCTGGCCCCGATCTGGATCCTCAACGACCTGTACGTGGACGCGGACATGCGCCGCCTCGGCATCGGCCGCCTGTTGCTCGAGGCCTCGGCCGCCGCGGCGCGCGGCGCCGGTGCGGGTCGCATCGTGCTGGAGACCGCGCGCGAGAACCTCGCCGCACGCGCCCTGTACGAGGACGCCGGCTGGGAAGAGGAATCGACGCAGTGGTACAGCCTCGACCTCACCGCGCCCTCGCAGGTGAACTGAGTCGGTGAGCGCCGATCCGCGCCAGCTCGCGCGCATGCACGTGCAGCGCGCGCCGGCCGATCCGATCGCCTGGGTGCTGCTGGCCGAAGCCGAGCTCGACGCGGGTGATGCGGTCGCCGGCGAGCGCGCGGCGATGCGCGCGCTCGCCATCGCCCCGGGCCATCCCGAGGCGCTCGCACGGCTGGGCCGCGCGCAGTCGATGCAGGGCCGGCGCGAGGACGCCGCCGACAGCCTCGGCCGCGCGGCGCAGGCCGCACCCGGGCATCCCGGCATCCTCGTCTGGCTCGGCCATGCGCTCGAGGACGTGCGTCGCGTCGAGGAAGCGGCCGACGCCTTCGCCCGCGCCCATGCCGCGCTGCCCGGCGAGCCGCAGGTCGCCGCCTACCTGCTCGCCGCACGCCGCCGCCTGTGCGACTGGCGTGACCTGCCGTCATTGTCCGCCCAGGTACGCGAGGCGGTGCGGTCGGGGCGTGCGGCCGTAGAGCCCTTCGCCTTCCTCAGCGAGGACGCCACGCCCGCCGAGCAGCGGGCCTGCGCTGCGGTGCGGGCGCGTCAGGTGGCATCGATGGTGCGTCCGCTGCCGCCCGTGCACGTGCGAGCCGGCGGCCCGCTGCGCCTGGGCTTCCTGTCCAACGGCTTCGGCTCCCATCCGACCGGGCTGCTCACGGTCGCGCTGTTCGAGGCGTTGCGCTCGCGCGGGGCGGTGGACGTCCACCTCTTCGCGCTCAATCCCGACGACGGCGGCGCGATCCGCCGCCGCCTTGGGGAGGCGGCGCGGCTCCACGACGTCACGGGCCGTCCGCACGCCGCCGTCGCCGGCGCGATCCGCGATGCCGGCGTCGACATCCTGTTCGACCTGCGCGGTTGGGGCGGCGGCGGCGCGCCACCGGTCCTCGCGATGCGCCCGGCCCCGGTGCAGGTGAACTGGCTCGCGTATCCGGGCACGTCCGGCGCCCCCTGGATCGACTACGTGCTCGCCGATCGCGTGGTATTGCCCGAGGCGCTCGCGCCGGACTTTTCCGAGGCGGTCGCCTACCTGCCCGGCTGCTTCCAGCCATCGGACATCCGCCGCGAGATCCCGCCGGCGCCCACGCGCGCCGAGTGCGGCCTGCCCGATCGGGGCGTCGTCTTCTGCTGCTTCAACAACAGTTACAAGCTCAACGCGCGCAGCATCGATCGCGCGCTCGACGTGCTCGCACGCGTGCCCGGCTCGGTGCTGTGGCTGCTCTCCGGCCCGGGCCGGGCAGACGATCGCCTGCGTGCGCATGCGGCAGCGCGCGGCATCGACCCGGCGCGCCTGGTGACCATGCCCAAGCAGCCGCACGCGGCCTACCTCGCGCGGCTCCGGCTCGCCGACCTGTTCCTCGACACGGAGCCCTACAACGCGCACACCACGGCGTCCGATGCGCTGTGGGCCGGCTGCCCCGTGCTGACGCGACCGGGCGCGACCTTCGCCTCGCGCGTCGCCGCGAGCCTGGTGCACCACCTCGGGCTGGGCGAACTCGCGGTCGATACGGACGCGGCCTTCGTGGAACGCGCCGTGGCGCTCGCCACGACCGACGGGGCACTGGCGGCCCTGCGCGACCGGGTCGCCGAGGCCCGGGGCACCGCGTCGCTGTTCGACATGGAGCGGTTCGCCGATGGCCTCGTCGACGTGGCGGGACGGATGGCCGCACGCGCGCGGGACGGCCTGCCGCCGGCACCGCTGCGCTAGCCCGACCCGTCGTGCTCGGCGAGGCGGCGATTGCGACGGTAGATCAGCTGCCCGATCACCGCCGTCAGCAGCAGCACGCTGTTGGTGAAGACGAATACCCCGTTGCCGAGCATCCAGCTGTAGATCGTGAACCCGATGCTCGCGCAGAGCTGGCCGATGAACAGCCAGTGCGAGACCCCCTCGGTACTCCGCGATCGCCATTGCGAATACACCTGGCGTGCGAGCGTGGCGATCAGGATCGCGGAGGCGGCCCAGCCGATGAGGTCGACGGACTTCATGGGCAGCAGGCGCGAAGGCGCGGCGGGAAAGCGGTCGGCATGGCGCGCGAGGTTCCGCGACGACGCGTCGCCGGCCGGTGAACCTCAGCCGATCGAGAAGCCCGGCGGGACGCCGTCGGCGGTCGTCGCCTCGCGTTCGACGGCATCCACGCGCGCCAGCGGCGGGCCCCGTTCGAGCCACCGCGCGAGCGCGTCGATCGCCGAGCCCTCACCGCTCACGCACACCTCGACGCGGCCGTCGGCGAGGTTGCGCGCCCACCCCTGCAGCCCGAGCGCCAATGCCTCGGCGCGGGCATGCGCGCGGAACGCCACGCCCTGCACGCGGCCGCGCACGATGAAGCGCGCGGCTCTCATCCGGCCCCGCCCGGGTGCGCGGCGATCGCATCCTCGATCGACTTCGCGGTGACCGGACCGATCACCTGTTTGGCGACCCGCCCGTCCGGTGCGATCAGCACCGTCATGGGCAGCCCGCGCGGCGTCTCGAAGTCGGCCGGCGGCTGGTAGGTGTCGACGATCGCGATCGGGTACGTCACCGGGCGCTTCGCGAGGAAGGCGCGCATGTCGGCGGGCTCGATCTCCTCGTAGGCCAGCCCGACGACCTCGACGTCCTCGCGCATCGAATGCAGCGCCGACAGCTCGGGCATCTCCTTCAGGCAGGGCGCGCACCAGGTCGCCCAGAAGTTCACGACCACCCACTTGCCGCGGTGCGTCGCGAGGTCATAGGGCGCGCCGTCGAGCGTGGGGACGCGCAGTGCCGGCATCTCGCGGCTCGATTGGCGGGGCGCCGGCGGGGGCGTGGCGGGTTCGGACGCCGCCGCGGGCGGGCCCGACGCCGAGGTCGGGGCTGGCGCCTCCGGCGCGGCGGCGCCGGAGGCGGCGGGCTCGTCCCGCGAGCACGCGGCAGCGGCCAGAGCGACGGCGATCAGGAGGGCGTGGCGGGGCGACATCAGGGATCCTCGGTCCAGATGGTGCTGACGCGACGCTTGAGCAGGTCGCGTACGGGAATGCGCAGCTCGTCGATGGCCGCCGTCACCGGGTCGCCGAGCTCGTCGTCGCGGCACGGCAGGTGCGCTTCGGCGATGGGGATCCGCAGGTGGCAGGCCTCGTAGAGCTCGGCGAGGGTGAGCTGGTCGAGGTCGCGCGCGAGCAGCCATTCGCCGGTCTCGGCACGCCGCACGACGTTGATCGACTCCAGCTGCCCCAGCATCTGCTGCACGAGCGCGTCCGTGAGGCTGGGCTCGAGCCGCTGGATGTCGTCGCTGTGCAGGCCACGGCCGTGCCGGCGCGAGGCGTCGAACCGCGCCAGCAGGCGCAGCAGGCCGTACATCTCGTAGCCATGGGGAAGGCGCATCGCAGGGGGCTGGTAGCGGAAGGCGGAGACGGAGGCGGCGAAGGACGCTCCCAGCAGTACGGCCAGCCAGGCGAAATAGATCCACAGCAGGAAGATCGGAATGACCGAGAGGGTGCCGTAGATCAGGGTGTAGTTGCCGAAGCGGGCGAGATAGGCGCCCATGCCCCACTTGATCGACTCGAAGATCAGCGTGGCGAGCATCGCGCCGGAGAACGCGTGCCGCCAGCGCACGGTGCGGTGCGGCACCACGCGGTAGATCACCGCGAACAGCACCAGCTCGATCAGCACCGGCACCGACCTCAGCAGGAGCGACTCCAGCCCGCGCCCCAGGTCGGTGTCGAAGAGCGGCAGGTCGTAGAACCGCGCCGACATCGCGATGCCCGCCGTCGCGAAGACCGAACCGAGCGTGAGCACGGTCCAGTAGACGAGGAAGCGCGAGAACTTGGGGCGGGCCGACTGCACGCGCCAGATCCGGTTGAACGTGCCCTCGATCCCGTTGAGCGTGACCAGGAGCGATACCACCAGCGCGATGACGCCGACGAGGGTCAGGCCCGTCGAACTCGTCCGGTAGAAGTTGGTGAGGTGCTCCTCCACCGCGCGCGCGGTGCTCGGCACGAAGTTCGTGAACACGTAATGGCTCAGCTGCCCGGTCCACTCGTCGAAACCGGGCATCGCCTTGAGCACGCTGAAAACCACGATCGACAGCGGCACGATCGCGAACGCCGTCGTGTAGGCGAGCGCGCCGGCGGCGGCGAAGAGGTTGTCGTCGAAGCTGCGCTTGGCGAGGAACCGGAAGAAGGCTTGGGCCCGGGCGCGGTCGCGCAGGCGCGGGCTCAGCAGGTTCAAGAGGTAGTGCGGCTCCATCGGCGGGCAGCCTAACCGATCGGCTGCCCCGCACCGCGTCGTATCCACCCCGCGCCGCGCAGGCACGGGCGTATCACGCGACAATGCCCGCCCGTCCCGCCGAGGCCGCGCCATGCCCGAAGTGCTCGTCGTCTACTACAGCCGCGGTGGCTCGGTCGCCCGCCTGGCACGCCACGTGGCGCGCGGCGTCGGCGAGGTCGACGGGATGATCGCCCGTGTCCGCACCGTGCCGCCCGTGGCGCCGGTCACGCAGGCGGCTGCCCCGCCGGTACCGGACGAAGGTGCGCCCTACGTCGAGGCCCATGACCTGCGCGAATGCGCGGGCCTGGTGCTCGGCAGCCCGACCCGCTTCGGCAACATGGCCGCGCCGCTCAAGCACTGGCTCGACGGACTCGGCGGGGACTGGGCGAGCGGCACGCTCGTTGGCCGCCCCGCGGGCGTGTTCACGTCGTCCTCGACCATGCACGGCGGCCAGGAATCGACGCTGCTGTCGATGATGCTTCCCCTGCTCCACCACGGCTGCGTGATCGCGGGCATCCCGTACACCGAGCCCGTGCTCAACACCACGCGTACGGGCGGCACGCCCTATGGCGCGAGCCACGTCGCCGGGGTACGCGACGACATGCCCGTCGACGACGACGAGGCGACGCTCGCGCGCGCGCTCGGCCGGCGCATCGCGCTGCTCGCCGCGAGGCTCGCATGACGCGCCCGCATGCCGTGCTCCTCGCAGGGCTCGTCGCGCTCGCCGCTCTGTACCTCGCCTGGTTCGGCGGTCAGCGGGATGTCGCGGCCATCCTGGTATTCGCCGTGCCGCCCACGCTGTGCGCCCTCGGCACGTGGTTCCGCCTGCCCCGCGCACCGTTCTGGTCCGCGGTCCTCGCCCTGCTCTGGTTCAGCCACGGGATCATGGTGGCCTGGTCGCGCCCCGGTGAACGGGCCTACGCGCTGGGGGCCGTCGCGCTTTCGCTCGTGGTCGTGCTCGCCGCGAGCCTGCCCGGCCTGCGCGCCCGCTTCGGCGGCCGTGGCCGCTGACGCGCGGCCTATAATCCGCGCCCTCGCCCAACCGCTCACGAAGTCGCCATGGACTCGCTCTGCATCGTCACCACCGGCGGAACGATCGACAAGATCTACTTCGACGACAAGTCGGACTTCCAGGTCGGCGAGCCGCAGATCGGGCGCATCCTCGAAGAGCTGGGCGTCGCCTTCCGCTATACGGTGATCCCGATCATCCGGAAGGACTCGCTGCATATCACCGACACGGATCGCGAGCTGATCCGCGCCACCATCTCCGCGCAGCCCTGCCGGCACGTGCTGGTCACGCACGGCACCGACAGCATGGTGCAGACGGCGCAGGTGCTGCAGGCCATCGACGACAAGACCATCGTGCTGACCGGGGCGCTCAATCCCGCGCGTTTTCACGGCTCCGACGCGGTCTTCAACATCGGCACCGCCGTCGGCGCGGTGCAGTGCCTGCCGCCGGGGGTCTTCATCGCGATGAACGGGCGCATCTGGGATCCGACGCGGGTCCGCAAGAACGTCGAGGCCAACCGGTTCGAAGCGCTCGGCTGAGCCGCTTCCCCGAATGAAAAGCCCCGGCGTGCCGGGGCTTTTCGGGATCACGCCGCGCGGCGCCTCAGAAGCTGATCGACCAGCTGTTGATGTAGCCGGTATCACCCGAGTAGGCATCGCGGACGCGAAGCTTCCACGTGCCGTTCTTGAGCTCGCTCGTCAGGTTCACCGAATAGGTGGCGATGACGTTGTCGGCGCTGTCCGAGCTCGACGTGCTCTTGAGACGGTACAGCGACCCGTCCGGCGCGACGAGGTCGATCTGCAGGTCGCCCCGGAACGTATGGCGGACGTCCACCGCGACCGAGGTGCTGCTCAGGCCGTAGCCGGTTCGCCCCGAGATCGCGATGGGGCTGTCCACGCTGGCCAGGTCGGGCACCGCATAGTCCGTGCCGTTGGTGTAGGTCTGCGTGGTCGCGCCCGCCGCGTCGACGGCCTTGCGCGCATCCACGATGCCGGCGCCGCAGCCGCCCGTGCAGGCACCGGCGAGCGGATAGGCCGTGTTCTTCAGCAGCGTCTCGACGTCCGTCGGGCTCATGGTGGCCAGACCGAGCGCCTTGCGGCGGCTCTGCACCAGTGCCACCACGCCTGCGACATGCGGCGACGCCATGGACGTGCCGTTCATCGAGGCATACCCGGCGGTGCTGGGCGTGGTGGTCCCGGTGTTGACCGTCGACATGATGTTCGAGCCCGGGGCCGAGACCTCGATCGTCGTCCCGTAGTTCGAGAAGCTCGAACGCGCGCTGTCGCTCGTGACCGAGGCCACCGTGATCACGCCCGCGCAACTGGCCGGCGAGTACTTGCTCGCGTCGTCGTTGCTGTTGCCCGCGGCGACCACCACGACGCTGCCGCGGCTGCGCGCGCTGTTGATCGCGTTCTGGGTGGTGGTATCGCAGGTGCCTGCGCCACCGAGCGAGAGATTCAGCACGTCGGCGCGCGTGGCGATGTTCGGCACGCCCGTCACGCTGCCGCCGGACGCCCAGATGATCGCGTCCGCGATGTCCGACGTGCGGCCGCCGCATCGGCCCAGCACGCGCACCGGCACGATCTTCGCGCCGAACGCGGTACCCGCCACGCCCACCGAATTGTTGGTCAGTGCGCCGACCGTGCCGGCGACGTGCGTGCCGTGCCAACTGGAGTTCGAGACTCGGCATTGCGTGGAGTCGTCGTTCCAGTCGCCGGGGTCGCTGGCATTCGAGTCGCGCCCGTCGCCGTCCCGGGAGACGAACGTGTCGGAGATGAAGTCGTAGCCCGCGATCACGTTGGAGTTGAGGTCGCCGTGGCTCGTGATGCCGGTGTCCAGCACCGCGACGATCGTGTTCGCGCCGGTCGAGACGTCCCAGGCCGTGTTGGCGCGGATGCCGGCGTCGGCATCGAAATAGCCCCACTGCTGGCTGTAGCTCGGATCGTTCGGGGTCAGCAGCGGCTGCAGCATGCGATCGATCTCGACGTACTCGACGTCCGGATCGGCCGCCAGCTGCCGCATGAGCGCCGACGCCTCGACGCGGTCGAGGCCGCGGCCCGATTTCACGAGCTGCGCGCCGGTGGCGATGCGGCGAAGGCGCTTGAGTTCCGGCGCGCGATGCGCGAGCGCGGCGCCCGACGCGCGCTTGAGCGAATCGTCGATGCGCGACGTGCTCGCGGCCTTGGCCGAGCCCTCGCGGTACTTGACGATGAACTGGTCGTGCCGCGCCGCGGACTGGAGCCCGGCGAGGTTGACCTGGCCGGCCTGCGCCTCCGGCGCGAGCGTGCCCAGCGAGAGCGCGGTGGCGAGTGCGAGGAGGTTGAGACGGGTGGATGCGAACTGCGACATGCGGTGGAGCCCCCTGTTGAATGCGCGCTGCGGCGCCGTGTCGGCAGCGGATCGCATTCCGTGCCGGCGTGGGCGGCCCTGTCGCCGCCCGGAGCCGACAGTGGAGCGGCGCTGCGCGCGATGCATCCGTCCGTCATCGGCACGCACATGCGCATGCACGCGCCGCCGGCAAGACATTGATGCGAATGGACATTCCGGCGCGACGATCGCTTGACGCGGCGGGGGCCCGTCATACCGCGCTGCGATGCAACATGGAAACGCGAAAAACGGGCGCTTCGCGGCCACGCGCACCTGTGACGCGCTTCACGCAACGCCTCTAAAACAAAGGGCCCCGGCGCACGGCCGGGGCCCTGGCTCATTGCAGCGGGGGATCAGCGGAAGCCGGCGACAGTCGCCTTGGTGTTCACGAGCACGCGCTGGTTGTCGTTGCGCGTCGCCGTGCCCATGGCCTGGCCGCCGTACGTCACGTTCGGGTTCGACCAGTAGTTGATCCGCGGGCAGCCGGACGAGCAGTTGTAGGCCATGATCGTGCGCCAGGCACTGTTCGGCGCGCGATACCCGTGGCCGTAGGCGTAGGGCGTGTTGGTCGGATCGGCGGCGGGATCGTGGCGGGCGGACTGCAGGTGCCCGATCTCGTGCGCGAACGAGTAGTAGCCGGTGGCGCAGTCCCAGTACACGGCCGCGAACGCCGTCGAGGCCGTCGAACCGATGCCCGAGGCCAGGCCGCAGGAGGAGCTGTCGTTGACCACCAGCATCATCACGTCGGCGGCGACGGAGTTGCGCGTGGAATGCACGCCGTCCATGTAGCCGTCCGAGGTGCCGCGGAAGCGCGACAGGTCGGTGCTCATCCCCACGCTGTTGTACGTCGTGGTGTAGTAGCCCGCGAGCTGCAGGGTGATGCCGACGTTGGAGTTCTTGTACCCTTGGTTGGACTCGGCGACCGCCAGGTCCACGAGGGCGCGCATGTCGCCGCCGTACGAATTGATGGCATTGGCCGTGGCGACGACCATCACCCGGATGGTCTGCGCGGTGCCCGAGCTCGCCTGCTTCGTCGTCATGCGCCCGTCGGCGCCGGCCATCTTGATGGTGGGCGCCTTCTCGAAGGCCACCGGGTGGTCCTTCGGCATCCGGCTCTCGTCCACCTCGATCACGGCATGGTGGCCGTCCGCGAGCGGGCGGATGCGGTAGAGCTTGCCCTTGACGCGCACGTTGCCGGTGATCCGCCCGTCGCGATTGACTAGGGTCGCCGAGTTGTAGGCGTCGAACCTGACCTCACGCGAGGCCGGCGACGCCGCCTTGCGGGTCTCCTTGATCATGCCCGTCCAGACGAGGCCCCCATCGCCCGTGGACTGCGCGCTGTCGAGCACGGCAGTCACACGCTGGTGGCCGAGGTCGAGCGCGATCTCGCGCGTCTTCGCGCTCACGACCTTGGCATCAGCCCGCATTACGCGGACGGCGGCGGTGTCGGGCTTGGCCGCGAGCGACTTGAGGGTGCCGGTGGCCCGGGTGGAGCTCGCCTGGCCGACGAACAGCGGCTGGCCGGCGAGCGCGACGCCGCTCATGGCGAGCAGCGAGGCGGCGATGGAGAACTGCAGCGTCTTGCGCGACTTCATGGGTCTCTCCTTGGGCAAAACGGGGGCACGGCGTACCGCCGACGCGGCACACGAGGGGGGGGGTTTGCAGGGTCCAGAAGTGCGCCGCCCCGGGGGTCTCCCGGGGCGGCGGTGCGGCTTAGAACGTGATCGACCAGCTGTTGATGTAGCCGGTGTCGCCCGAGTAGATGTCGCGCACGCGCAGCTTCCACGTGCCGTTGCGCAGCTCGGAGCTCAGGTTCACGTTGTAGGTGGCGATGACGTTGTCCGCGCTGTCCGAGCTCGAGGTGCTCTTGAGGCGGTACAGCGAGCCATCCGGGGCGACCAGGTCGACCTGCAGGTCGCCACGGTAGGTGTGGCGGATGTCGACGGCCACGGCGGTCGGGTTCAGCGCGTTGCCGCTGCGGCCCGAGACCGTGATCGGGCTCTCGACCGTCGCGTTGTCGCTGATCGAGTAGTCGGCGCTGTTGGTGTAGGTCGTGTTGCCCGTCGGCGGCGGCGTCGTGCCACCGGCGGCGTCAACCGCCTTGCGGGCATCGACGATGCCGGCGCCGCAGCCACCCGAGCACGTACCGGCGAGGGCGTAGGCGGTCGACTTGAGCGTCGACTCGATGTCGGCGGGGCTCATCGGCGCAAGGCCGAGCGCCTTGCGGCGCGACTGCATCAGCGCGACCACGCCGGCCACGTGCGGTGCCGCCATCGAGGTGCCGTTGTACGACGCATAGCTCTCGGTGGACGGGCCCTGCGTGCCGCTGTTGAGCGTCGACAGGATGTTCGAGCCCGGCGCGGAGACGTCGATCGTCGTGCCGTAGTTCGAGAAGCTCGAGCGCGAGCTGGAGCTGGTCACCGAGGCGACGTTGATGACGTTGGCGCAGCTGGCCGGCGAGAAGTTGCGCGCGTCGGCATTGCTGTTGCCCGCCGCGACGACCACGACCGTGCCGCGGCTGACCGCGCCGTTGATCGCGTTCTGCGTGGTGGTGTCGCAGGCGCCGCTGCCGCCGAGCGACATGTTGATGACGTCGGCGCGGGTAGCGATGTTCGGCACGCCGGTGACGCTGCCGCCCGAAGCCCAGATGATCGCGTCGGCGATGTCGGACGTGTAGCCACCGCACCGGCCGAGAACGCGCGCCGGGACGATCTTGGCGTTGAACGCGGTTCCGGCCACGCCGACCGAGTTGTTCGTGCGCGCGGCGACCGTGCCCGCCACGTGCGTGCCGTGCCAGCTCGAATTGCTGGTCTGGCACTGCGTGGCGTCGGTGTTCCAGTCACCCGGGTCGGATGCGTCGGAATCGCGGCCGTTGCCATCGCGCGAGACGAAGGTGTCGGTGATGAAGTCGTAGCCGGCGATCACGTTGGCGTTGAGATCGGTGTGGCTGGTGATGCCCGTGTCCAGCACGGCGATGATCGTATTGGTGCCGGTGGCGACGTCCCAGGCGGTGTTGGCGCGGATGCCGGCATCGGCATCCTGGTAGCCCCACTGCTCGGCGTAGCGCGGATCGTTGGGCGTCAGGACCGGCTTGAGCAGGCGGTCGACCTCGACGTACTCGACGCTCGGGTCTGCCGCGAGCTGGCGCATGAAGCCCTCGGCCTCGACGCGGTCCATCTTGCGGTTGGCGCGCACCAGCTCGGCGCCCGTGGCGATGCGGCGCACGCGCTTGACGTCGACGGCCTTGCCGGCCCGGCCCGCGGCGGCGGCCAGCGACTTCTGCATCGCCGCCGAGCTCGCGGCGGCCTGCGTGCCGTCCTTGTACTTGACGATGAAGCGGTCGTGCATCTGCTGCGACTGCAGGCCGGCGAGGTTGACCTTGCCTGCGTGGGCCTCGCCGGCGGCGGTGGCGGCGAGGACGAGGGCCGTGGCGGCGGCCAGGGAATGCATGCGGAACGAGGACTGCGACATCGGTGGAGGACCCCTCAAGGCGAACAGGCTTGTGGAAGGCCGTCCGAGTGCGCCGGGGGAGATCCCTGACACGCTGGCCGGTCGGTGGCGGACATTGCGTTTGACGTCCGAACCCGACACTAGGGCGCACCCCGAGGCTGATGCACGCTGCAATTGCAAAAACGTGACCGGTTTTTGACCTGCGATTGCGTTTCGTGTTGATTTCTAAGGGTTTTCACCTCTTGACGGGGGCGTGACGCACCGCGTTCAGCCGCGATTTGTGTTGCAACGCAGCAACCGAATGCGAAAAAGCCGCCCTTGCGGGGCGGCTTTGGACGTTCCGGGACAGACGCGGCGCTACAGCATCCCGGTCTCGAGCCGGGCCGCTTCGGACATCATCGAGCGGTTCCACGGCGGGTCGAACACCAGCTCCACGTCGGCCTCGGCGACCGTGGGGATCAGCTCCAGCTTGTCGCGCACGTCGGCCACCAGGACGTCGCCCATACCGCAGCCGGGCGCGGTCAGCGTCATGTCCACGCTCACCCGGCGCTCGCCGGGCGTGCCATACGGCTCGACGCGGACGTCGTACACGAGGCCGAGTTCGACCACGTTGATCGGGATCTCCGGATCGAAGCAGGTCCGCAGCTGCTGCCAGACGAGCTTCTCGACCGCCTCGTCGTCCGCGCCCTCCGGCAGCTCCAGCGGCGCCGGGGGCTCCTTGCCGATCGCATCGGCATCGCGGCCCGCGATGCGGAACAGGTTGCCCTCGACGAACACCGTGAAGCTGCCGCCGAGCGCCTGCGTGATGTAGCCCACGCTTCCCGCCGGCAGCGTCACGGACTCGCCCTGGGGGACGAGCACGGCGGCGCAGTCGCGCTCGAAGCGCACGGGTTCACTGGAGCGGGAATACATCGACGGCGACCTGCGGGAACTCGGACCATTCTAGTCCGGTTTCGCCGGGACGCCGGTATCCTGTGGGCCCGCACCGTTCTGCTGCCGATGCCTTCTACCGCTCCGTCGCGCGCCGCCTGGCTGCCTTGGACCCTCGTGCCCCTCGCCGTGGTCGGGTTCGCGGCGCTCTGGCTGCTCGTCGCCTTCTACAGCGGCCGCCAGTGCAGCTGGATGGCGATCGTCGGCGCGATCGACGTGCTCTGGGTGCTCGGGTTGCAGCGCCGCCTCGCGGCGCCGGCACGCGCTGGGGTGGCGCTGGCGTCGACCGGCCTGATGATCCTGCTGGTGAACTGGATCCTGGCCGCGACCTACTCGGGCACGCAGGTCGGCCTGACGCCATGGGAAGCCTCGATCCGCCTCGGCCCGGGCCATGCGCTGACTTTGGCGGGCATCGCCAACGACTGGCGCGACGGCGTCTGGCTCGCCGTCGCGCTGGGCGTCGCGGCGGGCGGGCCGTTCCTCAGTGACCGCCTTCGAGCGCCTTCAGCTCGCTGACGAGCGCGGCCGCCATCTCCGCGCCGTCGCCGAACAGCATGCGTGCGTTGTCGGCGTAGAAGAGCGCGTTCTCGATCCCCGCGAAACCGGTGCCACGGCCGCGCTTGATGACCACGACGTTCTTCGCGTCGACGACGTCCAGGATCGGCATGCCGTAGATCGGGCTGGCCGGGTCGGTCTTGGCGACCGGGTTCACCACGTCGTTCGCCCCGATGACGAGCGCGACGTCGGTGTTGCGGAACTCCGGATTGATGTCGTCCATGTCGGCGATGAGGTCGTAGGGCACGCCGGCCTCCGCGAGCAGCACGTTCATGTGGCCCGGCATGCGGCCGGCCACGGGATGGATGGCGAACTTCACTTTGACCCCGCGATCCATGAGCTTCTGCGTCAGCTCCCAGATCTTGTGCTGCGCCTGGGCGACGGCCATGCCGTAGCCGGGCACGATCACCACGCGCTCGGCATATCCCATCAGCGCGGCGACGTCGCCGGCCTCGATCGGCTTCTGGCTGCCGGTGATCGCCTGCGCCTCACCGCCGCCGCCGAAGCTGCCGAACAAGACGCCCGAGATCGGCCGGTTCATCGCCTTCGCCATCAGCTTCGTCAGTAGCATGCCCGCGGCGCCCACCATCGTGCCGGCGATAATCAGCGCCTCGTTGCCGAGCACGTAGCCCTCGAACGCGACGGCGAGGCCGGTGAACGCGTTATAGAGCGAGATCACGACCGGCATGTCCGCGCCGCCGATCGGGAGCGTCATCAGCACGCCGAGCGCCAGGGCGAGCACGAAGAAGGCGACGATCGCGTCCACGCGGAGCTGCGCGACGATCACCGCCGCGAGCACGACCGCGGCCAGGAACACGAGCCCGTTGAACAGCTGCTGGCCCGGGAAGACGTAGCGCTTGTCCATCCGCCCGTCGAGCTTGGCCCAGGCGATGATCGATCCCGAGAGCGAGACGGCGCCGATGAGCGCGCCGATCACCGCGAGCACGACCGCGACCGTTGACGGCTGCGCGGGCGCGACCGCGCCGGCGGCATCGGCGAGCCCGGCGGCATCGCGCGCGTCCGACCAGCGCAACAGCTCCACCGCGCCGATAGCCGCCGCCGAGCCGCCGCCCATGCCGTTGTAGAGCGCGACCATCTGGGGCATGTCGGTGATCGCGACCTTCTTGCCGGACACCCACGCCAGCACCGTGCCGAGCGCGAGCGCGACGAGGATCAGGCCGAGGTTGTGCAGGCCGGGCAGCAGGAACGTCGCCGCGGTGGCGATCACCATGCCCGCGCCCGCCCAGCGGATGCCGCTGCGCGCCGTCACCGGCGAGGCCATCCGCTGCAGTCCCAGCAGGAACAGCGTGGCCGCGACGAAGTAGGCGATGGCAGCGAGCAGCGTGCGCGCGTCGAAGGCGCCGTCCGCGGGCGTCATGCGCCACGTCCCGGCTTGCGGGACGCCTTGAACATCTCGAGCATCCGCTCGGTCACCACGTAGCCACCGGCCGCGTTGCCCGCGCCGAGCAGCACGGCGAGGAAGCCGATCGCCTTCTCGAGCGTCGTGTCGGCATGGCCCAGCACGACGATCGCGCCGATCAGCACGATGCCGTGGATGAAGTTGGAGCCGCTCATCAGCGGCGTGTGCAGGATCACCGGCACCCGCGAGATGATCACGTGGCCCGCGATCGCCGCGAGCATGAAGATGTAGAGCGCGTCGAAGCCGTCCGCCATGATCCCCTCCGGTGCCCGGTCACCGCATCATAACGATGGCTGAATCCGCCGGGGCGGCGGTCAACGCGCCGCCGGGTCGGGCGTTGGAGGAGGTACTGCGCAGGACGTCCCTTCCCGTCCGACGAGGCATCCATGAAGCGTTCCATCCTGACCACCGTGCTCGCCCTGCCCCTGGCGTTCGCCGCGCTGACCGCCGACGCCGAGAGCCCGCGCCGCGATCGTGGCGACCGCGTCGAGCATCGCCTCGACCAGCGCGGCGACCGCATCGACGCGCGCTATGACCGCAGGGGCGACCATCTCGAGGCGCGCTTCGATCGCCTCGCGGCGCGTGCCGCCCGCCGCGGCCACGAGCGCCACGCCGCCCATCTCGACCGCCAGGGCGAGCGCCTGCAGGCGCGCTTCGACCGCCATGGCGATCGGGTCGACGCCCGGCTCGACCGCCGTGGCGAGCGCTTCGACCGCCGTTGGGATCGCCGGCACTGACCCGTGCCGACGGCGATGGCGCAGCCCGCGGAGGCGATGCATGAGCCCGACGCGCCCCGGACGCTCGACGCGTTCCTGGCCGGCATCTCCGCGCGCGCGTTCCGCTTCGCCGAGCTCGGGCTGCGCCATCGCGACGACGCGATGGATGCCGTGCAGGACGCGATGATGAAGATGCTCGCCTATGGCGATCGCCCGGCGACCGAATGGACGCCCCTGTTCTGGAGCGTGCTGCGCAGCCGGATCATCGACGTGCAGCGGCGTCGGCGCTTCCGGCTCACGTGGCTGCTCCCGGCGCAGCCCGAGGGCGACGACGCGTTCCCGGACTGGGCCGATCCCGGCCCCGACCCGTCGCGCCGCAACGACGACCGCGAGGCGTATGCGCGCTTCGCGGTCGCCCTGCAGCACCTGCCCGCGCGCCAGCGCGAGGCATTCACCCTGCGCGTGCTGGAGGAGCTCGACGTCGAGACCACCGCACGCGTCATGGGCTGTTCGGAGGGGTCCGTGAAGACGCACCTGTCGCGCGCGCGCGAGGCCCTGCAGAGGCAGCTGGAGGATTTCCGATGACCGACGACCCCACCTTCGATCGCCACGCCCGGCAGCTGCATGCCGCATCGCTCGATGCGCTGTCGCCACGGGTACAGGCGCAACTGGCGCAGCGACGCCGCGCCGCGCTGGCATCGGACACCGCGCGGCGCGCCACGCCGGCGCGATGGGGCTGGGCAGGCGCCGCAGCCACCGCCTGCGTGCTGGTGGTCGCCCTGCAGCTGCGCCCGCCCGCGGAGGCGCCGGTCGACGTGCCGCGCACGATCGCCGCCGTCGAGCCGGCCGCCGCCGATCCCGGCGCGATGCTGGCGGAGGATCCCGAGTTCTACCTGTGGCTCGCCTCCGGGGAGTCGCAGGCCTATGCCGTGGAGTGAGCCATGAACCGTACGACCCGCCTCGCCCTCGCCTGCCTGCTCGCGCTCGGCGCGGCACCCGCGTTCGCACAGGCCGCCGGCGCCACGCCGGCCCTGCCCGACTGGGAGCGCCTGACGCCCGAGCAGCGCGAGATGCTGATCGCGCCGGTCCGCGAGCGCTGGAACGCCCGCCCCGCCGACCGCCCGCGCATGCTCAAGCATGCGCAGCGCTGGAAGTCGATGACGCCCGAGCAGCGCGCACGTGCGCGGCACGGCGTCGACCGGTTCCAGACCATGTCGCCGGAGCAGCGCGCCGAAGCCCGGCGGATCTTCGAGCACATGCGTGGCATGCCGCCCGAGGAGCGCCGCGCCCTGCGCGAGAAGCTCAAGCGCATGACGCCCGAAGAGCGCCGCGCGTGGCTGAGGTCACAGGTCGGCGTGACGCGCTGACGGCGAAGGCGCACGCCCGCCGGGCCGCTCCGCGCCCGGCGCGGCTCAGGCCGCGGCGGGTGCCGCCTCGACCGCCCGCTCCGGCCATACGGTCCGGGCGAGCAATTCGTCGGCCCAGTCGAACGACAGCGCCCCGTCTGCCAGGAACAGGCTGACGAAGTTCAGCACGTTGCGCGCATACATCTCACTGGCGTGGATCGCGCCCATGCTCGCCAGCCCGAGCGGCCCCGCGACGGTCACGCCCTGCACGTCGAGCGTCTCGCCGGGCGCGGTCGCTTCGCAGTTGCCGCCGCTCTCCGCCGCCAGATCGACGATCACGCTGCCGGGCCGCATGCCCTCGACCATCGCGCGGGTGACGATGCGGGGTGCCGGCCGCCCGGGCACGGCGGCGGTGCAGACCACCACGTTCACCTGCCCCAGGTGCGCACCGAGCCGACGCTGCTGTTCGGCGCGCTCGTCGTCGGTGAGCGCGCGCGCATAGCCGCCCTCGCCCGCGGCGCTCACACCCAGGTCGAGGAACTTGCCGCCGAGCGATTCGATCTGTTCGCGCGTCTCCGGACGCACGTCGAAGCCTTCGACCTGCGCCCCGAGCCGGCGGGCGGTGGCGATCGCCTGCAGCCCCGCGACGCCTGCACCGATCACCAGCACCTTCGCCGGTCGGATGGTGCCGGCCGCGGTGGTCAGCATCGGGAAAAAGCGCGGCGCGAGCGTGGCAGCGATCAGCACCGCCTTGTACCCCGCCATGCCCGCCTGCGAGCTCAGCACGTCCATCGCCTGGGCGCGCGTCGTGCGCGGGAGGCGCTCGAGCGGGAACGCGAGGAGGCCGCGCGCCTGGATGAGCTCCGCGCGCGCGGGATCGGCCTGCGGCGCCAGCAGACCGACGACCGCGGCGCCCTCGCGCAGGGCGGCGAGCACCTCGGGCCGGGGCGGCTGCACGCACAGCAGCGCATCCGCTGCAGGCGCGATGTCGCGGGCCTCGGCGAGGTGCGCGCCTGCCTGCACGTAGGCGTCGTCGGCCTGCCCGGCACCTGCACCGGCACCCGGCTCGACGAGCACCCGCGCGCCGCGCGCGACCAGCTTGCGCACCGTCTCCGCGGTCGCCGCCACGCGCCGCTCGCCGGGCGCGGTCTCGCGCAGGATTCCCACCGTCGCCGCCATGCTCGTGCTCCGCGCTGCCAGGTTCGTCGCATCCTACCGAAAGCCGCCGCGCCGCCGTCCAGTAAAAAGGGCGGCCGAAGCCGCCCCGGAGCAACCACGCCCGGCGTCAGCGGTGGCCGACGGCGAGCTCGAGCTGGTCCTGCAACTGGCGCATCGCCGCATCGAACGGGGAACGCCCGGTATCGATCACGAGGCGACCATCGGCGGCGAGTACCGCGAGTTCCTCGACGCTCGCCACCAGCACGCGCACGCCGCGCCGGTTGACGAGGAGCAGGCGCGCGGTGAGCGGGCTCACCCAGGCCAGCTTGACGGAGACCGTCTCGCCCTGTGCATCGGTGAGGCGCAGCCATGCGCCCACTTCGAGCTGGCGGATCGTCGCGGCGATCTGCGGGTCGTGCCGCACGGTGTCGGTACCGCCGGCGAGCCACAGGCGGGTCTCCTGCTCGGGCTCGTCGCGCACTGCCGGCGGCATCGGCCGGATGCGGCGGGACGCATCGGGGTCGGCGAGGCCGCGCACGATGCCTGCCAGGCCATGCCCGGCGGCAGTCGCATCGAGGCCCGACGACGCCAGGCATTCGGTCAGCGGGGCCTCGAGCGCGAGCAACTGGCGCACCAGCGCTTCGCCTTCGGCGCGCGCTGCGAGCGCATCCGCATGGGCGAGCGCGTCGCCCATCTGCACCGCTTCCCGGAAGCGCACGCTCTCCTCGCCTTCGCGCAGGAGCGTCTGCACCAGGTGGTGCCGCCACGGCGTGGCGAGGAAATCACCGATCGCCTGCGTGAGCGGCGCGGCCGAGAGGCGACGCTGCAGCACCACGTCGGCGGCGGCACGGGCCTGCGCGAGTCGCTCGCGGCCGAAGCTCGCCTTGGCGGCGCGTTGTTCCTGGAGGTCGACGCGACGGCGCTGCTGTGCGAGCAGTTCCTCGAGTTCGGCATGCGCGAGTTCGAAGACCGCGATGTCCTCGTTGAACTCCGCGACGATCCGCTGGGACACGGCCGAGGCACGCTCGAGCAGCTCGCGGTCCTGCGGGGTGGAGCCGGTGTTGTCCTCGCAGGCCTCGGTCAGCGCGTCGAGCAGGCGCCGCGCGGGATGCACGCGCTCGACGAACATCGAGTCGTCATTGATCGCGACCTTGACGTAGGGCAGCACCAGCCGCGCGTACACGCGGCGCGCCCGCTCCTGCAGCGCGTGCGTGCGGAACAGCGATTCGAACAGCAGCGCGACCATGTCGATCGCGTCCTCGTCCTCGACCGACAGGCCGGTGAGTTCGGGATGCAGCCCCATCCGGCGCGCGCCCTCGGCAAGGTACTCGCGGATGGCGTCGCCCAACCGACCGCTGACGGTGAGCGCGCGGGCGAAATGGTCCGGCGGATCGGCCTGCAGCATCGAGGCGATGCCCACCACCTCGCGCGACTGGAACTGGCGCATCGGCGCGCCGGACACAGCGCCCCCGAAGCCCGCATAGCCCGTCGGTGCCGGCATCCCCGGCATCCCGCCCATGCCCGCGTAGCCACCGAGCGGGCCCGTGCCCGCCCACCCCGATGCCGGGACGCCGGGGGCGCCACCGAGGACGGGCGGCGCGACGCGCGCCTGCCGTGCCGCGCGCGCCTCCTGCCGCCAGGCATGGAGCTGCTGGCGCAAGGGTGCGAGCTCAGGGGAGAAGCGTTCGGCACGCGCCACCGGTGACGCGAGCGGAGCACCGTTCCACGCGGGCGCCCACTGGGGCGCGGCGGGCGCGTTCGCCTCGACCGGCAGAGCCGCCGGCTCGAGCGGCTCGACCGTCTCGAAGGGCACGTCCCGCCGCTCGACCTGCTCGCCGAGCAGCGCCTGCTGCGCGAGCGGCACGTCGGCGCCCGGCGCGTAGCCGGCCGACGCGAGCAGCGAGATCGTGCGCGGGTACAGGTCGTCGAGCACGCGGACCAGTTGCTGCTGGTAATGGCGGAACAGCAGCATCCCCAGCGTCTGCGACAGGCCGGCATTGGCGAGCGTGTCGACGAACACCGAGCACAGGCGCGCCGGCAGCAGCGGATTGCCACCCGGCGCGATGCGCATCGCGGTGGCGAGCCCCTCGAGCTGGCTGCGCAGCGCGGTGAGCTGGGTCTCGTAGCGCTGCTCGAGGATCTCGCTCAGGCGCTGCGCAGCGAGGTGCAGGTCGATCAGGTCTTCTTCGATGAGACCGAGCGCGACACCGCCACGCGCGTGCGGATTGCGGAATTCCTCGAAGCCCTGCGCGATCTGCTGGCGGAAGCGCATGGTGTCGCTCGCGCTGCGCGTGCGCAGCACGGCGAGACCCGCCTGTTCCGGGTACATCTCGGGGCCCGCTTCACGCAGGTCGTGCTCGATCGGCAGGTACAGTGCCGTCGGGAAAGCGCCCAACTGCTCGACGGACAGGCGCTTGACCTCCTCCAGCACGCGCGTGGGATCGAGGCGGGGTCGGTTGTGCGGGTCCAGCGTTCGGAGGTTCACTGTCGCACTCCAGGGCGAAGGCGCGTCGGGTCGAGTATCGACCGACGCTGAATGGAGAATAGTGGCAATCCGCGTCACTTCATGACCCGAGTTTTCGATCTGTGAGCCATGTCGCAAGCGACCATTCCGATGCCGATCGACGGTGATCCCACGGTTCTCCACGTGCTCGACGCGCGCCGGTCGGTGCCTGCGATGCAGTTGTGTGAACCCGGTCCCGATACCCCACAACTCCTTCGCATGCTGCGCTCGGCCGTGCGTGTCCCCGATCACGGAAAGCGGATGCCCTGGCGGTTCGTGCGCATCGCGGGGGCCGGGCGACATGCCCTCGGCGAGCAGCTGGCGCGCCGCAGCCGCGAGAGGAATCCCGACGCGAGCGACGCGGCGGTCGACAAGGACCGCCAGCGCTTCTCCCACGCGCCCGTGATCGTCGCGGTCGTCGCCCGCCAAGGGCCGGACGAGAAGATCCCTGCCAGTGAGCGTCTGCTCAGCGCGGGCTGCGTATGCTTCGCCCTGCTCCAGGCGGCGCAGGCTTTCGGCTTCGGCGCCTGCTGGTACACCGGCTGGGCCGCCTACGATCCGGAGATCCGCCGCGTGCTGGGCATCGCCGACGACGAGGCGATCGCCGGCTTCATCCATATCGGCTCGATCCGGCAGAACGCCCCTGAGCGCGACCGCCCCGATCCGGCCCTGCTGCTCACCGACTGGACCCCGCCATGACCTTTGATGCGACGCCGGCTGCGGCGACTCCCCCCGCCGCCGGCGCCGCGCGCACGCTCTACCTCGTCGATGCCAGCGTCTACGTGTTCCGGGCCTGGCATTCGATGCCGAACGAATTCCACGATGCCGACGGCTGGCCCACCAACGCCGTCCACGGCTTCGCCCGCTTCCTGCTCGAGCTGCTCGAGCGCACGCGGCCCGATTACGTGGTCGTGGCTTTCGACGAGGCACTGGAGACCTGCTTCCGCAACCGGCTCTATCCGGCCTACAAGGCCAATCGCGAGCCCGCGCCCGAGGAACTCAAGCGCCAGTTCGCCCATTGCCGCGCCCTCTGCGAGGCGATGGGCCTGACCACGCTCGCCCACACCGATTACGAAGCCGACGACCTGATCGGCAGCGCGCTGCATCTCGCGCGTGGACATGGCTTCCGCGGCGTGATCGTCTCGGCGGACAAGGACCTCTCGCAGCTGCTCGGCGAGTTCGACGAGCAGTGGGATTTCGCGCGCGGCCAGCGCTGGAGCGCCGCAGGGGTGCCCGCGCGGCACGGCGTGCGTGCCGACCAGATCGCCGACTACCTCGCCCTCACCGGCGATGCGATCGACAACATCCCCGGGGTGCCGGGCATCGGATCGAAGACCGCCGCCGCCCTCCTCGGGCACTTCGGTTCGCTGGAGGCCCTGCTCGCGCGCGTCGAGGAAGTGCCCTACCTCTCGTCCATCCGCGGCGCCGCGCGCTGCGCGCAGCAATTGCGCACCCACCGCGACCAGGCCCTCCTGTGCCGCGAGCTCGCCACCATCGCGCTGCACGCGCCGTGCGAGCCCGCGGTCGCGCCGTTCCGCCGCGGCGACGCGTGCGCCGACACGCTGCGGGACGTCGCCGACCGCCTGCGCTTCGGCCCCCTCACCCGCCGCCGCCTGCACGCGGCCTGCGGCGTCGACTTCATGCCGGTGGCATCCGAAGCCGTCTAGGATCGTCGGCAGGCCACCACCGACCTGCCCATGAGACATCCCGACGCCGACGCTCCACGCGAAGTGCTCTTCGAAGGCCGCTGGCTGCGGCTGGTGCAACGCGGGCGCTGGGAATACGCCGAGCGCGTGCACGGCGGCGGCATGGCCGTGATCATCATCGCCTGCACGCCCGAGGACGAGGTGCTGTTCGTCGAGCAGTACCGCATCCCGCTCGGCAAGCCGACCATCGAGATGCCGGCGGGCCTCGTGGGCGACGAGCGCGACGACGACACCCTCATGGAAGCGGCACGGCGCGAGCTGGTCGAGGAGACCGGCTGGTCGCCCGCGAACGTGGAGGTCCTGCTGATCGGCCCGACGTCGTCGGGCATGAGCAGCGAGCGCATCGCCTTCGTTCGCGCCACCGGCCTGACCAAGGTGGGCGAAGGCGGCGGCGTGGACGACGAGCAGATCATCGTCCACCGCGTGCCGCGCGCGGAGGCGCCGGCCTGGCTCATGCGCAAGCGCGACGAAGGCTACGAGGTGGACCTCAAGCTCTGGGGCGGGCTCTGGATGCTCGAACGCGAGCCGGACGGCACGCCGCTCGCTCGCTGACCCACGTAACCCCCCGGCGATCGAGCGCGCATTTTCTCGCTTCGCTAACGGCCGCTTTTCCTAGAATCGCGCATCCCCCGAACGGAAGCGTCCATGCACGTCCTCGTCTGCGGCGGCGCCGGCTATGTCGGCTCGCACGCCTGCCTCGCGCTCGCCCGCGCCGGCCATGAAGTCACGGTGCTCGACAACATGCTCACCGGGCATCGCGAGGCGGTGCGCTGGGGCCCGGTCGTCGACGCGGACATCCTCCGCCCCGAGACGCTCGATGCGGGGTTCGAGCGCAAGGTCGATGCGGTGATGCACTTCTGCGCGCGCTCGCTGGTGGGGGAGTCGGTGACCGACCCCGTCGCCTACTACCAGAACAACGTCGCCGGCACGCTCAACCTGCTGGAGGCGATGCGTCGGCACGGCGTCGACCGGCTGGTGTTCTCCTCCACTGCTGCGGTGTTCGGCAACCCCGTGTCGGACGTGATCGACGAGGAACATCCGAAGGCGCCGATCAATCCCTATGGCGCGTCGAAGCTGATGGTCGAGCAGGTGCTGCGCGACGCGGCCAATGCCTACGGCCTGCGCTCAGTGGCGCTGCGCTACTTCAATGCGGCGGGCGCGGCGGCGGATGAGGGCATCGGCGAGTCGCACGAGCCGGAGACGCACCTCATCCCGAATGCGCTCAAGGCCGCAGCGGGCCATGGCGCGGGGCTCAAGGTCTTCGGTGACGACTACCCGACCCGCGACGGCACCTGCGTGCGCGACTACGTGCACGTGCTCGACCTCGCCGACGCGCACCTGCGCGCGCTCGACTGGATGGACCGCGAGCCCGGCGCGCACCGCTTCAACCTCGGCAACGGCAACGGCTTCTCCGTCCTCGAGGTCATCGAGGCCGCGCGCCGTGTGACCGGAAAGGAGATTCCCTACGAGATCGGCCCGCGCCGCACGGGCGATCCGCCCGTGCTGGTCGCCTCGAGCGCGCAGGCCCGCGAGAAGCTCGGCTGGACGCCGAAGTTCGATCGCGTGGAGCCCATCATCGAGACGGCCTGGGCCTGGCACCAGGCCCCGGCGTACTGAGGCGACGCATGCGCCCGCGCCGCCGGCACTCCAGCCGCACCGCCCGCCCCGGGCGCTGGCGCTTCGCGGCGATCCTGGTGCTCGGCATCGTCGCGACGTTGGCGTCGGGCGCCGTCGGGCAGCGCGCCGTCGCGCGCTATGCGGACATCGACGGCTGCGCGACGGGGTGCGAGGTCGCCGCGGCCGGGTGGCCGCTTCCGTACGTGGTGGACTACCCCGGCCTGTCGCCGGCGAACGAGGCCTCGCTCGTGGGCCTCGCGATGCGCGTGGATCGCCTGCGCCCGGAGGCGTTCGCGGTCGACCTGCTCGCCTGGACCGCGCTGGCGGCGCTGGTCGTCCTGCTCCTGGGCCGGCGCCGCCGCTGAGCCGCCTCAGCCCGCGAAGCGGTCCGTGGCGCGCACCAGCGCGTCGGTGTTCTCGGCCTCGAAGGCCGAATGGCCGGACGCGGGCGTGATCACCAGCTCGGCCTGCGGCAGCGCCTGCTTGAGGTCCCAGGCGTTCTGCACCGGGCAGACCACGTCGTAGCGGCCGTGCACGATGAACGTCGGGATGTGCGCGATGCGGTGCGCGTCGCGCAGCAGCTGGTCGTCGACCTCGAAGAAACCGCTGTTGACGAAATAGTGGTTCTCGATGCGCGCGAAGGCGAGCGCGAATTCCGGCTCCTCGTGCGCCGCGGTGAAGGCCGGGTCGTAGTGCAGGAAGCTCGTCGCGCCTTCCCAGACGCTCCATGCACGCGCCGCGGCCAGGCGCGTGGCCTCGTCCCCGCTGGTCAGGCGGCGATGGAAGGCGCTGATGAGGTCGTGGCGCTCCACCGCCGGGATCGCCGCGAGGTACTGCTGCCAGGCCTCCGGGAACAGGCGCGAGGCGCCCTCCTGGTAGAACCATTCCAGTTCCCAGCGCCGCAGCATGAAGATGCCGCGCAGCACGAGCTCGGTGACGCGGTGCGGATGGGTCTGTGCATAGGCCAGCGCGAGCGTGGAGCCCCAGGAGCCGCCGAAGACCTGCCAGCGCTCGATGCCCAGGTGCTCGCGCAGCGTCTCGATGTCGGCCACCAGGTGCCACGTGGTGTTGTCGACGAGGTCGGCGTGCGGCGTCGAGCGGCCGGCGCCGCGCTGGTCGAAGAGGATGATCCGGTACTTCGACGGATCGTGGAACTGGCGCATCTTCGCGCTGCAGCCAGCGCCCGGGCCGCCATGCAGCATCACCACGGGCTTGCCCTCGGGATTGCCGCACTGCTCGTAATGCATGCGGTGGCGCTCGTCGAGCTGCAGGACGCCGCTGTCGAACGGTTCGATCTCGGGGTAGAGCGTGCGCATGGCGGAAACCCGTCTTCGGTAGCGGGGCAGTCTACGCCGGACGACGGCCGAGGCTCACGCGCTCGCGGCCCTCGAGATCGCGCTCGGTCACGATGTCGACGAAGCGGGCGTCGTCGAGCAGCGCGCGCACGGCCGCCCCCTGGTCGAGCCCATGCTCGACGAGCAGCCAGCCGCCCGGGTGCAGGTGCGCGGGCGCGTCGCCGACGATGGCGCGGATCGCGTCGAGCCCGTCGGCTCCGGAGGCGAGTGCAGCGGGCGGCTCGTGCGGCAGATCGCCCTGCACCAGGTGCGGATCGCCCTCGGCGATGTAGGGTGGATTGCTCGCGATGACATCGAAGTGCTCGCCGGCCAGGGGCGCGAGCCAGTCACCGTGGCGGAACTCGACGTTCCGGATGGCGTGTTCCGCTGCATTGGTCCGCGCCACGTCGAGCGCCGCGATGCTCGCGTCCGTGGCCACCACCTTCGCGTCGCGGCGCTCCCGTGCGATCGACAGGGCGATCGCGCCGCTGCCGGTGCCGAGGTCGGCCACGCGGCAGGGACCGGCGGGCAGGCGCTCGAGCGCGAGTTCGACGAGGCGCTCGGTTTCGGGTCGGGGGATCAGCGTCGCGGGCGTGACGCGCAGGTCGAGCGTCCAGAATCCGCGGCGTCCGGTGAGGTAGGCCACGGGCTCGCCCGCCCGCCGCCGCTCGAGGAGAGCGTCGAACGCCGCCGCGGCGCGGTCGTCCACCGCCGCGTCGCCATGGGCGAACAGCCAGGCGTGCCCCCGCTCGAGCACGTGGCCGAGCAGCAGTTCGGCCTCGCCCTCGGGCAGCCCGGCGCGCGCACGGCGAAGCAGGTCGTCGACTCGGGGCATCGCGGGAGCGGCGGAGAGGGATCGCTATGGTAGGTCGGGCACCGGGTCGGGTTCGATGCGCGGCGCGGCCGCCGGCGGAGACAGCACGAAGACGCGGTCACGGCCTTCGGCCTTGGCGCGGTAGAGCGCGGCATCGGCACGGCGCATGGCCGACTCCCAGTCCTCGCGGCCCCGGGCGAGCTGGGTCACGCCGAGGCTCGCCGTCACGCGGGCGCCGATCGACTCCATCGGCGTGCGCGAGATCTCCCCGCGCAGGCGCTCGGCCACGGCGATCGCCGAGTCCACGTCGGTGGACGGCAGCAGGATCAGGAATTCCTCGCCGCCGAGGCGGAACGCCGCATCCGTATCCCGCAAGGCGCACGCGATCCGCGCGGCGGCCTGGCAGATGACCTCGTCGCCCGCCGCATGACCATGGCCGTCATTGACGGCCTTGAAGTGATCGATGTCGACCATCACCAGCGACAGCGGCGTCCCGTAGCGGACGCAACGCGCTTCCTCGCGCGCAGCGTGCTCGAACAGCGAGCGGCGGTTGAACAGGCCGGTCAGCGGATCCCGGTGCACCAGGCGCTGCAGTTCGATCTCCGCGCCGCGGAACATCAGCAGCGCGAGGCCAAGGGTGAGTACGAAGATGAAGACCAGGCTGACCACGAAGAACAGGATCTGGAACGGGTCCTGGACGAACGAGCCGGTGAGCGTCTGCGTCCCCGCCGCATACACGAACCGCACGGCGAGGAACGTGGCATTGAAGAAGAAGACGCCCGCGGCGAACCGCCGGAACAGCGTCAGGCCGCTCGAACGCGCCCGCCACAGGTGCAGGCCGGAGACGAAGTCCATCGTCAGGTAGAAGCCCGACAGCACGAGCACGCGGGTGCGGAGCACCTGCTGCATCTCGGTCCAGAGCGCGCCGACCAGGATCAGTCCGGCGGCGAGCGCCAGCAGGGGCCCGAGCCAGGTCCGCCGGCCGAGGTAGGCCCGGGTACCGGCCAGCAGCAGCACGTGGGTGAGGGTGATCAGGCCGTTCGCGATCGACAGCGCCGCCGCGCGCGGCACGCCGAAGTCGAGGGTCAGGAACAGGTGGCCCAGCTGGTGCCCCAGGCCGAAGGCGAGCCCCGCCAGGCCCCAGTACAGGAGCGCCGGATTCCGCATGCCGGCGAGCCGGATGCCGGCCATGGCGGCGGCCAACAGGACTCCCGCCAGTCCGGTGACGAAGGCCAGCGTGGGCGTGTCGAGGCTCGCGAGCAGTTCCATGCACATCCCTCCTCTTTCACGGCCGCTTGCAAGACCTGTGCCGGCGCTTGCCCGAGCACATGCCAGCACCCACCTCCGGGGAACCGGCGCCGTTCGCTGAAGGCGTACCGCAATAGGTTTTTGCTATCGATGCGATCCATCCAATCGATTTGATGCATCGCGCAGTCCCGACTAGCATGCCCGTTCAGTTTTCCCCACCACCCCACAGGAGTTCCGGATGTCGCTGATCAACAAGCAGGTCCAGCCGTTCAAGGCCCAGGCCTTCCACAACGGCAAGTTCGTCGAGGTCACCGAGAAGAACCTGCAGGGCAAGTGGTCGGTCATCGTCTTCATGCCGGCCGCGTTCACGTTCAACTGCCCGACGGAAGTCGAGGACGCGGCGGAGAACTACGCCGAGTTCCAGGCGAACAATGCCGAGGTCTACATCGTCACGACGGACACGCACTTCTCGCACAAGGTCTGGCACGAGACCTCGCCGGCCGTGGGCAAGGCGACGTTCCCGCTGGTGGGCGATCCGACGCATGCCCTCACCCGCGCGTTCGACGTCCACATCGACGAGGAAGGCCTGGCCCTGCGCGGCACGTTCATCGTCGACCCGAACGGCGTGGTCAAGGCCTACGAGATCCACGACAACGCCATCGCCCGCGACATGAAGGAAGCCCTGCGCAAGCTCAAGGCGGCCAAGTACGTCGCCGAGCACCCGGGCGAGGTCTGCCCGGCCAAGTGGCAGCAGGGCGCCGAGACGCTCAAGCCGTCGCTCGACCTCGTCGGCAAGATCTGACGAAACCCCGGCGGGCGCGCGGAAGGCGCGCCCGCACCGTCGCCCGCCCCCGCGCGGGCGACCTCCCTCCGGATGCTTGCGCGAGCCGCCGACCGGCGCCTTCCGCAAGCAGCCGACATCCACCCCCGTGGAGATCCCATGCTCGACGCCAGCCTCAAGACCCAGCTGTCCGCCTACCTCGAGAAGCTGCAGCAGCCCATCCAGCTCGTCGCCTCGCTCGACGACGGCGAGAAGTCGCGCGAGCTCGAGGCGCTCCTGCAGGACATCGCCTCGCTGTCGGACAAGGTCGAGTACGTGCGCGCCGACGACGACGCGCGCAGGCCCTCGTTCGCGATCGTGCGCAAAGGCACCGCCATCGACGTGCGCTTCGCCGGCATCCCGCTCGGCCACGAGTTCACCTCGCTCGTGCTCGCCCTGCTGTGGGTCGGCGGCCATCCGCCGAAGATCGAGGAGGCGGTGCAGAACCAGGTGCGCGACCTCGAGGGCGAGTTCCGCTTCGAGACCTACATGTCGCTCTCGTGCCAGAGCTGCCCGGACACCGTGCAGGCGCTCAACGTGATGAGCGTGCTCAATCCGAACATCAAGCACGTCGCGATCGACGGTGCGCTGTTCCAGGCCGAGGTCGACGCGCGGCAGATCATGTCGGTGCCGACGATCTACCTCAACGGCGAGCCCTTCGACGCAGGCCGCATGACCGTCGAGCAGGTGCTGGCGAAGCTCGACACCGGCGCCTCCGCGCGCGCGGCCGAGCAGCTCAAGACCAAGGAGGCCTTCGACGTGCTGGTGGTCGGCGGTGGCCCCGCGGGCGCGGCGGCGGCGATCTATGCCGCGCGCAAGGGCATCCGCACCGGCGTGGCGGCCGAGCGCTTCGGTGGCCAGGTGCTCGACACCATGGGCATCGAGAACTTCGTGTCGGTCTCGCACACCGAAGGCCCGAAGCTCGCAGTCGCGCTCGAGCAGCACGTGCGCGAGTACGAGGTCGACGTCATGAACCTGCAGCGCGCGGCGAAGCTGCACCCGGCGGGCCGCGACGGGCTCGTCGGCATCGAGCTGGAGAACGGGGCGACGCTCCGCGCGAAGAGCGTGATCCTCGCCACCGGCGCGCGCTGGCGGCAGATGGGCGTGCCGGGCGAGGAGCAGTACAGGAACAAGGGCGTGGCCTACTGCCCGCACTGCGACGGCCCGCTGTTCAAGGGCAAGCGCGTGGCGGTGATCGGCGGCGGCAATTCGGGCGTCGAGGCGGCCATCGACCTCGCCGGCATCGTCGAGCATGTCACGCTGGTCGAGTTCGACACGAAGCTGCGCGCGGACGAGGTGCTGCAGCGCAAGCTGCGCAGCCTGCCGAACGTCGAGATCGTGGTGAACGGCCAGACGACCGAGGTGCTGGGCGACGGCGCGAAGGTCACGGGGCTCGTGGTGAAGGACCGCGCCAGCGGCCAGTCGCGCACGATCGAGCTCGCCGGCGTCTTCGTGCAGATCGGCCTGCTGCCGAACACCGAATGGCTCAAGGGCACCGTGGAGCTCTCGCCGCGCGGGGAGATCGTGATCGACGACCGCGGCGCGACGAACCTGCCCGGCGTCTTCGCGGCGGGCGACGCCACCACCGTGCCGTACAAGCAGATCGTCATCGCGATGGGCGCCGGCAGCACCGCCGCGCTGTCGGCCTTCGACCACCTGATCCGCACGTCCGCCCCGGCCGAGCAGGCCGCCGCGGCGTAGGCGATCGAACATCCGGGCGGCACCGCCCGGACCGAGTGGCCGCGACGATCGACCGAAGCGATCGTCGCCCGGGAGGGCCCCCACGCCGAGGCGCGCGTGCGGGCCCTTCGCTTTTCCGGATGCCGCGCATCCGCCGTGGGCCGTCGCCCGTCGTACCGGGAGCCGGCCGCCACGGCGCCCGGTCCGCGCACGCCTCCGCGCGGCCCCGCTACGATGGAACGACATGAACCTGCGCGACCTCAAATACCTCGTCGCCCTCGCCGACCATCGCCATTTCGGCCGTGCCGCCGAGGCGAGCCACGTCAGCCAGCCTACGCTGTCGACGCAGATCCGCAAGCTCGAGGACGAGCTGGGCGTCTCGCTCGTCGAACGCGCGCCGCGCCGCGTGATGCTCACCCCCGTGGGCCGCGAGGTCGCCGACCGCGCGCGGCGCATCATCTCGGACGTCGAGCAGATGACCGAGCTCGCGCGTCGCAGCCGCGACCCCGAGGCCGGCAGCGTGCGCCTGGGCCTGTTCCCCACGCTCGGCCCGTACCTGCTGCCGCACGTGCTGCCCGGCGTCCGCGAACGCTTCCCGCGGCTGGAGCTGCTGCTGGTGGAGGAGAAGACCGACCAGATCCTCGCGCGCCTGCGCGACGGGCGCCTGGACGCGGGCATCCTCGCCCTGCCCCTGCACGACGATTCGCTGCATGCCGAAGTGCTGTTCGACGAGCCGTTCGTGCTCGCGGCGCCACGCTCGCATCCGGTCGCCGCGCGCGGCCGCCTCGCGGCCGCGGACATGGGGGACCTCGAACTCCTGCTGCTGGAGGAGGGCCATTGCCTGCGCGACCAGGCGCTCGAGGTCTGCCACCTCGCCGGCGCCGGCGAACGCGACGGCTTCCGCGCGACCTCGCTGGAGACGCTGCGCCAGATGGTCGCCGCCGGCGTGGGCGCGACGCTGCTGCCGACGCTCGCGGTCAAGCCGCCAGTGCCCCTGTCGCCCGAGATCGCGCTCCTGCCGTTCGAAGGCGACGCCCCGCACCGCCGCATCGCGATGGTCTGGCGCCGCAGTGCGGCCTCGGCCGACTTCCTCATGCGGCTCGCCGAGCAGTTCCGGCGACTGCCCCCCGAGTTGCTCGATCCGTCGTCGGCCGTCCCCGCCAGGACCACCACGGGCCGCGTGCCGACCGCCGCATCGAAGCGACGCGCCTGACCGATGCGCCGCGTCGCGCTCGTCGCGCTGCTGCTGCTCGGCCTCTACGGCGGCTGGCATGCGCTGCGCGATCGCGCAGTCCGCCCACCCGCAGCCGTCGCCAAAGCGCCCATCTGTCGTCCGCCGCCATGGGGTGATGCGGCCCTCGCGCCGCTGCAGTCCGACGTGCCGGCCGAGCTGCAGCCGTTCCGCCTCAAGGCCGCCACCCTCACGCCCCTCGCGGGCTTCCGCATCGAGGCGCGCGTGCTCGGGCGCCGCGACTATTCGCGTGGCCGCGAGAGCGACCTCTCGCCCACCGACCTCGCGCTCGGCTGGGGCCGCATGCGCGAGGACGGCGTGCTCGATGCGCTCGACATCTCGCAGTCGGGCCGCTGGTACCACTACCGGTGGAGCGACACCCCGCCGATCCCGCCCGAGGAGATCGTGCGTTCCAGCGCCAACATGCATTTCATCCCCGCCGACGACATCGCCGCGCGCGAGCTGGCGCAGGTGGAGGAAGGCGACCGCGTGCGCGTGGAAGGCTGGCTGGTGGAGGCGGTCGCGTCGGACGGCTGGACCTGGCGGAGCTCGCTGACGCGCGAGGACAGCGGCGACGGCGCCTGCGAGCTGGTCTACGTGTGCTCGATGCGGCGCCTGTAGCCGACCGCGCGTGCGTCGGCGCGCGCGGCGTCGCGCTTCGCGGTCGTCAGGCGCCGAGCCCGACCGGACAGCTCACGCCCGTGCCGCCCAGTCCGCAGTAGCCGTTCGGGATCTTCGACAGGTACTGCTGGTGCTCGTCCTCGGCGTAGTAGAACGCGGGCGCCGGGTGGCGGATCTCGGTGGTGATCTCGCCCAGGCCCGCCTCACGCAGGCGCTGCTGGTACATGTCGCGACTCGCGATCGCCGCGTCGTACTGCGCCTGCGTCGGGCAATAGATCGCCGAGCGGTACTGCGTGCCGACGTCGTTGCCCTGGCGCATGCCCTGCGTCGGGTCGTGGCCTTCCCAGAACGCCTTGAGCAGCGCCTCGAACGTGACACCCGACGGGTCGTAGACCACGAGCACCGCCTCCGTATGGCCGGTCATGCCACTGCAGACCTCGCGGTAGGTCGGATTCGGCGTCTCGCCGCCGGCATAGCCCACGGCCGTCGTGTACACGCCGGGAATCGACCAGAAGAGGCGTTCCGCGCCCCAGAAGCAGCCGAGGCCGAACTGCACCTGCTCGTAGCCCTCGAAGGCACCACGCAGCGGACGCCCGTGGATGTGATGGGCGTTGTGCAGCGGCATCGCCGTATCGCGCCCCGGCAGGGCCTCGCCCTCGCGCGGCATGCGCTGCTTGTACGCGCCGATGCCCAGCAGCCTGTCCAGCATGTCGCCTCCTCAGCCGCGCCTCTCACTGGCCTCGATGATCTCGACCTCGGCCGCCGCCGAGGCCTCCCATTCCCGCATCGCCGGCAGCGCACGCACGGCGTCGACGTACGCGGCCGCCGTGACGTCGAGCTCCACGCCGTAGTCCACGAAGCGCATCACTACCGGCGCGAACATCGCGTCGACGATGCCGAACCGCCCGAGGAGGAAGTCCCCTTCGTCCGCGTGGCGGCGCAGGTGGGCCCACAGCGCCTGCACGCGGTGGATGTCTTCGTCCGTGGCCGCGCTCCAGCGGTAGCCGTCGGGGCGGCGGCGGCAATTCATCGGCAGGTGGCTGCGCAGCAGCGCGAAGCCCGAGTGCATCTCGCACGCCGCCGCACGCGCCAGCGCGCGTCGCGCCGGATCGGACGGCCAGCCCGCCCCGTCCAGCCATCGCTCGTTCGCGTACTCGCAGATCGCGAGCGAATCCCAGACGACGACCTCGCCGTCGTGAAGGGCGGGCACCTTGCGCGTGGGCGAGAGCATCCCGATGCGGGCGTGGAAATCCGGCGTGCCCAGCGGCAGGCGCAGCTCGTCGAACGCGACGCCGGCCTGCCTCAGCAGCAGCCACGGCCGCAGCGACCAGGACGAGTAGTTCTTGTTGCCGATGACGAGGAGCGACGGGCCACGGGCGTCATGCCGGCAGCAGCCCGGGGATGAGGGTGCCGTCGGCGGCTGGATCGGCCGGGCCGTCGCCGAGCCCGAGCGAGCGCACGATCGCATCGGCCTCCGGCCATGCGGGGTCGGGGACGCAGACCCGGAGCACGCCGTACAGCGGCAGGTCGCCCATCCCGCCCGTCAGCGACTCGCCGGCGATGTGGACGGGGATGCCGGCCTCCTCGAGCGCGTGGCGCACGAGGTGGGCGTCGATGAGGTTGGCGGCGTCGTAGACGGGCTTCACGTCGGCTCGGGCTCGGGAACACGCGGCCCACGGGCCTCCAGCCGCTAAACTGCGTGCTTCCCCACGTGGTTGCAAGCGCCGCATGTCCGCATCGCCCGAGACCGCCGCCCCCGAGGCCGGCGTCAAGAACGACTTCATCCGCCAGATCGTCCGCGAGGACCTCGCGAGCGGGAAGCACGCGGCCATCCGCACGCGTTTTCCGCCCGAGCCGAACGGCTACCTGCACATCGGCCACGCCAAGGCGATCTGCCTGGACTTCGGCGTGGCGGCGGAGTTCGGCGGCAGCTGCAACCTGCGCCTGGACGACACCAATCCGGCGAAGGAAGACCCGGAATACGTGCGCGCGATCCAGGACGACGTGCGCTGGCTCGGCTTCGAGTGGAACGCGCTGCGCCATGCCTCGGACTACTTCGAGGTCTTCTACCTGGCCGCGGAGAAGCTGATCCGCCAGGGCGATGCCTACGTCGACGACCTCACCGCCGAGCAGGTACGCGAGTACCGCGGCTCGCTCACCGAGCCCGGCCGCCCGTCGCCGTTCCGCGACCGCAGCGTGGAGGAGAACCTCGACCTGTTCCGCCGCATGCGCGCCGGCGAGTTCGCCGACGGCGCACGCACGCTGCGCGCGAAGATCGACATGGCCAGCGGCAACATCAACCTGCGCGATCCGGCGCTGTACCGGATCAAGCACGTCGAGCACCAGAACACCGGCGACGCCTGGTGCATCTACCCGATGTACGACTTCGCCCATTCGCTGAGCGACGCGATCGAGGGGATCACGCATTCGCTCTGCACGCTGGAGTTCGAGGACCATCGCCCGCTCTACGACTGGTGCGTCGAGAAGGTCGACCTCGTCGGCCATCCCGAGCTGCTGAAGCCGCTGCTCGACAAGGGGCTGCCGAAGGAAGCCGCGCGCCCGCGCCAGATCGAGTTCTCGCGCCTCAACTTCAACTACCTCGTCATGAGCAAGCGCAAGCTGATGACGCTGGTACAGGAAGGGCTCGTCGACGGCTGGGACGACCCGCGCATGCCGACGCTGCAGGGCATCCGCCGCCGCGGCTACACGCCGGGCGCGCTGCGCCTGATGGTCGACCGGGTGGGCATCTCCAAGCAGAACTCGCTGCTCGACATCTCCATCCTCGAGGGCGCGCTACGCGACGACCTCGACGCGACCGCGCAACGCCGCATGGGCGTGATCGACCCGCTGAAGCTGGTCATCACCAACCTGCCGGACGGCCACGAGGAGTCGCTCGCGTTCTCGAACCACCCGAAGGACGAGTCGGCGGGCGAGCGCGCCGTGCCGTTCTCGAACGTCCTGTGGATCGAGCGCGAGGACTTCGAGGAAGTCCCGCCCAAGGGCTTCAAGCGCCTCACCGTCGGCGGCGACGTGCGCCTGCGCGGCGCGGGCATCGTGCGCTGCGACGAGGTGGTCAAGGACGCCGATGGCCGCGTGGTCGAGGTGCGCTGCACGCTCGACCCGGAATCGCGCCCCGGCATGGAAGGCTCCAACCGCAAGGTGAAGGGCACGATCCACTGGGTGAGCGCGGCACATGCCATCGAAGCCGAGATCCGCCTGTACGACCGTCTGTTCACCGTGCCGAATCCGGACACGGACGAGGACGGCAAGACCTACCGCGACTACCTCAACCCGGACTCCCGCCGCGTCGTCACCGGCTACGTGGAGCCTGCTGCCGCGCAGGCCGCGCCGGAGACGAGTTTCCAGTTCGAGCGCATCGGCTACTTCGTCGCCGACCGCTACGACCATCGCGCCGACCGGCCGGTCTTCAACCGCAGCGTCACGCTGCGCGACACCTGGTCGGGCAAGGCTTGAGTTCCCCACGTCGGAGCGTCCCCATGCGTGCCTTCGCCCTCGCCCTGCTGATCGCCACCGGTCTCGCCGCCTGCACGATGCCCGGCGCGCCCGACGACGCCTCGCGCCTGGAGACCTCCGCCGGCGAACGCGCGCCCGCGACGGATGCCCCGCGCACCTCGGGCGACGCCACCGGCAGCGATGCGCCGGCCGCGAGCCCGAATCCCGGCGCGGCGGCGCCGTCCGGGCCCGAGGTGCCGCCCGGCGAGGCGCCCCCGATGAGTGATCCGCTGCCGCCCGAGCCCGCACCGGTCGCCGAACGCAGGGCCGCCGACCCGTCCGCGCCCGACCGCAGCTGCCGCACGTCGGCCGACTGCGTCGTCAAGGACGTCGGCAACTGCTGCGGCACGATGCCGGCCTGCGTCAACAAGGGCGCACGCACGGATCCGGCAGCCGTCAAGGCGCAGTGCGAACGCCAGGGCATGGCGAGCGTCTGCGGTTTCAAGGAGGTGACGGCCTGCACCTGCGTGGCCGGCACCTGCCAGGACGTGGCGGGAGACGTCGCGCAGTGATGCTGATGGCGCAGGTCCACCTCACGCTCCCCGCGTGGGTCTTCGAGGCGGTCGACACCGCGCGCGCCTACGCCGGCGACGACGAGAAGGTCGCGCTGGCGATCGAGCTGTCGCGGCGGAACGTGGAGCACGCCTCCGGCGGGCCGTTCGGCGCCGCGGTGTTCGGTCCGGACCACCGCATCGTCGCCGTCGGCGTGAACCGTGTGCTTCCCCATGCCTGTTCGCTCGCGCATGCCGAGACGATGGCCTACATGCTCGCGCAGCAACGCACGCAACGCGCGCGGCTCAACGAGGACGCCGAAGGCGGCCGGGTCGGCCCCTACACGCTCGCGACCTCCGCCCAGCCCTGCTGCCAGTGCTACGGCGCCACCGTGTGGGCCGGCGTCGACCGTCTGCTGATCGGCGCGCGCGCCGAGGATGTCGAAGCGCTCACCGAGTTCGACGAAGGCCCGCTGCCGGCCGACTGGGTCGGCGAGCTCGCACGGCGCGGGATCGAAGTCGTGCGCGACGTGCGCCGCGAGGATGCCTGCGAGGTGCTTCGCGCCTACGGCTCCGGCGGCGGCGCGCGCTACTGAGACCCCGATGGACGCCGGCCTGCTGTGCTACTGCCGCGGCGGCTTCGAGCCCGAGCTCGCGGCCGAACTCACCGAACGCGCGGCCGGACTCGGCTTCGCCGGCTACGCGCGCACCGAGCGCGGCAGCGCCCATGTGCGCTACCTCTGCGATGACGCGGCGGATCTCGCACGCGCGCTGCCCTTCGACCAGCTGATCTTCGCGCGCCAGAAGCTGCTGCAGTTCGCACACCTCGAGACCCTCGGCGCCAGGAGCTCGGCACGGCCGGACCGGGTGGGTGCCATCCGCGACGCGATCGTCGCGGCGTCCGGCGCCCACGCGGTCGCGCGCGTCCTGCCCTTCGGCGAGGTCGTGGTCGAGACGCCCGACTCGGACGAGGCCAAGCCGCTCGCCGGCCTGGCCCGCGCGCTCGGCAACGCACTCCGCGCCGGCCTTCGCGAGAGCGGTCACGCGACGCCACGCGACACGCCCGCGCGCGCGCGCCTGCACGTGCTGCTGACCGGCGGCGACACCGCACACCTCGGCATCGCGCACGCGTTCGACCGATCGGATGCGCCCATGGGCATCCTGCGCCTGCGCATGCATCCCCATGCGCCCAGCCGCTCCGCGCTCAAGCTCGAGGAGGCCTTCCTCACGCTGCTCGACGAGGACGAGCGCAACGCCTGGCTGCGCGAGGGCATGCACGCGGCGGACCTGGGCGCCGCGCCCGGGGGCTGGAGCTGGGTGCTCGTGCGCAACGGCCTGCGCGTGACGAGCGTCGACAACGGGCCGCTCGCCCAGCATCTGCTCGACAGCGGCCGCGTCGAGCACCTGCGCGCGGACGGCTTCACGTGGCATCCCAAGCGCACGCTCGACTGGATGGTCTGCGACATGGTGGAGCAGCCCCGCCGCGTGGCCTCGCGGATGGCGACGTGGCTGCGCGAGGGCTGGTGCCGGCGCACCGTCTTCAACCTCAAGCTGCCCATGAAGAAGCGCTGGGACGAGACGCGCCAGTGCCTGGACGCCTTCGTCATTGAAGCGCAGCGGCCGGTGGAATGGCGAGCGCGGCAGCTGTATCACGATCGCGAGGAGATCACCGTCTTCGCGCAGGCGACGGGCTAGACGCCGCGTCGACCTCGGTGAGCCGGCAGTGAACGCGCGTGCGCGATTGCACATGCGCTTGATCCGGGCGGCCACAGCATTCCGCAGTCCCCAACCTGCGGAAGGATCGCCATGAACACGTTCCGTCAACGCACCCTCGCCGTCGCCACGGTCATCGCCCTCGGCCTCTCGGCCGACGCGTTCGCGCAGCGCGCGGGCGAAGCGCGCGCCAAGGCCGCCGCCGAGGCGGCGAAGGAGACTGCCGCCGAAGCCGCGAAGGAAGCCCGCGAGCAGTCGAAGGAAGCCAAGGCAGCCGCCCGGGCGGCCGCGCGCACGGGCACCGACCCGGTCGAGGCGCATACGGCGCACCACGCCTCCGTCGCCGCGGAGGACGCCAAGAACGAAGCCGTCGAGAATGCGCAGAGCGCCCTCGGCGCCGCAGCCGGCGCGCAGCGCGGCATCGAGAAGGACATCCCCGCGATCGAAGCGGGCAACGCCGCTCGTGCGTCCGAACGCGCCACCGTCCGTGCGGCTGCGGCCAGCGCGGTCGCCCAGTCGGCCGCTGACGCGAGCATGACGCCGGTGACCACGCCGGCGCCGACCGTCCCGGCTTCGACCAATGCCTCGGCCAATGCCCGCATCGCCACGTCGGCCCCGGGCGCGATGGCTGCCGAGCGCCACATGAGCGGTGCCGGTCGCTTCCACCTCGACACCGCGCTGCTCGACACGAACAAGGACGGCTTCCTGACGCAGGCCGAAGTCGCCGGCAACATTTCGCTGACCACCGACTTCGCCCGCATCGACGCCAACACCGACGGCCGCCTCGCGGCCGACGAGCTGCGCACGTGGATCAACGCCGGTGGCCTGGCGAAGAACGCGCGTCCGCTGAGCGACCTGCTGTCCGGCACCGGCCTCAGCGCCGACGCCCGCTTCGACATGCTGGACCTCGATGACGACGGCGCGCTGACGTCCAAGGAGGCGGGCATGCACGCGGGCCTGCGCTCGAGCTTCCGCTCGCTCGACCGCGACCGCGACGGCCGCCTGAGCTCGTCGGAGTTCAGCACCTGGACCGAGGTCACCAACAACCGTCGCTGATCGCACCGCACTCGACCGATGCCCCGCTCCGGCGGGGCATCGTCGTTTCAGAGTCCGGCGGCTTCGCGCCAGAGCGCGTGCCGCAGCGGCGGCAGCCGCCCGGCCAGGCCGAGCAGCGGCCCGCGCAGGAGCACCGGCAGCATCGCGTCGCTCGAGAAGACGCGGTCGATCGCCTCGAATGCGTAGGCCGCACGCGCGTTCATGCTGCGCCGCGTGCGCGCCCACCGATCCAGGCGGGCGCGGGCCGGATCGCCGCCGCTCGCGGCACTGGGCTTCAATGCGTCCCGCAGGGCGATCACGTCGCGCAGGCCGAGGTTGACGCCCTGCCCGGCGAGCGGATGCACCACGTGCGCGGCATCGCCGACCACCGCGAGGCGCCCCTGCAGCATCGCCGCGGCGAGACGGCGGCGAAGCGGGAAGGCGACCCTGCGCGACGCCAGGCGAACGGCCCCGAGGCGGCTCTCGAAGGCGGCCTCCAGCTCAGTGCCGAACGCCTCGGCCGGCATCGCCACGCGCGCGTCCGCGAGCGCGGTCGGCAGCGTCCAGACGATCGAGCTGCGCCCGTCGGCGAACGGCAGGAAGGCGAGCGGCCCACCCGGGAGGAAGCGCTGGTAGGCCGTCGCCGCATGCGGCGCTTCCGTCTCGACGAAGGCGACGAGCCCGGACTGTCGGTAGTCGTGCTCCGGCGCCTCGATGCCCGCCGCGGCGCGCAGCGGCGAATCGCCGCCATCGGCGGCGATCACAAGTCGGGCACGCAGGCGTCGGCCATCGTCCAGGCGCAGCACGTCGTGCGCCTCGCCGGGCTCGTGCGCCGCCACCGACGCCGGCGAGTGCAGCACCACGCCGGCCGCCGGCAGCGCGTTCCACAACCGATCGACGAGCAGCGCATGCTCCACGATCCACCCGAGTTCGCGACGACCGAAGCGGTCGGCATCGAAGTCGAGACGGCCGGGTCCTCCAGCGTCCCAGACCTCCATCCGTCGATAGGGCTGTACGCGGGCCGTGTGCACCCCCGTGCCGATCCCGAGGCCGTCGAGCAGCGCCATCGAATCCGGTGCGATGGCGTACACGCGCAGATCCGGCTCGGCCTCGCGCCAGGGTGGCGGCGTGCGTGCGTCCACGAGGGCGACGCTCCAGCCGTCGCGTGCGAACGCCAGCGCGGCCGCGGCGCCGACGACGCCGCCTCCGACGACGGCGATGTCGAGTGCGTCACGCGTGCTCATGCGCGTCGCCTCGACGGATCCGCGCGACACAGCGCGGGCACATCACCGCGGTAGCCCATCGCGCCCCCCACCAGCCAGGCCTGCAGGGACGCGGGATGGTCGAGCGCCATCAGCGCCAGGCTGCGCAGCGCCCCGGCCCACGGGGCACGCCGCGTTCCGACGCGAAGGAACCCATCGGAGAAGGCGAGCGTGCGTTCGCGATCCTCCGCGCGACGCGCCGCGTGGCGCGCGAGCATCGCCGCATCGCCCAGACGGGCACGGCCGGCCGCCGCGATTTCCTCCGCGAGCGTGAGCGCGTCGCGCAGGCCTAGGTTGAACCCCTGCGCGCCGAGCGGGTGCAGCGTCTGCGCGGCATTGCCCACCAGCACGGCATGCGGCGCGATGGTCGCCTGCGCGACGACCCGTCGCGCGGGATAGCGGCTGCGCGGGCCGCATGCCAGCAGGCGCCCGTGGCGCCAGCCCACGACGTCCTGCACGCGCGAGAGGAAGGCCGCTTCGTCGAGTGCCTCGACGGCATCCGCCTCGGCGTGCGCGACACCATGCACGAGCCCGTAGTGGCGATCCGCACGTGGGAGCAGCGCCGTCGGACCGTCGTCGGTCAGCCGTTCGTAGCCGGTGCCGTCGGGCGCGCGCCCCGCGCGCAGCCGGGCCACGAACAGGACGTGCCCGTAGTCGCGCGTGTCGGTCGCGATGCCGAGCCCGTCGCGGACGCTGCTCGCGGTGCCGTCGGCGGCGACGAGCAGCGGGGTGCGGAGCCGGAGTGACGCGCCATCGAGGGCGACATCGACCGTGCGGACCCCGTCCGCGAGGGCGGTGGCCTCGAATCGTGCCGGCCGGTACCGCGTCAGGCCGCGCACGGCGCCCAGGCGGGCTTCGAGCGCCTCGCCGAAGTCGCGCGCCACCACCACCTGCCCGAAGGCATCCCGCCCGTAGCGTCCGGCATCCAGGCGCGCTCGGCCGAACTCGCCCGCCCGCGTGATCTCGATGCGCCGGATCGGCCCGCCACCGGCACGCAGGCGTGGCAGCACGTCCAGCGCCGTCAGCGCATTCACCGTGGCCTCGCCGAAGCTGAGGCTGCGCTCGTCGAACACCGGCGGCATGGCGCCGGCGGGCGTGGCCTCGACCAGGGCGACGTCGAGCCCCTGCCCGTCGAGGGCGATCGCGAGGCTCGCACCCACCAGGCCGCCGCCGACGATGACGATGTCGTGCTGGCGGTCGGTGCGCGGTTCCATGGCGCCATGATACGGCCTGCCTCCGCCCTGCTCCGCTAGAATGCGGGGCTCGGCCCTGTCCCGCCTGTTTTCGGAGCGCCCCGTGACGTCCACCACCCAGCGCAGCCTCGTGCTGCTCCTCCTCGCCCTGCTGATGGCGGGCACCCGCGCCGACCATTTCGGCCCGCTGCCGGATGCCTCGTGGGCCGTGTTCTTCGTGGGCGGCTTCCTGCTGTCGACTTGGACGCGCTGGGCATTTCCGCTGCTGATGGCGCTGGCCGTCGCCGTGGACTACGTGGTGATCACCCGCAGCGGCGCGAGCTTCTGGCAGCACTACTGCGTGTCGCCGGCGTACTGGTGCCTCATCCCGGCCTACTTCTCGATGTGGGCGGGCGGCCTGTGGCTGCGCCGCCGCGGCGTGGGCGTCGATGCGCGCTCGCTCGGGCTGCTCGCCGCTAGCATGGTGGCCTCGGTGGTGGTCTGCCAGCTGATCTCGCAGGGCAGCTTCTACTGGATCTCCGGCGTCGTCGCCGACCGCTCGGTCGCCGGCTGGTGGGACAACTACGTCACCTACCTGATCCCCTACATGGCGACCACGGCGAAGTACGTCGCGGTGTCCGCCGGCCTGTATGTGGCGGCGAAGCTCCTCGCCCGCGACACCCGCGGGACCGTCGCGACGCGCTGATGGGCAACCGCCTCTCGAAGATCTACACACGCACCGGCGACGACGGCTCCACCGGCCTCGGCGACGGCACCCGTACCGGCAAGGACTCGCCTCGCGTCGATGCCTACGGCACGGTCGACGAGGCCAACTCCTGCATCGGCCTCGTGCTGGCGAGCGATCTGCCGGCCGAGGTGGCGAGCCTGCTGACCGCCATCCAGCACCAGCTGTTCGACCTCGGCGGCGAGCTGTGCATCCCGGGGCATTCGGCGATCTTCGACGTCGACATCGAGCGCCTCGAGCAGCAGCTCGACGCGTTCAACGAGCCGCTGCCGCCGCTCAAGGACTTCATCCTGCCCGGCGGCGGCGAAGCCGCGGCGCGCTGCCATGTCGCGCGCACGGTGGTGCGACGCGCCGAGCGCGAGTGCGTGGCGCTCTCCCGCGTGGAGCCCGTGCGCCCCGAGGCCATCCGCTATCTCAATCGCCTTTCCGACCTGCTGTTCGTGCTGGCCCGCGTGCTCGCGAGGGCGAGCGGTCACGGCGAGGTGCTCTGGAACCACGAGCGCCGGCACGGCTGATCGCCGCCGGCGCGCGCATCGCGCCGCTCGGGCCGGCCGCCACGCGGCGAATGTAGTGGCTCCGGAGCGCGTCGCGCTCACCCGCGGCGGGGAGGTCGCGGGACGCACCCGCGGACATCGGCGACAATCGCGGCATGACCGATCGCCTGCCGCTGCTGCTGTTCACCCACCCCGCCTGCGCCTCCCACGTACCGCCTCCGGGCCACGCGGAGAAGCCCGAGCGCCTCGCGGCCGTCGTCGATGCGATCCGCGACACCTATCCCGACCTGCCGTGGCGCGAGGCGCCGCTGGCGACGCGTGAGCAACTCGCGCGGGTACATGCCGACACGCTGATCCGCCAGGTTCTCGACACCCGGGTCGCCGAGGGCACGCTGCAACTCGACCCGGATACGTTCCTCTCGCCCGGGGCCGCCGACGCCGCGCTGCGCGCCGCGGGTGCGGGCGTCGCCTCGGTGGATGCCGTGCTCGGCGACGAGGCACGCCGTGCGTTCTGCGCGGTGCGCCCGCCCGGCCACCACGCTACCCGTGACACCGCGATGGGCTTCTGCTTCTTCGATTCGATCGCGGTCGCGGCGGCGCATGCGCTCGAGGTGCACGGGCTCGAGCGCGTGGCGATCGTCGACTTCGACGTCCACCACGGCAATGGCACGCAGGCGATTTTCGAGCGTGACCCGCGCGTCGTGTTCTGCAGTTCGCACCAGCTGCCGCTGTACCCGGAGACGGGCCATGCCGGCGAGCGCGGCGTCGGCAACGTCTTCAATGCCCCGCTGCCGCCGGGCACGAGCAGCGAGGGCTTCCGTGCGGCCTGGGCCGACACGTTGCTCCCGGCCATCGAGGCGCACCGCCCGCAGCTCCTGCTGATCTCGGCCGGCTTCGACGCGCACCAGCGCGACCCGCTCGCGCAGCTCGAGCTCGAGGCCGTCGACTACCTGTGGATCACCGGCCAGCTGCGCGACGTGGCGCGTCGGCACTGCGAAGGACGCATCGTCTCGATGCTCGAAGGCGGCTACGACCTGCAGGCGCTCGGCGAGAGCGCGGCCGCGCATGTCGGCGCACTGGTGGCCGACGGGGCCGCCTGGTAAGCCCGCGCGCGGGTGCTCAGGCCGCCCGCGCCTCGGCCATGTAGGCCTCGACCTCGTCCGCGCGTCGCACGAGGGCACCGGTCAGGACGCGGTTGGCGTCTTTCGTGATCAGCACGTCGTCCTCGATGCGGATGCCGATGCCCCGCCATTTCGGGTCGACCGTGCCGTCGTCGGCGCCGATGTAGAGCCCGGGCTCGATCGTCAGCACCATGCCCGGCTCGAGCAGGCGCGACTGGCCGTCGAAGCGGTAGTCGCCGACGTCGTGCACGTCGAGCCCGAGCCAGTGGCCCGTCTTGTGGCGGTAGAAACGCTTGTAGGTGCCTTCCGCGACCACCTTCTCCAGCGTGCCCTTGAGCAGGCCCAGCCGCAGCAGCCCTTCCGACAGCGTCGCGACCGCGGCCTCGTGGATCGCATCCCAGGCTTCGCCCGGCCGCGCCTTCGTCATCGCCGCGGCCTGCGCGTCGCAGACGACGTCGTGCAGCGCGCGCTGCGCGGGGGTGAAGCGTCCGTTCACCGGGAACGTGCGGGTGATGTCGGCCGCATAGCCCTCCACCTCGGCGCCGGCATCGATCAGCACGAGGTCGCCGTCGCGCGCGGTGGCGGCATTCGCGTGGTAGTGGAGCACGCAGGCGTTGGCTCCCGCGCCGACGATGCAGGCGTACGCCGGCACCGCGGCATGGCGCCGGAACACGTATTCGAGCTCGGCCTGCAGCTGGTACTCGGTGATACCCGGCCGCGCGGCGCGCATCGCCGCCTGGTGTGCGGCGACGCTCACGTCGGCCGCCTTCTGCATCAGCTTCAGCTCGCCGGCATCCTTGACCAGGCGCATCTCGTCGAGCAGATGGCCGAGCTCGAGGAATTCGTGGGGCGGCTGCGCGCCGGTCCGAACCTGCGCGCGCACCCGGTTGAGCCAGCCGATGAGCTTGAGGTCGAACTCCGCATCGCGGCCGAAGTGGTAGTAGACGCGCGAGCGTCCCTCCAGCAGGCCGGGCAGGATGTCGTCGAGGTCCGTGATCGGATAGGCGTCGTCCAGGCCCAGCGCCTGCACGGCGCCTTCCGGACCCAGGCGCGGCCCGTCCCAGCCTTCGCGCTCCGGGTCCCGCTCGCGGCAGAACAGGATCGCTTCGCCATGGCGGCGCCCGGGGATCAGCGCCAGCACCGCCTCCGGCTCCTGGAAGCCGGTGAGGTACAGCAGGTCCGAATCCTGCCGATAGGGGAAATACGTATCCCGGCTGCGTACGCGCTCGGCGGCGGCCGGGACGATGACGATCGCATCGTCCCCGGCCAGGCGCATGAGCTGGCGGCGGCGACGGGCGTGGGGATCCTTGGGACGGCTCGGCATGACGGAACGCGGCGGGACGGCGATGTCGATCTTAGGCGCTGCGCATGCCCGCGCGGGCGCCGGCGCGCGCCCGGCCGTGCGCTCAGTTGAAGCGCTGGCGATGCTGCGCGGCGAGCACGCAGTCGCCGTGCAGCAGCAGCGACGCGACGCGCACGAATTCCTCGATCTCGACGAGCGCTTCCTCGTCCTCCTCGTCGCCCTCGTCCTGCGGCTCGGCCGCGGCGAGCTTGGCGAGGTCGGCCAGCGCCTCGCGGCTCTCGGCCGAGAGGGTCGACATCGCCTTCTCGCCGGCCGCGAGGCCGAATGCGCCGACGAACCCGCGGCACCAGTCGAACAGCGCGCCACTGCGCTCGACCAGCGGGGCGTCGGCCGTCGGCAGGAGAAGCTCGAACTCGAAGCTACGGTCCTCGAGCTGCGCCGCGGTCGCCTCGCGCAGGGCATCGAGCGGCGAGCCCGGCTCCGGCGCCGGCACCGAGGCGTCGGCGAAGACGGCGGCAAGCCAGCCGCGGTCGTTCGCGCCGCCGCCGGCGAGCCAGCCGCACAGCGCCCCGTGCAGTTCCCACGCGGACGTCGCCAGGCCCAGGCGGCGGGATTCGGCTTCGATGCGCGTCGGCGCGGGCAGATCGTGGTCGGACACGGGGCAGGGCCGGCGAAAAGCGGGGGCGCAGTCTAGCAATGCGTGCGTCGCGTCTCCGATCGGTGGTTGTGACGCCTCTTTCGGCCGGCCTACACTGCCGCGTGTCCAGCCCGGCCCGTCCCGTGCGCGTCCCGAACGCTCTCCGCGTCGCGCAGGCCCTCCTCCTGCTCCTGCTGATCGGCCCGCTCGTGCAGCAGGCCGCTGCCGCCACGCGCGAGTTCTATTTCGCGCCCATTGGCAGCGAGCGCGGCCTCGTGCAGGGCAGCGTCAGCGCGATGACACAGGACCGGCAGGGCTTCGTCTGGGTCGGGACGCAGGGTGGCCTGCACCGCTACGACGGCGAGCGCTATCGCCTGTTCCGCCACGACCCCACCGATCCGGCGAGCCTGCCGGACAGTTTCGTCACCGCGCTCGCCCAGGACGCTTCGGGGCATGCGTTGTGGGTCGGGACCTACTCGCAGTACGTCGCCCGGCTCGACCTGCGCAACGGGCGGATCCAGCGCTTGGCCCAGGCCACGCCGGACCGACGCGCGGACCGGCAGGTGCTGGCGCTCCTCTCCGAGCGCGACGCGCTGTGGATCGGCACCGTGGCGGGCCTGGACCGCCTGGACCCGGCGACGGGACGCCGCCAGCGGGTCCTCGCGATCGCGGACGGCACACGCAGCGAGCGCCGCGGCCAGGACCTGCTGCGCGACCGTGCCGGGCGGCTCTGGTATGCCTCCGACGCCGGCCTCTACCGCCTCGACGGCGCAGCGGGCTGGTCGCGGATTTCCGACGCCCCCGCGCATGCGGTGCACGAGGCACGCGATGGCCGGCTGCTCGTCGGAGGGCGCGACGGCCTCCACGCGTGGGTCGGCGGGCGCCTGCGTCCCGTGTGGCCCGTGGCGGGCGCGGACGAGCCCGCGCGCGTCGTCCGTGCGATCGCGGAGGACGGCGCGGGGCGTATCTGGATCTCCGCTTACACCGCGGGGCTCCGTCGCATCGATCCACGCGGCGATCTCGTGGCATTGCGACAGGACGCCCGGCTGCCCGGTGCACTGCCCGAGGACAGCGTCAACGCCCTGCTCGTCGACGCGAGCGGCATGCTCTGGGCCGGCGGGCAGTACCGCGGGCCCTCGGTCGCCGACCCCGGCGGCAGTGCGTTCGCCCTGCTGGTCAACCTCGCCCATGTTCCCGGCGTGCACCCGGCCGCGAACGAGAGCATCCGCGCGGTCCATGGCACGCCCGGCTCGCTGTGGATCGGCACCGACGCGCATCGGTTCCTGCGCTACGACCTGCGCGAGCGACGGCTCGAGGACATCACCGGGCGCATGCCCGCCCCGGCCGGCCGCGTGGTCGGCTTCGTGCCTGCCGGGGAGACGGCACTCTGGCTCGCCACCGAGACCGGCCTCGTGCGGCTGGACACCACCGACGGCCGGATGCAGCGCGTCGATCTCGGCGCGCACAGCCGCGCGGTCCTGCGGGCCATCGCGCGCGACGGCCGCGGCGGCCTGTGGCTGGGCACCTCGGGCGGCGGCGCGCTGTTCCATGATCCCGCCACCGGGCGCACGCGGCAGTACCCGGCCGGCACCGCTCCCGGGGCGGTCTCCCACCCGAACGTGCACGCCGCGCTGGTCGACCGGCGCGGCCGCGTCTGGCTCGGCACGGGCGATGGCCTCGACCGCCTGGACCCCGCCACCGGCCGCATCGCGCATTTCCGTCAGTCCACCGAGCGCACGGGCACGCTCGCCGGCAACGTCGTGCGATCGCTGCTCGAGGATGCCTCGGGCGGTGTCTGGATCGGCACCCACGCGGGCCTCAACCGCGCGATCGAGACCCGCGCCGGCCTGCGCTTCGAGCAGCCGCTCGCCAAGGCGCTGCCCGAACAGCGCGGCCTGAGTGTCTTCTCGCTGCAGGAGTCGCCTGACGGCGTTCTCTGGGCGGGCACGGACGCGGGCCTCGTGCAGTTCCGCACCCGCGGCGGAGAAGCCCGCCTGTTCACCCTCGGCGACGGCCTGCAGGACCTGGAATTCAACGGCGGCGCCAGCGGGCGCCTCGCCGACGGCCGCCTCGCCTTCGGCGGCGTGCGCGGGATCAACCTCGTCGATACCTCGCGCGTCGGCGACGAGCGCTACGCCGCGCCGCTGCGCCTGCTGTCCGCGCGCAGCGACGGACGCACCCTCGATGACGCCCCCTGGCAGCCGGGCACGATCTCGATCCCGCCGGGATCCGACCTCCTGCGCGTGCGCATCGGCGCGCTGGACTTCGCGCCCGCCGCGACGCCGCGCTACCGCTACCGCCTCGAGGGCTTCGACGACGGCTGGGTGGACAACGGCACGTCGCGCGATATCACCTACACCCAGCTCCCGCCTGGCCGCTACACGTTCCGTGCGCAGGCCACCGATCGCGGTGGCCGCTGGGCGGAAGCGAGCGAGCTGCGCGTCCCGGTCACCGTCGCCACGCCCCTGTGGCGGCAACCCACCGTACTGCTGCTGGCGGCGCTCCTCGCGCTGGCACCCGTCGGCGCGGCGGTCTGGCAGTGGCGCGAGCGGCGGCGCCGCGAGCGCCAGTACCTCCGGCGCCTGCGCGAACGCGAGGAGCGCCTCAAGGTCGCCCTCTGGGCCTCGGGCGAGCAGTTCTGGGATTACGACCTCACCGGCGGCGTGCTGCACCGCGTGCAGTCGAGCGATGCCGACGGGCTCGGCCGCGGCATCGCGAGCGTCGCCGTGTCCGAGGACGACCACCAGATCCACCCGGAAGACCTGCCCCGCGTGCAGCAGCAGCTGCGCCGTCACCTGAGCGGCGAGCTGCCGACGTTCGAATCGCAGCATCGCGTCGTGCTCGACGAAGGCGGCTGGACGTGGGTACGCGCGCGCGGGCGCGTCGTCGAACGCGATGCCGCCGGGCGCGCACTGCGCATCGCCGGCACCGCGCGCGACATCACTGCCACGCGCCGCGCCGAACGCGACCGCCGCGTCGCGAGCGAGGTGCTGCGCAGCATGGCCGAGGCCGTGTGCGTCTTCGACGACGACTTCAACTTCATCTCGGTCAATCCCGCATTCACCCGGATGACGGGCTACGTGGAAGGCGACGTCGTGGGGCGGTCGACCGGCCTGATCGACAGCCGCCAGCACGACGAGGCGGTGTACCGCCACATGCGCGAGGAACTGCGGCGCGACGGTCGCTGGTCCGGCGAGCTCTGGCAGCGCCGCAAGGACGGCAGCGAATTCCTGTGCTGGCTGCAGGCGAGCGTGGTGCTCGACAGCGCGGGCCAGCGGGGCCACTGGGTCGCCGTGCTCTCGGACATCACCGACCAGAAGCGGGCGGAACAGGAACTGCGCTATCTCGCGAACTACGACACGCTCACCGGCCTGCCCAACCGCGCGCTGCTCTCCGAGCGCCTGTCGCGTGCGGTGGCGCGGGCCCGCCGCCACGAGAGCCGCCTGGCGGTGCTGTTCCTCGACCTCGACCGCTTCAAGGACATCAACGACTCGCTCGGGCACGCCGCGGGTGACGCGATCCTCCGCGCGACGGCAGCGCGCCTGCAGCATGCGGTCGCCGGCCACCACACGGTCGCGCGGCTCGGCGGCGACGAGTTCACCGTGGTGCTCGAGCACGTCGAGGGCATCGAGGAAGCCGAGGACGTCGCGCGACAGCTGCTCGCGGCATTCGAGCAGCCGCTGGACGCCGGCGACCTGCGCGACATCGTGATCAGTCCGTCGATCGGCATCGCGCTGTTCCCCGACCATGCCGACACGCCGTCCGACCTGCTCAAGCACGCCGACACCGCGATGTACCAGGCGAAGTCGGTCGGTCGTCGCACGTACATGCGCTACACGGGAACGATGGAGGCCGACGTGCGCCGCCGTGCCTCGCTCTCCGCCGCGCTGCGCAAGGTGATCGATCGCGACGAACTGCGCCTGGTCTACCAGCCGCGGCTCGACGTGGGGAGCGGCCGACTGGTCGGCGTCGAGGCGCTGCTGCGCTGGAAGTCCGACGAGTTCGGCCACGTCTCGCCCGCGCACTTCATCCCGCTCGCCGAGGAGTCGGGCCTGATCCTCGAGATCGGCGAGTGGGCGCTGCGCCACGCATGCATGCAGCTGCAGGCCTGGCGCGCCGAAGGCCTCGATGCGGCGATGTCGGTGAACGTCTCGGCCCTGCAGCTGCGCCGCGGGGACCTGGCGCGCGTCATCGAATCGACGCTGCACGAGACCGGCGTACCGGCCGAATGCCTGGAGATCGAGCTGACCGAAAGCATCGTCATGGCCGAGGAGACGTGGCCGGCACTGCACAGCATCCGCGCGCTCGGGGTGCGCATGGCCATCGACGACTTCGGTACCGGCTATTCCTCGTTGGCCTACCTCAAGCGCCTGCCCATCAACACGCTCAAGATCGATCGCGAGTTCATCGGGGACCTCACCCGCGACCCCGACGACGAGGCGATCACCAGCGCGGTCATCGCGATGGGCCACTCCCTCGGCCTGCACGTGGTGGCCGAAGGCGTGGAGACGCTCGAGCAGCTCGCCTTCCTGCGCCGGTACGGATGCGACGAGATCCAGGGCTACTGGCTCGCCCGCCCGCTGGAAGCGGACGACTGCCGCATCTTCCTCCGCGAGTGGCAGCCGGCCACCGCCTTCGGCGAGGCGCCGAGCGACGCGCCCGTCGCGCCTTGACCCGCGACGCCCCGCTGCTATCGTGCGGCTCATGGACCGCCTCGATCCCCTCGACCAGCTGCATGCGCTCGCACGCCGCATCGACGATCTCGGCGATCGCATGCGCCGCCTGCAGGACGAGAACCGCAGCCTGCGCCAGCGCGAACAGGAACTGCTCGCCGAGCGTGCGTCGCTGCTGGCGAAGAACGAGCAGGCGCGCGTTCGGGTCGAAGCGATGATCGCGCGGCTGAAGTCGCTGGAGCAGCATACGTGACGACCGCGATCACGCCGCGCACGGAGGCCCGGTGAGCACGTCCGAGCCCGTCAACGTCCGCCTGCTCGACCGCGAGTACACCGTCGGCTGCACGCCCGAGCAGAAGGACGGACTCCTCGCCGCTGCGCGGCTGCTCGACAACCGCATGCGCGAGATCCGCGGCACCAATCGCATGGCCGCCGTCGATCGGGTCGCGGTGCTCGCCGCGCTGAACATCGCGCACGAGCTGCTGCAGGCGCGTCGTGACGGCGAGCGCGAACAGGAGCTCGCCCGTTCGCTCGGCCGGCTCAACGAGCGTCTCGACGACCTGCTCGACACCCCGCGCCGCTGAGGCATGAATCTCCGCCGAGCGACACCCTCCGCGCATGCGTGGCGCACACGCCCGCAGGCTATACTTCGTCCACGTCCTCTGCTGTGTTCGACGGCGTGCGCAAACATTCGCCTTGGACCTAACGACGACACCGGGAGCGTGGTGGTCGCCTGGCGCGCAAGCCCGCCTGTGAGCGGGAAGCCCGAAGGTGGCACAGCGTTCCCACTTGAACCTCTGGTTCAAGGTCGTTTCGCGCGCATCGGCATGGTGGAGGACGCACTTTTTCCACCCGTACCACGTCGCATCGCGACAACGCCCAGGCAGTCCGCATGACCGCCTTCGACACGGCGGCGCTCCGTCGCGAGATGCGCGCACGGCGTGCGGGACTGTCGCCTGCCCTGCGCATGGCCGCCGCCCAACAGGTTGCCGACCGCCTCCACGCCCTACCGGGGCTGCCGGAAACCGGTTACGCCGCAGGCTACTGGGCCGTCGGCGGCGAACTCGCGCTGCATGCCTGGCAGGTCACCCTCCCCCCGGGGCTCGTCTACTGTCTGCCGGTGCTCGGCGACGGAGGGGTGCTTCGATTCGCGCCCTGGCGCGCGGGGGCGCCCCTGGTGGCCAATCGCTTCGGCATCCCCGAGCCGGACCTCGAAGCCACGTCCCTGCTCCAGGCCCACGAACTCGCGCTGGCTGTCGTCCCGCTGGTCGCTTTCGATGCACGCTGTCACCGCATCGGCATGGGGGGTGGTTGGTACGACCGAACATTCGGCGTACGCGAGGCGGCACAATGGCGGCGCCCGATGCTCGTCGGCGCCGCCTACGAGATCCAGCGCGTGGCCGCCATCGAGCCGGCGCCGTGGGACGTGCATCTCGATGCCGTCTGCACCGAGTCCGCCACCTATCTCCGGGACGAGCCCGCCGCATGACCGCCCGACGACGCCACTGGCTCATGAAATCGGAGCCGGACGCCTTCTCGATCGATGACCTCGCGCGCGTCGGGACGGAGCCGTGGACGGGCGTGCGGAATTACCAGGCCCGCAACTACATGCGCAACGGCATGAAGCCGGGCGACGGCGTGCTCTTCTACCATTCCAACTGCACGCCCCCTGGAATCGTGGGCACTGCGACCGTGGCGAGCCTCCCGTATCCCGATCCGACCCAGTTCGACAAGGCCTCGCACTATTTCGATCCGAAGGCGACGCCGGAGGAACCGCGCTGGTTCCTGGTCGATGTCGCCTTCGAGCGCAAGCTCGACCGCATCATCCCGCTCGACGAGATCCGCGCGCACGCCGACGAGCTCGGCGACGAGTTCGCGCTGATCAAGCGCGGCAGCCGCCTGTCGGTCCTGCCGGTGAGCGCCGCCCAGTGGAAACTCCTCCTCTCCCTCGAATGACGTCATGACCGAAGCCAAGCGCCTGGCCGCCGAAAAAGCCATCGAATTCGTCGAAGACGGCATGATCGTCGGCGTGGGCACCGGGTCGACTGTCGCCTACTTCATCGACGCGCTCGGTCGGATGCCCGATCGGATCAGGGGTGCCGTCTCGAGCTCCGAGCAGAGCAGCCAGCGCCTGCGCGAGCACGGCATCGAGGTCCTCGACCTCAATTCGACCGGCCCACTGGCGCTTTACGTGGACGGCGCCGACGAATGCGATCCCGGTAAGCGCCTGATCAAGGGCGGCGGGGCCGCGCTCACGCGCGAGAAGATCATCGCCGAGGCGAGCGAGCGCTTCGTCTGCATCGTGGACCCGAGCAAACAGGTCGACGTGCTCGGCCGTTTCCCGTTGCCGGTCGAGGTGCTGCCCATGGCGCGGAGCCTCGTCGCCCGACGCATCCTCGAGCAGACCGGCGGCCAGCCCGTCTGGCGCATGAACGCCGACGAGCGCGGCGTTGTCACGGACAACGGTAACGCGATCCTCGACGTGCACGGACTGTCGATCCACGACCCGGTGCGGCTCGAGAACGAGCTCAACCAGATCCCGGGGGTCGTGGCGGTCGGGCTGTTCGCACGCCGCCCCGCCGACGTCGTAATCATTGGTGCCAACCCGGTGCGCGTGCTCTGACGACGCGCCCGATCACGCTGGTTCGCGGTCGTTAGTACTGGCGGACCTAGGGTCACCCTGCTGCCCGCGCGCTCGAGCACCCTACGGTGACGCGTCTTACCAGACGCGAAAGTCGAAGGGCAGACTGAAGCTCACCTCCACGGGCACACCCCCCTGCTTGGCAGGTTCGAACACCCATTCGCGAACCGCGAATAAAGTGTGGCTGCAGACTTTCGAATCGCCTTCCTCTGCGCGCGCCTCGGTCACTCGACCGTCCGTTCCCACCGTCATCTCCACGAGGCAGCCCCCGTTGTCGGCGTTAATGAGACGGGAGATCGGGTAGATCGGCTGATAGGCCTTCAATAGGTTCGGTGGCGCGAAGTCGGGGGTGCGCAGTCCTTCCAATGCCTGATTCAGGGCAGCCACCTCGGCGCGCTTGTAGGCGCGTCCTACATTAGGCGGGCGCGCTTCCAGCGCGAAAGGAAGGAGCGTGGCAAGCAATACGATCCATTTCATACAGTGAGCCTTCGTCGAGCCTTCGCAATCGGTGTTACTGCCGGCCACCACAGCGAGGTGCGGATGCGCCAACGACCGCCAAAGCGTAACTCGATAGCGCGAGTAAACGTAGCCGAGGGCGATCAGCCCACCAGCACCTAGCGACCCCAAAAAAGCAAACCCCCGCCATTGCTGGCGGGGGTTTGTGGGATAAGACCCTGGCGATGACCTACTCTCGCATGGCTTGAGCCACACTACCATCGGCGCGGGTGCGTTTCACTTCCGAGTTCGGAATGGG
>Ga0233425_10000398_pt1 | contig 114693 bp, 134 predicted proteins | sample Watercolumn_Towu_2_FD_181712 | JGI IMG/M metagenome (GOLD analysis project Ga0233425, IMG submission 181712) | Freshwater microbial communities from Lake Towuti, South Sulawesi, Indonesia - Watercolumn_Towuti2014_140_MG | ecosystem: Environmental > Aquatic > Freshwater > Lake | place... | reverse complement strand
TGCTGGACCGGACAGTACAAAAGCAAATACAATTAAAACTACAGTGGCACCAAGTGCACTACCTGCTATAAGTGATGATTTATCCAATTTGAAGATAGTTTATGACGTTTATCTATAATTCTTACTACACACTAATAGAATCTTGGATTTGATCTTTCATCGCATATTCTCTACCACGCCATGATACTGCGTTTTTGCTCTTTGCTTGTAATATGCCACTCAAAAAACCACAAACTACAATAAAGCTACCAATGGGCCAAAGCAACGCATACTTTTGTTTTATCTGCAAACCTCTAGTTTCAACCAATGCTGCAGCATAAATTAGAATTGAGGCAAGAAAAGAAACAGCAAACAATAGCTGCAAGGATGCAGCTGAGCTAAAAAATATTGCAGAATAAATCAAAAATGGAAACGGCATAAAAAGCAAAAACAGGATTGCAAAAAATATTCCAACCGCAATACCTTGTGTTTGTAGATAAAGAGGTATTATGAGACGCTTTAGCGCATTCCAGAGAGTATCAAAATCTCTTGCCCACACAGCCTCGACAAGATGTTCGCCTCTTGCCATCCTCATCTTAAATCCTGCCTCTTTTACCTTTTTTCCCAAGGCTCCATCTTCGATGAGCTCAGATTTTACTCCCTCATGAGTTCCAACAGAATTGTAAGTCTCATTTTTAATCAAGTAAAAGCTGCCAAAAAAGTAACCTGTTTTTTTTGAAGGATCATTTACACGCAAAGCAGAAAATCTAGTATGCAAAAATGTCGAAATTGCCGGAAGTGTAATTTTTGTCCATCTATCAAGGCATAACATTTTTGGAATTACAGTAAGTGCATCAAGATTCAAAGACAAAAGATGTGATACTGCAAGGGATAGAACATTTTGGGAGTGTTTTGTATCTGAATCAGTAAAAAGTAACAACTGGCCTGTTGCTCTTTTGTATCCTTCTGCGCAAGCCCAGTTTTTCCCAATCCACACATCTGGTTTTTTTCTTGCAGATACATATACGACCTTGGGGCTTTTCTGTGTGTATTGCCTGATAATGTCTGCTGTTGAATCATTAGAAGAATCGTCGATTGCAATTATCTCGTAATTTTCATAGTCTTGATCCAAAAGTGAATCAAGACATTTTGCGATAAATTTTTCCTCGTTTCTTGCAGGCAAGATTATTGATACTTTGGGGGTCTCATGCTGTTTTTTTTCAAATCTGTCAAGATATGGTGTATCTCTAAAAGTTAGCAGCATGGTTCGGATAAAAAAAATCCAGGTAAGAGAAACACCAACAAAAATTGCTACAAAAATGTAGTTGAAAATATCAAAAACTATGCTCAAAAACTATCTCTCTGCTTCGTGCTTTATGCTTTCAAGAGCCTGCTCTGTTCCATTTTTGATGTGCTTTTTCACTATGCCAGTAAACATGCCCATCAAGCCTGACAGTTTTATGTCCCATGTAACTTCGACTTCGGTTGTATCTTCCACTGGAATTAGCTCTATTGTTTTTGTCCCATCAATAATTCCTTTAGTGAATGTTGCGTGAATTCTACTTTTTGGCTCTAAAGTTACTTCTTGCATGCATTTTGAATCCTTAAACGCAATTGTTATCTCTCTTGTTACTTTGTTTTCTTCCTTTGCGATATTTCTGATTTCTTTTGTTCCTTTCCAAAACTTTGGTTCATTATCTAAATCAGAAACTATGCTCCACACCTTATCCGCAGAAGCGTTGACGCGTATTGACGACTGAATTACTGTCATATGGACAATTTTTTAGTGCTAAAATATGAGTTTTCTTTTGCTTAAAACATTCTAAAACTCTAGCTGTGTGTAGCCATAGTCCATAAAGCTGAATTTATAGCTGAAATTTTTGCTACAAATGGCTCATCTGCTGAGGCAATTATGACTACATCACCATCTTGTGGATGCAGTTTTTGACCAAATCATTCATAGTATTGCTATCATCAAAAAGCATATCAGATTTTCCTGTAGGAAACAGAAACTGATTAGTTTTGTAAACTAATGTTGTAGCACCAGCCGCACCATATAATATAGCATAATCCCTTTGTTGCATTCCATTTCCTATTGCCTTTGAATATTTTTTTAATATTATAGCATGATTATGTATTGATGGAGCAATTTCACATTTTTTCACCGTACATTCAGAATAAATAATCTCAAGAAATTTTTTCACAAACAGGTTGCCTTTTTTGGTAAGCGATGTCCCGGCCTTGATCGATTCTACAAATCCTACCTCTTTTAGATGGGAGATTAGCGTTTTGATTGCACCTTCACCCAAATGTAGTTCATTACAAAATATTGCACGACTGACATATCTTTGCCTTGCCAAAAGTTGTAAGGCCATGAAAACATGTGGCGCACTAAAAGACAATACCTTGCTTGAGCCTTTTCGTGTAACTATATTTTGCAAAGTTATGATATGCTGCCGCAATGCATTAAGAACAATTTTATTCTATTTTATCTCTTGTAAAACTAGCAGAAACACGCAATGATTTTTACGAAAAAATATTTACTTGTCTAAATTTAACATATGGCCTTGGATGAATATCTCCGAGTAACAATATCAAAAAAAATTTCAGAAATACTTCCAATAATTCTTAAAAGAGTCAAGGAAAAACCATTTGATAAAAAAACACTAAACTATCAAAAGTATGACGATTTTCTCTATGGGGAGATAATTGGTTTTTTAAATGGATATTTGGCAGGAATCGTGACTACGCTTTATGGCATAAACTTAACACCAGACATTTTTGATGAAATTTACCAAATTACTGAAAACTATGCACAGGAAATACGAAACAGTCTCTCAGAAATGAATCCTATCTAGCGGCTATTTTTTTGCGAAATTAATTTTAAATGGACAGATAAACTGCTTTTATGTCAATAACTTATGATGATTTTGCAAAGCTGGATATTCGAATAGCAAAAATCATATCAGTAGAAAAAATTCTAGGCAAAACAAAGATAGTAAAAGGCGTAATTGATATTGGATCAGAAAAACGTGATCTGATAATTGGTGGTGCAGAATTTTACCAACCAGAAGATCTTGTAGGAAAAACAGTTGTAGCTGTAATTAACCTTGAAGTAAAAAAAATTGCTGGCATTGAATCAAACGCAATGCTCCTTGCAGCAGATGTAAATGACAAGCCATTTTGGCTTACAGTTATTGCTGATGTACCACTTGGAACAAAAATAAAATAGCCTTACTCGTAAATCATCAATTTTTTTTCTTCTAAAAGTGCATGAAGATTATTAACGGATCTATAAACATCTGGCTCCTTTTTTGCACCAGTACAAACTAGCTTTCCTGATGAAAACAACAAGATTACAGTTTTTGGATCAAGCATTCTATGTATCAGTCCTGGGAACTGTTCCGGCTCATACATACTTCTTGGCAAAGTTCTTGCTGCTTGCTCAAGATGTATCTTTCCACCGAGATTAATTGATGCTACAATATTTTGTATTTCTACAACCGCATCTTTTTTTACCTTAATTCCACCCTTTCTTAATCTTTGAACAACTGTCTGTACTGCTTTTCGTGACATCTCTTCTGACTTTGCACCAGTACAGACCATCTTGCCTGATGTAAAAATTAGCGTAGCTGTTTTTGGACTCTTTAATCTAAAAACAAGGCCTGGGAATTGATCTGGATGATATTCAACATCAGGAAATGTACGTGTAATTTCATTTAGATCCATTCTCTGGTCAACAGAGGCAGAGGCCACTACATTTTCAATACTCACAACAGGTTTAGTCTGAGGCATATTCTCTTTGCTTATCTCCGTCGACTATAACAAAACCACTCACTAAATATTTACTATGCAGTACAATTTTTTGATATTCCATACTTGACAGATATTTGTTCGTGATAAATAATATTTGCAAGCCAAGAAATAACGAATGATTTAATTTAGAAATTCTAACGGTTTAACTAATGGATTTTGCAAATTTTGATATTGATCAAATTTTTGGTCTAGGAGATGACACAAATCCATTACTGTGGTTGATCTGGATCATACCAATCGTTATTTTCATGTTTTACGGGCAAAGGATACAATTACAGATAACATCAGGTGATATTAAAAAAAACATTGAAAAGCTAAAACAACTAAAAGAAGAATCAAGAAAAGAGCTAATCGATTATATCAAAAAAGAACTAAAACCAAAAGCTGATCCAACTCAAAAGATAGACCTGTTCATAAGTTATTTTACAATAATGCCTGTCGATATGGATCCAAATGGAATCATACCAAAGGTAAGGCACATCATGCGTTCACGTGAGGAGTATACTAGGTCGCAAGTAAAGGCAATCTTTTCTGATATTGATGCTCTGGATGTAACCAAAGTGCAGAACTTACTTGAAGTTGCTACAGCACTTCAACTTCTCTACAAAATCGTAAATCATCTGTTTCTTACCGCAAAAAAACAAAACAACTATCCTCTAATTTTACCACTACAGATGATATTGCCATTTATTATGGAAGAGGCAGATGCACTGAAGGGCGCAATTCCTGCATTAAAACACGGACAACCACTTGGTGATGGAATAGGTCCAATGGTTGTTGGGAAAATGATGATTGGAACAGAAAAACAAAAGATTGCGTTTGAAACTGTTTGGAGCCAGATAGAACATGAGAAACGAAAATTGTACTTGTTAAAAGCAGAAGGCCCACTGGCTACTGTCGGAAGGCCCGGAGATGCTGTTGAACATATTGTATCACAACACAAGCCAGATGTAATAATCATGATTGATGCAGCAGTAAAACTAGAAGGCGAAGATTCTGCTACAGTTACCCAAGGCTTTGGCGCAGCAATTGGTGGAATTGGAACTGACAGGTTCCAAATCGAAGAAATTGCAACAAAAAATAATATTCCAATTTTTGCAATTGTAATAAAACAATCAGTAAAGGAGGCAATTACTACCATGACAAAAGAAATCGCAGACAAAGCAGAAGAGACAAGATCTCAACTCTATGAGATGATTACCGAACACACAAAGCCCGGTCAATCAATACTTGTTGTAGGAGTAGGAAATACATTGGGAGTTTCACAATAATGTTTTCAAAAAAAGAAGAAAAAGAAACCTATACAGTTGAACAGTGCATGTCATGTAATAGCATGACAAAGCGAAAATTCAAAGTAGGTGATTTTCTTTTTAAAGAAACAAGCGAATGCCAATCTTGTAAAGGAAAAATTATAATCGAGAAAATTTTCGCAGAGACTATAAACGCGTAGTAATAGTTGCTCCGCTTTCTGTTGGAATAAAGGTATGCTCTGCCTGTGCCACTCTTTGGCCACTTGCTTCAACAAGCACGGGATACGCGTGTACAACTTTTCTTTTAATTAATACATCAAGTAATTCTCTTGCCTTTTGTTCACTCCAATCCTTCACGATCCATCGTAATGCAAAGGGAAGCATGTTGAAATTTGTCCAAATGTATTCAGCTAGCTTGTCTGCCTCATCGTTTTTGGTTTTTTTTCTAGAAACTAGAGCAAAGATGTTTTTTGTCTTATCATTTCTCACAAAACCTAGTCCTTTGTCTGTAGTAACAAAGGGCTCACAGGCGTAAGCCTCGCTATCAGATAAGGAAAAAGAACCAATAGACCATACATTTGGGATTGATTTGCCAGCATGAATTGTATACTGATCAAGTGAATGGCCACTTAGATTTATGATTGGCTTGCAGCCAAACTGCTTCACGGTCTTTTCTATTGTCCTTCCAATATCACTTGCCTTGATGCCTATCTTAATCATTGACATCGCACTTTTTAGCGCATCTTCTGCGGCCTGTACTAGAGTGTCATATTTTGGATCATAGCAAACTGTAACTGCCGTATCTGCTATGTATCCATTTATTTGGACACCAAGATCTATTTTTACCAAGTCCGTATCTGAGATTATCTTTTGATCGTTTGGCTCTGCAGTATAGTGAGCAGCAATTTCATTCAAGCTTGCATTAACAGGAAACGCACATTTACCACCGTGTTTTACAATCTCGTTTTCAATATCGTTACAAATTTCAAAAAGCGATGTACCAATCCAATTTTTTTTTCTTGTGTTTTCACGAACCTCTGCAGCTATTTTTCCAGCTGCAACATAATCATCAATTTTCAACGGTTTGTTTGTTTTTGAATATTATTTAAAATCATCATATGTGAAGCTTAAATTGGGGTGAAAAATCTGAGCTCACAACGGGGGATTGTGGTCTAGCTTGGTATGATTCTAGCCTTGGGCGCTAGAGGTCGTAGGTTCAAATCCTGCCAATCCCACCATTTTTAAAAAGTAGAATTCTTATCATCCAAAATACAAACAATATCTGCCAGGCGATGAAGAAGAGTTAGAGTAATGATAAAAGATGAAGTAATAATTCTGTCTCACGATCTGAGCACTGGCATAACTTTTTATCAAATCTTACACCAGATGTTGCAAATTGAAATTTGAAAAACGTGACATAATTTTGATTTTTGCAGTATTGTTTGTCATGATTGGGCTGATGCCATTTATGGCACCAATTTATGCAGTAATAATTGCAATTTTGGTTTATTTTGGGGTTAAAGTGTTTGTCGGCAGGAGAAAAAAAATAATGTTGGAAAAGCTTGGCGGAGGAATTTGCATAAACTGTGGTGAAAAAATTATAAATAAAAAATGCCCAAATTGTGATAAAAGTAGCAATTCTGCGTAGGTCTTAATACTAATAATTGCCTAAATTTCAGGCATGAGGCTGCATAGATATGGTACTTTTACTAACAGCTCAACTTTTGCTCAATTCCAATCTAAAATGGTCATTTTAGCGACCAAACTATGAGGTCTAGATTTGATAAAGTCAAAGATACTTTTTGGATTATTTTCATTCTTTTTGCTAGGTAGTTATGTTGTTCCAGCACTTGGGCAGACTGACACCATAGCTGATCATGTTGTAATTAACGAAATTGATATCAATCCTCCAGGCGATGATTCAAAATCGATCTCTGAATGGGTTGAGCTCTATAACCCAACTACCTCACCAATAGATATTGGTGGATGGTCTGTGGCCTCTACCACACTTCTTAAAAAAACACTAAAGATCGCTGATAATACAATAATCAAACCAGACAGCTATCTGCTCCTTTCTCATCAAGCATCGTGGTTTCCAGATGTCGCGGAATCAGTTGAGCTAAGAGACAAGGCAGGCAACGTTATTGATAAAACACCAAAGATTACAGATCTAAAAAATGACTATACAAGCTGGCAGAGAATCTATGACGGATACGATACCGACTCTGATGGTGATTGGGTGTTTGAACTTGGCAATGGTGGAAAATCAAACGGAAAATTACCAATAGAAGAAGTAAAAACTTCAGTTGCAGTTTCAATAGCAACTGATAAAGAAAATTATGTTTTTGGTGATATTGCAACAATTACAGGAAAAGTCTCTGAACGCAAGTTTGTTGAAAAGCCATACTTTCAACCAGCACAAATTAAGGTAAATATTGAAGGTCCTAACTTTTTTTCAAAAACTATAACACTTTTTCCTGATCTGAATTTTTCTTTCAAAACAACAATAAATTTGAGCAAAGTGCTTGGGGTTAGTGATGGCGAGTACACAGCTACAGTACAATATGCAGATGCAAGTGCATCAACTAAATTCTCACTTGGCACTCAAGTTGTGCAAGCTGAAGAAAAAGAACCTGGGTCTCTTTCGATAACATCAGAAAAAGAGGCATATCTGCCAGGACAATTTGTTACAATCAAAGCATCAACAACTGATGTAATCCCTCTTACAGGACTAAAATACAAAGTCATCAATCCAGAAAAGCAAACTGTTGCAGGCGGCATTCTTTATCCAAATACAAAAGGCGAATTTACTGGCTCTGTCTTTATGAGCACAGTAAAACCTGTTTACGGAACATATAGAATAACAGCAGAATATTCGACATACTATGAAGAATCTGCCTTTGATCTAGTAAAAGACCTCAAAGAAGCAAAACTAATCACACTAAAAACAGACAAGACCTCATACCGACCTGGAGAAAAAGTAATTGTTACTGGAAGATTAAACACTTCTTGGATTCCATCTTTTGATATTGAAATATTACAGCTAGGTTCACCTGCTTCTGCAGAAGAAATCCGTTCTGGCGCATTAACAGGAAACATACAGAATCAATATAAGAAATTAGATGTGGTAAGACTTGCAGGAGACAGTACATTTAGCTATGAATTTACAATTCCAAACGGTTCTGAAAAACTTGGAACTTACAAAATAACTGTTTCAAAAGATATTGGTTCTGAACAAGTTTTCATTAAGGTTAGTGAAAAGGAGGGAGATGTCGTAAGCATCGAACCATTTACAATTGCAACAGACAAAACGTCTTATGATATTAGTGAAAAACTAGTCATATTTGGAAATGTATTCAACTTACAAACTAGTAGTTATGGAACCCCAACGGTAACTATTGGATTTAAAGATCCAAACGGCAAAGATGTCACATTTCTTGGTTGTACACAAGGCGGTAAAAAGCAGATATGTGCAAATCCAACCAAGATAACATTAACCGGTATACCAAATGTTATTGGCGACTTTAGATCAGAAATTGCAATTTCAGGAGAACTTTTCAAGCCTGGAACTTATACAATAAAGGCAAGCTTTGATCAAGGCAAATACACTGCTGATGCGACATTTATCATAAATGACTTTGTAACTATTGGAGTTAACGACATTATTGCTTCAATTGACAAAAAAGTCTATAGTCTTGGAGACACGGTACAACTAACTGGCAAAGTCTCAGATAGGTTTCCACAAAAAACACTTTCAGTTACAGTTACAAAACCAAGCGGTGACACAGAAAGACACGGCGTTGTAATTAGCAATCAGGCCTTTTCTTGGAGTTGGTCTGTTCCATCCTCTGAAAACTTGGCCATACAACTAGGAACTGATAGATCCATGGCAGCAAGCGTCTTTGGAACATACAAAATAAAGGTTTCATCAGAAAGACAGGAAACAAATCTCTTCTTTAGAGTATCAGCTAATCCTGAAGAAGATTTTGTCTTGGATGTTCCGTTTGTAATTAAAACAAACAAAGCCATTTACGATGCAGGAGAAAAACTAGTAGTAACTGGAAAGACTACAAAAAGACCACAAGCAACAGCAGGATTAATCCCGGAAAGAGTCCAAATATTTGTAAAATCACCCTTGTCAAAAGTCATTTATGAATCATCAATAAATCCTGATGTATCAGGCGACTTTAAGCAAACATTTGAGATGCCAGTCACAGTATTCAAAGATGGCACTTACAAGGTAACTGGTTCTTACTTTGACCTATATGATGAAACATCATTTCAAGTAAGCAACGACTTTGTAGTGGGAGTCGATGAACCACTTGCATTAAAAATGGAACTTGATAAGGAAGAATACTATCCAGGAGACGTTGTAAAAGCAACTGGTAGACTAAACAAATTGATCTTCCTTGAACACTTTGAGCTTACTGTAATAAAAGAAGACCCCTCACAAGCCACATGTGGCACGCTATATTGTGGAAAGGGAGTGCCAGTAGTTACCATACGACCAGATAAGGTAGGAGGATTTACATATGAATTCAAGATTCCAGATTCGCCAACAAGTTTGGGTGGATACATGATGACAGCCGATACTGACTTTGGTGCTATATCAAAGCTCTTTACAGTAGTAGAAAAACCAGCAGTAGCTGAAATTCCTACAGAAACTGAAACACCAGTAGAAACACAAACTAAAACACCAGCTCAGAAATTCTTTGAAAAGCAAAACAGGATTACAGAATCATCAATTCCAATTATAGTGGGTGAAAAAACAATCAACGATAAAGCAGTTCAGCCACGCTCCATTGATGGCTCGCTTCTTACAACAAAGCGTGGTGATGAAGTAAATGTCAACATACAGGTTACAACTGCATCAGGAATTTGTGTAATTGGGCCAGAGACAAGCTGTCTTGTTTCTGAATCAACACGAGCCCCAGGCACAATTTACAAAATAGTTGAAGTTGATGGTGTCAGCTATAAGATAAGATACAGCGGCCCTGATGCAAGACTAGAAAAATTCACAATAATTCCAGACTTGCCAGGTACTACAATACCTGACTCTACGTGGAATATAGAAATTTTGAAAAGCGACGAGCCTTCAAGGTTCTATTATAAGGTCGCATATCTTCCAGCAGCATAAGATAAAATAAACAAAAATTAATTTTCTTTTTAATGCAAATTCAAGTTTTGATGTTCAATCAAGACGACCCAAAAAAATGCACAGCTGCAAAGCTTGTAAAATTTAAAATAGCACAACCAATTAAAAAAACAACACAAAACACTCTTGTCTTAGACCCATTTGCAAAACAAACTTTGCTTTTTTCTGACAAAGACCTTTTTGATTCTGTTGCAGGCATTGACTGCTCATGGGAAAAAGCAGAACAGGCCTTTACAAAAAATTTTGTTGGACTAAAACGCAAACTCCCTCCACTATTTGCAGGAAATCCTGTAAATTATTCAAAGCTAAACAAACTTACAACAGTTGAAGCAATAGCAGCAGCCTTGTTTATTTTAGGATATGACGAGCTTGCACACAAGATGCTTGATAAATTCAAGTGGGGCCATACATTTTATGAGCTAAACCAAAACTTGCTTTTGGATTATTCTAAAGCAGAATCAGAAGACGATATTCAATCAATTCTTCAGGATTATAACATACACTGAATTAGTAATGCACAAATTTACCTGACATCTGTTATATCTAGTGCGAGCCGGTGAACGATACGCTGATTCGTCAGAGGAAACTTCTCCCCCCTTGCAGGCAATGTGGTCTGGTGACAGATTGTCAGAGATGACAGGCAACAGAATAGAAACAAATCCAATCTGGAGTGTACTGTGATGGCAAAACCTGAGATTTCCAGAAACGGAATGAAAAATCTGTCCCGCATGGAGCAAGGCCAAACAGAACTATAGGTACCTGCACCTGGTTCAGGTAGGCTGCAAAGCGAAATATCGTTAAAACAGAAGGAGAGTTACTACTGGCACGCACTAACTTATGGCTTCCAGTCTTTTGGCATGGCGCCACCCTTGTTGCCGCCACTTGTCTTTGGTTTTTCTTCTTCATAGACACTTCGATGCCTTTCATATTCTGCATCGCTTATTAGCTGTGCCTCGCCTCGGTTTGTCTGGTAACCGCCTGATGCACTGCTAGTTGCATATCCTCGTAGCTGTGAAGGATCAATTCCCTGCTGGCCTTTGCCTTCTTCTTTCTTTAACTGTCTGCTGCTAACGAAAAAGATTGCAATTGCGCCAATGCCGGCAAGTGCTGCCATTCCATAAATTATTGTAACCGGAAACCCACCAGTGGATGTTGTTGCAAATCCTTCTGGCGCTTGTGGGCTGACACCAAGAACCTCGACTCCTTGAAGAGTATCAACTGCTGCAAAGCCAATTACTTTGAGATTTGCATTGTCTGCTGATTGTACTGTTCTAACAATGTATGTCTGGTCTGCAGTAAACCGTGCTTCTTCTACTCTTTCAACCTGTCTTCCCTCTCTTAGGCTGCTTTCGCCCATTGTAAATGTAGAAACTACAAATCCACTAATTGATTCGTCTAGTCCATATGTGCTTGCATCAACGTTGATTCCAGTTGGGTCAAACAAAAAGTGCCAGTTAGAAAGCGGCTGCTCTCCAATAAACGAAGCATCAATGATGCTTTTTGAAAGAAGCGTCTCTGCCTCTGTTCCTTCAATCATCGAATAAGTATCAGGCAAGATAGACTTGATAAAAGATATTGGCATATTGATTTCCACATCGCCATACTGTAGTATGTTTATAACGAAAGGACCATTAACTGCAAGTCCTCGCCAGCTTACATCAACAAGAGCTGGACTATTTTCAGAGTATGGCCTGATGACATAATTATTGATTGTTGGCTTTAGCACAACCTTATAATCAATTGATGTGTTTAATCCCCTTCCAGTTAGATGAGCTGTATACTCTACAATAAGATCAGTAATGTGTGTGCCACTGCCCTTGCTTGCAATATTTTGATTTAGCTGGTCGCGTAGCTTTGCAACACCTGGATTTGTTGCATCAGCGGTAAAAGAAATTGTAAATTCTTTTCCGCGCAGCTGGTCGGCAATTTGTCCGCCATCATTATACTCGATAAACACTGTCTTTTGGTATTTCATATCGCCGGTTGCAAAGTCTGCTTCTGGATTCATTCTAATCTCAAGCTGGGCTGCCAGTGCCGGAGAGATTGTTCCAACTAGAAGAATCGAAGATAAAAGAACAGTAAAAATGGCTGCTCTGCTCGTCACGAAAACTTTCGTCTCTGAGGCGGTAATAAATCTATCCATAAATGTTTGATTTTTTTGGAAAATTTGGTAAATTTGAAAAAGTAATATGGAACAAGCATGGTTCTCAATTGGAGTTTTAAGAGCTGAAAAAATATGATTGCGGTATTATCTGGGGGCACTGGTTCTGTCAAACTTGTCCGTGGCATCGCATCACAGACTCATGACATTAATGTAATCTCAAATGTTGGCGACAATTACTGGCTGTACGGCCTATATGTTTGCCCTGACATTGACACAGTAATTTACGGCCTTGCAGACTTGCTTGACTATGACAAGGGCTGGGGAATAAAAAAGGACACATTTGGATTTTTAAGACAGATGGAAATTTTTGGCGAAGAAACTTGGTTTAGAATTGGTGATAGGGATACTGCAACACACCTCATTAGAACAAACATGCTAAAAAACGGAAAAAACCTGACCGAAATTACAAAGTGGATGTGTGAAAAGTTTGCAGTTGAGATCAGAGTAATACCTGTCACAGACAATACTATTGAGACAAGAATTACTACAAACAAGGGTGAGCTACACTTGCAGGAATATTGGGTAAAGTATCGAGCAAAAGACGACGTTGAGGGAATACAATACATTGGAGCAGACAAGGCAAGGCCAAACCCTGAGGCAATAGGCGCAATTCAGGACTCTAACATGGTAGTAATAGCACCTGGCAACCCGCTGACAAGCATAGGGCCAATGCTATCAATAAAGGGAATGAGGAAAGAACTATCAAAGGCAAAAAAGAAAGTCGTTGCTGTTTCTCCAATTATTGGCAACAAGGCAGTAAGTGGGCCTGCTGCAAAATATCTTGAAGCTGCAGGACTCGAAGTATCTGTATATGGCCTTGCAAAGATGTATTCTGATGTCTGCTCTAATATTGTAATTGACACAAAGGACAAAATCCTATCAAAGAAAATTGAAAGCCTTGACATGAACGTTTATGATACAAAAATAAAAATGTCAAGTAAAATAGATGAAGACGCCCTAGGATCATTTATACTAAAACAAGTCCGCGTATAGCTTGAAAGTAGCTGCAATAATTCCTGTAAAGACATTTTCAAAGGCAAAGACTAGGCTATCGCTGCCACAAAAGGCAAAAGATGAGCTGTGTAAGCTGATGTTTGAAGAGGTACTACAGACTATAGTTGATTCTGACATTGACGGTATAGTCGTTGTAACTAAAGACAAGGATGCAATAGAGATTGGAAAATCATATGATGTTATTCAGATTGCAGATGATGAAACTGGCGTAAATAATGCAGTGTCCCTTGCAGACAAGCACTTAGCAAAAAATGGATTTGATATGTCAATTGTTTTTCCACAAGACATACCCTTTATGCAAAAAGAAGACATTGAAAGGCTGCTCAAGTTTTCATCTGCAAATTCTGTCTTGGTTGTTCCTTCGCGAAGATTTGATGGAACAAATGCTTTGCTTAGAAATCCAGTTAATATCATAGAGACTCATTATGATGAGGACAGCTACAAAATTCATATGCAAACTGGAAGAGCTTATGCTAACAAGACCTCGCTTGTCTTGATGCGGCGAATCATGATGGATGTTGATAATAACGAGGATCTCGCGTTTGTATTAGGACAAAACGAGAAGCCAGAATTTTGTGAAAAAATGAAAGATTTACTGAAAAAGTTGCGAGATTAAACGGAGAATTTCGTGATAGAGAGAAGGTTATGAGAGGAATGCACAAGCGAGATTCGGCACAGAAAACAATTGATGCGTTTCGAATCCATTATAACTTTGTCAGAAATCATAGTGGAATTAAAATGACACCAGCGGAAAAGGCAGGGATCAAACTAGACTTAGGTCAGAATAAAATTGAAAATCTAATAAAATTGGCTTCACGAACTAAACTTGAAAATTAACTGTCAAATTTTGGTAATGTTTTAAACCTTTGATGTAGTTCTAATTTAGAACATGGTCTTGGATTTTTCAGCATTTCTTCTCAGTTATACACAAAGATTCTTTTTAAAATCACCGATGTAGTAAATTTATCGTTAAGGGTTTATTCAATATTTATTACTATATTTGCGGTATTGGCTACGATTTTATCTGAAATTAAAGAGAACATCATAGTATTTGTTGCTCAACTAATAATACTCGGTTTCCTTATCGTACTACAATATTATCTACCACATAAACTCAAACAGAATAATGAAGTAATACCAAGAATAGAGAAGACAATAATTCTAAATTATGATTACATTAATGAAAAAAACAACATAAAAAAAACTGAGATACTAGACAAATTCAAAACGATGAGTGCTAATAAATTCAGTAAAAACGATGTCGAGGAATTTATAAAACTACTATAAAATCCCCTCTGCCAGTTTGACAAATTCATTTTCCCATCATTTTCAAGCCATAGTTTTTAAAATATTACAAATTTCAGTTGAAAACCCCGAAAGTTAACACAGAGAACTTCAACTAATCAAACCCCGTCAAATTAACAGAAGTAAACGCAGACAACTTTATTAGCAATAAAACCAAAATCCATAAATACAAGAATTAAAAGGCTGAAGGGTTCGTGATGGAATGGTAAAAAATATTTCAAAAAAGAACAAGTGTCCTCGATGTGGTCAAGGTTCTCTAGTCACTGACACAAACACTGGAGAAAATTTTTGTGGAAAATGTGGATTTGTTGTATCAGATCAGGCACTAGAGGCAGGACCTGAGTGGCGTTCATTTTCAAAAGAAGAGGGTGATGGAAGAAGCAGGACAGGTGTTCCAACATCGCTTGCAATGCACGATATGGGTCTAGCTACAATAATTGGCCCAACAGACAGAGATGCAACTGGCAAGCCATTATCATCTTCGATGCGAAGTACAATTGAGCGCCTTAGAACATGGGATAGTCGTAGTCAGGTCCATGAGCCAGTTGATAGAAATTTTAGACAAGCATTTTCAGAACTTGACAGACTAAAAGACAAGCTTGGTGTAGGAGATGCAGTAATTGAAAAGGCTGCATATATCTACAGAAAGGCCCTAGAAAAAGGACTGGTACGAGGTCGTTCAATTTCTGCACTAATCGCATCTGCGCTTTATGCAGCATGTCGTGATACTGAAACACCACGAACTCTAAAAGACATTGGACTATCAAGCAATATCAAAAGAAAAGACATTGCAAGATGCTACCGATTGCTTTTACGCGAGCTTAGCCTCAAGATGCCTGTAGTTGACCCAATAAAGTGTGTTGCAAGGATTGCAAGCAAGGCAGACCTCTCAGAAAAGACAAAACGCGAAGCAGCTAGGATCTTACGTACTGCAGAAGAGCAAAAAATCTCGGCAGGAAAAGACCCTATGGGTCTTGCAGCAGCTGCACTCTATGTAGCGTGTGTGACAAATGGTGAAAACAAGACACAAAGAGACGTTGCAGAGGCAGCAGGCGTTACAGAGGTAACTATACGAAACCGCTACAAGGGCCTAAAGCAGGCCTTAGACCTCTAGTTTTTCTTCTTTTTTAGCTACAAGATAGTTTATTGCCAAAATGGCAATTGAGATAACTCCTGTTATTACAAACAAAATTTCAAGTGTTACAATAAAAGAATGAGAAAATGCGTTTTGAACTGAAACATCATTAGTGTATGATACCAAAAATACATACGCGAAAATAAAATAATTTGTTGCCCAGTGAATCAAAATTGCAGGAAGCAGGCCGTATCTAAAATAAACCCAGCCAATTATTATGCCGCTTGCAGCAGCTTGAGAAATTTTTCCAGCACTCCAAGGATCTCCAGATATTACATGAGCTATTCCAAAAAATATTCCAACTGCTACAATTAATGGCAAAACTTTTGCATACTTGTTAATATGTAGAGTCTCAGAAGGACTCCACAACGACTTGAGAAAAAATTTGCCTGATGCTTTTCTTGAATACATAAAAAAAAGTGGAACGCCAATCAACAACACTCTAAACACAATTTCTTCAAAAATAGCCGCTGAACTTACACCATAAAACTGAACCAGTCTGTTTCTTGGCTCTGGTGGGACAATCGAAACATCGATGCTTTCTTGGATAAAATTAATGACGCCTGATATGACAATTATAACTGTAAACCACTTGATTATCGTAGTCAGATAGTTTGAATTTGTCAAGTTTTTTCCAAAAGACAATAATGACATTACTACAGAAAGAAAGCTTGCCTTTGGGCCAAGTACTGCAATTGAAAATAAAACAAGAAACGTACACCAAATTACTATAAACGCATCTCCTAGCTCAAACTCAAAAGGAATTGCATATCTTGTACCTCCAATAGAAAAATCAAAGCCCCTTAATGGAAAATCAGAGTTAATCTCGTCTCCTATCTCTGAGTTAAAGACCATAAATGCCCCAATAGGAAACGAGATAATCATCATCCCAAAAATAACTGAGAGAAGCGCAGCGTAAGGGATTCCAAGCGCTTGCAGGTTTTTTGATTTTAACAACTCTAGTGAACTTCGATCATTGATTCTGCAAAGCCAAACTTGACAAGGGTATTTTTTATTGTGTCACGATGATCCCCTTGCAAGAAGATATAGCCATCTTTTGCTGTGCCGCCACAGGCATATTTTGATTTTAACTCCTTTAGGACAGAGTCAAGGTCATTTAGCTTGGGATCCAGACCTTCAATCATAGTTCCCTTTTTTTTAAAGCGTCTTGTTTCCAGCCTGACAATTATCTGATTGGAATCTTTGTTCAGTTCACCACAGGCACACAAATCTTGAGGTAGGCCACATGTATTACAAATTACTGCCATTAGTTCTGAAATAATTTGCGCCACCATACTATTAAAGCATTGTCTGCATCTGGGCAATTTTTTATCTATTTTTAGTGGTAGGTTTTTTTACAAAAAGCAAGAATTATGTATGATGTCAAACGATCTCACAAAACGGGCAGCTGATATGTTGCTAAAGGGCGCAACATTGCTTGCAGAGCCATGTCCTTACTGCAAAGGTGTGAGGGTTATGAAAAATGGCAATGCATTATGCATTAGTTGCGGGCGTGAACCAAAAACTGAAGTTGAGATTAATATAGAAAAAAAAGCAGAACCACAAGATAAAACTTTACAGCAAGATTCGATTCTGCAAACTTTGGAAAAAAAGCTAGATCTTCTATCAAAGGAGCTTGAAAAAGAAACAGACCATGAAAAGCAGCAGCAGATCCTAAAATCAATAAACTCGCTAGTAGAGATTATCGCAAAACTGAGATCATAAAAACAAGGTTTTTATGCCAAGCGTCTAAGCTTAAGAAAAGACATGAGTAGCAAAAAGAAAGGTGCTCCATTACCAGCATCAAGTGCAGGTCTCTTAAGATTCTTTGAAGATGAAACCAAAGGCTTCAAAGTAGATCCAAAAATAGTGGTATCTGTTCCAACAGGCCTTATCGTGCTTTCGTGGATACTGGATATCTTTCTTGTTCCGTGATAAACAGCATGCAAGATTCTTACGATGATGTTTCAAACATCCATCGACGATATACACTAACACTAATCAATCCATCATCAAAAATTCATTCGCTAGTATTATCATTAATTGTTACAACATTGCTTGTAGCAACTGTAGTTTTTGGTTATCTAAAAAGCGATGATTTTATTGTAAGGCTAGCAGCAGTATTGGCAGTTCTAGCATCAACACAGTATCTTGACTCACGGTATTCAAAAGATAAAGAATATTCTAAATCCCTTCACATGTCTTTATTTGGCAATATTATCTGGCTTGTTGTACTACTTTCAGGGTTGCTGGCCGTAACTGTTTTATCAAAAAGCGAGGTCTCAATATTTTATGTCATAGAAGGGATGTTTTTGTTTGCAGGATTCAGAATCGGGCTCTATACTACGGTATTTGGAGCAAGCATGAAAAAGGCATGGGCTGTATGCCTTATCCAACCGCTTGCAATGTTTCTGGTATTGATACCACTGAACTTGTGGGAAAAAATTTTAGAACCACAGACATTTCTGATCGGCATTACATTCCTCGGAGTTGCAACTGTCTGGTCATACCTTACTGATAGGGCAGGAAAGCCTGGAGTAAAAAGCACACACAAACTGGTTCAGGCATATCTTGTATCAAAATCACAAAACGATTCATCCGAGATGGAGTCATTAATGGAAGAGGTATCAAAAAAATCCAATATTACAACTAGACAAATTAGGCTGTGTTCAAATGACAATAAAACAGATTTTAGACTAGTCATTCCAGAAATTCATCCCGGGCCATTTCATCCAGTAGGAGGCAGCAACATTCCATATCTGATATACAAGAATATGGGTTCTTCAGCAATGGTCATGCATGGCGTCTCTGATCATTCACTAAACTTGCCTTCAAAAGAAGAAGTGGAAAGCTACCTTAGGAGCCTAACTGAATATTCTGTTCCACAAAAAGGATTAACATGCACAGAGCCAATCACCGTTCAAAACAACAAGGGGCGCGCAGTAGGACTGTTGTTTGATAAAACCGTAGTTTTGTTTTTATCGCTATCTCCACATGGAATGGAAGACATCCCATCTTCGATAAAAAGCGAAATTGAACAATTTTCAAAAAACCACAATTTTGCCCAAGTCTTGATAGTTGATTGCCATAATGCAATGGGTGGAGAAATCTCTCAAAACGACTCTGAAGACTTGCTCAAAGCAGCCAAGTCTTGTCTTGAAACATTAATTACAAAAGAAACTCATCCATTGGAGTTTGGATATGCAAATTCTGATGCCATGAAGGTAAGCTCGTCAGATCTTGCTTTGGGTGGATTAGGGGTTCTCTGTCTTAGCATAAACAAGAAAAAATATTTTCTTGGCTGGGCAGATGCAAATAACATGCAAAACGGAATAAGAGAATATGTTGTAAGTCATTTTACAAAAAATGGCCACGCACTACTAGAAATCTGTACATCCGATAGTCACTATTCGGTAATGCCTGCCAGAAACAAAAACGGCTACTATCAGTTTGGCGCTATATCAAAGCCTCAACAGATTGCCGATTGGTATCTAGATATAGCAAAAAATGCAGAAAAAAACATCAACTCTGGCTATTATGAAATCTTGGAAAACTCATCAAATGTCAAGGTAATGGGTAGCACAATATTTCAAGACTATTCAAAGGCACTTGACAACGCACTAAAGCTCACACAAGTATTTGCCATAGGAACAATTGCATTTTTTATTTCTACGCTGTTTATATAACATTTACCTGATCTAGATTTCCATAAATCTCATCAACAAACGACGAAAACTGTAAAATTGGAACTATTGGAACCTTTTCTATAAAACTAAGTTGCTCCTGATATAATGTAACTATAACAGGAACTGCCATTGCTCCTCTAGTTTTTTTAACATAATGTCTTACACGTTGAATTTGTTTTGTTACCGTATTTTTCAGTGTAGATGGGCTTTGTCTTTTCCAGTGCTTGCAGTCTACGAGAACAGCTACACCTAACCTTATTCCAACAACATCAATCTCCATTCTTGGTTTGGTAAGTGTGAGATTTTTAATTACACTAAAGCCTTTAGATTCAAATATTTTTGCTACAAGTCCTTCAAAATCGCGCCAATTAAGATGAACTGCTACTTCATCAATTGTAGCGCCGTTTTTTATTGCATAGATTGCAGCCTTTAACTTATCCGCAGAATCAAAATTAATTACATCACCTTCAAATCGTCCAATGTCGTTTTTTGCAAAACGTTCCAGTATTTTTTTTGCCATTATCTTGTCAGTGTTAGTTATGGTGCAAAAATCTTGAATTGATATGTTGCCTGGGATTATTGCCTCCAGTCCTTTTATTAGCATACTAGCATTCAATTACTTGACTCAAAATCAATTTTATAATAATCTATTTTCTCTAGAACTTTATAATCAACATCAAAAAAGATCTTTTTATGAAACTTTTGATAGTTGCACTGCTTGCAACTATTTGTTTTCCTACAGTATTTGCTGAAAAGGCAACATTTGTTGATACAATTCAGTTTGTGCAATATCTGGATGAAAACACAGCGCTAGAAGAGGTTCGAAATGGAAATCTGGACCTTTACTATTATAGAATGCCTTCAGAACGCCTTGAAGACACAAAATCACGCCAAGGCCTGCAGATTTTTGAATCAACTGGCGGCTCGTATAGTATTCTTACAAATCCTGCACAGGCAGACAAGTTCAATCCTTTTTCTCTTGTTGAGATTAGATTCGCATTAAATTATTTGATAGATAGAAACCTCATTGTCAATGAATTGATGGGAGGATATGGCGTTTCAATGATCTCCAATTATGGCCCTTTTGATCCAGATTATTTTTACATATTAGATGAGCTAGAGTCATTTCATTTCCAGTACAATCCAGAGCTTGCAGAAAAGATGATCTCAAGCAAGCTAGAAGAGGAAGGTGCAAAAAAAACCAATGGAAAATGGACATACCAGAACGAAGAGCTAGAAATACGAATTTTTATCAGAAGCGATGATTCTGTAAGAAAATCAATAGGCGAGATTCTCTCATCAGAGCTAGAAAAACTTGGATTTTCCGTCGTAAAAGACTTTGGTGATCTAAACAAAGCCTTTGTTGTTGTGTATGGCTCAAATCCTGCTGAGCTAAAATGGCATATTTACACTGAAGGCTGGGGAGGACGTTCAGCATTTGTAAAATATGATCCTGTTGGCCTTGCCCAGATGTATGCTCCATGGTTTTCTAGCATGCCTGGATTTAATGACCCAACTTATTGGAACTACAAAAACGACTATCTTGACTCTATTACACAAAAAATCTATACTGGAAATTTTAGCTTAGCACAAGAGCGAGCTGAGCTTATAAAAAAAGCAACAGTTGAGGGGATAAAAGAATCAGTACGGATTTTTATTGCAAGCAAGATTGATCAATATGTTGCCAGTCCAAAAATAAGTGGAATAATAAACGACTTTGGGGCTGGCGTGCCAAGCAGATTTACGCCAATTAATTCACGCAGTGACTCTGATACACTTAGAGTTGGTGTAAAGCAGATCTATCAAGGAGCATGGAATCCTGTAATGGGAATTACAGATTTTTACAGCAGAAATATTTGGGATGCTCTTTCAGATCCTGGTACATTCAAGCATCCATACACTGGAGAATCATTTCCGATTAGAACTCCTTGGAAGGTAGAGACTGGAGGATCTGGTGGTTATGTGAATTTGCCAGACGGCGTGATAAACTGGGATCCTGCCACACAAGAATGGAAAGATGTATCAGCTGACAAAGCAACAAGCAAAATCACCTACGATTTATTGTTTGCAAACTGGCACAATGGCCAAAGAATTGACATGAATGACATTTTGTATTCTATCTACTTTGTAATGGAGTGGGGATCACAAAAACAAGAAAATGATAAAACATTTGATTCGGAATTTACTCCACAGACAAGTAAACTAGTAGACACAATTGTTGGTATTAGAATAGTAGATGAGGACACTATCGAAGTATACGTAAACTATTGGCATTTTGATGAGGCAGAAATTGCCGACTGGGGAGGAGTATGGTCATCAACGCCATGGGAATTAATGCTTGCAATGGAAAAATCTGTAATTGATGGTACGGTATCATTTTCAAGGTCTGGCGCTGCAGGCAAAAACATTGACTGGCTTTCTTTAATTGTGCCAAACAATGCGGCTTTGATAAAAAACTATCTTGATGATTTCAAAAAAACAAGTTTAATTCCAAAACCATTGGCAAAATTCAACTCTGACCAAAAATACTTTGAATCACGATACGACGCATCAATAAAGTGGATTGAAAAAAACAATCACGCCATAATCAGCAATGGTCCATTTTACCTAGAATCATATTCGCCAGAATCAAGAACTATAACAATAAAATCAATTGATGATCCTGCGTATCCGTTTGAAGCAGGACACTGGAGCATCTTTGAGGAAGTAAAGTATCCAAAAATTCTTAGTGCAAGTGTTCCAACAATAGTTGCGCTGGGAGATCCTATCAGCATTCCTGTAAGCACGTTTGATTCATCTCAAATCCATTATTTTTTGACAAACCCACAGGGTACAACAGTTAGTTCTGGCATAAAAAAAATTACTGACGACATTGTTGCACTAGAGTTTTTGCCAGAAGAGACAAGTAAACTTGGTTTGGGTGCAAATGATCTTAAAATATTTGCAATATCTGACTCTGTACTTCGGCCTGATATTTACACGACAAGTTTTCTTGTAGTTTCTACTCCACAACAACTGCCTGAATATTCATTTTCAGAAAATAGTGAAGAGACAGATACAGAAAATGACTATCTTGGAATTATTGCGCTAGTTGCAGGAATAATCATAGTCGGATTTATTTTAGCTAAAAGAAAACAACGAAAAAACAAAGCTATAAAATAATTTTTTTTGACACTTTGCGTCACGTATGAATTCTACCCAAGTCTTAAATGCAAATTTTCAGGCATATGCTTGAAAGCAAATGCCAGACGAATCATGTAGAACATGTGGGGGAGGACTCACCAAGCTTACAATTTGTGCCGAATGTAAAAAGGCCACCAGCATGATCTGTGTAAACTGTGGCAAGCAAACCTTTGAGCAGTACCACGAAGAATGTGCGTCTACAATAAAGATCTACTATCAAAATTTTTCAGAAAGGCTTAGAGAACAACAAAAGTTTTTGGCAATAGCATAACTTTGATTAGTTTTTTTGTGCAGCCTTTACCATGCCAAATAGCTGCCTTACTGCAAGCTTTGGGTGATGTGTAGCAAGCCTAATTATGCTTGATAAACCAAAATCGGCTCTAATAAAATCAAGAAACTCGTCTGCACTTAGCTCGTTTATGATTTCAATTTCTTTATCCCACTGCTCATCTGATAGCCCAATCCATCTACTTTGTACCTTGTATGCAGAGTTTATTTTTGATGAGACTGCTTTTCTCCAATTTTCCTCATATTTTGATAGCATTTTTTCTGATGCATTATTTGCCTTGATGGCATCTGCAGCCACTTTTCCTGCAACTCTTCCAAACTTTATGGCATATCTGATGCCTTCTAGAACTAGCGGATTTGCATAACCTGCAGCATCGCCAACAAGTATCAAGTTATCATATACTGTTTTTCTTACAAGACCGTCATTTGGTATAAGGCCATAATGAAACTCGATAGGTGATATTTTTCCTAGTTTTTTGATAGGGCCTAGCTTTTTTTCTATAATTTCATCTAGCCTTTGAGTAGGATCAACACTAGAATCAGGCTTTCCAACCCCGACCCCTATCCTTACCTTATTGTCACCTACTGGAAAAATCCACGCATAGCCAGAAGGGGAATATTTCTGGCCAACCATAAGATACCAAGTATCTGAATCAATGTTTTCAACGGTTGCCTCATACTCTGCACCTGCACCAAACTTTTTCCATTGTGAGACAAGACCAAGTGATTTTGCAACAACGGATTGAAAGCCGCTTGCATCTATTACGACTCTGGGCTGGAAAATAATTTCTTCTTTTGCCAAATTAGCTTTGATGCCAGTAATTTTTCCGCTAGAATCTGTAATTGCACTTGTTGCGTTAGTATTGACAAAAAGTGTTGCTCCTTCTTTGACTGCCTGCTCTGCTAAAAATCGATATGTCTTTCGCACATCTAGCACTACAGCACGTGGCTGTGCATCACTTATCGTTACTTCGTTGTTTGGTGAGCAAAATGTATAGTGTTTGATTGGATTGTAACAATCAGCAGGGATTCCAAAAGCCTTTGTATCTTCTATCCATGTTACGCCACTTGTGCGAACTGTCTGTGCCACTGATTCTTCTTTTTCAAGCAAGGCAACACTACAATTGTTTTTTGCAGCACTATATGCAGCAGATGCCCCGGCAGGCCCAGCTCCAACTATCACTACATCAAATTGTATATTCAATTGCTAATTCAGGAATTTCTAAAATATAAAATGAAATTTATCTCTTTAAGATGGGTTTGCCATCTGCATCAACTTCTCTTTCAGGATCCATTGGTCTGTTATGTTGTGAATCTCGATGCATATAGCTGTATGATCCTGCTTCTTTGCGGCAGAACTTTTTGTGTATTGCATCCTCTGCTTTTAGTGTGTCAGCATTTTCATGAAACATTCGCTTTCCACAGGCCTCACAAACGATCTCTGGCATAACAGTTGGCATATGGTAAATGTATTTATTTTATTCCAAAACCGTCTGCTTAAATTTCAAAGACTTATGTTATAATACCTAAACACGGAGCTTGACTCTATGGCCGAATCCAACGTTGTTTCCTTTGTAGTATGGTCTGCACTTACAGCCATGATCGCAGTAATTTCTGGCATTGTATACCAAAAATATCTGAGGAAGAAAAATGATAAAACACCTACATCTTGAAAAAAAAGGCCTTCGGGGGCTGGCTATAGCTGAAAGTTTCTCACAAAATTCAAAAAAATCCATACTGGCAGGTGTTGTCATGCGGCGTGATTTTATAATTGATGGATTTGTACTTGGCAAGGCCACACTTGAAGGCAATGACGCAACAGATGAAATTTTGAAAATGTATCAAAAACTAGATAGGCAAGATATTAGTTATTTGCTGATTTCAGGAATAATTATTTCGATGTATAATATTGTAGATGTCAAAAAAATTTCAAACTCGCTAAATCTGCCTGTTATTGGCGTAACATATCAAGACTCAGCCGGCATTGAAGAGGCAATAAAAAAGCATTTTCCAAACTCATATGAATCAAAATTGCAAGCCTACAAAAAATTAGGTCCACGACACAAAGTTGCATTAGGTACATCAAGTCAGATTTACATAAGAAACGAAGGCTGTACAGTAGAAGAAGCCAGTATGATCTTAAATGATTTAACCTTGCAAGGTGCTATACCAGAACCGTTGCGAGTAGCGCAGCTTTTGGCAAAAACTATGCTATAGACTAGCCTTCAGATGCTGACTTACCGCCATCTATGTTGAGAATAATTCCTGTGACCCAATTTGCTTCATCTGAAGCCAAATAGACAGCAGCGTTTGCAACATCAGCAGGTTCGCCAATTCGATTTAATGGTTGCCTATTTTCTAAAACCTTTCTTGCAGTAGGATCGTCAAGATATGGTTTTATCATGCCTGATTTGATAATGCCTGGGTTGATACAGTTGCATCGTATATTTCTTCGAGAATATTCTACTGCAATAGCTTTTGTAAACATGGAAACTGCAGCTTTTGTTGCAGAATAGACAGCAAGATGAACTTTTGGAATTGCACGTTCACTTGAAATCGAACCAATGTTGACAATACATCCTCCCTTTCTTTCAAGCATTTTTCCTAAAACAGCTTTTGTCATTTTGAATACTCCAAGCATATTCACATTTATCAAATTCATAATATCAGAGTCTGACATCTCATGAAAATGAACAGGATCATTAATCGCACCTGCATTGTTTACTAGAATATCGATTCTGCCATAATTAGCAGCTATTTGGTCAACTGTCTGAAGTACATGTGACTCATTTGTAATATCACAAGACATTGAAACCGTGGCATTTTTTTTAGCTATGGAATTCCGTGTTTTCTCAAGTGATTCTAAATTTCGGCCAAGCAAAACAACTCTTGCGCCTTCATCAACAAATCGCTTTACAATACTTACTCCAATATCACTTGATGCACCAGTTACTATTGCAACCTTGTCCTTTAGTCGCATATAGTAAAGAATGAACGTATCTTTTTAAAAAGAATTAGCTAAAAATTGATTTTTAAACACTATTTTTGTTTTGATAGCTTCTTGATATACGCTAAAATTGCTGTATAATCTAAATCTCCAAATCCGGCATCAGCTGCTTTTTTAAAAATTTCGTTTGCCTTGGTACTAATTGGAAGGTTGACACCAAAAGCCTTTGCAGCCTCATTTATCGTATCTAAATCCTTTTTTAGGTTGTTTAAAGTAAATGTTGGCTCAAAGCTGTCCTTTATCATCTTGTATGCCTTGTTTTCGCTCATCCCTGTCTTAAAATAAGTTGAATTTAGTATCTTCAAAAATATCTCAGGATCAACATTTGCTCCCCTTGCAAGTGTAATTCCTTCAGAAATGGCGAGTGCAAGCAGTGCTATCTGAATATTCATTGCAAGCTTTACCGCATGAGCTATTCCGTTTTCTCCAAGAAAGAATATCTGATTTGCTACAGTATCAAAGACCTTGCGATACTTTTCAAAAGTTACTTTATTCCCTGATGCCATCATTACAAGTTTGCCGTCAATTGCAACATTTGGTCCACCCATAACAGGAATATCAAGCATTGTTATGCCATACGCTGCAAACTTTTTTGCAATATTTTTTGATTCAACTGGGTTTATTGTACTCATATCTGCCACAACCAAACCATCACGTTTTCCTTCAACAATGCCATTTTTTCCAAACGAGATATCTTTCACTGCATCTGCATTTTTTACTATTGTAAATACAAGGTCTGATGCTTTTGCAACATCTTTTGGAAAATCAACAACTTTGGCTCCCTTTTTTGCAAGATCTGTTGTTTTATTTTTTGTTCGATTGTATGCTGTTAGCTCAAAACCAGAATCTAGAAGATGTATGCCAACAGCACTGCCAAGCATACCTGTACCAATAATTCCAACTCTTGTCATATTCTATCTCCTTTCCTCTGTTTTTAATTTCCATTTAGAAGAACCTAGAATTGGTGCTTCAAATTCTAAATGACCAATAACTTTGTCGCCTCGCCTTACCATAGCATAATCTGACTTGTGTCTCTTGAATATTCTTTCTTTAGGTTTGTAACTGCCTTCAATAACTTTGATTTTAAATCGACTGCTTGCCTTTACAATTAGCTCTCTTGCAACATTCACATCACCAATCCATGAAAACATCTCAAATGATCCAAAATTCTGTGTAGTGACCTGATAATCATATAATCTGGCCTCAAATTTTTTGCCATGCTTTTTTGCCTCGGCATTAATCCATTCTACTGCCTTTTCTCCAAATCCGCTTTCAACCCCAAAGGTCTCTGATTCTGCCACAAATATGGTTAATATCGTGCATGAATATAGCTTTTCAAAAAAATTTTTAGGTAAACTACTTTTGAATTCATTCTAAGACTAAAATAGCCTCTAGTAATTTTTTTTGATATTGATTACAGTAGATTGTCATGATGTTGAGGCCATAAAAAACGAACTTGTAGTGTACGTATCAGACCAAGTTGGGGCCGTCCCTTCATTAAAACTTCATGAATTCATCTTATCGCCAATAAATGAAGGCGATACTATAGATCAAAAGGAAGTAATTACATCGATTAAGGAATTCTTGGATTCTATTGAAGAATCACGAAATTTTGCCGTAATCTCACGTGGAAATATAATATTGATAACATCGATTTCAGGAAAACCAATAAAGCGGTCCCAAAAACCCACAGGTCAGATGTTCTCATGTACACATTGCGGTCATGTAACGCCATATGAAGTGGTACACAATCTCCATATGAGAATTCATTATCTATAAACAAAATTGTTTTTAATCCCATAAAATAATTTAGAATATGGACGAATTCACAAAAAAGGCGGTATCAAAAATCTATTGCGAAAAATGTGATACTGTGTTTGATTCAAAGAAAAAATTTGATGAACATCAACATAATTCGCAAGTAAGCGGTGAATCATGTCCACTTGACTCCGCAGTACAAAAATTTACAAATCTATTTAGACGAAAAAAATAACACAAGACCATACTAAGTATTTAAGAGCGTAATCGATTCATTGTTTTAGAATGAGGCAAACACTAAAGCTAGTTTTTTCAAATCGCAAGTATCTTCTCATAGCTGCAATAATATCAATTGGATTATTTGTTCCACTTGCAATTGTCTCAGAGTATATTTTCTTAAAACCATACCTTGTCACGAGCATCCCATCTGATAGAATCATTGGATTTTCCTTGATAGTTGCACTATCTGTCTTGTCTGGCCTTGTAATTGCAATGAATGCATACAGAATCAGAACACTACACAACCAGGCACGAAAAATAGGTGGAGGCTTGTTTGGCTCTATTGTTGGCGCTTCTGCAGGTGCGTGCAGCTGTGGGCCAATAGGCTTTGCAATAATCTCTACATTTGGTACTACGGGTGGAATCGCAACAGCCTTTGTATCAAACTATGAAATACCGTTACGACTTGTCGCACTGGCCATTCTAGGATTTACCTATTACACTACAACAAAATCACTTTCACTTGAATGCAAATTTAAAAACTAGATCTGTTTAAATGAATTTTTAGGGACATCAATCTTGCCAAACACCTGAGGATGAATTATTTTTGCTAAAATCTCAAGACCTGTAATTGTTCTAATGCTTGGCTTGCTAAAGTACGAGTTTGCATCCACAGCATAAACATTGTTTGTCTTTACGGCTTGTAATTTGTTCCACTTGTAATTACTTTCAAGAATTTTTTTGTATTCGGAAATAGTCCGTTCTGTATCAAAGCCACATGGCATCATAATTATTATCTCTGGATTTGCTTTTTCTACTTCATCTCGTGCCATTCTTCTTGACTTTTCGCCCCTTTTACTAATCAAGTTCTCACCACCTGCAATTTCTACCATTTCTGGAACCCAGTGGCCTGATGTAAAAAAAGGCTCAATCCATTCTATACACAAAACTCGCGGCTTTTTTTCAAATTTTTTGGATTTTATGCACTCTATTCTTTTTTCAAGTGATTTACGCAAGTTCATTCCTTGCTGCTCTCTTCCAACCTTTTTTGCAAGCTCGCCAACACTAGCAAGAATTCCATCAAGATCAGTTGGATTTAACACATGGACTTGGGGCTTTTTATCTAAAATGCTTAGGGCTTTGTTTACTTGATTTGTATATGCAGAACACACTTCGCAAATTTCCTGCGACACTATAAGGTCAGGTTTTGCCTTTATGAGATTTTTTTCATTAAGCAAGAAAACATCCATTCCATTTCGCATCAATTCTACGATTTTGTCATCGATTTCTTTGCTACTAAGAACATCTGGATTCAAAACTGAGGTTATCACGCGAGGTTTTGTCTTTGCCTCTTCTGGGTATAGACACTCATGGGTGACTCCAAAAACTCTGTCTTCTAGTCCTAGCTCATAAAGCAGTTCTGTCGCGCTGGGAAGAAAAGACACTATTCTTTCAATTGCCATGCTATTTTGTAATTGTTTTTCAATTTTAAACATCTCGCATTGACACACAGTCAAACTTTGTTTTTAGTCAAGTTAATAGAAAATGAATCTTTTATCGTCTTATGACTCGCAGTGCACGAGAAATACGTGAATCAATAGAATCAAACTGGAAGGAATATCTATCAAGATATGCAAATCTTTTTTCATCTAATGCAGTAAGTGGTTCTAGTCCTCCATCAGTTTTTGTTGGCTCGTATAATTATCCAAAGGTGTTTGTTGGTCCAATGGTGCCGCCAATTCATGGAGACACTAGCCTGCTTGATATTCCAGAAAAATGGTCTGGGAAAACTCTAGAGGAAATTGTAAATTTTCGGCTAAACCTTATCCGTGGAATTAAAAAGATGTCAGTATCTGACACTCAAGGAAAATACATTGAAGACCTGCAAGAAGTTGCCATGTCTTGCTGCCCAATAGAATCAGATATTGAATTTCACAAAAACACAATTCCTGTAACATCGATTGATAGCGAAAGTGCGCCGTTTGGTCCAATAGGCGAGATAAAAAATTCCAAGTTTTCTGGTTCGTCTTCTGACAAGTTCATTCAAAGAGCTTACTATGACAGAGACCTCAAGGCAGAAGACGCAGTGCTCGCATTATACAACAGTGGAATCGAGATTTCAAAAATCCAAAAATGCTTCAGCATTGGAATGTTTGGCAAAAAGCGAAAACTTGTGCCAACACGGTGGAGCATTACAGCAACTGATGACATTATATCAAAATCACTTGTATCAGAAATACTAGACTATGATCTAATAGACTCTTGTCAGGTATTTTGTTTTGAGCACCTGGATAATCTGTATTCTGTAATAATTTTTTCACATAGGTGGATGTTTGAAATGCAAGAGGCTTGGCATGATGGTGAGGCTGTAGGGTTTGGAAATGACTTTGAAGATGCGCGTGGAATTGATCATCCTCCAGCCATCGCAGGCGCCTATTTTGCTGCAAAACTGGCAGTTGCAGAATATCTTGTAAAAAATCAGACGCAAGGCGCTGTGTTGGTTTTGCGCGAGATAAGACCAGAATATGCAGTTCCTGTTGGTGTTTGGCAGGTCCGGGAAGGAGTGAGGGCCACAATGAAACAAAAACCATACATTGCATCAAGCTTTGATGATGCGATTAACTTTGCATGCAAAAACATGAGCATTAGCAAAACAGAATGGCTTTCAAAAGGAAACATGTTAAAGCTGATCAAACAAAAAACAATTGCAGACTTTTTCTGAGTGGAATATATATTTCCGACATAAATTCGAGTAGATTGATGCAAAACAAAAGCGTGATATTTGCAATTTTAATAATTGCAAGTCCGATACTTTTTGCTCTATCTGTATTTCCTGATACATTTAGCCTAAGCTGGAACCAAGGGAGAGGTGGATTTCTTTTTGCGATGGCATTTATCGTAGCAGAGCTCTTTGGCCTAAAGCTAGAGGTTCCAAAAAAATATCTTCTAGTTGTTATACCACTAGCAGCAGCTGTCATGATTTATCTTGCAGGTTCTGAATACGGACTAAAAGAAAACATTGTAAACTATGGAAAGGAAATCGAAGTCCCACTCATATACTCATGGGAGTGGCTGTGGGATTTTGTTGTAATGTCTGCCTTTGTTATTGCAACGCTGAGCATCTTTTTTGGAAAAAGATGGATTCGAATTGCACCAGCAGGGCCAATATTTCTTGGAGGGAGCGCAATTATTCTTGCACTTGACACATTCTTTCCATATGATACGCTTGGTCCGCTTCAATATGTTGTGCCATACCTAATACAGGTTAATGCATGGGTCATCAACACACTTGACTTTGGTGTCGCAACGGCAAGAGATAACCTCATGTTTCTTCAAGGCGACCATGGTCCGTTTGCACTACAGGTGTTTTGGCCGTCGGCAGGTGTGCACAGTGTAATCATCTACTCGCTTGTAATGATGGCGTTTTTGTTAAAAATGAACATACAACGCAAAAGAAAGATTGGCTATTTTGCCTTGGGTATAGTTGGAACTATTGGCGTAAACATGATTCGAATCTTTTCACTGTCTTTGTTTGCGCTAAAAATCTCAACAAACGTAGAAGAGTTTGAAGAGTTTCACTCTGTTGCAGGCGAAATCATGTTTCTGCCATGGCTCTTTGTCTTTCTGATGGTAGTTACAACAATTGAAACAAAACGGCTCAAAAAACTAGAGGCTGCAAAGAACCCCAAAATCTAAAAATAGCTTGTTATGTTGCTTTGGCCCTGAACCTCAGATAACTCGGACACCTTAACTCCTAGTCTTCTAACAAGCATAGTCTGATTTTCAAGCGCCTCCTGCAATAACTGCATTGCAGTTTTTTGCAGCTCATCCAAACTAATAGTGGGATTTTTTAGCATTTTTGACTTGGTTTTACTTGAAAGATCGGTTTGGACAAACTGTATTCCAACCGACTTGAACATCCTGCCTTCCTCAATAACTATGGAATGAAGCTCCTTGCAAAGCTCAACTAGGCTTTTGAGAAGAAAATTATAATCCTTTGAATCCTGCGTCAAGGTCACTATCTTGCTGTACTGAATAGTTGACTGCCTTTGCGTTACAGGCTCGTCGTCAATTCCCCTTGCAGCATTGTAGATATAAGTTCCAATCTTTCTTCCAAACATTTTGTTTAAGGTAAAAACATCTAGTTTTTTTAGCTGCGAAATTGTTTCAAATTTTTCTTCGCCAAATCGCTCTTCAGTTTTTTTACCAATGCCAGGAATCTCTCTAATTTTTAGTGGGTCTAGGAACTTTTCTACGCCATCAGGCGTAACAACTGTCAGGCCATCAGGTTTTTTGTAGCTTGATGCAATCTTTGAGACAAGCTTGTTTGGTGATACTCCTATAGAACAGCTAAGCTTTGCATTTTCTCGTATGGAATTTTTTATCTGTTGTGCAATGTGGCTTGCTACAGTAAAATCCCCGTTTGTTCGGTTTGTTATATCCAAATAAGCCTCGTCTTTTCCCACATACTCGAAAATATCTGCAAAACTTTTGATAATCCCCATAGTCTTTGAGGAAATCTCTGAATAAAAATCAAAATCTGCAGGCAGAAACACTGCATCTTTTATGGCTTCCAGTCTTTTTTTAGCAAATTTTATTGGCATTCCTGATTTTACGCCATACTTTCTTGCTTCATAATTTGCAGTGGCGATAGCTCCACTGTCGCCTCCCCTGTCTGAAAATATGCAAACAGCCACAGGCTTTGTCTTTAGCTGTGGTAATCTTATTTCCTCGCACTGTGCATAAAAATAGTCAAAATCAACATGCAAAATTACTCGATGCATCGCCTATCAATGATCTGCAATCCATATTATGATATCGTGGTTCTAATCATCTAAATATTATTTTGATTTATGGCTATTATGATAAACCCTGTATCAGCTGAAAAAGACGGCATCAAGATTCGTCCAGAACACATGGAAAAAGAAAAACTATATCATTGCATTTTCAATGACAAGGTTTTGATTTTTTATAAAGATGAGCAAGATCTTTTGAATTGTTATGAAATTGAAGAAGAAGAATTGGTTGAAAAGATAAAATCTTGCAATAATAGTGAGCTAGAAAAGTTGTTTGAAGAATACATTGAGCAAAAAAAGCTTAAACATTAAATAAACACAAAGCCAATTCTAGTCAACACATAATGAGCGGAAAAAAATCAAGGGATGCAGACGAAATTTTCTCACAGTTTGAAAAACACAAGGAAAAAAGTGTAAAGCCAGAAGAAAAAGTTCAGGAGCCACCAAAAGAACCAGAACCTCAACCTAGTGTTGTGCAAGAAGAAACAGTTACAACTGAAGAACAAGAAGAAACACAACCAAGTCAAGAGCCTGAACCTGTTGCTGAAGAAGAGACAGTAAAGACTAGAGATGTAATCTTTGTTGGGATAAAGCCAATAATGACTTATGTTACTGCAACACTTACCCAGCTTGCAAGCTCACCCACAGTTACAATCAAGGCTAGAGGAAAACGCATTACGCAAGCAGTCGATGTATCACAGATGATTGTCAAAAGAATGGATTCTGTTGGATACAAGGTAACAGGCGTTCGCATAGCATCTGATTCATTAACATCACAGGATGGAAAGCAAAGAAACGTTTCAACAATAGAAATTGATGTCACAAAAACAGACAGCAGTTAAAGCACATCAAGTAGGAATGTTATTCCAAAGTAGATCATAAACCCGCTAAGTATGATAAACAAAAATCTATAATTTCTCTGAGACAGAAATTTTGAGCTTTTTGATGAAAGATACGAAGTAGAACCAAGCCATGCAAAGTCCATCCAGATATGTAATGCAAATAAAATTAACAATCCCCAAAGCGACCATAGCACAACAGAATCAGAAATTAGTTTGAATCCAACTGTAAACCACCATATTATAAAAAATGGATTCAGTGCACTAAACAAAATTCCTGAAAGAAATGGTCCATACTTTGTTTTGATTTGCTGATTTGCGTCATGGCCAAAAACTGATTTTAGCTGCAGTCCAGCAAAACCAAAAAGTCCAAGTGCTCCTACAATTGCTATAACAATTCTAAATTGTGGAGCAGACTCTAGTGAGACGATCCCAACTCCAAGCAGAATTATCAATGGCAGCTCAACTATAGTGTGGCCAAAAGACATTTTCAGGCCACCTTTTACACTCTCTTTTAGACCATAGAAAATATTTGCAGCAAACAGGGGACCTGGAGACATTACTCCAGAAGAAGAAATTATTATTACTGTAGCGGCAAATCCAAGTAACTGTTCCATTTAGTATGACTGGATAAAAAGAATCTATCCATACATGGTATCGACCATGCCCTTTGTGTCTTTTTCTGCTTGTCTGATGTACTCTTCTGCAAGATCTGCTTCTTTTTGTAACATTGGTATGTCACAAGAGACTCCAGGTACAAGCTTTGACATTGTCAGGCAAAGCTGCGTACTTGCCTTGAAATCCGGTTTTGTCTCATCAGAGTTATACAAAAGAACGACGACGTTTTGATCATTTATCATGCCTTGATTAAGCAGTGCTCCTGGGATTCCAGGAATTGTGCCATGCTGCAAAATCGTGATTTTTGCTTTTTCTACTATTTGTCTTGCACCATTGTTACTTACAGCTGCAATTACTTGATTATCGACAGTCGGCGTATTTACAGGAGCACTGCTTAGAACAAGCGAACACTTGTGTCTTTTTGCCCAGCCTAGCATAATTCGTGCAATAATTTTGTGTAGCGAGTAGTGCAATGTAAGATAGGAAGAAAATATTGCAGTCTTTAGATCATTGTTTACAAATATTCTTGTAGGATAGTTTGGAATACCATTTTTTATTATTGTCACTGGCGGAAATCCGCTTGAATCAATAATTCCTGCCATCTCAAACTGTGAAGTGTGAATCATTGATTCTGTAGCTATGGCTGCTGTCACTCCAATAGAAGGAAAGCCATCAATCAGATATCCACCTTCTACATTAATCGGCTTTAGTTCTTTGATGAAAATACGTGGATTAAAGCTCATCAAACTCTAGTTTCTTTTGTTATTGATATAATTTGTCCTTTTTGTAATACAGATATGCATAATTGATTTTCTGTATCAAAAACTATGTAGGAAAATTTAAAACAAGTGTAAAAAACAAAATGTTGCTAATGGGTGGCAAGATAAAAGTAGCACTTGTTGGAATCGGAAACTGTTTTGCAGGTTTGATTCAAGGAATAGAATACTATAGGAAAAATCCCTCACAACAAGTTATTGGCATAATACATGAGAAGCTAAACAATTACACAATCCATGACATTGATTTTGTTGCAGGCTTTGATGTGGGTGAAAACAAAGTAGGGAAAACAATCAACCAGGCAATTTACGAGTATCCAAACATGGTAAACTGGATCCAAAAAAATGAGATGCCAAAAACAAACGCCAAAGTTTACGAAAGTCCAATCTTGGACGGTGTTGGCCTGTGGGTTGAAAACAGGGTAAAGCCGCTAAAGGCAAACAAGACAGATGCACAGCTAGCTCAGGAAGCAAAAAAAGTAATCGAAGACACTGGTGCGGAAGTAATAGTATCGTATCTTCCTGTAGGATCAGAAAAGGCAACACAATTTTGGGCAGAAATATGTCTTAACACAAACACTGCATTTGTAAACTGCATTCCATCTTTTATCGCGTCAGATGAAGCATGGGCCAAGAGATTTGAAAAAAATAACATTCCTGTAATTGGTGATGACATAAAAGGGCAAGTTGGTGCAACCATAGTGCATAGAACACTTGCACGACTATGCAATGATCGTGGAACTAAAATCGAAAAAACATATCAAATCAACGTAGGTGGAAACACTGACTTTCTAAACATGAAGGAGCAAGAACGCCTTGTAAGCAAAAAAATATCAAAAACAGAAAGCGTGCAAAGCCAGCTTGATACGCGGCTTGATGATGATCAAATCTATGTTGGTCCTTCTGACTTTATTCCGTTTTTGGGAAATACAAAACTGATGTTTATGCGAATTGAGGGCAGGCAATGGGCAAACATCCCATATAACATGGAAGTGAGGCTAGAAGTAGACGACAAGGCAAACTCTGCAGGAATAGTAATTGACGCAATCAGGCTTGCAAGAATCGCACTTGATCGAAAAATAGGCGGCTCTATAATTCCTGCAAGCGCATATCTGATGAAGCACCCACTCAAACAAATGAGTGATCCTGAAGCAAAAATAGCCTGTGAGAGATTCGTCAGAGGCGAATCTTAGGAAAATCTCTGAGCATCCAAATATCTGACATTTCGGCTTTTTTTGTATTTTTTGAGATTAAAGGCAGATACAGCAAAGCTTTGGCCTTTTAGCATCGACTTTATCTTTGGAATCATTATTTTGTCATTTTCGTAAAGGTCAACGACAATACTTTTTCCACCAAACCTTTGGTTTTCCATATTTGCTGCAAGTATGGGAATGCGATTTTCAAGTGCCCGTGTCTGCACATAAAGGTGCCAAGGATGCAAGCCACGCCTGACAATCCTGCTTGGTGAAAATAATACCTCTGCACCCTTTTTGACTAGTGATTTTGCCACATCTGCAAAAACCATATCATAACAAATGATCAAGCCAAACTTGCACTTTGTTTTAAAAATACGAGTCTCTGTCCCATGCTTTATGATTCGCTTTTCATAATCAAAAGGATGAATTTTTTCTTGTTTGCCTATTATTTCACCTGTGGGGCCAATAATCGGAGCACAAATTACATAGCCTCTTGATTTTTTTTCATAAAATGCTCCAGGAATTACAGTCAGCGAATAGTTTTTTGCTATAGACTTGAATTTGGCAAACTCTGAATCAAAATTTGATATTACATTTTGCTTTAGCCACTGCTCAGGAAGGCAGACAATATCTGCCTCTTTTTTTCCAAGAGATTCAAGCAAACGAGAGACTGTATTTTTTGCATGTTCATCAGTAGGATATGAGGTTGTCTGGATTATTCCTAACTTGATCAACTTGTATGCTCAAAAACCGTGATCTATTATGTTTGTTAGCATAGTCAATTAAACTTGTTAGCATTCAATTATTCTGTCTTTTTTAAAAAAAATCAGTATTGGTTCATATCCGTAAAGTCGAAATATTTGGCTTCAAATCATTTGGCTTTAAGAATACTACAGTTGATTTTGAGCCTGGCTTAGTCTCAATATCTGGCCCAAACGGCTCGGGCAAAAGCAACATTTTGGATGGCATTATCTTTGCCCTAGGCGAAAACAGGCCCAAAGTCATGCGTGCAGACAAGCTAAGGTCATTAATTCACGATATTGAAGGTGCAGGCAAGCGTGGGTCAAAGATGACCCGAGTCAGCGTTCACTTTGATAATTCTGATAGAAAAATCCCCATTGACTCTAACACCATTACAATTACACGTGAAATGGATGACGCAGGAGAAAACATCTACTATCTTAACCAAAAAAAGGACAAGCGTGAGCGCATCTTAGACTTACTTGAGGTAGCAAATGCAGGACTACACCAGCTAAATGCAGTACAGCAGGGAACAGTAACTAGAATATCTGAATTCACGCCTGAGGAAAAAAGACAAGCAATCGAAGACCTAATCGGATTGTCATTTTTTGATGAAAAAAAGCTAGAGTCAGAAAAACAACTTGAAGAATCTGACAGAAAACTTGAAATCGCTCTTGCAAAAATGGATGAGATAAAAAAACGAATTGATGAACTTGAGGTTGAAAGAAACCGCAAGCTACGACACGACATGCTTGATAGGGAGATAAACAGACTCCGCGCAATTTCTGCAGCCAAAGATCTAAAAACTATACGAACATTAAAGCTATCGCAAGAGCGCAACTTGCATGCAATATCATCTGAGATAAAAAAATTTGAAGAAGAGCGAGGCACCATTAGAAAAGAGATTCACGAATTAAATTCACAAAAATCAAAATTCATGGAAGAGGTAAACGCATACAACCAGGCAAAGTCTTCGATTGATTCACAAATATCTGAAGCTCTGCAAAAATCAGAAAGCGCAAACAGCAAAATAATAACATCAAAAAGAAGACTGGAGCAAATTGATGCGCGATTACCACAAATAAAGACGGATCTTGAGCAGCTAGGTGCACAACGAGGCGAGCTTGAACCAAAAATCGAACAACTAAAACAAGAAATCCGTACCGCAAAAGAGTCGCAAAGAGCAATCTCTGAGCAAGTCAGGCTAGTAGACTCTGAGCTATCAGGAGTTCTAAAAGAGCAATCAAAAATCTCTACAAGAAAAATTGAGGCAGATGAAAAAGTAAAAGGCCTTGTTGAGCGACTCAATTCTGCAAAACTTGCGCTATTTAGGCTCGAATCAGAGCATAAAGACATTCAAGGAAAAATTGACAAAAACACGATTAATAATCAAAATTTCAAAGACGAGCAGGCAAAGCTTGCAGGTCTTGCAGAAAGACTTGATACTGTCATTTCAAATCACAAGGCAACAATTACCGAGATAAAATCAAGAATTTCACAACTTTCCACCAAACGAGTCAAAGGAGAGCAAGACGTAGATGACCTTGCATTAATTTTAGAAAAAGCATCAAAGGCAGCAGCACAATATGAAACACAGATCAAAACAATCAAGGGAATAATGCACGAGGACTACTCAATTGCACATCTAAAAGAAGATGCAAACAAGCTTGGAATAGAAGGTCTAGTCTATGAAGTGTTTTCATGGGACAAGCACTACGAGCGTGCAATACTAGCTGTTGGTGCTGACTGGCTCAAGGCAGCTATTGTAAAAGACTTTGCAACTTTGATTAGTCTTGCAGAAGTTATTCGTACAAGAAAGCTACCTCGTCTAAAAATTCTACCAATTGATGCAATTCCTCCACTAAGACCGACAGTACCTGATGATCATGATGTACTTGGTGTACTGTCAGATTTCATAAGATGTGATAATAAATTTTCAGCTATCCGCACATTTCTTTTTGGAAACGTACTTTTAGTAACAACACATGATGTTGCCCACAGATTATCAGAGCAAGGATACAAGACAGTTACAATTTCTGGTGAATACTATGAGGCAAAGACAAATGCAGTTATACTTGATATTAACTCAAAAATCTCCAAGCTTACAAAAATTATTTCGCTAAGCTCATCAATTGAAGGACTAACTCAGTCAATTCATCTTCTTAAAAAATATCTGCAAAAAAGAAAAGGCTCGCTAAAAAACATCGAATACAGGCTACAGGATTATAAAAATCGACTTGCAATATCTGAGACAGGATTTACAAACGCAACCACACAGCATTCAGACCTAAAGGCACGAATTTCTCAGCTAATCGAGTTCCAAAACAACTGCATAAAACGAAATTCGCAGCTAGGCCGAAGAAATGAACACATTCTTACTGAATCAGCAAAGCAAAAATCGTATATTGGTTCGCTTGAAGAGCGAATTTCGATCGTACAAGACAATTATGCAGATACCGGACAAAGCAGGGTTGCAAGCGACATTGAGAGGTTAAATGAGCGAAAGCTTGTACTCATGCCACAACAGACAGAGCTTGTCAACACGCTACGAGAAAAAGAGTCAGAGCTTGCAACGCTTAGTGCTACAGAAGAAAACGCAAAGCAAAAGATGAAGACACTACATGAGGATAACTCTATTCTTTCAAAGGAAAAACATGAACACGAAGTTAGTGTTCGAGCACTTGAAAAAGAAAAAGAAACAAGTGATGCCCAGCTAGTATCTTTACGTGAAAAAGAACAACAACTTATCTCTACATCTGGGACCTCGGTGTCTCAGCTAAAAGACTTTGATGACAAGATAGATGTTCTCAATGACAAAGAACGAACAGTAAGCAAAGAAATTAACACACGAGAAAGACAGTCAGATTCTATAAATCGTGATCTAAAAGACCTTGTAGAAAACGAGACAAATCTACAAAAGTTGTTGAGCATGTTCGGATTTGACGAATCCCTTGAGATATTTGAAGTTGAATCAATCCTAGTATCACTTGAAAAAGAAAAAAACTCACTAACCTCATCGCTTAACGCTATTGCCCCAGTAAAATACGTCGAGGTAGCAGATGGATACCGTTCCATGTCAACAAGAAAGAATGAGCTGCAAGAGGAAAGAAACTCTATTGTCAGATTCATTGAAGAAATTGAAAAAGACAAACGTCAGACATTTCTTAATGCATTTGAGACAGTAGACAAGGAAATCCGCAACGCATTTTCTAAAATGACTGGAGGAAACGCATGGCTTGAAATACAAAACGAAGATGATGTGTTTTCATCTGGTCTATCATACTTGATACAATTTCCAAACAAGCCAAAAAGAGAATCGACCTCAATTAGCGGTGGAGAAAAGACACTTGCTGCAGTAATCTTTGTTTTGGCACTTCAAAAGCTAAAACCTTCTCCGTTCTATCTTTTTGATGAAGTTGACGCACACCTTGATGCGCCAAACGCAGAAAGGCTATCAAAAATAATCGAAGAGCGCTCAAAGGGAAGCCAGTTCATAATGGTATCACTAAAGGACTCTGTTGTAGAAAAAGCCAGACTAATCTACGGTGTTTTTCCAAAAAATGGTGTCTCAAACATTGTCATGTACAAAGACAAGCGATTGCCTTCAATGGCAAGCTAGTCAAGCTTGACAAAACACGCAACCTCACTTTGATTTAGTTTTTCCAACGGTGGCTCGTCTTTGCATTTATCAATTGCATAAGGACATCGTGCACGGAATCTGCAACCATCATAGACATCAATGTCTAGCGGCTCATTGATTCTTACCTTTTTTTCAACATAGAGGTTGTCAGGATTTGGCTCTGATATTGCATCAATTAGTGCCTGTGTATATGGATGACGTGGATGCAATAACACTTCGCCCACTGGACCTGTCTCTACAATTTTTCCCAAATACATTATTGCGATTCTGTGTCCAAAAAATCTTGCAGTGGCAAGATCATGTGTTATGTAGATGTAAGAGATTTCATATTTTTTTTGCAGCTCTTCCATCAGCTCAAGCATCTCTGCTCGAATAGATACATCAAGCATCGATACTGGTTCGTCTGCGATAATTATTTTTGGTTTTAGTACAAGTGCTCGTGCTAGGACAACTCGCTGTCGCTGGCCTCCAGACAATGTATGGGGGTATTTTTTTACAATATCTTCAGCAGGTTCTAGCTTTACCTCGCGCAATGTCTCAAGCACAATATTTTTTCTTTCTTCGGCATTTCCAATTCCATGAATCTCTAGCGGCTCGCAGACAATATCATATACTCTCATTCTTGGGTTAATCGAGTCGTATGGGTCTTGATAGACCATCTGGCATGACATTCTTAATTTTTTAATGCTTTTTGGTTCGTCAGTTATCTGCTCGCCATTGAAAAATATCTTGCCAGAATCTGCATCTATTGCTTTCAGAATAAGTCTTGCAGTAGTGGATTTTCCCGAGCCTGATTCTCCTGCTAAAACAAAGACTTCGCCTTTTTTTAATGAAAATGAGACATTATCCACAGCCTTAACAACCGTAGTTTTTGAGTTAAAAACACTCTTTTTTGTAAAATACTTTGAAAGCCCTTCTACTTTGAGTATTTCCACAGCCTAGGATACGTTTTCTACTATATCAACAAAGCAAAATCTAGTAGCCTCTAGCTAAAACTACATTTGAGACGCTTTTTGATTTGCACAAAATGCATTTTCTATCCGAGTTTTTGTTATCGAAAGGAATTACTCTAATATCGGCACCTGTCTCTTCTTTTATTTTTTCTTCACACTTTTGATTGCCGCACCAAGGTGCTTCAAAAAATCCTCCGTCTTCTATTTTTGATTTAAACTGGTCATAGTCAGATACTTTTTGCGTCATCTGAGAAAGCAATTTTTTTGCAGACTCGAATAGCTCTTTTTGAATTTCATCAAGTACTGAGATGATCTCATTTTCTAGTTTGTCAAGTGAAACATCAGTTTTTTGGCGTGAATGGCGTTTTACAAGGACAACTTTTTCCCTTGCCAAATCTTTTGGACCAACCTCAATACGCAAAGGTATACCTCTTAGCTCCCAGTCATGAAACTTGAATCCAGGAGTAAGCTGGCTGCGCTTATCTACATGCACTCGAAGGCCTTTCTTTTCTAGCGTCTTTTCTATCTCGCTTGCATTTTCTAGAACCTTCTTTTCATCTTCATCTGTATAGTATATTGGAACAATTACAACCTGAATAGGTGCAACTTTTGGAGGCAACACCAAGCCCTTGTCGTCTCCATGAATCATTATCATTGCACCAATCAATCTCCAAGAAACGCCCCAAGATGTCTGCCAGACAAAAGTTTCTACATTATCCTTGTCTGAAAATTTTACCTCAAATGGTTTTGAAAAGTTTTGTCCCAAAAAGTGTGATGTGCCCATCTGGAGTGCCTTTCCATCAGGCATCATTGCCTCCATTGTTGTTGTGTATACTGCACCCACAAACTTTTCTTTATCACTTTTTTTGCCAACAAGTACAGGAATTGCAAGCTCATCTTCGATAGTTTTTTTGTATGTTTCTAGGATCTCAAGTACTTCTGCTTCTGCCTCGTCTTTTGTTGCATGAACTGTATGGCCTTCCTGCCAAAGAAATTCTGATGTTCTAATAAACGGCTTTGTTGCCTTGATCTCTGCACGTAACGCCGTATTCCAAAAGTTGATTTTTAGTGGCAAGTCTCGCCAGCTCTTTATCCATTTAGAATACAGAGAATATGCAAGAGTCTCAGATGTTGGGCGAAGCGCCAGCCTGTCGCCAACCTCAGAATCACCTGAATGCGTTACCCAGAATACTTCTGGATTAAAGCCGCTAAAGTGTTCCTTTTCTTTTCCAAGTAAAGACTCTGGAATCAAGACAGGAAGAAAGCCGTTTCTTATACAAATTTTTTTAAATTTTTCATCAAGTGAGTCCTTGATTGATTCCCAAATTGAATAGCCGTCTGGCCTTAGAACAATCAATCCCTTTACTGGCGCATAATCTGCAAGCTCTGCCTTTAGAACTACCTGAGTGTACCACTCACTAAAATTTTCTTTTTTTGAAACTGTGATTCCTATTTGCTCGCTCAATTTCAGATTATAGTAAAACCATGTACTAATGAGCCTTTTTGTCTAAAGCTTGTCGCCTTTGCAAAGAACCTTTCCCATTACTCTGCTCTGAAAGTTGGGGCAAACAAAACACTGGACAAAATGAATATTTTCTTTGAAAACAGGACATTCAACATATTCCTGCTTCATTTTTTTGAGCATCTTTGGGCTAACGCCTTTAAGCTTTAGCTTTCCATTTTCGTCCATCATGCCAGATTCTCTTAGCTCCTCTTTTACCTTGTCTGGGATTTTTTGTCGCTCTTCTGTTGTTTTTATCTCAACTTCATACTTGTGTTCTAGCTCATCCATAATGTGTTGACTTGGGGTGTTCGATTTATTACTAGCGATCAAAATGTCAACCGATATGCCAACTAACTATATTTATACAAAAACTAGATGTTGAAACTTTTGGTAAATATTTTCAGAATTTAACACCAAAGCCAATCAAAGCTATTCAACAGATCTATTATTAACAAATTGGGCATGCCTGCTAGGTTTCGACACCAGAGCTAGGCTGTTTCCAATAGCGTTAGGGATGCAGAGATGACTGCAGTCATCTTGTTAACGCCCTAAACGTGTATCTCTTAGCATTTAATATGATAAAAGATTGTCGGCTATCAAAAAGTAATTTGAAAAAACAGTCGATCTTTTTTGTATAACATTAATATAATTAATTTTTTGACTTAAAATCGTAAAACCATTGCTTGCAATTTTTGATGTAGAAGGAGTTCTCTTTGATGCAGAATACCTGCCCCTTCTTGCTGAAAAGGTAAACAAGGAAAAAGAGATCTGGGAAATCACAAAAAAAGGAATAGAGGGAGTCATAAACTGGGAAGAAGGACTCAAAAAACGAGTCGAGCTACTCAAAGGTCTAAAATATGAAACTTGCAAAGAGGTCGCAGACTCGCTTCCAATAATGACTGGTGCAGAGGAGGCATGCAGTGCACTCAAGGCAGCAGGATGGAAGATTTTGGCAATCTCAGGTGGATTTACAATTATTACAGAGAGATTAAAAAAAGAACTAAACCTTGATCATGTGTTTTCAAACGAGCTAATTTTCAAGGATGGCAAACTTGATGGTGTTAAAATAAACGTTGACTCTGACAAGTCAAAATCTGCTAAAATAAAGATAAAGGAATGGAATGAGAAAAAAGAGAACATTGTTGTAGCAGTAGATGGCGCAAACGACATCAAACTCTTTGATATTTGCGGTTTAGGCGTAGCATATAGAGCCCAAGACATTGTAAAGGACAAAGCAGATGTTACACTAGATGAAAAGGACCTATCAAAGCTAATCGATATAATAAACAACCATTACAAACTTGAGCTCTCAACTATTGCATAGCCAGTAAAATTAACATCTACCAAAAATCATACCAAAATACTTGCCACTAGAAATCATACCCGTAAATATCAAAAAAGAGATAGAGTCAGGAGACAATCTAGCAGATTTGATTACATCAAAAATAAAGCTGCACGATGGCGATATTCTGATAATATCACAAAAAGTTGTCTCAAAGCAGGAAGGACGAATAGTAAATCTTTCGCTAGTTATTCCATCAATTCTTGCAGCTGGCCTGGCATCAGAATACCACAAAAGTCCTCAGGTTGTTGAGACAATCTTGTCTGAAACAAAAAGAATTGTGCGAATAGAAAATGGAATTTTAATCTCAGAGACAAAACATGGATTTATTTGTGCAAATGCAGGAATTGATGAAAGCAACGTCGAAGAAGGCTATGCAACGCTTTTGCCTGAAGATCCTGATAAATCTGCAAAAAACCTGCAAGAGCAAATCCAAAAAAATACTGGGAAAAAAATTGCAGTACTAATATCTGATACGTTTGGAAGGCCGTTTAGGGTGGGTCAGACAAACTGTGCAATTGGAGTTTCTGGAATCGAGCCAATAATTGATTATGCTGGAACAAAAGACGACTTTGGCAGAGTATTGCGAGTCACTGCAATTGCAATAGCAGACGAGCTTTGTGCCGCATCTGAGCTTGTAATGGGAAAAACATTACGATGTCCTGTTACCATTGTACGAAATTACAAGTATAATGGTTCAACAGGTACAACACAAAATCTTATTCGACCAAAGGAACAAGATCTGTTTAGATAATTTTTTCCAGCAAAACATAATATATCTTGATTAAAAATGCGGTATGTTGCAACTTTTAAAATCAGAGCTGCATTGTCACAACAATCACTCAAACTTTAATGTCGGTGACTATGATGCACCATACGATTGCAACATAACTTTGCAAGAACAACTTGAACAGTCTTACAGGCTAGGCCTTGATGTCTTGTTTGTAACAAACCACAACACACTAGAAGGATACAAGCAGATGCTTGAATACAAAAAGGCACATTCAAAGTATCAAAGCGTCCAAGTCTATCCTGCCGAAGAAGTCACAATAGATACCGGCGCACACATTCTTGTCTATGGAAACTCTGAATGCATAAGGCCCGGGCTGAGCCTTGGTGAGGTAATTGATGAGGCAAGGGCACAAAATGCGGTAACCTCTGCACCACATCCATTTAGCATACTAGATGCGTTGCGTGAGCAGGCAAAGTCATGTGATCTAATCGAGGTTTTTAACAGTAACAATGTCGATATCATATCAAACGCAAAGGCAATCCAGTTTGCACAAAAAAATAACATGATATGTGTTGCAGGAAGCGACTCACATGTTTTATCAACTCTTGGCAGATGTGTGAATCTAATTGAATCAGAAAACACGCTTGATGATATTTTATCGTCAATGAAAAAAGGGAAAATTCAGATTCAGCGAACTGACTATGCATCAGGAAAAGAAACGCTAGAGCATCTCAGATACAAAATAAACAACTCCAAAGACTATATTCATGAATACATTGCAAAATACTATCCAAGATACGAACGGCTGTTTACATTTCTTTTAAAAATATTTGAGATGAGCCAAAACAACAGGTTCTGGATTTTGATATATCAGCTTGCAATCATGGGCCTAAAGCGAATGTCAAACAAAATTAATTTACAAAATTATGATTCCAATATTCTACGAGAAAAAAATCTTGGAACATATTGCAGACTAGCGTTTAGCTAGATTTATTTTGCATAGGACAAGCTAAATCTACATAAATTTTAATAGGAATTATTTGCAAAACAAAATTGGTGAATAAATATTTCAGTATCTAGCAAAAAATTAGACGCACGAGGACTGTTCTGCCCAGAACCTGTCTTTAGAACAAAAATAGAAATAGAAAGAATGCAGGTAGGCGATGTACTTACAGTACTAGCTGACGATCCAGCGGCAGAAGATGATATTTCAAGATGGGTAAAAAGAAACGGCCATGATCTCTTGGAAATGAAAAAAACAGACAAGGACATCGAGTTTTCAATTAAAAAGGTGAAATAATTTTTGGCAACAAAGGCAGTTAGCGATACTGATGTACTAAGCAAAATTGGCAATACGCCACTTGTAAAGCTAAACTCGCTTTCTGATAGCAAAAAAACATACTATGCAAAGCTTGAAGGCCACAACCCATTTGGCTCTGTAAAAGACAGAGCTGCATACTGGATGATTAAAGATGGCGAAGAGGGAGGTGTCATAAAAAGAGGCGAGACAATAATCATCGAGCCGACATCTGGTAACACTGGCATTGCATTGACTGGCATTGCACAAATGCTTGGCTACAAAGTAGAGATTGTAATCCCTGAAAAGGCAAGTGAGGAAACAAAGAAGATAATCGCATCACTTGGTGCAAAAATATACGAAACAAGCGATGATCTATGTCCAAAGGTTGGCGCTGGAACTGACCAAAGCATTGCACTGGCTACATCGATTGCAGCATCTCGGCCTGACAAGTATTTTTCGCCAAATCAGTATGCAAATGAGGCAAACTATCTTGGCCACTACAAGGGAACAGGACCTGAAATCTGGAAGCAAACAGATGGCAAGATAACTCACTTTTTTACAGGTGTTGGCACTGGTGGAACTATAACTGGCGTTTCTGCATTCCTAAAAGAAAAAAACCCCAAAGTAAAGATAGTTGCAGTCCAACCACAGCAAAATCACTTGATTCAAGGTTTGAGAAACTTTGAAGAATCTGCAAAGCCTGATTTGTTTTTAAAACGAGAATATGTGGTTGATGACTGGATTACAATAAATAATGAAAAGGCATTTTCTGCAGTAAAAGAGGTTTTTGCAAAAGAAAAGATGCTTGTCAGTCCATCATCTGGCGCAGTGTATGCTGCAATGAAAGAATACAAAATTGATTCTGGAAATATAGTTGGGATATTTGCAGACGATGGAAGAAAATTCAAGAGCCTGTATGCTCAACAAAAAGTCTTTACAGAGTCAGAATTTGATGCTGCCCTCAAAAAGGCAGAACACATGTCAAAAATTGTGTACATGTAACTAGCTGTTTTCTGTTAGATACTTGTCAACATCGATTGCTGCCATGCAGCCAAAGCCTGCTGCTGTAACAGCTTGCCTGTATGTGTGATCATGCACATCGCCTGCAGCAAAGACTCCCTTTACGCTTGCCTCTGTTCTGTTTTTTAGTACAATGTAGCCGTTTTTGTCAAGCTCAATTTGGTTTTGGAAAACTTTAGAGTTTGGCTCATGACCAATCGCAACAAAAACGCCGCCAACATTAAGCGTAGTTTTTTCACTAGTCTTTGTATCCTTTAATGTCACACTCTGTACCTTTTGGTTGCCCGAAATATCTGCAATTTCCTTATTCCAATGAAATTTTATTTTTGGGTTTGCAAAGGCTTGCTCTTGCATAATTTTGCTTGCCCTTAGCTTGTCACGTCTATGTACAATATGAACAGTTGAGGCAAATTTTGTAAGAAAGGTAGCTTCTTCGATTGCAGAGTCGCCACCACCTGCAACAATTAGCTCTTGATTTCTAAAAAATGCACCATCGCATGTTGCACAATATGATACTCCTTTTCCTGCAAAAGTCTTTTCTCCTTCTAATCCAAGCTTTCTTGGATTTGCACCTGTTGCAATGATTATTGCTTTGCCTTCGTATTCTTCTGACGCAGTTAGTACCTTGAATGGCTTGTGTCTAAAATCAACATTTACTACCTCATCATCAATAATTGTAGCACCCATTCGCTCTGTCTGTTTTCTCATTACTATCATAAGATCAGGTCCCATGATTCCTTCTGAAAACCCTGGATAGTTTTCAACGTCTGTTGTGTTAACAAGCTGGCCTCCAGGTAAGATTCCTGATAAGATTAGAGTGTCGTGTCGTGCCCTTGAGCAGTAAATTCCTGCAGTGTATCCAGCAGGACCTGCACCAATAATTATTACATCATATTTTGTCTTTTTTTTGTCAGGCGATTTTGGTTTGTCCTTTTCAACTAGAACTGTATTGCCTTCAGTAGCTGCCATCATAAAATAAAACCATTTAATTCAGAATTTAAGTTAATGCCACGAATTGCTCTAATGCCTTTTGATGTTTTTCACAAAGCTTGCCTATTTCTAACTGTGAGTACAAAAGATCACTTTGCCAGTGTGCATTATTCAATCTACACTCACGAGATTCACAAAATGCCTCGCCAGTCATATAGTAAAAAATGGCCTGAAGAAGATATCCTTCTGAAACTCTAGAAAACCGCTTGTCATTGTATTCAAGGTATGTTCCTTGATACTTTTTCTTCATAGTTTCTACATTTACCCCTTGAACAACATTTGAAATCAGCTCAAGATAGTATCCACGTGGCTTTGCAGGCGCTTCTACAATTCCTGTAGTGGATATGATAGCAGGATTTGAGCAAATTACGGCTCTTCCATGATACCTATAATCAGAATCATCAAAAGTACATGTAAGCTTGTTTGTAAATACAATATGCAATAAATCAGCTGCTGCCTCATACTCTGAAACTAGATCAGAAACAATTCGCTGAAACTCAAATCCATCATACATTACAATGTTTTCTGTTTTTTTAGAATCATAAAATGATGCAAGCTCAAACTCGATCTCTTCTTTGGTTGGAGTGTGAGCTTCAAACGGCCTTTTTGTGTTAAAGATTCTACATGATGCTAGCTTGTTTGCAGTTTGCTCATTTGCAAGACTAAAGATGTTTTTTCTTTTTTCGACAGGAACAGAAAATGTATCTTGAACAAACTTGCAAAGGCCACCTAATTTAAGCTCAGGAACTGATGGTTCGTCATAGAGAAAAATTTTTGAAATCTTCAATAATTAACTAAACTCAAAAGCAGTTATTTGCCTAGCGATTTTATTTTTGCAGCAGTAATCTCCGCTGCCTTTTTGCCAGAAAATAGCATTGCGCCAAAGGTTGGCCCCATTCTTGCAAGGCCATGAGTCTCAGTTACAGTCATGCCTGCAACCACTAATCCTGGATATACCTCGCCTGTTTTTTCAACAACTGCGTCCTCGCCTTGGTCAACCCACATTGGGTTCATTCCCTTCCAGTCTACTAGTTTTCTGTCAACAAGGCGCTTTACTGCAACAGAGTCGTGCCCTGACGCATCAATTATCATCTTTGCCTCAAGGGCAACAGGATCAACACATGTAATGTTTCTAGGTAGTGCAGAAACTGGCATCCAGTTTACAACAACTCCTGCAACCCTTCCATTTTTTAAAACCAAATCATCAAACTTTGTCAGATTAAGAAATTTCACACCTGCATCACATGCTGCAGCAATTAGCTTTGATGCCGCATGAGGTCCTGGCGTAATGTATAGTCCATCTGCAGCCTTTTTGTAGGGAACGCCAAGCTCATCCCATATTTTCTGGGCAGGCTCCCTTACAGTTACAGGATTCATCATATAGCCTCCAAGCCAGTAGCCGCCGCCAAGATAGTTGTTTTGCTCTATAATCAATACTCTAAATCCCATCAGTGCAAGCTCGCGTCCTGCAGTAAGGCCGGATGGTCCTGCACCAATTATAATGACATCAGAGTCTGCTCTGTCAATTAAGACAGAGTTGAACTCGTTTGCAATTGCACGAGTAATCTCGACTTCGCTTACGTTTGTAAAGATCTTTTTTGGCCTTTCTGCTTTTACAGACTCTTGCATGAAATGCATCAGATTTGAAAGCCATTAATAGTTTGCCATGATTTTTTGCAGCTTACAAAAATATTGATTAATGGTAGTATAATCTTTCAAAGATGATTGGCAAAGATTTCAACATTTGATGGAGCAGGATTTTGGAAAAATGCATTTGCACACCAAAGAGGCAAGCTGCTAAAAATGGTAAAAGTCCCCGATGATCAAATCAAAATTCTTGCAAACAAAAAATATGCAGAGCTTCCAGCTCCACTGCGTTATGAAATTGAAACAGGTGGAATAAACAAAAAAGATCTTAGTTAGGTTGTACTAACCTTTTTTCATTCTAGTTTTCTAGAATGACTGTGTTGTGAGGCAAGAATCACCAACAAATATGTAAATTATGACAAGAATTCCTTATATCAAAAATTTATATCCAAAATCAAGGAAATTTCGATAAATTGACTGCAACTAATCTAAAACAATCAAGCCAAGATTATGTCAAGCCCAAAATGAACTGGGCAAAGCTAGAAGAAGCTGAAAACTTTGCAAATACAGTAAAACTATATCGTCAGGGGAAAATTGACTCTGATAACTTTAGACGATTCAGACTACAACATGGTGCATACGGTACAAGGATGACAGATGACTATGCAATGGTTCGAATCAAAATTCCAGCAGGTGAGATTTATCCTAATCAGCTTGAAAGAATTGCACAGCTAAGCGAGGCATTCTCAATTGGCAACGCACATGTATCAACAAGGCAAAACATCCAGCTTCACTGGGTGGTCCTCGAAGATGTCTCAGAAATTATGCGTGGTCTGGCAGAAGTTGGCCTAACAAGCAGAGAGGCCTGTGGAAATACTGTAAGAAATGTAATGTGCAGTCCACTGGCAGGTGTCTGTTCAGAAGAAACATTTGATGCAACACCATATGCATTTGCAACAGCAAGATTTCTTTTAAGAAACCCAATGAATCAAAACCTTCCAAGAAAATTCAAGTTCAATTTCACATGCTGTGAAAAGCATGGCATGGCAAGAATAGCAGATGTTGGATTAATCCCACAGACAAGAGATCTAGATGGAAAGATTCAGCGCGGATTCAAGGTATTTCTGGGTGGAGGATTAGGAAACAAGTCATTTGTTGGACACCAGCTAGAAGAGTTTACCCCAGAAGAGGATCTTCTATACACATCAATTGCAGTCCTGAGAATTTTTGACAGGCTAGGGAACAGAAAAAACATGGCACGAAACAGAATGCGATATTTGGTAGATGAGATGGGTTGGGATAATTTCCAGAATCTTGTATTAAAAGAAAGAATGATTGTGCGAGCAACACAATCAGTAATAATAAAGCTTGAAGTTGACAATACTCAAAAGGAAATCAAAAGGCCAATCAGGGTTACAGACACAGATGGAAGAACGCCCCCTGATGGATATTCACGATGGCTCAAGACAACAACATTCAAGCAAAAACAAGCAGGTTATCGTGCAGTTTTTCTGACATTAGAGTCTGGCGATATGACTGCAAACCAGCTTAGATCTTTGGCAAAAATATGCAGCGAGTTTTCAGCTGAAGGTTTTGCAAGAAACGGATTTTCACAAGATGTTGTGCTAAGGTGGGTTGCAGAAGATGATCTGCCTAGATTGTATTCGCGACTATTAGAGGCAGGCCTTGCAAATCCAGGCTCACTTACAATGGCCTCACCTGTTGGATGTTCTGGTACCACCTCATGCAATCTGGCACTAACAAACTCGCATAGATTGGCAAAAGAGATTCAGCGAAAATTCATCGAGCTAAAACTAGATGAAGATGACTCGTTACGTGATGCGACAATCAAGATTAGCGGATGTCCAAACTCTTGTGGCCAGCACGAGATTGCAACAATCGGGTTTTATGGCGGCGGAGGGAGGGTAGGAAAGGACATGTATCCACTGTATCAGCTCTCACTTGGCGGCAGAGCAGACGGCGAGGCAATGCTTGGTGTAAACTGCATGCGAGTTCCAGCAAAGCGGATAATTCCAATAATCTTGAAAATAATCGAGGTATTCAAGAAAAACAAAAAGCAAGACGACACGCTAGCTTCATGGATGCATAGAATTGTCAAAGGAAATGAAAACTCGGAAATAAAATCTGTAAATGACTTTAAGAAAATTCTAGAACCCTTTACCATTCCTCCAACAAAAGAGCAGGACAAGGACTTTTATGCAGACTATGGAAGCGATTCAAGCTACCATACAAGAACTGGAAAAGGCGAGTGCGCTGCTTGAGCAGAGAAAAAACTCTGCGTACTACAATAGACGCAGACTTACTACGGTCTGAGCTTAGAGACAATAGTGTACGAGTTATCGATGTAAGGCGGGAAGAAGACTACAAGCAAAGTCATATCCAAAATGCAGCAAACCTTCCTCTTGCAAACCTTTTAGCTGATGACAGCCCAGATAAGGTGCTCAAGATGGCGCAATCATTTGGAATTGATGATGAAACTCCAGTTGTAGTGTATGATGATACATTTGGTGCGCTTGCATCAAGGGTTGCATGGACTTTACAGTACATAGGACACGAGGATGTCTCACTTCTTGATATAACATATGGGCAGTGGAAGTCACTTGGTCTTGAAAATGACACAAAGGTTCCATCGTTTGGAAAAAAGGACCATTCACTAAAGCTACATTCTGAAATTTTGGCAACTGTAGATTACCTTGAACAGGCAAAGGAAAAAGAAAATGTCATCTTAGTTGATAACCGTGAAAGACTAAACTATCTTGAACAACACATCCCTGGTGCTATAAACATCCCCTATCGAACGCTTGCATCATCTGATAAAATCCTAAGACCAAAAGACGAGCTAAAGCGCCTCTTACAGAATCGAAATGTCAGAAATGATGCAGAAGTGATTACATACTGTGGAAGTGTTGGAACTCTTTCAGGACTTGCATATTACGCACTAAAATCAGTTGATCATCCAAATGTAAAGCTGTACGTTCGCTCTTTTAAGGAATGGAAAAATCTCAACAGACCAATAGTAAAACAGGAAAACGCAAACTATTGGGACTTATCAGCAGAATAAATTCTACGCTACTTCGTTTCGCAGCATTTTTGTTATCGTAGCCTCAACGTTATCAAAAAGTGCAAGCATTTTTTGCTTATTTTCATGCAAGTAATCAATTCCCTTGTCCTTTAGTCTTATTTTCCAGAGTCTAATTTCACGGTGTTCTTCAAAAAATTGCTCGATCATTTGCGGGCCAAACTTTGATGAGTCAATAAAAAGATCAAAATTGTTTATTGTTTTTTCAATGTCTTCATCCTCAATTGAGGACCTGACATCTTGGATTGCAAGACTGAGCTCTTTTAGATTTTTAATTGGACTGGGCAGTCTTTTTTTGACACCAAGAAGGCCCTTCTTTTCTGTCCCGATTTTTTCTGCCATCTCTGGCGCAAGATCATAGACATCGATTTTATGAAATGCCTGTTTTTTCTCATTTTTAACAATCAAGCCTTTCTCAAGCAGTTTTTGCAAGGCTTCCTCAACTTCTTTTTTGTCAATAAATGTGGTCCAGACTATGGAGCCAATTGTATGATAGTTTTGTCTGACCGATTCTAGCACAACGACTTCAACAATTCGCTTGAATCCTTCTTCCAGTCTTACATTTGTAAAGTCCTTGTCTTTGACTGCCTTTCTTGCATTTTTTACATCAATTTCAATTGCACGCTTTAGCGCTTCAAGTGATTCAGGAACTTGATTTAGCAAAGAAAGAAAACATGCCTTGTTGTACCAAGTCATCCCGTATGTAGGATCTGATTCAATTGCCTTTTCAACGCAGTCAAGTGCCTTTAAGTAGTTTTTCTTTTCATAATGAACAAGTCCTTTGAGATTCCAGGATTCTGCATTTGTTACATCGATATCTAAAATTCTATCATAAATTTTCATGGCTCCTTCATAATCATCAAGATGAAACTTGGCATATCCTAATTTTAAAAGCGAGTCAACATGGTTAGGATCAATTCTTAATACCTGCTCAAAGACACGTGCAGCTTCTTCAAGCTTTTCGTCAGCCATGAGGTTTATGCCCTTTTTGAAAAGCTTGTTTTTGTTATAATCTATGTCTGTGAGGCTTGTCTCATCAGATTTTTTCTCTTTTTGAGGCTTTTTTGTAAACGGCTTTTTCATCTATTCCGATATTGGAAATTTTTCAGATAAATACTATACTCAAGTTTCAAAGTACAAAGCTATAGGTACAACAACACACACCAAATACAAAAATACTTCGTAATTACATCATCGATATTGCCAAAGCCTAAAATCGAGGTCCAGGGTGCCTCCCCCTTTAGCCAGGCATCTGGCGTCTTTGAAGTTGAAATTGCCATATCTGATTCAAGACCTTCAGATGAAAGTATGCTTGAAAAAAACTTTTCTTCACTATGGAAAGAGGATTTTCACCTAAGGGTAACTGACAGGCAGTTTAGCGCAGTTTTAGGCAGTGATGCTAATCCTTTACCTGACACCATTTTTGATCTTGATGTTGTCTGGATAATTGTTTCTGACAAATTTTCCTCAGCATACACAGTTTTTGATGTTGATGTATCTGAGATGAAAAAAGAGGGCAAAAAGCCTGCCAAAGTTGCAGAAAAAAAATCAGTTCCAAAAGATTTTGATATATTGCAATATGGAACACGTGGCCCAGCAGGTCCAAGAGGGCAACAAGGACCACCAGGTCCTCCAGGTCCACAAGGCCAAAGAGGTCCAGTAGGTCCACTAGGTGACAAGGGTCCTCAAGGTCCGCCAGGAGATAAAGGCGACAAAGGACTAACAGGAGACAAGGGTGCACGTGGTGATAAAGGCGACAAGGGTGACAAAGGTCCGACGGGTGATAAAGGAGAACGTGGTGACAAGGGGCCTTCTGGAGAAAAAGGTGAGCGAGGAGAAAAAGGTCATCCTGGTGATAAAGGCGACAAGGGAGTAACAGGTTCACCAGGCGAGCGAGGAGAAAAAGGCCCTACTGGAATTCCAGGCCCACCAGGCGACAAGGGAATTCTAGGTGCTGCAGGAGAGCGAGGCTCAAAAGGGCCAACGGGTGAAAAAGGTCCTCCAGGAGAAAAAGGAACACAAGGCCCACAAGGACCTGCTGGTGATAAAGGATTAACAGGAATTCCTGGACCTCAGGGAGATAAAGGTCCACAAGGTCCTATGGGTGATAAAGGCGACAAGGGAGTAACAGGTCCAATAGGAGAACGTGGTGAAAAAGGTCCAAGAGGTCCACAAGGTCCAACAGGTGAGCGAGGATTACAAGGCCCGCCAGGAGAGAAGGGTCCACCAGGTCCACAAGGTGTGCAAGGTCAGCAAGGTCAACAAGGGCCGCAAGGTCCAAGAGGCCAGCCTGGTCCACAAGGTGAGGCAGGAGAACAAGGCCTTCCAGGTCCACCAGGTCCAAGAGGTCCACCAGGCCCACCAGGTGAGGTAGGACAAGCAGGAATTCCAGAAGAATACAAGGCCATGTTTAAGGAATTACTTGAGCTTCTCACAGCAAAGAACATAATCACAACTGAGGACCAAATCAAACTAATGAGCTATCTTTACTAAAGGCTGTGCATACACTCACTCAGGAAATAATTCGATGAGCCAACCAAAAGACAAAATTGAATTCAAAATGCTTGACTACAAACGAGTAGGACAGGAACATGTTTCGTTTGAGCTAGAAGACGGAACTATAGTAAAGGTAAAGGTGGATTTGGACAGAGCAGGTGTTGCAACAAATCACACAAACCCTGACGGTACTCCACACTATGCAATAAACACCTCAGTAAAACTATACGTTATTCCAAACAACAGAACATTTTCTGTTGACAAAACATCTGGCAAGGGAAAAACTTCACCTCCGCCAAGTCAAATGTTTTCTTGACAATGTCTAGGGGGGAAATCATTTTTACTGATTATCAGTAAAAAGAGAAACCACCTGTTCGTGATTTTAGCCAAAAAAGTCATACGCTAGGCTTATGATGTGGGTAGTTTACGAACTCATACTGCATCGTTATTATATGGAAATAAATTTCTCACAAATATGGAGATTAAAGAGTTAAGAAGTAAAATTTTGGAAACAAGTAATGTAACAAGTTGTGCAATAATGCTTATAGAAAAAAAGGGCGATATTATAGAATATGTAATAACTGATCCAACAAAAACCATAGTTACACTTGCAGATTTGGTAGAAATTGCAAGTATAATTTCTCTACGTTATGGCATTATAGGTTATAATAAAATGTTAGGTGGTCTTAATATGACTATAGATGTTTTCAGAGACCTCATAACCGTATCTACTGCAAGAGAAGAAAACTTTTTGGTCACAATAGTACCAAACACTGTCAATATGAATATGGTCCAAGTCATACAAGATGTCAAAAACATTTTGACCGCAGAACTTGGAAAGAGTTAGATCTGATAATCAGTAAATTCGTTAGGCTTGGCATGATGCCAATGTTTAGTTGATCTGAAAATAACAACCTAGTAGACACTTTCAGCCGAGGGACGTCTTCCCTGCAGCCAGCTAGTATGACCACACACAGTACACTTGTACTGCCTTCTTCGCTTGTATGTTGGAATTTCTGGAAGAAATATGATTTCCTGTCTTGTTCTAGCCATACAAAACTTGCACCATCTATTTTCAAAATCCTGCTCCATAGCTTATGTACCTCTTGCTTTTATGATGGTTAGAACATCTTCGTCTTCTAAAACATGATTAATGCCAACTCGTTGGCCGCCAAACTTGACACTTTTTCCCCATACGAGGCCATAGCGAAATTCCCTTCTGAGGTTTCGGTGAATCTTGTTGCAGACATCGGCAATCCTTGAACCCTTACGTGTAATGAGCGGTTCTTTATAGTCAGTTTCGCCTCCCTTTGGGCGCATGTAAATTCGGATAAATCTTAGTTTTTGGTAGATTTTCTCTTTTAGATCATCGATGTTTAGCTCAGAGTCTGCTGAAACCAGTACAAAATCGGATTTGATTTTTGATTTTAGCGAACTTAAAAATTTCTTATCGACTAAATCAATTTTGTTTATTACAGCAAGTGAGTGTGCATAGGTCTTGTTTCCTGAGATATAGTCAACTAGCTGCTCAGAGTCAATATCCTCTCTTATCACCACTCTGGCATTGGTAAATCCATAAACTCGTAAAATGTCTTTTAGTAGATCTTCTGACATCTTAGTTAGTCTTACAATCTGTGAAACGCTAATGCCTCCGCTGTTTGTTTTTTCAATTATAATATTTGGTGGGTTTTGATCCAGTCTGATTCCAATGTTTGTCAGCTCGTTTTTTAGCAGGTCTTGATGTTCTGGTTGAAATACATCCAAGATAAGTAAAACAAGGTCCGCACTTCTTGCAACAGAGAGAATTCTTTTACCTAGTCCTCTGCCACTTGATGCGCCTTTTATTATTCCAGGCAAGTCAAGTATCTGAATTTTGGCACCACGATATTCCATCATGCCTGGCACTACTGTCACTGTTGTAAATTGGAATGCACCAACTGCAGACTCGGCATCTGTTATTTTGTTAAGCAAAGTAGATTTTCCAACACTTGGAAGTCCAATGAGCACGACTGTAGCATCTCCTGCTCGCCTGATGTCAAACCCTTCTGTACTTCCGCCTTTTTTTGATTTGACCTCTTCTTGTTCTCGTCTAAGCTTTGCAAGCTTGGCACGGAGAAGACCAATGTGATGCTCTGTTGCCTTGTTTATCTGAGTCTTTGCCATTTCCTCTTGGATGGCTTTTATTTTTTCTGGAATTCCCACCTAAATCATCTCAAGGTTTTGACTTTTGAAATAAAATTTTATTTTTTTTCTTAATAAGTTGTATTCTTGACATTGGAATTACCTCAAAATTGTCTGATATTTTTAAAAATTCGTCCATGCTAACCTCAACCAGTCTCTCAAAATCCCTGTAAATTATCTTGTAATCAGCCATATTATCACCAAATTTTGCCTTGCTTATTATCTCCTTAATCTTTCCTTTTGTCAACTCTAGCTAAATTCTGGCTTTGTCTTGTTTAATGATTTGTTTTCTTATTTTACGTAGCAGTTATTATCAGCTAGACGATATTTGGTCTTGTGCGAAAAAAAACCTTTGCAATAGACATTGATGGAACCATAACAGAAAATGGAGGAGGAACAATCCATCTTGATGCTCTTGTTGCGCTACGACACCTAAAAGATGCAGGCCATAACGTAATTTTTGTATCTGGTAGATCTTCTGTTGAAGGCTATCTGCTTTCAGTTTTTGGCGGTGTAACAAGAACAGCAGTAGGTGAAAATGGTGGATGTATTACATATGGACCAAACGATCATACATTGATTGGAAAAAAACAAGAATGCATCAAAGCATTTGAATTTCTAAGCTCAAAGCTTGACAATGTAAAAGAAAAGCCAGTTTTCCCAAGAATGACAGAAGTTGTACTTCAACGAACTTTTGATATCGAACAAGGCAGAGAAATTTTATCATCACATAATGTCATATTGACAGATAGCATGTACGCATATCATATCAATTCGAATGGAGTTGATAAGGGAAGTGGATTTGGCGAGGTAATGAAAAAATTATCTGTTACAAAAGATGATGTAATTGCAATTGGAGATAGCGAAACTGACATTCCACTATTCAAGCGTGCATCACTGAGCATAGCTCTTGGTAATTCATCTGATTTCGTAAAATCAAACGCATCAATGGTAGTTTCTGCAAAAGAAGGTGATGGCGTGATTGAGGCACTTGGAAAAATTGCTCCAAAACTTGCGGAGATTTAACAATTGAGCTTTAGACTGATTATCTCAGAAATAGAATCAAACATAGAAAAAATTATCAAACAACATGGTTTCAAAAAAGTCGAGTTCGTAGTAGAGCTGGCAAAGCCTGGATTTGGCGATTTTACATGTAATGTGGCATTTTTGCTTGCAAAACAAGCAGGAAAAAAGCCATATGAAATAGCACAGTTACTTGCAGCAGATTATCAAAAACATCTAGGTACGTATATTGCTAAAGTTGAAGCACACAAATCAGGATACCTGAATTTCTACTCACATCCAAAACTAAACAACCTGATAATAAAATCATCACTTGATGAAAATTTTGGTTTTATTGACATTGGCAAAAAAAAATCAGTGGTAGTCGAACACACAAGTATAAATCCAAACAAAGCGTTGCATATTGGTCATATTAGAAACTTGGTAATTGGAGATACAGTTGTACGTATTTTAAAAAAAACAAATCATGATGTCAAAACTCTAAACTATATTGATGATTCGGGCCTTCAAGTGGCAGATATTATAGTTGGATTCAAGTATGGTGGATTTTCTGAAACTCCACCAGATGGAAAAAAATTTGATCATTATTGCGGAGATAAAGTATATGTCAAAACAACAGAAAAATACGAAACCGATAAAAAGTTTGCCGAATACAGACACAAAGTTTTACAAGATCTTGAAGATCCAAATTCTGAGCTTGCCAAGTTTGCAAATATAATCACAAGAAAAGTACTTACTGAACAGCTAAAGACATGTTGGAAAATGGGCGTCTATTATGATTGCCTTAACTTTGAATCCCAAATCATTCATTCAAAGCTCTGGGATAAAATTTTTGACATGATAAAGAAGATGAATCTAGCAAAATTTGAAAAAGAAGGGAAGAACGCAAATTGTTGGGTAATTGAAGCACAAGGCGAAGAGGATAAAATCCTAATTCGAAGTAATGGTGTTGCAACATACATTGCAAAAGACATCCCATATGCAGCATGGAAGCTTGGTATAGTTGATGATCCTTTCTATTACAAAAAATATGGTACACAATCAAATGGTACAATATTGTGGGAAACAACACTTGAAAAAAATAACAATCAAAAATTCAAGTTTAACGGCCAAAAAGTAATCACAGTAATAGACTCAAGGCAAACTCGACTACAAAAAATAATTACTAGTATTATTGCAAAACTACAGCCAGAAAAGGACGCCTACTCACATCTAAGCTACGAGTCTGTAACACTTTCAGCAGATACTGTAAAGGCAATAGGCCATGAAATAGAAGGAAAAGCAGCACAAATGTCTGGAAGAAAGGGCATCTACATCAATGCAGACGAGGTGATTGAATCTCTTGAAAAGCGAATATTTGCAGAGGCAAAAAAACGAAATAATGATCTAGATGACAATACCATATCAAAAATAGCAGCAGATGTTGCAGTCGGAACACTTCGTTATGAAATGATAAAGCAGGATCTTGACAAAATAATAACATTTGATCTTAAAAAATCGTTGAGCTTGGAAGGAGATACATGTTCTTATTTGCAGTACTCTTATGCAAGGGCATCACGAATCTTAGAAAAGGCAGAATCTGAGCCACACTTTGATTCTTTATTTGAGCTGCTCAACACAGATTATGAAATTAATCTTTTAAAAACAATTGCAAAATTTGACATTTGTGTAAAAGATGCTGTAAATAACTTATCGCCAAAAGTAATTGCGCGATTTTGCTATGATCTTGCTGTTTCCTTTAATTCATTTTATGAACATGTTCACGTACTAGACAGTGGCAACAAAGAGCTTGTAAATCAAAGACTATGTCTTGTATGCTGTTTTAAATTGACACTAGAACGAGCACTTGAGCTTTTAGGAATTGTAACTCCACAACGAATGTGACTATTTTCGGCATCGATAAAACTGAGTAAAGAGGGTATCGTCGTAAAACTTTCCTTTTCCCGTAAAATCTTCATAGTATATTTCACGGCCACAGAACTTACATCTTTTACTGAAGGACATATTGACACCCTCATTCTATTGTAGACAGAATTATAAGATAAACCACATGTCAAATCATGTTAAAAACTGTTTAATTTGATCGAAAATAGTTAATTTTTATAAAAATATTCTTTGGAGGCACATTTATAGTCCGTCTATTTTCATCATAAATTGTAAACCAAAATGGAACTTTGGTTCATTTAAAAAATCCATAACGGATCCAAATACTTGGGAAAAATTCCATAATGCTTATGACCTTATATACTCTTTAATTTTTAATGAAGGTAATTTACTATTCAAGTACAGTTCTTGTTCTGTTTTTAACTGTATTACAAGCTAGTGCTGAAGACGAACAAACTATCAAAATAACTTTCTTGGAAAATCCTGTAATTGACATAGGCAAAGATGATAGATTATTGCGTGCCGATATAAAAATTACAAACTTTGATTCATCTGATGGACATTTTTACATGCAAATTACCCAACTCTCAACTCAAAAAATTATACATAAACAAGAGATATTGGCAAGTCAACGAGGCAACAATGTATATGGCATGCCAGTAGCTTATTTGGTTGATGAACACAATAAAAAAAGATGGTGAAGTAGTAGGTGACTATGAGATGCTTATTGCGTCAGAATCAAACCGAACTATTGCAAAAGCAAACTTTTCGATAATAAATTCAAAAGTACCTCCAAACATTGTATTAAGTAACTCGGACTCAAATCAAAATGACGATATAGGCTTACTAAAGGCAGAGTCAAAACAAATCCCTGATTGGGTTAGAGACATCTTCATATGGTATTCTGAAGATAAAATATCAGAAGAAGAACTTTTAGCTGCAATACAGTCTTTGATACAAATGAAAATAATTGAGGTATAAAATCATGAAAAGATATTAATTAATTTGGTAAGAGGAAAACATTGAAAAATAAAATCAAACAAAACAGTTATGTTTTATTTTTTTATGATGATTCAAAAAAGTGGCTTGCACGCATTTCACAAAACCAACAATTCCATACACACATTGGAATAATAAAACATTCAGATGCAATTGGAAAAGAGTATGGCTCTAGACTGATAACTAACAAGAGAAAATACATCTATCTGATGGAACCCACAATTTATGATTTTATTATGCGAATTCAACATGGTACTCAGATAGTTTATCCAAAAGATCTTGGTTATATTGCAGCTAGAACTGGTCTACAAAGTGGACAAAAAGTAATTGAAATTGGAACAGGCAGTGGTTCGATGACTATATTTCTTGCAAGTGTTGTGAAGCCACGCGGTCATGTGTATACATTTGATGTAGAGGACAAATTCATGAATATTGCCAAAAAAAATATTGAAAAGGCTGGTATGTCAAAGCATGTGACAATGAAAAAACTTGACATAAAAAATGTAAAAAAAGTTCCATATACAGATGCAGATCTTGTGGTTGTTGATCTAGGTGATCCTTGGTCTGTTGTTCCGCAAGCAAGAAAAATGCTAAAGGGAAGTGGACGCTTTATTGCAATTTGTCCTACTATGAATCAGCTTGAAAATTTGGTATCAGAGCTAGTAAGAAACGAGTTTTCAGATATAGAATGCACAGAACACATCGTGCGTACTATCGATGCAAGAGAGGGAAAAACAAGGCACTCTTTTCATGGAATAGGTCATACTGCATACCTGGCATTTGCAAGAAAGGTATTCTTTTCAAAAAGAAAAGGCAAGAACAAGAACGTTTATTCATCAAAACAGGGAGCGTCTTCTGTTGACAGCACAAAATCTACAAGCTAGCATTGTAAGAAAATTCATCCCCGCAAGAAAGTTAACCTCAAGAAAAGGCGACAATGGCAAAGTGCTAGTTGTTGGCGGAAGCTACCTATATCACGGTGCCCCAATTCTTTCATCAATTGCAGCACTAAGAACAGGTGCCGACCTTGTATACACATGTGTTCCAAAGGTAAATGTTCAAGCAACACGTGCAATATCGCCAAACCTAATTGTAATCCCACTTGTTGATTCAAAACTGACCCGTGGTGCAGTAAACAAGCTGCTAGGACAGATTCCAAATGATCTTGATTCGGCTACAATAGGAATGGGTCTTGCTATAGCAGACAAGGAGGCACTAAACCTGCTAGTAAAATCACTGCTTGACAGAGATGTCAGACTCTCACTTGATGCTAGTGCACTTGTAAACTATATTCTGCCTCTGATTCAAAACAAAAATGTTGTAGTGACCCCACATGCTGGCGAGTTTAAAAAAATGTTTGGAGATATACTGCCAGAGCCAAAAAAAGAAAGAATCACTATTGTAGAAAAACATGCAAGGGAAAACTCTATAACTATTCTCTTGAAGGGTGCAACAGACATTATCTCTGATGGCAAAAAGACATTTCTTAACACAAAATTGACTCCGGCAATGACAGTTGGTGGAACAGGCGACGTGCTATCTGGAATTGTAGCAAGCATGCTTTCAAGAAACAGAAATCCGTTGGAATCATCAGCTGCCGCATCATTTGTTAACGGCATGGCAGCGAAGATCATTCAGAGAAAAGTTGGTCTTCACATGGTAGCATCAGATCTTTTTGATGCAATCCCATTAGCACTAAAACCATTTGATAAGATCAAGCAATGAATCAAATTCTAAGACAGGTTGACAAAAACTTTGACAACCTTCTGTCAGATCTCAAGTTACTAATACGCCAACCAAGCGTTTCAGCAAAAAATGAAGGAATAAAAGAATGTGCAAAATTGACGGCAAAAATAATGAAAAAGGCTGGGATTAATACTCAAATACTCTCGCTTAAGGGAGCAACACCTCTTGTCTTTGGCGAGGTAAAATCAAGAAAAAACACAAACAAAACTTTACTATTTTACAATCATTACGATGTCCAACCAGCAGAACCATTTGAGCTGTGGGAAAATGATCCATTTAGCGGAAAAATTATTGGAAATAAAATTTTTGGCAGAGGTTCATCAGATGACAAAGGCGAGCTGATTACAAGAATATTTGCAGTAAAGTCTTTTCTTGATGAATTTGGCGATGTGCCATGCAACATCAAGTTTGTAATCGAAGGCGAAGAAGAAATAGGCAGTGCAAACATTGAAAAATATCTAAGAAAATACAAAAAGAAATTTTCCTGCAATGGTGTGATCTGGGAATTTGGTTATGTTGATTCAAAGAACAGGCCGATAATTGGGCTTGGCATGAAAGGCTTGCTCTATGTCGAGCTGTCAGTAAAGGAAGCAAAACGAGATGCACACTCTAGTCTTGCAGTGCTGATAAAAAATCCAGCATGGAGATTAATTGAGGCACTAAAGACGCTTAGAAACTCTGATGGAAGAATTCTGATCAAAGACTGGTACAAGGAGGTACAGTCATTTAGCAAGGCGGATCTGAAAATAATAAACTCAGAACCATTTGATGAAAACTCATTCAAAACTGAATATGGAATAAAGGAGTTTGTTGGACACAAAAAGGGACTTGATGCAAAAAAGGCACTCGTTGGCGCACCTACATGTAATATTGCAGGATTCGTCTCAGGATATACCGAGAATGGTGCAAAAACAGTTCTTCCTGCAACTGCTGTTGCAAAAATTGATTTTCGGCTGGTACCAAAGATGGATCCTGTAAAACAAGTTACACGATTAAAAAAACATCTAAAGGAAAAAGGGTTTGGTGACATTAAAGTCAAGGTGTATCATGGCGAGGCGGCAGCAAGAACCAATCCTGACGAACCATTAGTATCTAATGTAAAAAAAGCAGCAGACAAAACATTTGGCAAGTCAATACTAAATGTCTCAAATGCAGGCACAGGTCCAATGCATTCATTTGTCAAGGTATTGGGCGTACCATGTGTTTCAGTTGGAAGTACCTACATGTTTGCAAGGATACATTCCACAAATGAATTTGCAAGACTTGACTTGTTAAAAAAAACAACAAAATGTATGTGTCATATAATTAACAACTTTGCCTAGTGCAAGAACCGTGGTATTTTCTTTACAATATGAGCTATTGATATCCTGCCTGGGCCTGCAGCAATCATGCATAATGCCGATGCCAATAGCAAAAGATCAATCTCAAAGCCTCCTTGGCCAGTAAGATGGTCTGCCTTTTTTACATAAAATATCGCACCCATCATCATCAAAGACAAAACAACACCTCCAATTCTTGTCACTACTCCAGCAATTAGCAAAATGCCAGGAACAGTTTCTGCAAGTGCAAGTATTATCTGCATTTCATGTGGGATTCCAATGTTTGTCAGAAAGTCTAAAAATCCAGGCTCAAACTTTTGCAGTCCGTGTGCTAAAAAGATGACGCCAACAGCTACACGTATTCCCATGTGTGTTATGTCATGAAACTTGCTTTGACGAAATGTTGCTTCAGTCAATACTTTAAAAAAATTTTTATGTTGTATAAATTTCTAAGCCAAAAAAGATGAGAAAGGACTTTATTTCGCCACAAAATTAGCGTACTTATGTCGTACATGTACATGCCTGGCGCGACTGCCGTAGGAATATCATTTGATGACGGCATTGTTCTTGCAAGCGAGCGTAGGATCGCATATGGCAATTTTTTGGTAAGTAAATCAACAAAAAAGACATTCCCACTAACCCCAAACGTTGCCGCAGCATGTGCAGGACTTGTAGCAGACATGCAGCTATTGTCTTTGCAAATAAAGGCGCTTGCAAAAATAAGAAAAATGGAGATAAAACGCGATGTTCCGCCAAATTCTATTGCAAAAATGATGTCAAATTTGATGTATGAAAGACGGTTTTTCCCACTACTAACTCAGGTTATTGTTGGCGGTCTAGTCGACAAACCATCAATTTACACGCTAGACCCACTTGGCTCTGTTTTGCCAGATGAGTATGCCGCTGTTGGTACGGGCGCAGAAATGGCATTAGGTGTGCTTGATCAGAGCTACAAAGAAAAGCTTACAGAAAAAGAGGCGGTAGATCTTGCAATAAAGTCTATCCGTGCCGCAACAATGAGGGACTCATTTAGCGGCGACGGAATTGATGTTCTTGTCATAAACAAACAAGGAACAAAAGAATTTACAGAAAAAAACTAGTCTTTAATTTCTTTTTTGCTTCCCAGTATTTGTCTGAGATGTAATGCAAATTTTTTACAACTTCGCCTTTTGCAAGTGATTCCATCTCAATACTTGAAACAAGTGCCTTTCCAACTGCAAGAAATTTCTGTTTTGATTCTTCTTTGACACAAATTATCTGGTCTTTTTCAAATTCTGTGTGTTTTCTGATGCCAGGCCTCATCACATTTGCCCCATTGCATACAAACTTGACTGCACCCATATCGACAATTACGTAAGGAAACTTTTCAAGAATCTCAGTATTTGATAAAAATGGCAAATACACATCGTCTATTTTTAAAATGGTAATGCCATTTCCTGTGATTATCTCAGCATTTTCTGGTAAATAGTAACATTTTAGATTTTTTATTTTTGGGATATCAATTTTCCATTTTGATGAAATCTCATCTAGTATTGTAGCTGTTTCACTTTTTGAAATTAAATGAGAAGAAACTGTTTTTTCCTTATTCATTTTCTAGTAATATAATCAAGAGTCGATGCTTCCACCTTGGCCATAGAGCACTGGCATGGTATATGACGATGTTACATGTTTGATTATTCTGATCTTTCTGACCACCTTGTCTATGCCATCAGGTTCACTTGATGCAACCTTGACAATGATATCATATCTTCCCATTATTCCATTAACTTCTTCTACTTCAGATATTTTTTTTACTTCTGCAATGGTTTCTCTTTCTAGTCCAGGCACGCAGTTTAACAGTATGTAGGCTTGCATGTTATTAGGCACTCGATTTACCTAAAAATAGTTAGCTGTACCGTTTCTTGAAATCTCTTGTCTTATGTCAAGAAGGTCACGCAGAATCGAACTTGCAGTTTCAACTCCACCTGCACCACGACCTATTATTGTCTGCGTGCCAGAGTGCTCAGAAGTAAAAGAAATGGCATTTAATGTTCCATTCACACACAAAGGATCATCATGTGAAACCTCTTTTGGTGCTACAACAAGCTCCTTGTTGCATGAAGCTATTAGCTTTATTGCACAATTTTTCTTTTCTGCCTTTTTGATATCAGATGATGAGACATTACGTATTCCAGTTCTTTTAATATCTGGCAAAGTAACTCGCATGTCCATTATCCAGTTTGCCAAGATGACTAGCTTTGCTGCAGCATCTAGTCCATCCAAGTCAAGTGACTCGTCTGCTTCAACATATCCTCTTTTTTTAGCATCTAATAGGGCTGACTTGAAAGACATTCCATTTGCCATATTAGTTAGGATATAGTTTGTTGTCCCATTTAGTATTCCTTGAAATGATAGTACCCTTTCCCCCCTCAAACTGTTTTTGGCATAGTTAAGAATCGGTGTTCCTCCACCAACAGTGCCGCTAAATCGCAATAATACTTGATTATATTCTGCAAGCTCCATAAGTGAAGGAAACGCTAGTGCCAGCGGTCCCTTGTTTACAGATACAACATGTAATCCTCTTTTCAGTGCATTTGTAATGTGTGTCATACCAGGCTCTGCATCTTTGTAATTGCTAACAGTTGATTCGACTAGAACATCAGCTTCAAGATCATCTATTAGGTCTAGACCGGAAAGATTGCCATTTTTGCTTGCATATTTTTTTACAGTTCCAAACTTTTTCTTTATCTCTACCAGTCTGTTTAAGTCGAGACCTGATGCATCAACAGCAGAGCCCTTGCTGTCGAAAACTCCCACAACTCTTGGCTTTATTCCATATTGTACATAGAGATCTTCAGCTCTTGAATCAAGCAGCTTTGCCAGACTTTGGCCTACTACTCCAAACCCACAAAGTATTATTCGCAATTTATCTCAGACTCTGCTAACGTTTTGTCTGTTTTATTAATGATTTTTCTATAAACTAGTCGTCTTTTTTGTCAAGATTCAATGAAATGGAATTAATACAAAATCGCAGGTTGGTTGGATCAGGACCATCATCAAAAAGATGACCCAAGTGTGCACCACACTTGTTGCACATTACCTCTGTTCTTAACATGCCATAGCTAGTGTCTACTTCATACTTTATGTTGTCATTTTTTAGTGGCTTCCAAAAACTTGGCCATCCAGTACCTGAATTGAATTTAGTATCAGAGCTAAACAACTCATTTCCACAACAAACGCATTTGTAGATTCCCTTGTCCTTGCATTCGTAATATTTTCCTGAAAACGGCCTTTCTGTTGCCTTTTTTCTACACACCATATACTGTTCAGGTGTTAGTTTTTTTTGCCACTCTTCATCTGTTTTTGAATTTTCTTGACTCATAATTTCTTATCACATAACCTAGTATATCATTTTTTGTCCAATTTTTTTCTTTTTTCTTCTGTTCTTTTCTCTGATTCGAATCTCTCAAGTTCATATTTTTTTAAATCAACAAACTTGAAAATTTTACTCAAAGTAGGATGAACCTTGTTTATCTGCTTGTACATTGATTGAGCTACAGTTCTATAATCAATATGGCCCTGTGGAACTGTTCTTAGCTCAATTAGATGACATGCTTCACGCAAATTAAGATGGATAAAGTATGGATAGTTGTATGCAAAGTTTACAACATATTGAGCTTGTTCTGGAAGTTTTTTCCGTATTGAGTCAAAAACCTCTTTTGCTTTATACATGCAGTCCTTAAACTCTTTTTCAATTCCAAGTGTTGTAATTTCTCTTGGAACTGCAAAACCATGATCAGTTGTCAAAAGCTGTCTCTCAATAGTAAGTACTCGATGTCTGTGAAAGTCACGAAACATTCCAAAGTTTGTTATAAGATCAAAAGTATATCCTGACATCTCAAATGCTCGTGGAGGTCTATGTCGTCTATTTTTTCGAATGTTTGCAAATGAGAAAATGATCCCGCTTTTTTCTCTAGAATTTAATTTTTTTACAGTATCAAGTATTTTGTAATATGGACTGCCGGAAGATTGTTCGTATAGCGCAGCAGAAACTATCTTGTCTAATGCATCTGATTCAGGTTCATGGTCAACTAGCCTCACAAGGCTGCCTTTTGACTTGTCCTTTGGTGCGTATTTTTTAGCAAGATTTGAGGCCATATTTTTAATAGCATTAAGGTAACTCTGCAACTCTTTACCATATTTGTCATCTGAGCGTCGAACAAATGATTTGATAGTAGAATCTAGTTCAGTCTTAATCTGCCTAGCAAGGATTTGTTCTTCCTTTAGGCTTGAGCCAAACAGGATTGAAAGCAGATATTCAAAGGCTCTACCATTTCCTGTAATCCCAACATTAGTTAGAGTTGACGCCGGTAAAAGACTTCGTAATACATCAAGTGCCTTTGCTTTTGTAGATCCTTTGTAAATTATGTTTGCAGATTTTATCTCATCATCAGTTTTTAGCTTTGAGAATGGTTTTTCATTTCCAGCAGAATCTTTGAATGTATATTTGTCTATTGGAAATTTTTCTCTAATGTAATTTAGCATAGGTTCAATGTTTTTTGAATACACATCAAAGTCAAGATTACATGATTCAAAATACATGTCTACAAATTTTGATTCCATTATCTCAGGTTCTTTGTAAAACTTGTAGTCTCCATTGATTTTTTTATCCCATGCAACATATCGTGAAGACTTTTCAAGATATGAAAGACCGATTCTACGATCTTCAATTTTTTTTACAGCTATATTTGATAGTCCTTCAATTGCAATTTGTGCACCGCCAAGTTCTGCAACAGAATCATCGCCATACTCTAAGAGAACGCGATTGTAAAACTCTTCACCACGATTTTTGTTTGATAAAAACTCATCAAGAAAAATACGTCGCATACTTTTGTCAGTTCTACTATACCTTGACATCAGTGCGCCACGGTCAACCTGCTTTGATGTGATAATCGCAAATACGGAACTATCAGTATTTGAGAAATGATCCAACAGAATTTTTTTTTCAGCTTCTGAGAACTTGTCAGACATTACGAGCTGAAAAGTTGTCTAATTATTAATAGTCTGTCCTTTTTTTATCTGAATAAGATCAGAAGACTTTTTCTGTCCCTTGGTTTGCCATCTTAGCAGAACTTCTTTTAGTGTTTCTGCTTCTGCCTCATCATCTGTATACATTAGCATTGTTACCCATCTACCTTTTCCAGCTTGTCCGCCAACAGAGTTCATCCAAAAGTTTGTTGGCAGATCTTTGAATGCTTTGTGATCAGCGTTTCGACTCATGTCAACCCAATGTTTTGAAACAAAATGCAAGATCTGATCTAATTGTTCTTTTGTTATCATTGACAAATTTTTTACTAGTTTGAATTTTAAAATTGCGATTTTTACCTGCCTATCCAATAATTAGTTAAAATGATCTAACCAAAACCGGAAACCTTGTTAACACTTTGCTGGTTATATGAATCGCTAAATCAATATGCAATGAGTAGCGACGAGATCGAAATTGTCGGCAAACCAGTAAAAGACATGTATGGTACAGCAATGGGAAAAGTTGTTGGAACAATTACTGCAATTGACGGTAGCATTGATACAGTTGGAATAGATTGTGGTTCAGACGTACTAAAACAGGTCCCATTTGAACAACTTGTGGTCAAAGAAGATGTTGTAATTTTTATTCCAAAGTGGAGGCTTGATTCGCACAGACTTTTACGGGCAAAAGAGTTGGCGTTGCGAAGACTAAAGGCACTGATGAATCTCTCAACAGAAAACGAGGAAATGAAAGAGGATGCTGGACTGATTCATGAAAAATACAAGTCACAGCTGCAATCCCTTAATGAGACAGAGGCAAAAATAAAACAGACGCTAGAGAAAAGAAAGGCTGAGCTTGACGAGCACCTCAAATCTGTAAAGATGTTCTTGTTTGATGCAAAGGTACAGTTTAACAGTGACGAAATAGCTCAATCAAAGTTTGACTCTATAAAGGCACAAACTGCAGAAATGATGGAACGCATATCTCATGAAAAAGCAGAGATACTTAACATACAGCAACGCATCGCAGACTTGTCACTTGACGATATCCAAACAGAAACACCAAAACAACAGATTGAAGAATCTGCACAATCATATCTCGAATCAGCAAAAGATGAAGAAAGTGTTGCAACAGCATTGCCTGAAGTTCCATGCGAAGTTGAATCACATGAAGTTACTCGTGATACTGAAACAAGAGATGCAATACACAATTATGCATGCATAATTGCACAACAAAACAAGAAGCCAGATGACACAGAACCTGGAGACTGGCTTACAAGAATGCAAGCACAATAAGTCACAAATAGATCTTTAACATTTAGAAATGCCTGATACTTGGTATCAGTGTGAGTTCTAAAACATACAACATCGGTCTTGGAAATGACGATACTCTAACAAGAAAAAAGGCCAATTCTGATTTTATTTTATTTTGGAATGAGCAGGCAAAAAATCTGACCTGGTTTAAAAGCTGGAACAAAACACTTGAATGGGATCCTCCCTTTGCAAAATGGTTTGTAGGAGGCACAACAAATGCCTCATACAATACGCTTGATATTCACCTCAAAAAAAGAGCAAAAAAGACTGCGATTTTATGGGAAGGTGAAAAAGGCGATAGACGTGCTTTAACATATAAAGAGCTCTGGCTTGAGGTAAACAAGTTTGCAAACGTACTAAAATCGCTAGGCGTAAAAAAAGGCGATAGGGTCACAATCTATCTTCCAATGGTGCCTGAACTGCCAATATCGATGCTTGCATGTGCAAGAATAGGTGCAATACACACTATAGTTTTTTCAGGGTTTAGCTCAAGTGCCTTACGTGATAGAATCAAAGATTCTAGATCCAAAATAGTCATTACTGCAGACGGCGGCTATAGACGAGGTAACATAATAAAACTAAAAGAGGTAGTAGATGACGCAATAAAAGATCTTGATTTTGTGCAAAACGTCATAGTTTATGAAAGAACAAAACACGGAGTATCATTAAACAAAAAAGACAAACTATGGAGCGAGTTAATGAAAAATGCAAATGCCAGTTGTGATCCTGAAAAACTAGAAAGTACACATCCACTTTACATACTTTACACATCTGGTACCACCGGCAAACCTAAAGGGGTACTGCATGGGACAGGGGGATACCTAACACATCTATATTCAACTTTTCGGTGGGCCTTTGACATTAAAGATTCTGATGTTTATTTTTGTACTGCAGACATTGGATGGGTGACAGGTCACAGCTATGTAGTCTATGGACCACTGATGCATGGAGCAACTGAATTAATGTACGAGGGGGCACCTGACTATCCAAATCCATCAAGAATGTGGGATTTGATTCATCGATACAAAATTTCAATATTTTACACAACTCCTACTGCACTTAGAATGTTTATGAGATTTGGTGATGCCATTCCAAACTCATTTGATCTTTCATCCTTGCGCTTACTTGGGACAGTAGGTGAGCCAATAAATCCTGAAGTCTGGGTATGGTATTTTAAAATAATTGGTAAAGAAAAATGTCCAATTATTGATACATGGTGGCAAACAGAGACAGGTGGAATGATGATCTCAAATCTTCCAGGCCTTGAAACAATTCCATTAAAACCTGGTTCTGCAACAAAACCAATTCCTGGCACACAAATTACAGTTGTTGATGAAAAGGGAAACGAACTTGAAGCCAACACAAAAGGCTACTTGGTAATTAAAAATCCATGGCCTGGGATGCTTTTGACGCTATGGAATGATGACGCAAAATACAAATCAGTTTACTGGTCAAAATATGAAAATGTCTACTATCCAGGCGATTATGCAATAAAAGACAATGATGGATATATGTGGCTGCTTGGCAGAGCAGATGATGTACTAAAGGTTGCAGGACACAGGATTGGGACTGCAGAGCTTGAAAGTAGTATAGTATCACACAAAGATATAGCAGAAGCAGCCGTATGTGGGGTGCCGCATGAGGTAAAAGGCGAGGCCATAATCGCATTTGTTGTGCTAAAAGAGGGCATAAAGAAACCCTATGACCTATTAAAAAAGGAGATAATTGAGGTAGTTCGCTCAAGTGTTGGTGCTATAGCCACGCCTGAGCAGATTCACTTTGTGACAAAGTTGCCAAAGACACGTAGCGGCAAGATAATGCGACGACTCTTAAAAACAATTGCAAATAATGACAATATCGGCGATGTGAGCACACTTGAAGATGGTGCGGCAGTAAGCGAGGTCCAAGATGCACTAAATGAATTAAAATCTACAATAAAAAATAATTAGGTTTGGTTTTTACACACAAATGGATGCAGCGTTTCTTCATTGTATAATGTTACAATCCCATTTATGTCACATTCTGAAATGTAGGCATTTTTAACTGAAAAGCTAGAATTCATCAAGTCCCTTGATGACATCGCATGAGGTAGTCCAAGGGCATGACCAAGCTCATGTCTTATGACTGCTTCAAGCGTTTGATCGGAAATCTCATTGGCTTGGTAGACTGTAATGTGTGCCTTTAATATCTCATTTCGAAAATTATCGACTAGTATTTTTGTGGAACCTAACTTGCCATCTCCATTTCGTAGTGGAGAAAATGTGATTGTAATATCACCTTCACCTTTTTCTGAGCTGATGATTTGAAACTTTTGTGGAATATGTCTTGCTGTATCTTGTAGAGCGGCAGTCTCTAATGCATTTTGCCAACCAAGATAGTATGTCTTTTCGTTTTTACCAAGTAAACCAACATCATTTGATATTATTTGATTAGAATAAATTACTTTTCTTACAATGGGATTTTTCTCTGGATATTCATCTCCATTTACAATATTAATTCGCAAAGTATCGCCTTTTACTAAAAACCATGATGATAATGGTAAGGCAGTCTGATCAATACCTTCCACTTTAAGATCGTTTATAAAAAATTCTGATGATACTGTATTATAGTCATACATCTTTACAATTCCTAAATTGATCAAAATTATTGGATAGGTTCCTACCGTTACCGCAATTCCAATTATGGCTAAAACCATAATCAGATAGTTTTTTCTGGTTGTCTTTTTTACATTGGCCTTTATCATTTCGCCTAGCAATTTTTTATCATCATCATTCATTTTCAATCACTAACTATATCCTCCAACAAACGCATCATCTAGTCCACTCCTGCAATTGCGATCTTAAGAAAGATAACTACATAAAAGATACCTTTACTTGTGACGTACAAATTATGAGGATTTCTTATATAGTATTGCTTGGCACCCAAAAAACATTGCTGGCTGGCAATGAAAGTAAATCAAGTGTCATAACGGCTATTGTAGCTGTATTAACATTATTTGCAACAAGTTTTGTCATATCTGATGCATTTGGCCAAGAACAAGTTTCAGAGTTTACTGTAATTGAAGGCGATAAAATAAAAAATAATCCTGTAGCGCAGAAAATCTTGCAAAAAATCGAAGAGTCAAAAAGAATAATGGCCGAGCTAATGGCAGGAAAGCCAATTCTAACAGAACAGCAAAAGCTAGTTGAAGAACAACGAAAGATTGTAAAGGAACGTCTTGAAGCTGAACTTAAAAGAATGGATAAAGACTATGAATCTTACACACCAAGAAACTCTTTTGCAAAATTTGTTTCAAATGTAGATCCAGTTTTTCATGATCTGTATTGGGACCAGTTTAACTATATGGACGAAAAGATCAAAATTGCACGAATCGCAAAGCAGCTTGCTCTAGCAGACGGTGCAACCTATGAAGAAGCTCAATCTGAATATATCAAATATGCATCATTGACGCGAGTCGAAATGGTAAATCTAGTTCAGAATCTTAATGTAAAACATGGATTTGCAGACGAAAGAATACAAAATATTTTTGATGAATATGGCAAGCTGGTACGATACGAAAATGACAAAGATGAGGCCGTATGCTATGGATGTGAGTATATTGATGCAGCTGCATTACTTGCAAAAGCCAATCCAGATTCTGCAGAAAGCAAAATAACTTTTGTATCAACAGAAATTCAAAAAAATACTGATATTAAAATCGAAAATCCAAGGGACGCCACAATAAAAAGACTGGAAGAAAAACTAGATGCACTCTCAGAGCAGCTTGCTTCCGAGTCAGATCCTAAAGTACAACAGAACCTTGTCAAATCTATTGATAGAATAGTCTCACTTTTGGATAAATTAGAAAAACTAGAATAGCTATTTTCCTATTTTTTCTAAAACCATTGTTCTAATGTCTGGCTTTTCTTTTCAATGGTTTTTTTGAGCCTGTTTAATGCAGTTTCTACCCTTTCTTGGGAAAAATTTCTCTCTTTTACTAGATAATTAACGATAGAATCAGAATCAACATCCTTGAAAACAATGTCTTTTACTGACACAACCTCAGATTTTAGGAAAATTTTCCGGATTTGCTTGTAATCTATCTTGTTTAATTGATCTTGGATTTGTGGTATGTCTTCTAATTTGCCATGTTCTTTTACCATTTTTAGTGCAGTTTTTGGACCGATTCTCTCAAAACCATCTGGATTAAAGTCAGTTCCAATCAAAATTCCAATGTCTACAAGCTGCTCTCTTGTAATTTTTAGCTCATCAAGGTTTTTTTGCAGGTCTATTATTTCAGGCTCAATGTCAATGTAGGTATTTCTATTTGGCAGCTTTCGTCTGCCGCTGTTTGTAAAGTTTCTTACGAGTTTTTTTGCACCAAAAAGTATGGAGTCAAAGTCTTGGCTTGCTGTAGCATGTGCTTTTCCTGATATAGTAAGATGTGCTGCAGTGGCCTCACCTTCTCCAGGTGCCTGTATGTGCGGAATTCCAAAAAGATCCAAGAGATGTTTTGATTCATCAACCATCCCGTCACGCATCGCAGTTGTCTGCTGTGCAAATTTTCGTGCTTCTTCAAGATTTCCTTCAGTAATCGCTTTTTCATATTTTATTGTGGCCTCTTTTTTTATTTGTCTTCGTCTTTCAATTTCTGCTGATTTTAGTGAGGGAGGCTTTCCATCAAAAACATAGATTGGTTTTATTCCAAGCGATAAGAAGTTGATGTTTCTATAAAAAAGACCACTTAGATGGCTAGTAACTCTTCCATTTGAATCTGTTAAATGTTGACCATCATGTCCACGAATTATTGCAAGAAATTGATAAATTGCATTGTATGCATCAATTGCAATTACCTTTGATGTAAATGACTCTAGTTTTGTTTTTTCGCGTTGCAATATTGGTTTAAGATCTAATCCCATGCAAAAGGTAGAGTTTGCTTGGTTTTTTGTTTTTGCTATTTGTTTGGCTTGCTATATTAGGGAGAAATTTCTAAAATTTGTTGCCAGGTTAGCCAAGTGGAACGGCGGCCGTCTCGAAAACGGCTGTGCGCAAGCGCTCAGGGGTTCGAATCCCTTACCTGGCGCTTGAATCAATCTAGACAACTTACATCTTATTTTCATTTTTTGGCATAATGCTAAGAAGATAAATCAGTTATCTACCTGAAATTATAAATTCAACAGAAGACTGGAGCTGGCATAACAAATGAATAAACAACAAAAAGAATCAAGCCCAAAAACAAATGATGCTACAAGCTCACAAGACACTCACTCAACTGAATTAACACCAGAAGTAATCAAATGCAAAAAAATTCTAGAGGCTGATAAATCAATACGATATGCTGGTATATGTACCTCTGATGGAACACTAGTTGCATCCGAATACAAAAAAGAAATAACTCCTTTGATTAATGGCGCAGAATTAGATTTTGCTGTAAAGCTTTCTGCCATAAGGGCGATGGAACGAAATATCTTGTCTGATAAACTAGGAAGCCCAATGTACTCAATTGCATCTTATGAAAATGTAAAAAGAGCAACAATTTCATTAGACAAGGGAATGTTTCTCCTAGTTTCTTTTGAGAGAAACGCTGATGATGCTTTGATCATAAACAAAGTCATGAATGAAATGAACATTAACTACACATTATCGCTTTGTGAATTAAGTTCTCGCTTGGCACAAAGTCTACAAGATCCATTATCAGTAATCAAAAGTCTTGTCGAAATCTCAAGAAAACGGCATCACAATACAATGAACAGAGAGATTAGTGATAATCTTGACACAATAGAACGAATAGCACTAAAACTTTCTCACCAAATACATGGGGTACAAGCAATGAATTATCATGGTACAATAAACATTAGGGCCATGGATAAGGATGGTCATAACATAATCGAAATTGAAGACACTGGGAATGGTATCCCTGAAAACATGATGGATAAAATATTTGAGCCCCTCTTTACAACAAAAGAATATGGAACTGGCTTGGGCCTAAAGACATGTAAGAACATAATTGAGCAACATAAAGGTAAAATAACTTTTAGAAATAATCCTACCACTTTTACTATAATGATACCAAAATAAGTAAAATTTTCTTGTCAGCAATTTCGGTGTCGATATTATAAACCACAAAGACAATTACTAGTATTGCAAAAAGATAGAACCACTGAATGGTTCGTACCTAAATTTGGTCCAAGAACCTTTAGGATTGGCATAGGAATACTCTTTTTGCCATACACTGGGATGGTAGTCTCATTTGCTGCATGGGGATCCTTGGTAGGTAACTTTACTTTAGAAAGACTAGTTGCCATTTGTCTTCTTTATTTTTTAGCTACCGGTATATCTGCTCACTTTCTTGACGCAATTGGAAGTAGAACAAAACCGTGGGGAGTGCTACCAATCAAAAAACTATGGATAATTTCCTTAATCTCGCTTGGCTTGGCGTGTATAATCGGTCTGTACTATGCACTATTAGACTCTCCACTTTTAATCCCACTTGGTATCATTGAAGGATTTTTTTTGTTTGCATATAATTTGGAATTATTTGGTGGAAAACTGCATAATAACACCTCATTTGTAATCTCGTGGGGTATATTACCCGTATTTGCAGGATCTGCAATTCAAACAAATTCTATTTTGTTTGAGAGTTGCATAGTTGCAGCGCTATCTGGGCTTTTGAGCTATATTTTAATAAAAACTTCCCAGCAATACAAGGCTCTTAAAAAAGAACCTACAGACTATTCTAAAATAAAGAAAAAAGAAATCACATTAAAAATCATAAGCATAGGAGTAATGATTGGAACGGTCTTATTTTTTATTTTAAGATATGTTTAACTGAATTGTAAACTAGAGAATTAATTATAATGCAAGATTCTTTTGTTAGCAGTCTACTTGATCTTCCAGTAGGGCAAATAGAGACATTTCTTAAGCAAAAATTACAAGGCGAAGTTCATTTGGAAGTTGTCGAACAGAACCGTATATCTGGAACAAATTTTGTACGAAAAATAGTAATTACAGCAAACAACTTGCCAGTAATTCGCGCCACGGTTTCATTTGATTCATCAAAACTTTCAGAACCGATTCTATCAGAATTACTAAGAAAAAATAAAGGAATTGGTTCTATTCTTACACAAAATAATATCACTGCACAGAGAAACGTTGTTTCCTTAGAAACTGGTCGCGATGACACGGTAAAAAGAAATTACAAGATTATCACTAATGACACTGTATTGTTTTATGTTTCAGAAGAAATACTGTTAGCTAACCTTCTTGCCAACAAGAATCGCAGATGAGCCAAAAGTCAGAAATTTTTGTTCTGTTTTAAGGCCATTATCAATCATCGCATTTTCATAATCATCTAGCCATGTAGTTGATCTTATTAATTTCGGAAGATCACTAAAAACCTCTTTCCAACTTGGAATAAAAATTCCTATGGCGTTCAGCACCACAAAATATAGATCCAAAAGACTTTGCACAAATCTGTTTTTTGGATATGTAAAATCATGAAAAACTATTTTCCCATTATTTTTTAGATGCTTGATACATGCTTTTACCAATGTTTCAGCGTCACAGTATTTTGGAAGATAAGATGAGGTTATACAGTCAAACTTTGAATCAAGTTCTAGTTTTTCGGCGTCCTGATTTAGGAATGTTATATTGTCATAGTTTTGAGAATTTGTTTTTGCCACATCAAGATAACTTTGCATGATATCAATACCGATTATTTTTGCGTTGGGATTGGTATCTGCAATTAACCTTGTGAGTATGCCTGTTCCGCATGCCAAATCTAAAACCTTGTTTACAGACGGAATTTTTCTGAGAATTTCTTTTTTCCAATAATTATCTTTTCCAAATGTAGCGCAGAAAACAACTTTATCATAAGATTTGGCAGTTTTTTCAAAAAATTTTGGAACTAATTTTTTTGGTGATTCTGCACTCAACACGTTTGAATGAAACTCATACAATTTAAAGCGATTTTAAAAATTTAAAAAACTATACTTGAGATATTACTGCCTTTGCACCTTCCTTATATGATGGATATCTAAATTGAACCATTTTTGCAATCTTTGTGTTTGATGCTTGAATTGATGTTGTCAAAAGTTTTACAAAGTCTCCGCCCATGACTGCCTTGGCAAGAATTATTGGTATGTTTCCTGGATGCTTAACATCTAGCAGATCACATGTATAATTGATAAACTCTTTAAACAAAACAGGATTTGAATCTGTAACAACGAAAGTTTCATTTATTGCATTTTTTTCAGCTATTGTAACTAGCGCATTGATTACATCATCAACATGAACAAAGCTTCGGTAATATTCACCTGATTTTGGAAGCTTAAATCTTCCCTTTTGCAGTCTTTGAATTATTTGTGATAAAAACCACCCCCCATTTCCATATACTTCGCCAAAATATGTAACAGCAAGTGGAGTTGAATCATCTTTGCAATTTTTTTCCAAGAATCGTTGGGCGTCTAGTCTTACCTGCGCATAATAGGTGTGTGGCCTTAAAGGCGTGGTTTCATCAACTATATTACCAGGATCTCCAAAGACTCCAAGCCCAGATGCATAGACAATAAATTTTGCTTTATTCTTTAGATAATTGTAAAGATTTACAGTCCCATCGTAATTGACTTTTTTGATTGTATTTTTGTCTTTTTCCATTGGGGTAACTGCAGCCAAGTGAAAGACAACATCATAAGTTTCGCTTGGAATAGAAAAATTTGGATTTGCAAGATCAACTTTGTGTTTTTGAATTGCCAGATTTGTGTCATGTTCATGAATTAAACCTGTTACTGCGTGTCCATTCTCAGATAGCTTGGCAGCTAGCCTTAAGCCGATAAACCCAGAAGCACCTGTAACAAGAATTTTCAATGATTTAACTAAATTAGAATATTTTAAAAACCTAGATCTTTGTGGACCTCTCACTCTTTCCAGTTAATTTTACGCAATACTGCATATGGTGGTTCATCAATATTTGCAAGATGCTCGGCATTTTCTGAGGTAGCCTTGATGGCTGCACCATTTTTCATCATCTCATCAAACTGTGGGTCGGCTTCAAGTTTTCTCAAATATTCTTCTGTCCATGCCCAATTACTATCTGGATTACAGGAATACACTATCCAATGATATTCATTATCTGTCCATACAATATCGAATGGAAACATTTTGCAGTCAAAAGGCCTGTCATTGTATATTCCACACGATCTCTTATCTTCATCCCAAAACATGCATGCCGTGGAATTTTCTTTTTTCTTAATTGTCTTTATAATATTGCCATTTATTTTGATATTTTTTAGGAATTCATTTTCTGATTTACCTGCATTTTTTAATCTGGCCAGATCACTTGGGTAAAGCAATGGTGGGAAAAAGTCAGTACAGCATGATAACTTTTTACAACTTACACACAGATTAGAAATACTATACCTATCATTTTTCATAAAATATTATACATCCCTAGCTGATGTGATATATACTGTAGGTTCATTGGCTTCTGCAGCATCTGCTTTTCTTGTATCACGAAGGTATAGCAAATCAAAAGTCTTTGGTAGAGCGTATTTTTTCTTAGGTCTGGGGTTTTCGTTATGGTTTATTGGTGATTTAATTTACTTTTATTACAGTTATGTGTTGGAGACAGATCCATATCCATCTATTGCAGATATTTTCTATTTTACATTATATTTTCCAATGATTGCCCATCTTGTAATAAATACAAGATACTTTAACCGTAAATTTGTTTTTTCACAGAAATTTTTCTTGGCATCTTTTCCAATTTTAATTGTTGGGATATTTTCTTATATGAATTTTGTACAAATCGGAGAAGCCAATTTTGATTATTATTATGGTCTGATCTTTGTTATCGCATCTTCTGTAACAGTGGCTTTTGCAGCTTTGGGAGCTAGTGTTTTTCGTCACAGCGTCCTTGGAACAGTTTGGTTATTACTAGCCATAGGAATTTTCATGGTTACATTATCCGATGTCTGGTATTATTACACTGAAACATTTGGGGTATGGAGCATAGCCCATCCTACCACAACTTTGTATGTGACATCCTATATGGTCATAGTTTATGCATTATACAAGCATCAAAAAATATTATAAAATTAATGAAAACGAACTGCTCCATCAACTATTTTTTAAGAGCTAGGTAGATGAATACAAATTATAAAGTATTTTTATCTAGCATCATGAATTGTGTGGATTTCCTGGCCCTACCATATCTTGTGGCTTTACATCCTGATCCCACTTTCCTCTAACCCCCTTTATCAAAGATACAATTCCACCGCCAATCAATACCACAATAACTGCAGTAAGGGCTGACTTGTCTTGTAACACGATATTGCAGTCTATTGGTGTAGGCTGCATATCTTCATCATAATCAAAACAATCCCCAAACTCTTGCGCTTGAATAGATGCCTCCATGTACTGGCCACCAAAAACCCCCAAGATCAAAAAACCAGCAAAAATTAATGTAATGCCTAGCATTGTAAAACGAATATCACTCACAAAAGAAATTTCGTTTTAATGTATTTAATCTTATTAACTCTCTAATTGGAATTTGATATTTCTTAGCGATTTTTCATAAAACGCTTCTAAATACAAAACAAATTCATTGAATTGTTTTATTGTCATTTTCTTGCTGTTTAGATATGTTGACCATGTCAGATAAGCCGATTTTTTATTTCTTGGTTGAACTGAAAGAGTTGCATGATATACACGCAATGGCAGGCCAGTTGTTGCAATGTATGAAAAGGAATGGTCTGGATTCCAAACGACTATGTGTTCTTCGATCACATTTCCATCATCAAAAGTTAACTTTCTGATGGTACCTACGCCCCGCTTTATTTTTGATAAATAGGTGGCCTTTTTTATTTCGTCAATCCAGCTAGGCAAACCAACAATATTGCTAATTTTTTTCCACACTTTACCTTGTGTAGCATTAATTGGAATTCTTTTCCTTACAGTTTTGCTATGAAATTTTTTTACATTCGCCATATCAGGTTACATAAAAAACGGTTTTTAAATTTTTGATAAAATAGAATATCTAACACATTTAATCTACTATAACTAAACTACCAATATGGTTTTTGGATGGGGTAAAAAGAAGACAGAGCAAGAGACAATAGAGCCAAAAAAAGAAACACAGATCAAGCTATCCGAAATTAAAGGTATTTTAGATAATGTTGCCTTAATGCATACAAAAACTATCATTGCCGAAGTAAAGTCATTTAAGAAAAAAATCGAGTCTAATATAGGCGAAGTTTTAAAAATTGCAAATGAGCTAAAACAGGACGATCTCAAGGTTGATGAACTTGACAAACGCTTACAGGTTATTGTTGTAAGAGGAAAAGAGGAAGTAATAGCAACTATACAAAATGAATGTAAAGCCAAACTTTCAGACCTCGCATCAATTGTTGATGTTTTCGAATTTAACGAAAAGGCATCACAAATTTTAAAAAAAATCGGCGATGTTTTAGGAAAGAATTCAAAAATAATTCATATCTTTGCAAAAAAATATGCTTCAAAATTAAAAGATATTCTTGCTGTACTAACATCTACTCAATCTGAAATTCAAAAACTTGTCAATAATCACAAAAAACTTCAAAACACCACATCAGAAGTTTTATCAAACATATCCATAATACACGAGCTACAAAAAACTGCGGTAGAAAAACAGACAAGAATTTCTGAGCTTCAAAAAAGTATTGAAGAATATGAAATTAAAGCAAGGATAGGCAAAGACGAGATTGAAAAAATAAGAAATTCTCAAGAATATTTGGATTTTTTAAAAATAAAAGAAACAATCGATCATTTAGAAAATGAGAAAAGCCAGATCAAAGGCGACATTAACACACAATTTGCAAAAATCTCACGACCGCTGAGCAGATACGAGTATGTGTCTTCATTTGACAAGCCACAAAAGCAACTTCTTGAAAAACTAGTCGCAGAACCATTTGAAGCACTGACTTCTGTCAATAAAGAAAACATTGTTCAAATCTTACTTGCAGCAAAAAAAAGTGTTCAGGGCGGTTCTATTTCTGTAAAGGACCATGAAAAAACTATGACAAACATTGATGAAACCATATCCTTACTTGACAGTTATATCGAAAAAATATTGGATTTTTCGCATAAAAAAGAAGAAGCAGAAAAAAAAGTTGGCACATTTAATAGCGGTAAATTGGAGAGACTCAAAAAAGATACGGCAAAAAACTTGTCAGACAAGCATGATGCTGAATCAAAAATTCAAAACCTAAAAAAAGAATTGGCAGAAATTAATCAAAAGATTCCTGAGATTGTTTCTGATTTAGAAAGCAAACTACAAGCAATATCTGATACAAAATACAAAGTTTTGACAAATTAATTTACATACAAGTTTTCTTCCTAAACTTAATTAGTTTTTAAAAAAACTATCATATATGATATTTAAAAAAGTAAAGATAGAACGACATATTTCGTTAAAAAAAGACGTACGTGACGGAATTTTGTCTTATTGCAAGATAAAACATCCAAACGAAGGAATTTTAATTTTAAAGGGTAAATCAAAAAAAGGAAATATCGTCATTGATGGTCTAGTCATACCCCCATTTTCTTATAGTGACCCAACATTTGCAGGTTTTCCGCAATCCTTTCTGCCACTTGATCTAGATTATGTTGGTATAGTGCATTCACACCCAAGTGGTTCTGCAAAACCATCACTAACTGATTTACACAATTTTTTTGGGCTGGTTTCTCTGATAGTACAATCCCCATATAATGATGATGATATTTTTGCATGGGACAGTAATGGAAACCAACTTGTCATGACTGTGATTGATTAGCTCCAACAAAAAATCAGTGAAAATGTGACAAAACTTTATAAGGTTTTTGAGCCGATGAATGTTGTCTTGTTTAATTACAAAACATATTTGATATTTCTATTTGCAAGCTTGGCTGTAAGCATTGGCCTACAAATGATACTGCCATTTCCGTATGGACTTGGGGCAGCACTTGCAATCTTTATCGCATTCCCACTGATGCTTAGAAGGCGGTATATGAGCAGAATGCGTGGGTATGGTAATTTTAGCGGTGGAGGATTTTTTGGATCAAATCAAACACCAACTGTAAGGTATGTTTGTCTTACCTGTAGTAACAGGTTCAAGGGAGCCGAATGTCCACGATGTGGCTCAAAGATGAAAAGAGCCGACTTTTAAAACCACATTATGACATTAGATGAGCTAAGAAAAAAAGCAATTTACCAAAACACAATTGATGCTTGGATTGCCGCGTGTGAAGAAAAAAATCATGACTGGTACGAAACAGAAGACTATAAAAAATTCATAGCATATCTTAAAGAAAACCAAATAAAGATGCAAAAATTTTCACTATGTGTAAAGGAGACAGGTGGAATGTATGAACGTGGAAAAGACAAGACAAAATTTGCAGAACTCTTATCTACATCAGAAGACGAAAACTCGGCAGCATACACAGTTAAACTAAACGATACTACAGTAGACATAATACGAAATTTTGCGCTATTAAAGAATTAAATTCATTATTTTGATTATTCAACTAACCAAATGCGCAAAACTCCAGTAGAATGCAAGTGCAAATCCTGTGAATGTGGTATAAGAACATACAACGATTCATCAGTTTGTCAGGCGTGTGAATCAGGAAACCACATATCTGGCGCTAAAAGGCATAATCTTCAAGATCCGGTAGCTCAGCAATTATAAGATTTTTTATCGTTTAAGTCGTGGGTTGACTATAGTATCAAGTGCATTTCCAATAAACACAAAAGCTAGCCCTGTCACTGCTATCATAAGTCCTGGTGGTATAACCCACCACCAAAGACCTCGCGCAGCAGCACCATGCGTACTTGCGTCATGAAGGATCTGGCCCCATGTTGGAAAACTTGGATCTCCAAGGCCCAAAAAACTAAGACCCGCTTCTGTTGTGATTGCAGCAGGCACAGAAATTGCCAAGCTTGCAAACGCATAAGGCAATAACTGGGGCAAAATATGTCTTAGAATTATCTTTGAGCTGCGCTGACCCATTATTTTTGAGGCTTCAACATATTGCCTTGTCTTGATCTGCATTGCCATACTGCGTGAAACCTTGGCAATTCCTACCCAACCAAAAATCATAAGAAAACCAATCATCACAAAAATGCTATTGCTAATAGTTACTGCAAGTATGATCAAAAACGGTAGTGCCGGAAGCGCATAAATCACATCATTGAATCGCATCATAGTTTCATCCGTTTTCTTCCCAATGAATCCTGCATAGACGCCATACAACAGTCCCATAACAACAGAGCCAATAGCTACTGCTATGCCAATAAACAAAGCAAGCGGCGTGCCCCACAATAACCCCACAGACAAGTCTCGCCTGAGCTCGTCTGTTCCAACAAATCCAAAAACCTTGCCGCCTAAAATCAAGCTAGAGTCAACAATTTCATTTTCCGAATTTACGCCAACAAGTCTTATCAAAAAGGCGTATCTGCCGTTTAGAACTTTTTGTGAGTTTGATTCTGAAAAAACAATCTGCTCAGCTGAAATACCACTTAAAGGAAAACTAAACTTTTCGGCCTGTAAGAAAATATTCTTTTTGATTGTATCGTCTGTTGAAAATATACGTTCGTGATGTATTGTTGATTCTGAATATGGCAATGAACGTGATAATAGATCTATAGTCGTACCATCAGGTCTTAATACAGATATTTGTAAAAGCGGCGCTCCAGAATATTTTGCTGTAAATTCATAGATAAAGTCATTTGGAAAGTCATCAAACTCGTAAACAACACTATACTCTTGCGAAAATATGGCAAGCTTATCTATATTATAACGCGAATCCTTAGAACTAGTTAAAATCTGATGCTCTGGAATTTTTTCAGAAAGAAATAGGTTTATCCATGCAGGAAGTGCTATTTTTGGAAACTCTAGCCAACTTTCTGGATTATTCCATGTTTTTAGAGTTTCAAGCGGGACCGTAAGCACAGCTATGCCAGAAATAACAAAAAGCGCAACCAAAATACCAATTCCGGCAAGACCAATTTTATTTTTTACAAACTCTTGACCAATTTCATTTAGTGCTGTTGTACTCATATCAACTCGTCTTTACCCGTGGATCAAAATACCCGTAAAGCAAATCCGCAACAAAGATACTTGCAAGGAAAAACACTGTCAAAACATATGTTGCACCAATAATTACAGGAAGATCCATCACACTTATTGCATCAAAGTAAAGCCTACCCATGCCAGGCCAATCAAAAACTGCTTCTGTAATTATCGCCCCACCAAGCGAACCTGATAGACTAAGTGCTAAAATAGTAACAATTGGCGGCGCAGCGTTTTTTAGTGCATGACCATAAACTATTTTTTTTTGATTTATGCCAATAGTTTTTTTTGCAATAACAAAGTCTTCTTGCAAGGTACCAATCATAAAATTGCGGACAAGGTATGCCCACGAGCCAAAACCTATCAAAACAATTGTTATCAAAGGCAGTGTCATGTGATACAAAAGTGCAGCTATGTATCGTGGATCTGATGGCAACACCGAAGGCGTAGCACGAGCAGGAAATAGATGATAGACAAAGGCAAAAACAAAGATCATAATCATTCCAATCCACCAGACAGGAAAACTGCTACTAACAACAGCAAAAGTTGAGGTTATTCTATCTATTTTTGAATTAATCTTGCTACTAGCCAGAGATCCAAGGAAAATTCCTATGATTGAAATTATTATAGTTGCCGTAGTAAAAAGTAGAATCGTTTTTGGTATTTTTTCTAATAAGATGTCTTTTACATCCGAAGACCCAGAATCACTTGTAAGAAAAGTCCCACGTCCAAAATCTAAAATTAAGATCTTGTAGATTGTCAATCCAATTCTATGAGGTGAATGCCACGGCGCGTCAAGACCTAATGCTTTAGACCGCTGGTCGATTTGTTCTTGTACAAATTTTTCAAATTCATCTACACTTGCAAAGCTGCTTGCAATGGCTGGATTTTGGGTTATCTCGTTTCGCACCTGAAACGCAACTCCTTGCTTTAGGATAACGTCCATGTTAGAACCAACAAGTACAATTGTTAGCAATAAGGTGGCCATAAGCACACCAAACATGGTTAGAAGACGCGTTGCAACGTATCGCTTAAGGCCCAATCAATAAAATAATAAAATTTGGTTTATAACCTAGCTGAAAATAAAAAAGGAGGCTGTTTTAGGCACAGCACACGGACTTTTTCCATTTATCCATTTGAATTTGATAACCACAATCTTTACACAAAAGCCAACTTCGCTCCTGGAGAACTTTTAGCGGAGCTTCATATCTTGTATAAAATAGGTTGTCTCCATCGCAGGACGGACAAGGAACACATAGATGTTTCATTAAAAATTATTTACAAATTTTGAATATAAGGCCCGCGTAGAACTGATAAGTTGTTCATTTTTTATAAAAAATTAGTTTTTGATCGAAGAACAACGTCTAGTTTTTCGTAGAATTTGTAATTTGGGTTATGGTTGTACCGTTTACCAACAACTCAATTATTGTTCCATTTACATTAAGACGAATGATCGTTCCATTAAGTCCAGCCTTTATGGCAGTTCCATTAACATCAAACTGTAATGATTTTGCTTTAGCATCTTCAGTTTTACTTGAATCAAGAACATTATATGATAGTGTTCCATTGATCTGAGATGGCATTGAATCTGTAGAATTTGTTATATCAGTCAGTGCTTCAAGCTGTTCTCTTGATAGAGCGGCTTTGTCAACAAAAATTTGTAACGCTTCATGCCATGTTGCACCATTTTCAAGTGCCTGACGCATTGAGGCCTTTGCACCTTCCCACATTTTGTTTGTGTAGTTTAGATGTCCTAAAATTATGTCCTTTACAGGCCCATCAAACGTTGCGATAAATCTGTCATACTGCCACGAGCCAACATAGGTTCCGCTACCGGGTCTTTCTTCTACGATTCTTTCTTGTAGTCTTAAGTCTGCAATCTTTCTTTGTTCGTCTAAAAACTTTTGATACTCATCTAACTTTTGTTGTTTGACTCTTTCCTTTTCAAGTTTTGCTGCAATGTCTTGACGATACTTGTAAATTAGTACAGCGATAGGATCATTTTCAAAATCAATATCCTTATCGGGCAACGAGTATGCCTCATCAAAACTTTGTGCAAGCTGAGCTGATGCCAGGGCCGTACCCTTGATAATAAAGGTGGTACTTGCAAGACCTATCTTTTCATCCTCCGATGTGGCAGCTACATTTACAATATATTTTCCAGGGATTCGATCTTTTGCCTCAAACTCGTGATAAAACTTGCCCTCAGAATCAGTTGTAGTAACTATGGAATCTGAACCAAGCCTGATCTTTACTTCTGCATTTATGACCGGCTTTTGCGCATGATTTACAATGTTTCCTGAAACATACAACGGTTCATCATCCTGGAAAACCTCTTTTCCAGGCTTGACAGCAATTATCAAATCCCACAACGTAGAATGGGCTAATGGGATATTAGCTAAGAGAAGTACTACAAGTGATAATCCTAGTACATAGAATCTTTTAGTCACTTTGTTTGCTTTTTACTTTGATTGTTAAGATTAGGATCTATTCTTTTTTCTCTTTCTTGACAATATTTATTGAGTCATTTACGCATAAGAATACTCGCTCACACTTATTCGTGCATAAACAGATAGCAGTATCAATTACGTTACTTGTATTGGTATCATGCATAGGCAATGCTCATGCTGAATTTATGACACAGAAATGCAACGACTGTATTGTAATTCCAGACGCTCAAACCTTGGAAACCTACAAAAAGACATTACCAATTGTTATCTGGGCTGAAAACCTAAACCCTGGAAGTACGGTCATTGAACTAAAAGGACAATCAAATCTAGGCATATCAAGCATACCTATTACGATTAGTGTTACAAATCCTATTGGAAATATAGTTGCAGTTGATCAGATAACTGCAAACCCAGATGGGAGTTTTATGACCCAAATAAAGACAGGAGGCCCTTTGTGGAAACAAGATGGTTCTTACATAATTAAGGTACAGCAGGGCGATTCAGTAAATACAACCAAAATTGCAAAAATCCAAGTTGACATTGTAAATGGTGCAGTAGTTCCTGAATTTGGCTCAATAGCTACACTAGTACTATTAGTATCAATAACTTCGATCATAATTGTAACTGCAAAAGGCAGACTTGGCACACTGGCAAAAATCTAGAGCTAAGCTTCTTAAATCCTAAAAATTATCATTTCATCAATTGGATTTAGAGCGATTTCAAGACGATGTATATGAAATAACCGAACAACTTGCATCACAGCTAAAAAAAGACGATCTGCCAAAACTAAACTTTGTAAGACAGCGACTAATCGATATGTACAAACAAAACTTGGTTAAAATCAACCACTCTGTTCTTGAGTTAATCTGTGCAACAAATCTAATCGCGCACGGATATTCAGTTGATGTTGAAAAGCAAGTTTCTGACATTTTGATTTGTGATGTTTATGCAACAAAAGGCGATGGTACAACAATAATAGAAATAGAAACAGGTTTTACGCCGCCTGAACATGCACTGGATACTGTTGATTATTATATCGCAAGAATAATGAGCAAAATTGCAAGATACAGCAAATACTGCTCCAAGTTTTCACTTGCAATCCCAGTAATAGGAATTTTACCAATCCCAAAAATCTTTTTAGAGCCACCTAACGCAAGAAAGAAAAACAATATCAAAAAAGTAAAAAAATTCTGTGATAGATTCTATAAAAACCCACCAATTGAGATAGATGAGATACTAAATGCAAGGCTGCATTCAATTTATCTTATTAACATAGACAAAGGGTTTGCAAAAGAGATGGACCCATATGCATATCTGGAACTGACTGACAAACTAATCAAAAAGAGCGAGATTGATACAGACGACTCAAAATAACAAGCTTTTCAAATAGCTAAAGGGCGACTATAACTATGATCTGCGCAAACTGTGAAAAACACAAACATTACGAATGCATTGATTGCCTAAACGATCACAAGACACATCTTTGTGAATGCGATTGTCACATTTTGTCAAATCCACACAAATAAATTTAAAATCTATACCCTGCAGACCATCTGCTTTTCATTTTCTCATCAAGGTCATTTGCAAGAGAATCAAGCTCTCGCGTGTCGCCAAGCTTGTGATATGTCAGCTTTTCTAATGTGTTTAAGACGCTTTTTGCAGAGCGATACTGAGGAATTGATGGCTCATTAAGCTCACCATAAAGCCCTATCCCTTGTATTCCATTTAGCTTGGCGTAACCTAGAATCAAACCATTAAATCCGGTGATTATTGATTTTTGTGGCGTTGTGTTTAGATCCATTTTTTCTATCTGCTTTGTAAGCGACATTGATGTTGTAGTTACGTATGTTTTTGGCGACTTGCCAAACTCTCGCGTAGTGTGAAATCCGCCAACAGTATAGATGAACTTGGCAGAATATTTTTTTGCAATATCAATAACATCCTGACATATGGAATGTAGCTCTGTAGTTGCCTGGGGTTGACCAGCTCCGCCACCAAAAATGATCATGTCTTTTGTGTATCTATACTCCCATTTGTCGTCTGGCAGCTTTATGTGACCGCCCATGTCAAGAACAAATGTTGGGTACGAAGATCTGGCAATTCTAAATTTTTTTGTCTTTAGACTTTCGTTTATGTGCTCAATTACTATCGCGCCAACATTTCCCATATCCTGCATTGCTGCAATAATTATTGGCTTTTCAAGCTCAGGCTCGCTATCTTGGAAGAACTCCATATCCTTTTTACCGTTTATCTTATCTTTAAACTGTGACTGCCTGAAAATCAGTAATTAAATTTTAAAATTACACAATACAATGATCTGATATAAATTTTCATCGATCGAATTAACTAAAAATCAAGATTCATAAACCGATTCAACACTATGTGTGAAAATTAGGGATATACAGTAAATGAAAAACTTTGGTACGCTCGAATATGTGCTCGACAAATACTCGCAAACATGGAGCTGGAAAGTAACGGGCCAACGCGCAGTTACAATGGTCTCAAAGGTAATTCCGCAATCTTGGTACGGCGATGGTCCGCATGAAGCAATCGTTCCAGACAGTCAGAAAAACATCAAGCATATAAAATGGATCCTTGAGCGATATCCTCTCGAGATACTATCAAAATCTGTCTGGAAAAGAAAACTTGTGGATCATCAAAAACCAATAGAACGAATACCAAAGATTGAAAAACTTGTACGAGCAAACCCTGGAAAACAGTTTCAAGGAAAACTACTAAATTTTCAAAAAGAAGGCCTTGATTTTCTAATAAAATCATACGGAAACGCACTACTTGCAGACGAAATGGGTCTTGGAAAAACTGTACAAACATTGGCATATTTGGCTACAGAAAAGCAAGCATTTCCAGCACTCGTTGTAGCACCACTTGTTACTTTGAACAACTGGCAAAGAGAGATTGGTAAATTTTTGAAAAGAAAAAGTCGAAACGGAAGGCTAGTTGAAGGCGAGGTGCCTACATCGTTTATCATACGTCATGGTAAGAATCAGGATCTTGGTAACTTTGATTTTTACATTATCAACTATGAATTATTGCATAAAAGACTGCCAGATCTCATAAAGCTAAACATCAAAACACTTGTCTGCGATGAGGTTCAAAACCTTCGCTCAAACACCACACAAAAGTATGCTGCTGTAAAAGAACTGGCTGCACTAGAATCAGTAAAATATAGAATTGGGCTGTCAGGCACTCCAATCTATAACCGTGGCTCTGAGATATGGCCAATTGTAGATATTCTAAGGCCTGGTCTTCTTGGCAACTTTAAAGAATTTTGTGAATATTTCTGTTATGTAAACGAAAAAGGAAGGGCAATTGTTCTTGAAAACAAGCGACAATCATTACATAAAGAATTACGCAAACATGTAATGTTGCGACGTAAAAAATCTGATGTACTAAAAGAGCTTAAAGAAAAGGTACGATACAAAGAAGTAATTGATGCTGACATAGAATATTATCACAGAGAGCTAAACAGAATTTGGCAAAAGCTCGAAGAAGAACAAAGAGATGCCAAATCAACATTTGACAAGTCTGCATCATACCAGCGAGCTATACAAGGAGAACGACAAGCTGCAGGAGTTGCAAAACTTCCATACGTCATCAACTTTGTTGAAAACATAATGGAAATTGAAGAAAGTGTAGTTGTATTTTGTCATCACAAATACATTCACCAACTGTTACATGAAAAACTAAACAAATATTCTCCCTCTTCTATAATTGGTGGTCAAACAGACAAGACAAGACAAGAGCAAATTGATGCATTTCAAGCTGGAAAGACAAAACTAATGATTGCAGGTCTAAGAGCAGGAAACGTCGGCATAAACTTGACACGTGCACGATATGTTATTTTTGCAGAACTTGACTGGAGCCCTGCAATACATAGACAAGCAGAAGATAGACTGCATAGAATTGGTCAAAAAAATACAGTCTTTGCATATTATTTGATTGGAAATGGAACACTTGATGACCATGTGGCAAACGTTCTTGTCGATAAAAGCTATGAAATTGATTCTATAATGGATGCTAAGGTAGAAGAAGACGACAACAAGGAAAAGGCTAAACTAATTTTGGCTCAAATCCACGATAAACTATCTGCTAAGATTTTAAATTAGATATTTTACCTTAATTTTACTAGAACATTTATTGCTTGTGATTTTTAGATGCATGTATTACATGCGAAAACAAAGAATTTAAAACACTAGATTATCTCGTCAGTGTTTCATACCATTAAGAAAATCTCTTATTAAAAGTGGTTTTAATATTTTGGTGCATAATCCAGTTTTAATTCCTTCATTGTTGTCTCTAAATTTTGATAAACTCTATTGTAATTATTTTAAATATAAGCTTGAATATGCAAGAAATTTATTTCAAAATAATGAAGAAAACGATCCTGCTTCCATAATTGTTGATTTAAATTCAAAAATTCTAATAATGCCATCTAGTAGAAATGAATCATTTTACATTCCATTGTATGCCATAATCCGTTTATTAAAACCAAAAACAGTAGTAGAAACTGGCATCCATAGGGGTGTATCCTCTCTTTTTATTTTACAAGCATTAGAAGATAATGAAGATGGCAATTTACACTCCATTGATCTACCACATGCAGAATACAAAATAAATGAAAAAAAAGTTAAAAAATCTACACTATCTGTTACAAAAATTGGCATATGTGTTACAGCAAAGCTACAAAAAAGATGGACAAAAATACTTGGAGATAGTAAAATAGAATTGCCTGATTTACTTCAAAAATTAAAGACCATCAATTTGTTTTTACATGACAGTAACCATTCATATGAACATATGATGTTTGAATTCAGAACAGTTTGGCCACATTTATCAACTGGCGGTATTCTATTTGCCGATGATATAAACTGGAATAATGCACTTTCGGATTTTTCAAAAGAAGTAGATCGGACGCCAATTATACTATCAAGAGATGCGTCCTCTGATGGAAAATTTGGTTTTATAATTAAATAATTGAATTTAAGATGCATGTTAGAAAAAATTTTAGAAATTATTAAAAACTATAAACAAATTTCGAGCGCAAGGCCATAAATATGCATACAAAGTTCTATTCTACGTTGGATTTTCTTTTAGAAGAAGAAATGATTGATCTTCTAACCTACTGCTTGCAAAACCCAAGCTCTGATGTAAATGAAAAGAAAAAAAGAATCACCGAAATTGGAAAAGATCTTTTTGCGGATGGTGGCGTTGATGCAATGGAAAACATGTTTTTTGCATTAGAAAATAGAATTAAAGAAGAGATTGGAAAAGATCCAAAACCATTTCGCACTCTATGGAATGGAAATTCTGATGAATGGAAATACTAACAAAATAATTTTTTAAAAAAAAGAAAATATCCACTATGCGCTACCAATTCTGAAGATGTTGGTATGACAAGTGGGACAGGTACCTTTGACGGCGGGCTTGCCGTTCTTTAGGGTAACTGAACTTGGACTTTGAATCTCTCTTTTAGTCCTGCATTTGACACAATAACCTGTGGTCATGCGTAGTCATCTCTTTTTGCTATATTAGCGGAACACTGTGAAAATTATTTTACCATCAGGTACATAACCGATCTAGGCTCACATAGCATGAATGAACATAATATATGGTAAAAATTCGTTATTAAACATACACTATTTAAAATGAATCTTAAATTGGAATCAAGTAAACAGTAGGTGATGAGAAAATTATTTCTTTATTGTGTTATTAGTGTTTCTCTGATAGCATATTTTTCACTTACATTATTTGTTTTGCCACCAAATTTTTTAGAAAAACCAAAACTTGTTCCACAACCAACTTTTGATGTAACTCTTGAAAAATTAAAAATTAATTTAGGCGAGTCATTTGAAATAAAAGTTACATCAAATAACATTGGTGATTCTGCAGACATTCAAATCGCATCAATTCAATTTCCAAATCTTACAGAAATTAATGAGACAGTAAAAATTACAGAATATGATTTTACGCAATCCCCACATTATGTTTTAGTTGGTGATCCGGTAGGATCTGAATATACTGCTGGGCAAAAACTTGTTGCAGCAAAATACCCATCAATTGAGGCCTATAGCAGACCAATAAACACAGGCGATCAATATCACATAGGTCTGCAAGTTATGCCTGACTCTGTAGGCACATTCATCATCCATGTAAAAAGCGTCATTTTGCCCCATTATACTGACTCGGCACACTACCCACAAAGCGGCAATCTTGACTATCAAGGCGAATACGTTGAGGCTTATTCAGTCGAGGTTTCAAACCCTTAATTAGAATCCAAAACTGATATTTTAAGAAAAAGCGTGGCAATATTGGAAAAAACGATCAGCTTTACAAGGAAACAACATTCTTGGCTATTTTTTGTATCATCGATTCTTGTAAGTTTTGGTGTATTGATTGTAACAATAGGTGGTAGTTGGGATGTCACAAATCATCTTTTGAATAGACCTGAGACATTTTTTTCACCACCCCATGCAATTCTTTACATTGGCGTTGCAATCACACTTGCAAGTACTATGATCAAATTTTTTAGCTGGAAAAATTTGCAAGATAAAACAAAATCACAACATGCAAAACAAGTTAAGCTTACAATTTTAGGTATTGCGATACTTGTTGGTGCAGGACCATTCGATTTTTTTTGGCACTATAATTTTGGTCTTGATGGATTACTTAGCCCTCCACATCTTTTCCTAATCTCTGGCATGATACTTTGCAGTACTGCATCAATGACATCGATTGTAAGATACTCAAACAAAAAATTAATTTCAAACTTTTACACACCATTTCACTTTTTGGTAATTGTTGGTTTGTTAGCTGTGTTGTTATCAACATCTGGATTGTTTTATTCTTTCTCACTACCATTTTCTGATACAGAGCATTTCGAATTTAATCCAGACCAGATATTTGCAGTTGCATTTACAACAATCGCATTTCCGTTTCTTTTCTCATCGATACTTTATCTTTCATCAAGTTTTGTTAATCGCAAGTTTGGCATTGCGTCAATTGTTGGAACATTATTTTTGATCATAAACGCATCAACATCAATTGCGCAAAATTCGTTTTTGATCCCAACTACTGGTTTTTACTTTCTTGGAGTAATTCCAATTGTAATTTTTGATGTGATGCTGTCAAATTTTTCTAAAAGAAAATTACAGTATGTATCTGGCGTAATACCTGGGATGTGTTTTTACTTTTTTTATTTTCCATTGATTACTCACACCTACAACGAAGTATTCTCGCATCAGATTGTCTGGCCTAGTATGACTGCACTGATTTACTTTGAAATGCTAGAGTCTGTCTTTCCAATAATTGCTATTCCTGCAGCTCTGGCAGGCATTTTAGGCACGATTTTTGCAAGCAAAAGCACTCAAAAATTGAGGCTAATTTAAGCACAAAGTGAAACTATAACACAAGTTTGCTTACTAGAGTACTCTTGTTTGTAATTATTTTATCTTGATTGAGAATATTATGGGGGTCAAATCTTTGCTTTATTTTTTTAAATGCCAAGTATGTTTTTTTGTCATACTGCATTTTAACAAACTCTGAGCGTGCAAGGCCATCTCCATGTTCACCTGTAATAGTTCCGCCAAGGAGGATTATTCTTGTAAAAAACAACGTCGCAATTTTTTTTATCAGTTTTTTGTTTTTGTTTGGCAAAATAAGACGTATGTGTATATTTCCGTTTCCTGCATGACCATATGTGATTATCTTTGCATGAAGTTTTTTTCTAATCAGATCAGCTATCGAAAATAGCTCTGGCAGCCTTGATACTGGCACTGTAGCATCTTCTATTATGTGTGGCATTGCTTCTTTTGGCAAAACCTTTTTCATACTATAATACAGAGCAGAATCACGGTATTTCCACCACCTTTGAATATGGCTTTCATTATCAAGTTTATACAATATTTTTGCATTAGATACTTTGTTTAGACGTGCAATACCTTGCTTGATATTTTCATCAAACTCTATAAAAAGAAGACAATTTGTACCGCGAGGAAAATCTGTCTTGAAATTTTTCATTGTAATGCGATCTACAAATTCTAATGCCGATGGACATAGTCTGATTAAATTCTGGCAATCATGTGCAGCAAGTGTTACAGAACTATATCCAAGTATTACGAGCGATCGCTTTTGTGGCAATTTTCTAATTTTTAGTCTAGCTGAAACAACAATTCCAAGTGTTCCTTCTGATCCTGCAATTATTTTCTGTGAATCATTTTGGTCGTTAACCGCATCCAGTCTGTATCCACATGAATTTTTTGAAACTTGGGGAAATCTTGACTTGTCTACCCCATCTGCCACATTGGCAACAAAATCTGAAAATTCTTTATGTGATGGTAATTTTATTAGATTACCATCCCCTGCAACCAAAGTTACATCAAGCAGGTTGTCAATCACACTTCCATACTTTAATGACCTGCTTCCACTTGCATTTGTTGCAATCATGCCTCCAATTGTACAAAAAGGCCCAACTGATGGGTTTGGGCCAAAAAATTTCCCGTGTTTTGATAGTTCTTTGTCTAAATTTCCTTTCAATACTCCGGCACCGACCTCCGCATAGTTTTTTGTTATCTTGATTTTGTCAAAATTTTTCATATCCAAAATAATTCCGTCTCCTAATGCACTTCCAACAAGTCCTGTCCCAGCACCGCGAGGTGTTACAGAAATTTTTCTTTTTGATGCAAAACGCAAAACTAACACAATATCTCTAAGATTTTTTGGCATGACTACAACCTTTGGTCTTATTTTGTATGAGCTAGAGTCAACAGAATAATACTCTAAAGCCTCATTATCACATAAAACTTGACCTTTGATTGTTTTTTCTAGTTTTTTTTGTAGCTCTGATAAACTCATTGATTGATCAAATACCACATCGTATTCTTAGGTGGTAATTTAGAAGAACAGGGGAATTCTGTAATAGTCCCAACGTTCTGGATCAAACTTTTTCACAAATTGGGCGCTTTCATAAGTTTGTGTACGTTTCTCTACTACATCGCGTAGCGCAAAACTGGTTAGATACTTGTATTTTTTTGCATGTGCCAACATTGTAAACATGTGACGCAGCTCTCTTCCTCCCTCATGGCCCCAATATCCCATCTTTAGTGAAATAGGTTCTAAAAAGACAGTATTTGCTATACCAATGTTTTCATCTTGGATTCCTGGACGTAATTTGTAATTTTCAAGCGGCCCGCCCTTTGCATATCCAATAATTTCGCCTTTTGGGCTTCCAAGTCTTAGTGTGTTTAGTATAGTGTTAGAATCTCTTACAGATTCTGCAAAATTATCCCTTGCAAACTGTAATGGTTTTGGTAATTCATCATATATTGAAAGCAATGTTTCAATAAAATTTTCATCATTTCTTAATGTCATAGAATCAATTGTTGGAACAAGCCTTAGATTATCATAAACAAAATTTGAATGTATTTGAATTTCTTGTTGCCTTAGATTCAAGAATCCTAAAACATTATTCATGAAATTTCTTCTCATCTGGCGAGGCAGAGAAGCTAGAACCCTTTCAGTCATCTCTGTTTCATTATTTAGCAAGTCTTCAAAGTAAGCAACAGATCTGCGTACGATAAGAGATGGATGCCATGCCAACGCATGTGCATTCATTTTTGCCATCTCCATTCCTTTTTTGAAATCGCCTAGCGCATAACCGCTTATTCTGTCTACAACTGAAAGAAACCAACCAAGCTTTAGATAGTGTCCCTGTCGTTGCGGATCGTTTTTTGTTAGAAATGATTTTTCAAAACATTCATGTATCTTTTTTTCAGCATTTTCCTTTAGATCACCTTTCCACGGATAAGTTGTTCTTAGGATAAGCGCAATTACTATATTGATATCCAGTCCTGACTCTGCAATTAACGCTTGTACCTTCTTGTCGGTCAGAAGAAATTTTATTACATTATCTTCGTGTGGCTTGTCAACACTTTTTTGCGGATCAAAGTCATGAAACAGCGCAGCAGAATATAGATACTTCACATCCTCCTGTTTAATTGATTCTAGCGAACTTTTCCAAGCAGATGCCATCAGTGTTACATAGGTTACCTCCAACTCGTGGTTGATGTTGTGATACCCATAGTAATCTGAGCCAAGACCTTGTGACTCGAAAATTTCTACAGTATAATCAAGCATCTCTGTAAAACAAGGTTTGTCTAGGCCCATCAAAATGGCCCTGTTCTCAATTTCATTTTTTAAGGTCGCAGTTCTTTGAATTACCTGCATTAGGATCTCGATCTCGGCGTTGCTTTTAAACATGTATTCAATCTACCGCCTCTGACAATAAAGTAATTTTTTTGGTAAAACCACCAAACAAATTATGAAAAGGTAAAATTCATTACAAATATTCTGGTTTGGTAAACAATGGCAATTGATGAAAAGTTACTATCCTCGATAATGCAACAAAATGAGCTTGATTACACATTACACCTTGATACAAAATCATACAAATTACATGACGTATCAATTACAAAATCTACTACTCCTCTAACAAGGCCTAACATGCGAGGAGGCGTTTACTTTTCTGATACTTTTCATTATAGGATAAAGGCAACAGTTGATGATACCACAATAATTCAATTCCTATCAAAGGCAATGCTTGGACCAAATACTGAGTTCGAGAAGCTAAAGATAACATCTAGTATGAAAAAAGGCAACACTGCCACAAACATCTCACTTTACACTAATCTCACAAACACAATGCAACGCTCATCAAAAATTGATCTGAATATGGTTATTATAGATATAAAAAAGGAATAACCTACAAGGAATCATAGTACTTGTCATAGCTTTGTCGTAGCTCGGCATCTGATAAAATTTCATAGGCTCTGTTTATTTCAGCCATTTTTTCTTTTGTTGAAGGATCTCTACTTTTATCAGGATGCAGCTTTTTGACAAGCACACGATATTGTTTTTTTATTTTGTCATGAGTTGCACTTTTTTGCACACCTAGAATTGCATAACAATCAGGAAGCGTCTCATCTTGCAGTGCTTTTTTAAACTCTCTATGCCTTACATCCTTTGGTCTACCAAAATCAACATCATCGCTTGTCCACTCTGAATGATATTTTTCGTAATCATGATCCTTTTTTGATGCAAAATCTTTTGTATCATAGAATGTCTTTTTTCGCAAAATTGAATCACGCAAAAGGTAAACCACAAGACCTGCAACTACTGCAATAGACACAGAAAATAATATAGTCAAATCAGTAGCACTGACATCAGGAACTAGATCTTGCTCTTCTGAGCTTTGTACAAAAACTTGAAGTGAGATCAAAAAATCCATATCATCATCATTTATTCATGGATTTACTAGATTTTTTCTAGTTTTCTTCTATTATCAGAAGTACTTTATTTATCAACATCAAATACCCAGTATGAATATAGACGAGCTGGCAAAAAAAGGCAAAACCCTTATTGGCCAAGGTAAATTTGAAGACGCATTATCGTATTTTGAGCAGGCACTTGCCTTGGACCAAAATAACGCCGATTTGTGGAATGATAAGGGTGTTGCGTTGCGAAGCTTGGGCAGATACCAAGAAGCACTAGAGTGTTTTAACAAATCCCTTGAGATTGAACCTCGTGACAAGCAAGCATCATAGTTGTAATTTATTGACACATTGTTAGCTTGCGTCATACAAAAATCATTATCTGCTAAATCAAGAAAATAATTCTAGTGGATCCATTAGAGGAAGCATACAATTTTTGTGAGATCGGCGAATATGAAAAGGCACTCAAGTGTTATGATAAAGTATTGCAAAATGATCCTCATAACACAAGAGCACTGATTGACAAAGGCGTGACACTGCAAAATTTGGGTCAAGTAAAAGAATCCATTTTGCTTTATGGCCACGCACTTGAGCTTGAGCCAAAAAACACCAGCGCTATGTTAAACAAGGGCTCTGCACTACACACACTAAAACGATACCAAGAAGCAATTAGATGCTATGATGAGGTTTTAAAACTAGATAAAAAAAATACCATGGCACTTGCATACAAGGGATTATCCCTTGCAGAACTTGGTGAAGTCGAAGAGGCATTAGAATATTTCAAGCGTGCACTAGAACTTGACAAATACTATGACCTAGCAAACATTAGTATAGAAAAGGCAAAAGAGATCCTAAAGTCATACAAAAAACTTACACAAGCTAGCTTGGATTAAAACACAGTTACATCGCCAGGAGCTGGTTCTCTTCGTTGACCCTTTTTATGAAACTCGATAAACTCTTTGTGTGCAGTTTCTTGATGCTTGCGTAGCTCTTCGATATTTTCAAACATATCGTGACATAGGTAGCACTTTGGTTTGTATTCATCAACAAGTGGTAGTACCAAATCACTAGCTAATGTCATCCTTGGCTAATTATCTTTTTTTGATTTAGCTAGTCTAGTTTTATATTTGATAGAAATTGCCACACTTTGTGCTAGAAAAACTGGTAAGAGAGTCGCAGGCCTTGGATAAAGCAATTGCAGGTGAGGAGCTATCATTTGATGATGGAATGGAGCTCATAAACTATGAAAACCTGCATATGCTTGGGGCCATCGCAAATAACTCTAGGCAAAAACTAGTAGGAAATACTGTTACCTTTGCTGCCTCATACTATATGAATTACACAAACGTCTGTGCTGCAAGCTGCCAGATGTGTGCATTTTACAGAAAAGGAGATGAAGACGACGCATATACGCTAAGCCCTGAACAAATCGAGCAAAGAGTTGCACTTGCAAAACAGATGGGTGCAACCGAAGTTCACATAGTTGGCGGGTTTCACCCAAAGCTGCCCTTAGATTATTATGAAGACATGATGAAAATAATAAAAAAGAATCATCCAGAATTAAACATCAAGGCATTTACCGCAGCTGAGATATTTTATCTTTCAAAGCTAGCAAGAAATTCTGTAAAAGAGATTCTTTTACGACTAAAAGAAGCAGGACTTGACTCTATGCCTGGAGGTGGAGCTGAGATTTTCCATCCTGATGTTAGGAAATTTATCGTAAGGGGAAAATGTTCAGGACAAGAATGGCTTGATACAATAGAGCAGGCACATAACCTTGGCATAAAAAGCAACGCAACTATGCTTTATGGCCATGTCGAAAAACCAGAACATGTAATTGATCATCTAATCAAGCTACGTGAACTTCAAAAAAAGACACATGGATTTATCACGTTTATCCCGCTCAAGTTCAGTCTAGATAATACAGAGCTTGAAAAAGAAAATCTTGTCAAACACGAGTGCTCATCAATTTATGATCTCAAGGTAATTGCATTATCAAGACTGATGCTTGCAGGCCAGCTAAACAACATATCTGTTTACTGGGTAGCTTATGGGAAAAAACTTGCACAAGTCGCGTTAGCTAATGGCGGAAATGACTTGGTAGGAACTGCATTTTCTGAGGAAATTTATCGTGCAGCAGGCAAGCCGACAAACTCTTCTGTAATGGAGCTTGCAAATCTGGTTAAAGAAATTGGGCAAAGTCCTGCACAGCGTGATACTTTCTTTAACATACTGCAAAGATTTTGAAAAAGCTATTTTGGCTTGAGATACTTGTTTACAGACTCTAATTTTCCTTCAAGTGTTGACTTTTTGTCGGTTCTAGAGTCAATCTTTAGTATTGTTTCGACTCGCTTTACACCCATCATATGAACTGCCTCAATTACGCGCTTTGATGCCTCAAATATTTTGTCGATACTATCAGATTCTAGTATAGTTCCCATCGGAGTCACTTGATATCTTACTCCTTAAAAATTTTGGATTGCCTCAATTCCCCTTGCAATGTAGATGCTTGCACTTGTGGTATCTGTTCCCATTGGATAAATGCTAATTTCTGCATGAACCAATGAAAAACACTTGGAATATTATAGTTAAAACCTTGTCTTAGGTGGCAGGCTTTTTTTCAATAGTCTTTACGCCTCCTTTTCTTTTTCTTCTTGCGCCAAAGCTTATCAGAACGAGCAAAAATCCAATCCCTGCTACAATTCCTGACAACAATCGCATGTCTTGGTTTTGTTGTTGCGTCTCAAAAAGATCAAGTGTCTCCTCTTCTGTCATACCAGATCTTCCTATGGGAATTGTAGCATCAAGGTATATGGTAATGGATAGTCCGAATGCTATCATTACAATGCCAGAGACTAGAATTTTTTTATCAACAAGCACCATTTTCTATTTTGTTATAATAAAATATGATAATTATTGGTTGCTTATCGGTACAGATCAAACTCTGGGCTTCGCTTTTTTTCTTTGACCTCGCCTAGTATCGCTTTTACTGCTTCGGCGTGGTTGTAGGTTATGTGTCGCAAAAACTTTGCTGATTCGTCTGCCCTTGTAAGCTCGTCTGCAACAACAAACTTTGTGCTGCTTAGCTCATTCATCAATTCATGACATTCTTTGCATGGTTGAAAGTCTAAAATCAGTTTCATAGCGTATTGATTGTGCATTTTCAGATAATAAAGATGTCTAATCATAAGATCGGATCAAAGCTAAATTTTCTACACATGCCTCTGCTAATTAGGCAAACCTTAGATCGAATCTGGGAACAAGACTTTGCTGCAAAGCAAGCTCAAACATGTGCCTAATTGTACGCTCACCTGTCTTTCCCATGTTTACAGTAATGTCATTTACGTACATTCTTACAAATCGCTTTATGAGATCTCTTGGCTTGCCTCTAGAGTACTGCATTGCATAGTCTAGTGCTTCATCTACATGGGCCAAGCCATACTTTATGGAATCAGAAAGATATCTGTCAAATTTTCTTATAGTTTCTATTCCAAGCTCTAACTTCATCACATTGATGCCAAGCGGTACTGGCATACCCATTGTCAAATCATCCCACCACTTTCCGACATCTAGTATTTTTTGCAGGCCTTCAAGCTCGTATGAAAGCTGAGTCTCATGAATTACAAGTCCTGCCTCTACCTTTCCTTGCTTTACTGCATCTGAAATTTGGCTAAAGTTCATCTCAATATAATCAAACTTGCCAATCATTAGCTGCAAAAGCAAAAATGCACTAGTCATTTTTCCAGGAATCGCAATATTTGTCTTTTTGAGCTCATCTTTTGTCATGGTTTTGTTTGAAATGACGATAGGACCATAACCAATTCCAAAGCTACCGCCACTCCGGAGAATCGTATAGTTTGGAATGTATGCGCAAGCATGAGCTGAAACCGCAGTTACATCAAGACTTGGATTTAGTGCTCTTTTGTTTAGCTCCTCAATGTCTTGAATTACATGTTTTACTTTAAAATCATCAGATCTTACTTTGCCTTCAAGCATTGCATAAAACATGAATGCATCATCAGCATCAGGTGTGTGACCAATTGTTATTTCCATGCAACTGTTTTTGAGCTTCGTTATAAATATCCAAATTATTTTGTGTAGTCTAATATTCAAGAATGTTGGCAATAAAACATGAAAACAATTGAGGCGCTAGAGCAAGACATTTTGTTACAAGTTCCGTTTTTGCATAGATTCAAGGCACAAAAACCAATTCCTATACAAAAACAACAAAAATCAATCATTTGTGGCACAGGAGACTCGTATGCTGCTGCACTTTTAGGCGAGGCATTTTCTGATTTTCGGATTCGCGCAATAGATCCGCTTGATGTGACAAAAAATCAAAACTTGGCAAAAAATCACGCATATCTTGTCTCAATATCTGGTAATACAATTTCAAATATCAGAGCCGCAAAAATCGCAAAATCTGCCACTGCAATTACTGCTAACCGGAACAGTCGGCTTGCCAAAGCCTGCTCTAGAATAATTTCCCTTGGCTATCAAAGCTCAGGCGTATTTACATCAGGAAGCATTGGATTTCTTTCAAGCGCACTTACTTGTATCTCGCTTACAACAAGACTTTGCATTGATAATCCATCACATCTGTTTCTTGATGCGCTAGCTGAGGCAAGAAAAATCAAGATAAAAAACAAAGTGTTTTTTCTTGGGAACCAATACACATTTCCTATTGCAATGTATGCTGTAGCAAAGCTTTACGAAGTTCTTGGAACAGACGCACACTATGAGAAAATAGAACAATTTTCACATATGGGGCTGTTTTGTGCAAAAAAAGGCGATACTGTAATCATATTTGAGCAAAAAAACAAACACAACTTGCAGCTTGTAAAAATTCTAAAAAAAATTGGGCTAAACGTAATTTTAGTAGAACCAAAAATTAATGATAAAGTCAGCGCCATCATATTTTTCATTTTTATCTCGCAGCTTGTGCCATTATACCATGCAAAGGCAAAACATCAAAAGGAATGCTATTTTATCAATGCCAAAAAAATACGAGCTGCAAGTTCTGATATGATCTATTGAGTTTCTTCATAAGATTTAATAGCTGAAGGAAAAGGATTTTTTGCAAACATGAAATTCAAGACAACTGATCAGGTCCTAAAAATAATAGGCGACAAGAACCTTATCAGAAACTTTGGAGTAATTGCCCACGTAGACCATGGCAAAACTACGATGAGTGATAGTCTGCTTGCATCAAGTGGTATAATTGCACCCTCTTCTGCAGGTCAGGCACTTGCACTTGACTCTATGAAGCTAGAGCAGGAAAGACAGATGACAATAGTGCAGGCAAATGTTACTTTACTTTTCAAACAAGGCGAAAAAGAGTTTGTAATTAACATGATTGATACTCCAGGGCACATTGACTTTACAGGAAGGGTTACTCGAAGCCTTCGGGCAATTGATGGTGCAGTTGTAGTATCTGACTCTGTTGAAGGAATCATGACACAGACAGAGACTGTAACAAGACAAGCACTTGAGGAACGTGTAAGGCCTGTTTTGTATATCAACAAAATCGACCGACTCATAAAGGAGCTAAGGCTTACTCCTGAGAAAATGCAAGAATGGCTTGCAGAAATTATTTCTGATTTTAACAGCCTTGTTGATACCTATGCAGAACCTGAGTACAAGGATAAATGGAAGGTATCAATTCAGGACGGCTCTGTCTCCTTTGGCTCTGCAAAAGACAGATGGGGCTTTAACATTGATATCATGAAAGAAAAAGGAATCACATTCAAAGACATTTACCAGGCATACGAGTCAGGTGGGATAGAAGAGCTTGCAAAGAAAGCTCCACTTGCTGATGCAGTACTAGGCATGGTTGTAAAACATCATCCGCCTCCACATGTAGCACAAAAATACAGAATTCCAAAAATCTGGAAAGGTGATCTAGAATCAGATGTTGGAAAAGCACTTCTAAACTGTGATGATAACGGCCCTGCAGTAATGATGATTGTAAACATGGCAGTAGACCCTGCAGCTGGTCCTGTTGCAATTGGAAGATTGTTTTCTGGTAAACTAAAGGACGGGCAACATGTCAACATTATTGATTCAAAACGAGAGGGAAGAATACAATCAGTTAATTTCTTTATGGGAAATCAGCGTGAGATGGTTGGTGAGCTTGCAGCTGGAAACATTCCTGCACTTTTAGGATTGCCAGAGGCAAGGGCAGGCCAGACCCTTGCAAGCATTAGTGATGTTCCATTATTTGAGGGAATCAAGTATGTATCAGAGCCTGTAGTCCAGATGGCAGTTGAGGCAAAGCATCCAAAAGACCTACCAAAACTTGTCGAGGCCTTGCGCCGAATTACAATTGAGGATCCAAACCTTGTTGTAAAAATTAACGAAGAAAGTGGAGAGACAATAATTGCTGGAATGGGCGTTTTGCATCTAGAGATTGCAACTACTTTGATAGGAGATGCTGGAGTTCAAATTGTTACATCACAACCATTAATCAACTACAGAGAAACCATCCGAAAAAGAACAGATGCTGTTATGGCAAAATCGCCAAACAGACACAACAAGCTCTTCATGGCTGTCGAGCCACTAGAGCCAGAAATTGCAGAGATAATAAGAAATGGTCAGCTATCTGAAATGAAAGACAAAAAAGAGGTTGCCAAGATTTTGAGAGAAAAAGGATGGGATCCTGACATGGCAAAAAGCATCATGAAGTTTGATTCCCGCGGAAACGTACTAATCAATGCAACAAAAGGTGTGCAGTTTATCCAAGAATCAACTGATTCTATTTTGACTGGATTTGAGGAGGTAATGAAGGAAGGGCCTTTAGCAAAAGAGCAGATGCGAAACTGTAAATTCATTTTCACTCACTTTGTTCCACACGAAGACCCTGCACACAGAGGTCTTTCGCAGCTGGGTCCTGCATCGCGTCGTGCATGTCTTGGGGTTGCACTCATGGCAGATCCTGTTTTGCTTGAGCCAATGCTTGGAATCGAGGTTCGTGTACCGCAAGATCTGATTGGAAACGTAGCTGGCGTCTTGGCAGGAAAACGTGGCAAGGTAATTGACATGCATCAAAAAGGCGTTGTAAATATTGTAACAGGCGAAATCCCTGCATCTGAGACCTTTGATCTTTCAGAGGTAATGCGAGGCCAGACTGCTGGAAAGGCAATGTGGAACACTCACTTTAAAGCATGGACTCCACTTCCTGGTTCTATTCAAACGCAGGTAATTGCAGATGTTAGAAAAAGAAAGGGACTAGCTCCAGATCCACCAAAGTCTGACGAATTCATAGACAAAGAATAAAGATGGTTTGCCCACACTTTTAGAATAGAAATATGTGGTGTTTACGTAAAGTTCTTCAACAAAAGATCATAGAATAATTTGTGAAAAAATCATCTAAAAAAGGCTCCAAGATGATGAGCATGAAATTATTCATGACATCGCTTTCTGCAGACAAAATACTTGACATGTCAATACAAGAGGCATTTCTTGGTAGTGTATCAAACGCAGTTGTTCATAAATCAAAAATTCGAGTTTTGATAGTCAAATGACCTTTTGGCTAGATACAATAGCAATTTAAAAAGAAGGCAGAATAAACTGCAATCCTATACCTATAGCGTATAAAATTCCAAGCAATATTCCACTGTTCAAACCAAGTTTGTTTCTAAATATTGGGATAAGTGCGATTATTGTAATTATGGTTACTAGAATCATCTGATATTCTAAAAGCGGTGTGTTTGGAATTTTTTCAAAAAATCCCCTATATGCCATAGCGCCAAAAACTGCAACTGCAAGGAGTAATGTGTTGTTAAGTATTTTTGAGCCCAATACGTTTGCTACAGCAATTGAAGCACCTTTTGCACCCTTACGAGCCAAAATCATCATGGATATTTTTTCAGGCATTTCACCTGCAAGAGGCGCAATTATTATTGCAAGCACTACGACTGAAACGCCGCTTTCTATTGACAGGTCTTTCAGAGAATGTACAAAAGGTTCTGCGCCAATAAAAATTCCAATAGTTCCTGCTACAAAAATTAGTGCTGCTTTTGTAAAATGTTTTTGTGACATTTTAGTTTCATGGTTATGGACCTCATTTTCAAGTAATAGTGCTTCTTTTTCTTGTTTTACTTCCCTAAATGCAAGATATAGATATGCTGCAAAGAATGCTGAAAAAATTATTCCGTCTATAAAGTCAAATCCATCAACAAACATTATAGCTGCTGCAACTGCAGTTATCACCAAAAGTATTGTGTCAAGTTTGAATTGCTTTACATCAATGAATTTCTCAGGAGCTTTTGAAAGTCTAGTCGTTGCAATTATTAGCATCAATGAAAGTCCAAGTGTCATCATCAAGAGATTGCTTCCAAGGGCAGCACTAATTGCAGTATCATAAAATCCATCTTTTGCAGCATATGCTACAATAGCTATCTCTGGAAGTGTTGTGGCCACGCTAAGAAGTGTGCGTCCTACAAATTTTGCCCCCCATCTTTCTGCGAGGTGTTCTGCACCATATGACAATAGCAAGCTTGCAAATATTAGCTCTCCAAGCCAGCCTAGCATCAAAGGTAAACTTGACAATCCATTTTCTCCCCTAAATACGCATTATAAGAGATATTATTTTGCTAAAATTGACCAATTGCTTTCACACTAAATAATTAGTATTGAATTTTGCCTTTATTGAATCAATAGAATAATCATATTATTACTTGTGAGAATCTTGTTCACATATTAAATTCAAAAAACCATAGTCACAATTCATGATAAGAAAAAGAATAAGAAATATTCTAGTTCCGATAGATGGTTCAAAGAACTCATTTCGGGGTTTGGATAATGCCATCTATATTGTACGACAATGTCATGCTACCATAACAGGATTGTATGTTATCTACTTGGTTTCTGAACCAAAAAAAGGGGAGACATTATCATCTATTGGGAAAATGCTGATAAAAGACACAACAAAGTATAATTTTAAAAATATGAATGTCAATCCAACCGGAACAAACCAACTATACACAGTCTACCTAGTGTCAAGAGCATAATTTCGCTTTCGATATATTGGTGTCAAAAATTCTAAAAAACATGAATCAAAAAGAGATTGTCAACTGGAGTACGATTGAATCATTAGCTGATACCCTTGCTAGCAAGATAAAATCACTTGATTTACAATTTAACAGTGTTTCTACTATAAGCCGAGGTGGCTTGGTGCCTGCAAGGCTTTAGCAGATAGGCTTGGCATCAAAGTAATTCTAGTCGATAAAGACCAAATCCCTCAAGATTCATTATTTGTAGATGACATTTACGATACTGGAAAAACATTTGCAAAAATTTTACCAAAGGTACAAGATTCTGATAATCTGATCTATGCAACCTTGTTTGCAAGAAAAGGCAAAAAGATCCCAAAGCAAGTCATATATGCACAACTAACAAAGGGAGACGAATACATTGTATATCCATGGGATAAATTCGAGCACGGCATGGCCTGATCTAAAATATTTGATTTTAAACCTCTGAAAATTTTGGTAATGATTTAAATAACATCTGTAGAAAAGCGGTTTTAGATGACAAAACTACGCTGCAGAGATTATGGTTTTGAGTGTTCATTTGTTGCAGAAGGTCATGGGACAAAGGTAATTGAAGAATTTGGAAAACATACTGCAGATGAGCATGGAATAGAGTACTCAAAAGAAGCACTGATGCAATTTTTGATCCGCCAACAAATTCCAGTTTCAGAAACCAGATAGAAGTTTTATAATTAATTTATTATTTTGATACAATTATTCTTCCATACATTTTGGAAGTTTTCCCTCATGCCTTTGCTTATAATCATTTAAAAGCTCAGCTTTGATTTTTTCATGTTCACTGGTCTCCATATAGCAGAATCTTTTTGCATCAGATGTGCATGGGGCAGCTAGTGCCTCATCTAGTCTTTTTTGCAGGTTTTCTGCATTTCCAATATACATCATCTTCATTGCAGTATGCATTCGAAAAACGCCGGCTCTTTGAGGTACTTTGGATACGTTTTCGCTGTTAAATTCTAGCCAATCAGACCAGGACATCTAACATGTCTTCAAAGTTTTTCTTTTTTTAGCATTTCTCTGAGGCCTGCACATCTATTTCGTATAGTTACCTCAGTTACACCAGCTGCAACAGATATTTCTTTTTGTGATTTTGCCTCGCCGCTACTGATACATGCAAGATACAAAGCCGCTGCAGCAATACCCATTGGGTCCTTTCCTGCAACCATGCCAATTTTTTTTGCCATGTTTAGTATTTCAATTGCCTTTCGCTTTACCTTCTCGCTAAGGCCTGCAGTACTTGCAATTCTTGATACCCCCTTTACAGGGTCTGCAACTGGCATTTTTAGCTCTAGTTCTCTAAAAATTAGTCTATAGCAGCGAGCCACGTCTTTTCTTCTAATGTTTATGCCGTTTGCAATATCATCAAGTGTTCTTGGAGTTTCTGTATTTCTACATGCAGCATAAAGACATGCTGCCATTAGTCCATGAATTGATCTTCCACGAACCAATTTTTTTTCCATTGCTTTTCTGTAAATGTATGCAGCCTTTTCAATTACCGCATCAGTTAGTGCAAGTTTGTCTTTTAGCTTGTCAAGCTCATTTAATGCCTGTCTTAGGTTTCTATCAGATGAGGCATGTGCCTGTGTCCTACTATCCCATGTTCGTAGTCTTTCAATTGAGCTTTTCATTGTAGCAGAAAGTGGTTTTCCAGTAGAGTCTTTGTTTGCAGGATCAATTATGGTTGAAAGCCCCATATCGTGCATTGTCAGAGATGTTCCTGCACCCACTCTACTTCTGTCTCCTTCATCTCTTGAAAATGAACGCCACTCTGCTCCTGTGTCCTCAAGCTTTTCAGATATTACAAAACCGCAAGTACCACAAAAAAGCTCACCACTGTTTTCATCAGTGATCATTGTAGATTTACCGCAGCTTGGACAACGCTGACGTGCAACAACTGTGTTGTTCATAAGTTCTATATAATAATGGCCGACTTCCTTATTAGAGTTTTTACCAATTGTGTTGTGGTTATTCGTGGGTAGCTTGAGCTAATTTACATTCTAATTCTATAGAATGAGAACTTGGATTCCAAAATTAGCCGATCCTAATTTTTTAAAACAAAATTATTTTTAATTTTACTTGTTACATTTTAAAACAACAATTGCAAAATATTATAATCAAAATTTGCAACACGATTGAGTGATTTTATAAAGTTGGCGTGTATTACAAGACAACGATTTTTAAAGCTGTGATAAAATCCACAAAGATATGACAAAGTCTGACAAGCCAAACGTGGTAGGAATTCAAGTTCTAAAACAAAACGGCATAAACGTCGACGAACTAACAAAACAGCTTGTAATTAATGCGGCAGTAGAGTTTACAGCATACTATTACTTTACAAATCTGAGAGCACACTGTACTGGAATAGAGGGAGAAGGAATCAAAGGAGTGATCGAAGATGCAAGACTAGAAGACCTGAGTCATTTTGAGTCCTGTCTTGAAAGAATATACCAGCTGGGCGGCTCTTTACCAAATGATGCAACACATTTTATAAAAATCTCTGGCTGCGAATTTTTACAACTACCAAAAAATCCAACTGAGCTAAAAGCAATTTTAGAAAAATGTCTAAAAGCAGAGCAAGGAGCAATTATCAACTGGGATAAAGTATGCAAGATGACAATTGGAAAAGACCCAATAACATATGATATTGCAAAAGATATTCTTGCTGAAGAAGTAGAGCACGAGTCTTGGTTTTTGGAGCTATTGTATGGAAGACCTTCTGGTCATATGAGGAGAAAATATTCTGGAGAGCGACCTCATACACGAAAACATTCTCGTGCACTTGATGTCAGTTAAAACTTGTTTTCTTTGTAATATAACAAGCATTATACTACCACATTTCGTAAAAATAATACACTTTAAATTTAATGAAAACAACAAATCTCAATTTGCCTAGAACCAAGCAGTTAACACAGTTTGATGAATCAGAGTCGAGTTTTCTAGAATTTATTCGTGCATGTAAGTCTAAAGCTACCAAAAAAACCTATACAGACTCATTAAATCGTTTCATGGGCCATGAGGGATATACTTCATATGACCAGCTTGCAAAAACAGATCCAAAGATAATAAAAGAAAAATTTGTTCACTATAACAAATACCTCCATGAAAGATTTGAGCATGCAGAAATTAGATCAAACTATTTCAGGCCGGCAATTAACGCACTAGAATTATTCTTAACTCAAAACGATGTAGAGATCAACTTCAAGAAATTCAAAAAACAGATACCAGAACAAGAGCAAGTCTCAGGTGATGAACCATACACAACCGAAGAAATTCAAGACATGTTAAAAGATGCAGATATCAGAAGCCGTGCTCTAGTTCTGTTCTTAGCTTCCAATGGTGTGCGAGGTGGGTCAATATGGGACTATGGTAATTATCTAAAGTTCAAACATTTGAAAAGATTTGATGATGGTTGCTCTAGGGTTTTGGTTTATCCTGGCACAAAATCACAATATCCTGCTTTTCTAACTCCTGAAGCTACTCAAGCTTTAACAAAGTATAGGGACATTCGAATAGCAAACGGGGAAATAATAGAAGCCGATTCTCCACTTTTTAGAAACATATTCAAGAAAAAACAAGCTAACAGAAACGTAAAGCCGTTAACCAAAGCCTCCATTGACGCAATTTTACGAAGACTAGCTGAAAATATAGGGGTTAGAAAGAGAGCAGACTCTCCCTATAAGAGACATGAGAAAAGAACCGAATATGGTTTTAGAATAAGATGGAATACTATAATGAAAAATCACGAACCCCCATTAAATGACAACAAAATCGAACGTATGTTTTCACACAGCTCAAAGAGGCTTCCATTAGACAAACACTACAACAAGCCAGAAGACATGATCCTGCATGAGGAGTTTGACAAGGCCAAAGCCGCATTAACCATAGATTCGACAGAAAGGATGAAGGTACAACTTGAAGATTCTAAAATTAAAAGGGATGAATTTCAGGAGCTGAAAAAATCTGTTGCCGAGCTAAAAGAGGAGGCCAAAACAGGCAAGGTAATTGATGCCTATATCAAACAGTTGCTTAGTGAGGGCAAAATAGACAGGACAGATATTGACCCTTTCACTATGACATTTTCAAAAAGACTGCATAAATTATTAGATGAAAACCCGACTATAACCGACTTGATCAATAAACAGTTAGGTTATGACTGAAAAAAGAGTCTGCATACACGATGATAAGCCCAAAGTATTCCAAAATGAACAATTTGAGCTGTGCCAAGACTGTACTAATGATTTGTTGAATAGACTTCTTACAGCCTTAAAACACTGAATTATCTTAGAGTAAACCTCTAATTTTAGCCGTGGTTTGTTGGGTTTTATTATAGTAAATTGAAAGAAACTAGTTCTTCTTAGTGAACAAAAAGTTCGATTTTTGTATATGGAAAGTGTACTAAACGACACTGAGAGATTAGTATTAGATTGTGTAAGAATGAGATTAACAGAAAAAGAATCTTTGGCATATATACAGGCTAGTGGGCGTGAGCTTCATAAAACACAGTTTTATAAAATAAAAGGCAAGTTAGAGGGTGAAAAACTCAAAAGACTCTATAAAATAGGTCAATATGGGTTCGTGGACCAGCATTTAGAGAGGATAGATAATTTAGAACTAATCGTAAAGGAGATGTGGAAGAACTACTGGAAAGAAAAAAATCCTTATAGAGCAACACAGATTTTAAAAGAAATAAGGGACACACAGCCATATCTTAGTTCGTATTATGAGGCAACAAAATATGTCATTGATGCCAAAGGAAAAGAAGATCACAATATACCCATGTTGGGAATCACAGAATAAAGCACAAATCCAACATACTGATAATACAATAAAACCAACATTTCAACAGTATTGGGAATCATTAGAGCCAGAACTAGAGTTTTTTGATTATGAGGGTCAGGGATTTGATTCAAATGGAAAACATGAAGCTGGGTTACAGGAGATATTAAATGATTTAAAAATAAAACATCTATGGATTAAGAAAGCGACTGGTTTAGGCATAAGCGAGTTCTTTCTCAGATGGATTGCGTATCAATGCAAGTATGGTGATCTAAAAGAAAAGCAGATTGATGTATCAGTAGTAATAATAACAGGTCCAAGAATAGAGTTGGCTGTTCAATTAATAGATAGACTAAAAGCTACTCAAAAACCAGATTATGAGACAAAAGAAACAGTGTGTATTATTAATGGCTGTAAGATCGAAGCGTTTCCATCACATCATTTAGCATCTGCAAGAGGATTAAACCCATTCATAGTATTCTTAGATGAAGCTGATTTCTTTCCACCTAAAGAGCAGCAAGAAGCTAGAGCCGTGAGTAAGAGATACATAGCTAAGACTAATCCCTATATCATAATGGTATCAACACCATACTTGCCAGGCGGTTTGTATGAGCAGATAGATAAAGAAGAACCATGTCTTTATCATAAGATAAGATGGAATTATGAAGTTGGTCGAAACAAGATATTTACTAATGAACAGATAGAAGAAGCCAAGAAATCAATCACTTTTGAAAGAGAGTATAATCTTCAATATGGTGTTGGTATAGGCGTTGGAATAGCAAGCAATGATGCTGTTTACTCTACTCAAAACTTTTGTTAAGCATGTCAGAATTTCTAATTGAATTTAGATTTTCAGGTTATACAAAAGAAGCAATAAAAAAACTAAAGGATAGCATATCAAAAAACTTCCATGTAACACGAAGGAAAATAGTCCCGCACATTTCACTTGTTGGCCCATTATACACAAGAGATGAAAAACGACTTGTTAAAGAAGTCAAGGAAGTATG